>Ga0182027_10004819_pt1 | contig 20715 bp, 23 predicted proteins | sample 712E1DmetaG_FD_121300 | JGI IMG/M metagenome (GOLD analysis project Ga0182027, IMG submission 121300) | Permafrost microbial communities from Stordalen Mire, Sweden - 712E1D metaG (Illumina Assembly) | ecosystem: Environmental > Terrestrial > Soil > Wetlands > Permafrost | place: Sweden...
ATCCCCCTTAAGTCCCTTAAAATGCTTTTGCCAACCATCATAAATTTTAAAATTTGAATATTTACTTTCTCCTCCACCTCCATATGCTCCAGGTGTAAATTCTAATTTTTGAGCGTCTGCATTCTTAAGACTCATTGAAAACGCTAGGGCAGGAATTAAAAGGGGCTTTACAATTTTACTAAGTATGTTCTTCATAACTAAATTAATCTTGAAGAAAATATAAATTAAATCCTTGTATAAAATAAGGAAGAATAAAAAAGATATATGGAATATTCAAAGACAAATCAACAATGCTTAAATACCCCTTAAAATTCTATTATACATGCTTAACAAAAGTATGTCTCGAAGCGAGATAGAAAGGGAGCTAAAAGGGAAGGGTGATTTTGTTCAGATTGATTATCTCACAAGATTTATAGCACAAAAGCCTGCTCTCCATGAAAAGAAATACGCATTTATGAAGCTTATAGAAATATACCAAGGAAAGGGTATGTTCAATGATATTGCCCAGATATACAACAATTTGGTTATACTTTCAACTTCTTCTCAGGAAAAAATAGATTATCTCATAAAGGAAACAAAGGCATACATACAAGGGGGAAGATTTGATGAAGCTGATTCTGTAATGAGAAGATCTATGGAAGAGGTTCCAATAGTTAAGAAGGCAGATATTTATGAGGATATAAAGAATTTCTATAAGATACAGGCAGTGGCATTTGAAAAAGAAGCAAAAAGAAACCATGCAATAAAGGTTTATGAAAAACTTCTGAGCATGAAAATAAATGATAGCGAAAGAAATGAAGCTAAGGCAAAGCTTCTTAGTTTATATGAGCAGCTTGGAAAATTTAGAGAGTCTTCTGCATTGGAAAGAAAGAAGTAAAAATTTTAAGCTAAAAAAGTCTTTTTAAGATTTAAAGTCATTTCTTGATAATGTTTGAAAGCTCCATTTGGATTTCTTGAACGAACTAGGGATACTGCAGTTTTAATGTCATTATAGACTGAGTTCCATATTCTTTGAGCATTTTCTTGGCTTTCAATAGCCTGAACAATTTCAGGAGCCATTTTATAATATTCTTTAACAGCATTTCTTCCTGCTGAATTTGCCATTAAAACATTATCTCTAAAATCTCTCAAAGTCATAAGTTCAAGACAATTATCTGGCAATCCCCTTGACTTGACACAAGCTGTTGTTAAATAACAAGGACTTGTACTTGTTGTATCACCACTGTCCCACTGATCACTTGCACTCTCCTGTGAAGCTTCTGGAGTGGAGCCATGACCTTCAGCTTTTTGATCTCCATCTGAAATAGTAGTCTTATACATATCATCATTCCCCGTTATTATTCCTCCCAGAGATTGATACGACTCTGTTTTTGATGTTGTGTTTCCCATTTTTTATTCCTGTGCTAAAACAAGAGTTAAAGAATATTTAAGCATTTGTTTAATTTAGAACATATATTTTCAATTGTAATTTAACTTTTAAACATTAAGTGAAAGGATATATTATGGTAAGAGAAGATTATATGAGAGCATGTAGAAGGATAAGCATTCATTCGAAGGTAATAATCTTTGAACATAATGTCCGGACAGACAGTGAACTTTAATTTTTAAACATGAAGTGAAATAAAAAGCTATGATAAAGAAAAAAACATACACCGTTTATGGAATATTGTATCATGACAATTTTAAACAGTGCACAGTTGCAAGTGTTGCAGCAAATTCTGGTGATGAAGCATTAAATCTTCTTGAAAAAACTTTGATAAAAAGAAAACAAACTATTAACAAAGACTTAAGTTCTGAAATAATAGCTACAAAATATCAAACATTAAGGAAAGGTCTTTATAGAAAATATGATACTTCTTGGTTATTTCCTTATTTGTTAAAAATTGCTTAACATTTGCATGAATCACTCACTAATTTATGCAATTTTAAATAGAAATTAATTTTTTGTATAATTATTTCCTTAATATAATATGTTCTATGTCTCTTAATTCTACTACAACCCCTTCAAAGTTTTCTATGGATTTTGTCAACCACCATCTTCCCTTTGGTCTACCATCATTAGTATAACCCTTATCATGATATTTATAATCTCTATCTTCAAGTACTTTCTTTGTATCTCTTACATGATAAGGAAAGTATCCACTTACTCCAAAACTAATCTTTCCATCCTTAATTTGTAGGCTCATTCTTGATATGTTTTGGAAATTATCCCATTCATAATCTCCTTTTGGTCTTACAAATATTTCAGGTTTCTTTACTGATGGAGAAGCACACCAGTTAAGACTGTTTTTTTCAAGCAATTCACTTATTCTTCTTGCACATTTGCCCCTATCCTCAACATTCTTGAAGGACATACAATTATCTTCCATTCGATATAGGGACTTAGGATACTTATAAGGTTTATGGAGATATGTTCTTTGGCAGTGATTAAATTTATAAAAGAAAAAGGCATAAAATTATTATGGGTGAATATGTTAAGGGATATGTTCTAGGAAGTTCAGTTTATAAAAGGGGAATTATACTTGGGTTCCTCTTTCTATTTATTGCAGTATGCTTACAATTATTCACTAAAGCATCCGATACAGTAATATTCACAACTGGTGCATTTGGTCTTGGGGTTGCATTGTTTATTTTAGAAGTAAGAATAAATTGTATCTCTTTTAAGAAGAAGTCTAGATAACAATCTTAGCTAAGTCTCATAAGAATTAACCTTTGATTTGTAAGTAATAGGAGATGGGGCATAAGAAAGCTTTAAAAACCGCTCAAACTGTATAAAAGGGAAAAGTATCGTATTCAATTATTATCACGATATCACATCACATTCAAATTCGATAGTCTTAAGGTTGACTTAATTTATGGTTGACCAAGAGAACGAGAGTTAGTAAATCCCTAAGATGGCTTAGGTAGGCTTTATAGCCTGAGTGGAGTGCTGTAATTAGCGATATTTTTCTAAGAAAATGAACATATGAAACCATAGGTTTCGTTCAAATTAAACAAACAAAATATAAAAAATGGCAAAAATAAGTCCTGTATCAATAAAATACATGATACATGCGAATTTTACAGCTGAAGGAGCTTTAGAAAAACCTGACGTAATCGGAGCTATATTCGGTCAGACAGAAGGTTTACTTGGAGCTGAGCTTGAGATGAGAGAATTGCAGAAAGAAGGAAAGATAGGAAGAATTGAAGTTGATTTGGACAGAAGAGACAAGATGACAACTGGAAAGATAAAAATTCCAACTGCTCTTGATCAGTCTGAAACAACTCTAATTGCTGCTGCAATTGAAACAATAGAAAGAATAGGCCCAAGTGATTCTCAAATTGAAGTTGAAAGAATTGAAGATGTAAGAGGAAGCAAGAGAGATTACATTCTTGAAAGAGCTAAGAAACTTATGTCTGAAATAAAAGGTTCAACTGATTCAAGAGAAATTTCTAATGAGATAAAAGATTCTGCAAAGACTTCAAACATACAAGAATATGGTGAGGAAAAACTTCCATGTGGAAACATATCAGGAAGAGAGATAATTGTTGTTGAAGGAAGAGCAGACGTTGTAAATCTTCTTAGAGCTGGAGTAAATAATGTTATTGCAATGAACGGAACAAAGCTTCCAAATGCAATAAAAGAACTTAGTAAAGAAAAAGAAATAACTCTTTTTGTTGATGGAGACAGAGGCGGAAAACTTATTGTCCAGAATGTTGCTGACAATGCAAGCATAGATTATGTTGTTGTAGCACCTGATGGAAAAGAAGTTGAGGAATTGGCAGGAAAAGAAATCCTTATGATTCTTAGAAGAAGGGTTCCTCTTAATGAATTTTTAAGAAGAGAAGGAATGCAGAAAAGAGAATCAATAGACAACACTCCAAAAAAGAAAGAATTAAACGAAGAACAAAAAGAAAAGCTAAAAAAAATTCTAAGAGATAATGAAGATTCTGGAAAAGCAATTCTTTTGGATGAATCTCTCAAAGAAATAAGAGAAATTTCTGCAAGAGGATTTGGCGGAAGTCTAAGAAGAGTTAATGAAAAGCCTTTCGTAATAGTTCTAGATGGAACAGTTACAAGTTCAGTTATTGAAGCAGCTGAAGACGCAGGGTGTCAATTCATTGTTGCTAGAAGCTTCGCAGCTACAAGTAACAATATTCAATTATTAAGTTTTTAATTTTATAATAAACACTAGATAGGGGAAACCCTATCTTGCTTTTTTCTTTTTATTAGATAGATTTTTATACGGTTTTCCTATGTGTTTTTTAATGGAAAAAGAAACATATGAAATATCTGTGGAAAATATATTTAATAAAGAATTTAGAAAAAAACTTATAAATAAGGAATTTAAGGAAGCAAGAAAATTTGTTGAGAAGAAGTTAGGAATAGAATTAACTTTAATTGAATTGGTTGAGTTAAGAAAGAATTTGGAGTTTACAGAGAATATGTATGTTAATGATATAATAAAGTTTGTCAAAGGAATTGGGGGTGATAAATATTCAATACATCCTGGTTTTGAGGCTGCTTTAATATTTATGAATAAAAATTATGGTACACAAATTTATAATCTAGAAGATAAATCAAATTTTAATATTCAAAGATATGAGGCTGAAAAATTACTTGGTTTTGATTATTATCCAGAGTATTTCAAGAGAGTGCAGGAAGAAATGCACTTTCCATAATCTCATTTCTTCCAATTTCCTAACACTTGGTAACAAGTAGGGAACGGTTAGTGGATAGGAATAGCCTATAGGCTAAAAGTGTCATTTGTTGTCTTGACAGGGGGTAACGGTAGTGTAACTATATAATTACTACAATCGTAAACTTTATAAACTAGGGAAAACCCTATAATCTTGTAGAAAAAAACTTTCTACATAATTAAATAAAATGAGAGCAAAAATGAATACAAAGAAAATTTTGGTTTCTCTTTGTACAATCGCAATGGCTTTGTTTTTGGTTGCTGTAGTTAGTGCTTGTGATGGAACATCTAGTACATGTTCTTGCCCAGGAACACTAATAACAACTGCCGGTACACCTCTTCTTGCAAGTTGCGCTACAATTGAAGTTAATGATATTAATATCGTTAACAATCCAAGTGTAATAGCTGGTGACACAATTACTGTTAAAGTAACGTTCACCTCTAATGTAACTGCATCAGATGTTAGAGTGAAGGTAAATCTTGAAGGCGATAAGGTTAGTGTAGATGGTCTGTCTGACGCTTTTGATGTCATAGCAGGACACTCTTACACACAATCTGTAAAACTCCAAGTACCTTTTGAGCTTAATGATGTGAATTCTGCTGACGTAACTCTTACTGTTAAGGTATGGAATGGTGACTTCAGATCAGAATATGACAACATCGCTCTAATGGTTCAAAGACCTTCATACAACCCAGTTGTTAAGTCTATAAGTACATCTCAGACAATTAAAGCTGGTGAAACATTCCCAGTTGATATTGTTTTGAAGAACTTAGGATATAACAACTTGAACGATGTCTATGTAACTGTAGGAATTTCTGATTTAGGTATTGAAAAAACAGCTTATTTCGGAGACTTGGTTACAGAAGAAGTAGCTTGCACTGGAAACAACTGTGATGACACAAAAGACACAGTTAGCGGAAGAATCTTTTTAGAAGTTCCTTTCTCAGCTAAAGCTGGTGTCTACACACTTGACGTGAAAGTTGTAAACGATGATGTTGCAGCTATTTTCACAAGACAAGTTTCTATACAAAATAACTTGCCTGACAGTGTTATTACTTCAAGCACATCAAAAACAGTTGCAGTTGGTCAGAATGCTGAGTACGCTTTGTTACTTGTAAATCCTACAAACGATTTAGTTGTTTACAAAGTTACTACAGATTCAAACGGAGACGTTTCTTCAAGCGTTGACAGTGCTGTTGTTGCTGTTCCAGCTGGATCAAGCAAGACAGTTACAGTTAGTGCTAGTGCTAAGTCAGAAGGAGACTATAACTTTAATGTTAAAGTTTTCTCTAATGACGGTAACTTAATTGAAACAGTTCCTCTTAGTTTGAAAGCTGAAGGAAAAGCCGTAAATCCAATTGTTGTATTGACTGTTGTTTTAGCAATTATCTTTTTGGTATTGCTAGTTGTGTTGATTGTATTAATAGGAAGAAAACCACAGAAAACAGAAGAATTCGGAGAAAGTTACTACTAAATTCCTTTTTTCTTTTTTTATTTTTTATTTAGTCTTTCTCCTTTTCTTTTTTCCCTTTTTTATTTTTTAAAATAAATCATAATAATATTTAAACAGACAAAGAAAATGGACAAAAAATTAGAACATGTTGATACCATTGTGAAGCAGAATGAACTAGAAAAGAGCGTGAAGTGAGGTCTGATGAAAAATGACAGAAGATAAAGAGTATTTCACATGGGAACCTTATAAGAAATCTAAGAATGTTCGTTATAGTAATAGGGAGGGTGTGCAAGTTACTAATTTTGATATGAATATAACAAAAGAAGAATTAGATAACATTATTTTTAGAGGGAGAGGAGTTAGTGGATTAGTTGAGATTCTTGTTAAAGATAATGTTGAAGGAGCAGACCATTCCCCTCAATTATATAATATAAGATTTAAGGGCCATATAAAGAAGGTTCGTGATCTTTCCGAAGAAGACCAAATTAGACAGGAGAATAGAAGAATATCAAGTAGAGATTCTCTTAGGAGATCTAGAGGAAAAGAAAATAAGAAAATTATTGAAGCTTATTTTCCAAAAGAAGAATTTAGCAATAGATTAAATGAAATTTTTAAAGAAAACGATTCTGGAATAACAATAAGAAAAGTCAAAGATTTAATTTATACTATTGTGAGTGAGAAGAAATCTCTAAATCAAAAGGAGAGCAATATAATATATTATAGTAAAGTCATGGCAAGAGAGATTAAAGAATTTATGTTATCAAGAGGTTATGTAAAAGATTTTGATGAATATATTAAAAAGCAAAAATAAGAAAAAAGATGAAATCCTCAACAAGAATAATAATTATATCTGCAGCTTTAATTTTGTCAATTGCATTTATATCATTTAGAACTTTAAACTTTGCAACTGCTGAAGCCACACCCGAGTATACTTATTCATGGACAAAAGCTATATGCAATGAAACTCAGTGTCAGGATTATCAGATATTTTGTAATGAAGGAAAATTGGTAAGACAAAGTCCAATAACAGGGGCCGTAATCTCTATTCCTAATAATTGGGAAGACCCAAGAAATGAAACGATGAGAAATAGAGTTTGTAATATTGATTAAATTATCTGTAACAGCTATTCTTACTAATATTAATTACTGTCTATGATAACTGCTAGCAAAAATATCAATCAGTAAAGTGGACAAATATGAACCCCGGGATTTCTTTTTCTATGACAAATTTATCCTGCGTTCTTCTGATTAAAGTTAGTGTTTGCATGGACCCAGGACCAATGGGAGCAACAAGAAGCCCGTTATCATCCAATTGCTCTAATACCTCTCTGGGAACCTCCTCAAGAGCTGCACTTATTAAAATTCTGTTGAATGGTGCTTCATCAGCCCTTACTTTTCCGTTTCTGCTGTAGACTAGGATGTTATTATACTGGTTATACCCCGCTAAATTTTGAATTGACTTTTCAGCTAGATTTTTTACTATCTCAATTCCATAGACTTTTCCTTTCTCACCTACTATCTCAGACATTAGAGCAAGGACATAGCCACAACCAGAGCCTATCTCTAGAACTTTGTGATTGTCTTTTAGCTTTAGTAGGGATAGAGAAAGAGCGATTGTTGAAGGCTGAGACATTGTCTGGTCATTTGTTATAGGAAGGGCTATATCTTCATAGGCAAGTTTTTTAAAATTCTCTGGGAGAAAATCCTCTCTTCTTACTTTTTCAAAAGCGCTTAATATTCTTTCATGGAATCCTTTTATCTTCAAACTGTGGATTAGCTCGTCTTTATTCATTAAATATTGAAGCATCACTTTTATTTAATTGTTTTGAAAGGAATAAACTTATATAAGAGAAACTGTCTAATTTCTCTATGGAAATACCTAACTTTAAAACGTATGACGACGGGAGAAAGTCTGTAAAGGAATTATATTCTTCTTTCCTTGAGTTGGAAAAGAGAGGGTGGATACTAGATACAGTCGGATATTCTAATGGAGTTTATGAAGGTCAAAATGTCTCTTTACCTATAATTGCTCTTAGGACTCCAAGAGCAGGTAAATCAATATGGATTTTATCTGGAATTCATGGAGAAGAACCTGCAGGACCAAATGCAATATCAGAACATGAAACTATTACACGTCTAGAAAAAATGAGCAGAAGAGTTCCGATGGTATTATTGCCGTTGTGTAATCCTTTAGGATATTTAAGAAATTGGAGATATATTGACAGAGAAAAGTGGAATAAAGATATTGAAGGAAAGAGTGTTGGAGATTCGGATCATTATATCCCAAGTTTGGATAACCCAAACATACCCAAGAAATTAAAACCCTCTTGTATAGAATCTGAAATGCTTACAAAATATGTTGTTGAAACATCAAAGAAGTGCATTCCTCTTATGAGCTTTGATTTTCATGAAGATAACTTGCTTTCAAAAGGATATATTTATTCACAGGGAAGATTAGGACAAAAAGATTCAATTGCAAAAGGAATAGTAAAAACTCTTATGAATTCTGGTGTTGCGATTCAGACAGACGGCTTTACAAGATTTGGAGAGCAAATAATAAGAGGAATTGTAGGAAAGGGGGATCCAGATTATTCTATAGACAATTTATTAGCTTCAAATAAAATATTTCTTAATGGAAGGATATCTGTCAAGTCTGGTACAAAAACCGCAATTGTTATAGAAACTCCTGCAAAAGCAATGAAACTTGAAGAAAGAAAGAAGGCTCACATGAATGTTTTATTTTCTTTGAATAATTTTATTAAAAATTTGTAATATTACGAAATAGTTTTACAGACTTAGCTCTTTCTTCTTTTGTTAGTTCTGAAAATATTTGTTTTTCATATATTTGATATTTTAATGGAGATAAATTATACAATAAAACTGTCGTGAATCATTAATTTAAAAATTGTTAATTCTTATTATATCTTGTTTTATTTAAAAAATTTTTTAGGCTTTTTTTAAATTCTCTCAGAACTATTGGATTTTTTATTCTCCTAAATATATTCTTTTCATTAAAGCCTTTTTCTGTATCTATTATACAGAAGAAATCATTGTCCTTATTGAGGCTATAACTTTTTTTATTATTATAATAGAAAAATGCAGATACTTTGTAAAATCCTGCCTTAAATGAAGAATCAAGTTTATAATCTATAAAGAAATCCTTTTTTTCCTTTTTATGAATTGTAACCTTTTTGAGGATATTTCTTTTTTTATTTTTTGGGAGATTAATTACAAAGTTTATTGAGCCTTTTAATGTGTAGTCAAATGGATTTTCTACCCTCATATGGAGTTTCAATATTTTTCTTCTATTAAGAGGCATTACTTTGGGATTTATGCTCATTTTGAATTCTTTTTTAGTTTATAAAAACATTCTGGATCTGATCCAAGATAATTTCCTGTAGCCGCTTCTGCTCTTGCTCTGCAGCCACCACATGCATTTTTCTTATCACATTTTCCGCACTTACCATTAAGATTTCTCTCTATCAGGTTATGAATAACTTCACTTTTTACATAAGCATCTAATATCTCTTCACCTGTTTTGTTTTTGATATTTGTAATAACATGATCTGTTAAAAGAGGACATGGAGATAAATTTCCATCGGGTTCTATACTAAAAGAACCTATTCCTGCAATACATCCACCGTATGTTCCAACTTTTTCTTTTTTATTTTTTAAAAGACACCTTAAAGGATCATTCACATCAATTATCATAGAAGGATACTTTAATTTCATCTTCTCAGTGATTTCAAAAAGTTGTTTCTTGTGTTCTGCATCAAAAGCCAAACTTTCATTATCCTTGGCTCTGCCAACAGGAATTACACTTGATACTGAAAATATATCTGCCCCTTTACTTGCTGCAAAATCTATAATCTTTGGAACTTCTCTTAATCTTTCTTTTGTTATTGTGGCTCTTACTATGCATAACATCCCAGGATGATTTGATATGAGCTCTATTGCTCTTATTGCCCCAGCATAAGCGTTTGGATTATGTCTAAATGCATTGTGCTCTGCTTCATTTAAACTATCTAAGCTCACAGAAATTCTCAAGTTTTTGAAGTGTAATCCCTCCAGATAATCCAATATTTCTGGTGTAACAAAAGTTCCATTAGTAGTTACTGAAACAAATTCTACATGTCTATCTTTCAAAATTTTCATAATTTCTTTAAACTGTGGATGTAAAAGAGGTTCTCCACCAGAGATTAAAAAAGGTGTGCCTCTTATCATGTGCTTCTCCGAAAAGTCCATTATTATATTAATATCTTTCAATGATAAATCTAATTGCCCACTGTAATTTCCTCTGCAATGATCGCATTTCATATTACATCTTGAGGTAATATTCACCTGCAAATGGCAGAAATCTATCTTAAAAATTGAGTTTTTCGTTTCAATATTAAACATTTGAATTCTCAAATATGCTTAAAGAAAAATTAGTTAGAATCACAAGTAAGACATCTAACCTTTGAGATGTTTACTTGGATAACTTTTTTCTTTTGCATCTTCTTTAAACCTTTTCTTATCTTTTTCATGTTTTTTACAGATAACTTTAATTTAAATATCTTGCTGTTAAACTCTAAGACTAACAACTTTACTTATTCCTTCATGCATCGATAATCCATAAAGATTTGTTGCATTTGTTATTATCTCATCATTGTGAGAGATTACAATGTACTGTCCCTTCTGCATGTATTTTCTGAGGAGTCCACCCAATCTCTCAGAGTTTCTCTTATCAAGTGCTGCATCAATTTCATCAAGAATATAAAAACAGTAAGGATTAAGCTCTTGAATACCAAATATTAATGAGAGAGCTACCATTGTTTGCTCTCCTCCTGAGAGAGATGTAACGTCAAAGTATTTTCCGTGGCCTGTCTTTACTGTTATTCCTACTCCTCCTTCGAACGGTTCTTTTGGATTTTCCAACTCCAGAGAAACTTGTCCTTTAAGACTTATCTGTGCAAAATTTCTTGAGAATATTTCATTTAACTCTCCTAATGTTTTAAGGAAAACTTTTTTCTTTTTTATATCAATATCATGAATTATTCTCAGTATGCTTTCTCTCTCCTTTGTTATGCTGTTTGCTTTTTCATTTACTGAATCATATTCTTTTTTTATTTCATCATAGACTTCAACTGAACGTAAATTTACAACTCCCATTCCTGAGAAGACTTCCTGTATTTTTGCAAGCCTTTCAACAAGCGAATCTCTGGAACCACCTATAAACTCTGTATCGGGAAAATTTAACATTTCCATTTCTAAATTTTCAATTTCTGCATCAACTTTTGCCTTGTCAATCTTCACATTGTTTATTTCCTGTTCTATATTATATATAAAATTCTTTTTTATGAGAGAATCTTGCTCATCTTTTCTTATTTTTTGCTGGAGTGTGTCCCTTTCTTTTATGAGAGTCTGGAATTTCAAGACTAATTCCTCTTCCTGCTTCTTTTTCTTTTCAAGAATTTTCTCTCTTTCTTCAAACTTCTTTTTGAAGGCAGAAAGTTCTTCTTTAATATCTTCCTCTTCCCTTGAGAGTTGTTTAATTGAAATCTTAAAGCGCTCATATTCTCTTTGTTTAAAAGAAATTTCAGAATTTACATTTTCTTTTGTTCTAAGAGAAATCTCCTGCAATTCAATTCTTGCAGTCTCATATTTCTGCTCAACATTCGTGTTATCTTCCAGTTCTTTTTCAAGATTTATTTTTAATTTTTCAATTTCTGACAATTCTTTCTTTGCAATTATTATCTTGTCATTTAATGCCTTAATTGTATTCTTTTTCTCATTTGCATTTGATATCTTTATCAAATCCATTTCTCTTTTGGATATCTCAGAACTAAACTTTTCTATTTCTTCTGTAAGCATCTCTTTTTTCATTCCTATTTGGGTTAATTCCTTGTCAGAATCATCAAGCTCTTTCTTGAGAGCAGCAACTTTTGGATATATTTCTTTATGAATATTTTCTATGTGATCTTTTGTTATTTTGCTCTTGCAGAGAGGGCAGATATCCATTTTAGCGATTGTCTCAGTTATTTTGTTCTGTTTTTCAATTTCCTTTTCCCCTGAAAAGGAAATTTTTTCAAGTTCAATCTGCCTTTTGTTTAAATTTTCAAGCATGCTTTTCTTTTGCACCAGAGAAGATTTCAATTCTTCAACAATCTCCGGAGAGGTTTTCTTGTCAAAGAGCTGCCCTGAAATTGATTCAATTTGTTTTACTAAAAATCCTGATTCATTGTTGTAATTCTGAAGGGCAGATTTTTTATCTTCAAATTTTTCTCTTATTGATCTTAATTCTGACTTAAGCATATAAAATCTCTTTCTTCTCTCTTCAAGCTTTTCCAGCTCGCTCTTCTTTGTCACAAGCTCTTTTTCTTTCTTTAAATTTGAAGGGGTTTCATTTTGCAATTCTTTTAATTCCAGTTCTTCTTTTCTTATGGATTCCTGAATTTCTAATTTCTGCTTTGATATAGAAGAAAGCTTGTTTTCATGGTTTTCAATTTTAACATTCAATCCTGCAATTTCAGCTCTTGCAGATGTTATTTCCTGATTGAGCTTTTCCTGCTCTAGTCCAGTAGAGTCCTGAATCTTTTTGTTTATTACAACTACTTTCTCCTCAGAATTCTTTATCTCTTCAGACATCTTTGAAATCTCTTGCTTTATTTTGTCTATTTCTTTATTCTTTTTTCCTATTAATTCATGAATATCTTTTATGTTATTTTTCTTTTTTGTCAAATCAACATGAATTATGCTTGCCTTAAATTTTTTTATATCAGCTTCAAGTTTTTTATATTTGAGAGCCTGCTGTCTTTCTTTTTCAAGATTATTAAGATAAGCTGTTCTTTCCCTTAGAATTGAAAATACTTCTTTTTGTTTTTCTTCTGTTTTGTCAAGTTCTTTCATTGACTTTTCTTTTCTTGATTCATATATTGAAATTCCTGCAACTTCCTCGATTATCTTTCTTCTTTCTTCTGTGTGCATTTTTACAAAGTTCTGGATTTCTCCCTGAAGAATTATGTTAAAACCATTGGGATCAATTCCGGCCTGAGCAAGAAGAGAAAGAACTTCTTGTCTTGTTTTTGTTTCATTATTTATTTTGTAGATGCTTTGACCATTCAATCTAACTATTCTCTTTATTGAAATTTCATTTTCTTCTATAGAAAAGGTCTTGTCTGAATTGTCAAAAACAATTTCTACTATAGCTTCTCTTGCAGGAGAGGCAGCTTTTGTTCCCTGAAATATGAGATTTCTAGCTTTAGCGGCACGCATTGATTTTATGCTCAATCTTCCAAGAACAAAACAGAGAGCATCAGAGATATTTGACTTTCCTGAACCATTTGGACCCAGAATAACATTAATTCCAGATGTGAAAGGGACTTCTGTCTTCTTTGGAAAACTTTTGAAACCATGCATCACCAATCTTTTAATATAAGCCATTGAAAATGAGAAGTTTTTTAGGTTTTTAAGTATTAATATACGAATTATCCAAGCTATTTATGACAAATTATTCTATCCATTTAGGGTTGTAAATTTCAACGGGTTCTCCAATAGATAGTAATTTGAGTTCAATGGAATGAAAAGTCTCTTTATCTTCTTTTTGAGATTCTCTCCAACTTGAATGGTTTATCTTTAAATTATTCTCATATTTCTTTAAAAGTTCTGGAAGAAAGTCTTCTGGCTTGAAATATTCTGATATATAGAAAGTTGCATGGCATTTCAATTCAACACTCTTTTCTATTTTATTTGTTAGAGTAATGCTTACTTTCTCGTATTTATCCTCTTCTTGTGTATGGGATATCTCTTTTTTTGTATAAAAGTATGGACAGGCATTGATTGGTTTATCAAATACTACAAATTGATGTTCAAAGAATCCTTGATAGGGATCATAATGCTCTACTCTCCAGCTATGGGGGACAGTTATTCCAGGTGTAGCTGTCCTACCCATATCTAATACACTTCCAAAAGCATTATTTATTTTAATATGAATATTATTTTTTGAGAACAATTTTATCAATTCATTCATATTTCTATCAGTTGTTAAATGCATTGCTCCATCACTACTGCCCCATCTAAAGAAATCAGTCTTACATCCATTTCCATAGCTAATTGGGTCCAGCATTGGAAAATTAAGAGGAATTGCCAAAGAATAAACTTGTCTTATTTCTTCCTCCGGCATCATAACTATTCTTGGAATATTATACTTGTCTGGATAGTGTTTTTTCATAAATTCTTCAGAGCTTGAAATTTTCCCTATGGAATTTAATCTTATTTCCTGTAATTTTCTTGTATCTGGAATATCATCACATTCTAATTTTTTTGTTATACTTCTATAATTCATATCAAAATCAGGACATATATATTTAAAAATAATTCAACAGTTTTAACACCTGTAAAGAGTTAAAATGATTGAAGAACTTATATCGCTTGGTTTGGAATATTATGAAGCAAAGGCATTAATTGCATTATTAAAAGACAAAATGTCCCTTGATGAACTTAGCAGGAAGTCAGGTATACCCTTTGGGAAGGTATATTCTGTGATTAAGAAACTAAAAGAAAGAAATATAGTTTCAGAGACTAACTCCAGACCCAAGTTAGTATATATTGAGAATGCTTCAGAGGTTATAGGCAGATTAATTGAGGAAAAGCAGGAAAAAGATAAAGAATTAAATGAAAAATTAAGAGTTCTAGCTATAGAATTTGATAAAGCAAAAAATAGATCAACAAAATTTCTAAATATTGGAGTTAATCAGGAAGAGAATAAGCAGATACAAATGAGAAGCTTTACTGAAGCCAAAGAAGAAGTTCTTCAGATAATAAATATACATCACAAACCAAAATCAAACAGAGAGAGCAAGACCATTTGGGAAAAGGAAATAGAAAAAGCTGTCTTGAGAGGCGTTATGTTTAAATCAATTTATCCTAAGAATACAATTCTTCCTAAATCATTACAAGAATTAAATGAAAAATATCCCCATATTTTTCAAATTAAGAGATTTGATACAGATTTTATAAGAACAGATATAATTGACAAAGAGAAAGTGTTAATAAAAATAGTGCAACCAGATCCTATGCAATTTGGAGGAATATTATTTATTGAAAATGAGAGATTAGCTGAGAATTTAATGAAGATATTCTATGAATTTTGGGAGCAAGCAGATTAATCTTTGATATATTAATTTCAGATTAGTTTCCTTTGGCCTATTTTATCCATTGCTACTTTCCAGGTTTCCCAGGATTTTCTGAATATTCCTGAATCTTCGTGCTTTTGGGCATTTCTTTCAAGGAACTTTATTGTTGCAGGGTCAGAAGTATATCCTGAACCTATTTCATCACCATAAATCTTCTTTAGTGCATCCATCTCTTTTTCTCTGGCAGATTTTGCAAGGATTGATGCAGCAGAAACAGAAATATGATTTTGGTCTGCCTTGTGCTCACAGACAATTTCTAAATTAGAAAGATTATCAATTTTAGTTTTCAGGAGATCTGTCCATTTTGCTATTCCAACTGAAGGACAATCTACTATAACTTTTATTCTTTTGTAACCTTTGTTTATCTTGTTTATTATTTCTGCTGTTTTAATTGCTTCAACGTGATTCAAATTTGTTCCTTTTGCTAGTTTATCATCTATTTCTCTTGGATAGGTAATAGCAATTTCAAATGTTTCAGCTTTTTCTCTTATTATTGCTGCTAAAAACTCTCTTCTTTTGGGTGTTAATTCTTTACTGTCTTTTACTCCAAGTTTCTTAAATTCTTTTTCAATTGTTTCATCAACAAGACATCCAGCAAGAATCATAGGGCCTATAACAGGACCACGTCCTGCATCATCAATTCCTAAAATCATATCACCCATAAAATGTCTAAAATAAGAACGTTTTTAAGAATTGTTGTTGTAAAAGAAGCATGAATGATATTCAAATAAAAAAGAAACTCTTTGGAAGCGAGGTAGAGTTTATTATCTATAATACTGAGGAAGATATAGCAAAGGAGATAATAGAAGAAGCATACGAAGAAGGAATTCGTTTGTCTGGGATATTTAATTTCTATGATAATAAAAGTAGTTTGTCTCTTTTAAACAGCAAGAGAAAAATGAAAATGCCTGAGGAATTTATAGAAGTTCTTAAAATGGCATTGGTAATGTGCAAAGAAACAAATGGATTATATGATATTTCTCTTGGAAAACAATTCCTTGAGAGAAAGTCTGGAAAAGAAATAAGCAAAGTAGATTGTTCATATAAGGACATATATTTAAATGAAGAAACAAGAATTGTTGAACTCAAGAATAAAGATATTCTCATAGATCTTGGAAGTATTGCAAAAGGATATATTGGAGATAAAATGGCTGAGACATTAATAGAAAGCGGAGTTATATCAGGCTTAGTTGATAATAGGGGGGATATAGCAATATTTGGTGAGGAAGAAAAAGAGATTGCAATACAACATCCAAGAGAAAAAGAAAGCATAATTGGAAGAATTAATTTAAGGAATGGAGGAATTGCAACATCTGGAGATTATAACCAACATTATGGGGGTTTTGATAAATCTCATATAATAAATAAAAGAGATTACATATCTGTTACAGTTATTGCTCCTACTCTTGCAGAAGCAGACCTGTATGCAACTGTTCTTATGGTTATTCCAAAGAATCAAATTGAAAAATTATTAGATAAGAATGAAAAAATATGTGCTTTATGCATAGGAAAAGACTTAAATATGAAAATATACAATAATTTTCCTAGGATTTTAATATGAATTATAAAAGATTATTAGCTTGGTTTGTAATTATAATATTAGCAATTATCCCTGTTTTTCTATTAATGTTGGGAAAGGGAGAAAACATTCCTTCTGATTATGGTTCAATAACCCATATTTTAGGGCAGATTACTGGACTTGTTGGAATGACCCTTTTCGCAGTTACATTTATCCTTTCCACCAGAATAAAATTTATTGAAGACGCTTTTGGAGGATTGGATAAAGTTTATGAGGTTCATGGAATTCTTGGAGGAACCGCATTAATCTTAATTCTATTTCATCCATTGCTTCTTGTTTTTAAGTTTATCCCAGAGAGCATAAATCTAGCAGCTAAATATCTGCTGCCAAGTTCATACTGGTCTGTCAACTTTGGAATTATTGCTCTTGTTGGAATGATCTTTTTAATTTTCCTAACCCTTTATGTAAGGAGAATGAAATATCACAATTGGAAATTTTCTCACAAATTCTTGGGGATTGTATTTATACTAGCTATTCTTCATATTTTTCTTGTGAGAGGAACTATCTCCCAAGACAATATATTTCATGGATATTATATTTATGCAGCTGTAATTTCTCTTATTGGTTTGGGCGGATTTTTCTACAGCGTCTTATTTAGAGACAGGATTGCTCCCAATAGTTTGTACAAAATAAAGTCTCTCAGTAAGAGAGGAGAAGATGTGCACGAAATAATTCTCTCCCCTGAAAACGAACCTCTTAGATACAAATCCGGGCAATTTGTTTTTGTTACATTTAAAAATAAAATAATTGGAGAAGAACCTCATCCCTTTTCAATAGCTTCGGCTTCCAATTCTCATTCACTAAGAATAATAGTAAAAGGTTTGGGGGATTTCACTAAAAATTTATCATCCTTGAATGTTGGAGATATAGTTCGTGTGGAGGGACCATATGGAAGATTTAATTATAAAAAATCAGGAAAAGATCAGGTATGGATTGCCGGAGGAATTGGAATCACTCCATTTATAGGAATGGCTGAAGAGATGGCTCACAACCCTAACATAAAAGACAAAGTTGAATTATGCTATACTGCAAGAAAACATGAAGATTTAATTTGCATTGAGGAGCTTAAAGAATTTGAATCTAAAAATAAAAATTTCAGGGTTATTACCTGGATATCAAATGAGAAGGGATTGATAACAGTAAAAGATATTGAAAACATAATTAAAGACTTAAAGGATAAAGAATTTTTTATTTGTGGGCCCCAAAGACTTAAGATGGATATAAAGAGAGATTTAATAAAGAGAGGAATAGAGAAAAATAGAATTCATATGGAGGAATTTGGATTTAGATGATAAATATAAAAACTTCAGTTGGAGTTGCTTTAGTAATTTTTATACTTGTATTTGGAAATATAATTGCTTTTGGTATTTTAGGCTCAAAAAATGCCATTGATAAAAATATCCCCCTAAATTATATTAATAATAGTGGGAATGATAATTCCTTGAATAATAAAACAAAAACAAGTACAACGAACAATCCTACACCCGTACCGAAACCAATAGTACCTGCTCCAAAGCCAAAACCAACCCCCCCACCTGTAACAAGAGCTTCTTAGAAATGCAATTAAGAAATATATCTCTTTAGAATTTATTTAGAATAATATGAATATTTAGCAAAGTTCGTGTAAATATGTTTCTCTCTTTGGCACATTGTGTTCTAGTGTTGCCTGAACTCTAACATGATATGGCTTTATTTCCTCAAGAAGAGAAGTTATATTTTTCATTTCTTTTTCTCCATGAGCTTCAAAGACCCAGTTTTCATCTTCTGCTGCATTTCTATCTGTATCATTAAACCAAACTTTTCCAAGATGCAATGCTCTTTGTTTTCTGTACCAAAATGGTACTTTAAATCCAAAGAAACTTCTTTGAACGGGTTCTCTATCTTTTAATACTGAAATCATATTTGGATCAAGTTGCTTTTGTTTAACACCTAAACGCCCAGCTACTTCATATCCTGCTTCTCTTAATTTTTCTGCAACTCCATAAACAGGACTTGCAAAGGAAGCCATTCTATAAATTGATGACGAGTCATTCTCTTCTTTCATAATTTTTATAGATAAGCCGGTGTTTATAAATGTATGGATTATGTAACTACTATATAATTACTATATATTACTACTCAAAAAGCGCATTAGAATATAAACATATAAAGGATACGTTTAAAAATAAAAAACATTAATGTGATTATATAGCGGGATGGAGCAGCCTGGAGTGCTCGCCGGGCCCATAACCCGGAGGTCGTGTGGTTCAAATCCCACTCCCGCTATTTTTTATTTTGAGAAAATTTAAGAATGATCATTCTTTGTAATATAATAAAGATGAGAAAATTTTTTGAATTTTTAATTGCTTTTATTCTTTTAGCATTCATATTGATTGTATTATTTGTTCTAATAAAACTTATGATTGTTCAAGCTAGTAAAATTTCAATAGATTTAATTCTTCCATTTTTACATTAGTAACTACATATAAAAATACTTTCTAATTTACAAACTACAAAAGAGGTTCAAAGGGGATGTTTGCTTGTACGAACTTCTTGGAACAGAATATCTTTAAAAATCTTTCCGTCGTCGACGACAACTTTAAATAGTTAGGACCGGGAGGTTGTAATTACTCTAAATGATTCCCCAATTTATTCAAAATGAAACACAGAATGCCTATGATTGCCCTTGCTCAGATAAAATACAACCATACTGGCAGACATAATGTTGATAAAATAAAAAAATATATAAAATTAGCTGCTGAAAAAAAGGCAGATATAGTGTGTTTTCCTGAAAGTTGCATAAATAAGGCAGAAAAATTACCTCTAAACCATAGATTAATAAAAGAAATACAAGAAACATGCAAAGAAAATTCTATATGGGCAATAATTACAGATTACTTTATTTCAAAAGAAAATCATTACAAGATGGCAATTTTGATTGACAGAAATGGAGAAATAAAAGGAAAATACAAGAAAATACATCTTTATGGTGATCATACTGATGGAACTGGTAAAAGAATTTTTGTTCATGACACTGACTTTGGGAGAATTGGAATTGTAATATGCTGGGATTTGGCTTTCCCTAAACTTTTCAAAAAAATGAAGAATGCAGGTGCAGAAATTGTTTTCTGTCCAGCATACTGGGGATACGAGGCAAAAGCACACAAGGAAAATCCTAAGGATGGAGAATTGAATTTATTAAAATCAATGTTGCTTTCAAGGGCTTTTGAGAATCTAAATTTTGTATGCGTTTGCAATCCATACAAAAAAGAATGGGATTTAATTTCTTATTCTGCAATTTCTTCTCCTCACAAAATTCTTGCAGAATTATATAACAAAGAAGGTTTAGTTCTTTCAAGAGTAAATTTAAATGAGATAAAGAAGTTCTCAGAGATATATCCTGGAAAAGAAGATTAAATATTAATTATGTTTTTCTTAATATCTTTTTTTCAAGCCATAAAAGTGTAAGGAAACCTATAACCGCAAACAATCCTGTTATGGCAAATACCCATTGGAATCCTATTTTTTCAGCAAGCAAAGCTCCCGCTCCTGCTGTTATTGCTGATCCTACTCCAACTGCTGCAGAATATATTGAATATTGAAAACCTCTCTTTCCTTTGTCCAAATTGGTTGTAAAGAGACTAAACCACGATGGATAGGCAAAAGCAGCTCCTATTCCATATATAAATTGAACTACAAAAATTATATAGATACTTTTTGCGAATATATATCCAAAAGGAACTAAAGCTATTAAACCAGTTCCAAGCCAGAGCATCCATATTCTATCTTTAGGATTAAATTTGTATGAAAAGAAAATCTGAAGAAGAGAATGAGTTACAAGGAAAATTGCA
>Ga0182027_10004820_pt1 | contig 20714 bp, 20 predicted proteins | sample 712E1DmetaG_FD_121300 | JGI IMG/M metagenome (GOLD analysis project Ga0182027, IMG submission 121300) | Permafrost microbial communities from Stordalen Mire, Sweden - 712E1D metaG (Illumina Assembly) | ecosystem: Environmental > Terrestrial > Soil > Wetlands > Permafrost | place: Sweden...
CGGCTCCGCGCTCGTCTCCTGGGGCGCACCTCCCTCGAACGGCGGCAGCCTCGTCACCGCCTACGATGTCGTCTCCACGCCGGGCAACCTGAAATGCCACACGACCGGGGCGCGGTCCTGCACTGTTTCGGGACTGACGAACCGGGTCTCGTACACCTTCAAGGTCACGGCCAACAACGTCGCCGGGCCGAGCGACCAATCCGCAGCCTCGCCGGGCGCGATGCCACTCGCCGGAGCCACGTACGTGACCCTCACCCCGAACCGGCTGGTGGATTCCCGAGCCGGCACGCGCCTCGGGTTCGCGGCGTCGCTGAGCAACAGGGTCCCGGTCTCGTTCCAGGTCACGGGCCGCTCAGCCGATCCGAACCTGAACGTCCCAACCGGAGCGGTGGCCGTGACCGGCAACCTGACCGTCGTGAACCAGGGCTCCTACGGCTACCTGAGCCTGACTCCGAACAAGCCCGTCGGAACGCCGGCGACCTCGACGCTCAACTTCCCCAAGGGCGACACGAGGGCCAACGCCGTGACCGTTCCGCTCGGCGCGGGCGGGCAGCTGTGGATCACGTTCGTCGGCACTTCGGGCAAGCAGGCCGACGCGATCTTCGACGTCACGGGCTACTTCGTGGCGAACACCGGCGGTGCGACCTACCTGCCGCTCACTCCGAACCGGGTGCTGGACTCGCGCAGCCCGACGAGGCTCGGCATGTCCGCATCGCTGACCTCCGGCACGCCGGCGAGCTTCCGGGTGACCGGGCTGTCGTCCGATCCCCAGCTGAACGTCCCGTCCAGCGCGATCGCGATCGTCGGTAACGTGACCGCCGTGAACGAAAGCTCGGGCGGTTACTTCACCGTGACTCCAACCAGGCCCGGCGGCTTTCCCGAGACCTCGACGCTCAACTTCCCCACGGGCGACACGCGGGCCAACGCGGTGACCTTGCCACTCGGAGCCGGCGGCGTGCTGTGGGTCACGTTCGAAGGCAAAGTGGGCACGCATGCGGACGTTATCTTCGACGTGACCGGCTACTTCGTCCCCGACACGAGCGGCGCAACCTACGTCGCCCTGACTCCGAACCGTCTGGTTGACTCGCGCGCGGGCGAACGCATGGGGCTGTCGGCGTCCCTGACGTCCAGAGTGCCGGCCGAGTTCGCAGTGGTGGGCCAGTCGGGCGACTCGGCGCTGAATGTCCCAGCGGGCGCGGTTGCGATCACGGGCAACCTGACGGCCGTCGGCGCGACCTCCGGCGGTTACTTCTCTCTGACCCCGGACGACCCGGGCGGAGTGGCGACGACATCGACGCTCAACTTCCCGAAGGGCGATACGCGAGCGAACGCGGTCACGATCCCGCTGGGGAGCGACGGGGGCTTGTGGGTCCAGTTCGTCGGCGTCACCGGAACCCACGCCGACGCCGTTTTCGACGTCTCAGGCTACTTCACGATGAACTGAGTTTTGGGCCCGGGCGGCGGCGCCGCCCCTTGCGCGCCGCCGGCGCCCCGGAATCCGGCGCGACTTCTTCCTGGCGCCGCTCCACCTCGTCGGCGCGCCGCCGCTGCACGTCCAGCACTTGCTTGAACTGCTTGGCCAGACCGGTCCGCATTCCCGCCCGTGTCTGGGCCTCCGCGTCTCGATCTCGCCGCCTTTCCCGGGCCGCCTCGGCGGGTGGAAGATCGTCCTCGTCCATTCGATTTGGCTCTCGATCTGGCTCCACTTGCCGGACCATGTTCGAGCGACCTGCTACGATCCGGAACAGATGGAACTCTACGGCGTCCGTATCCCCACCATCGTCACCGACAACGTCGCCACCCGCTGTGCAGGCTGCGGCGAGATCATCGAAGGCAGGCCCTGGCGCATCAGCATCCTCGATGTCGTGGCGCCCGAGGCGCCCGTATCCTGGACGCAGACGGCCGGCCTCAATCCGGGCCCGTTCGAGTTTCACAGCGAGCCGAGTCACGTGCTTACCTGGATGTCGGCGCGCGGCCTGCTCTTCTGCCGTCGCTCCCAGATCCGCGAGATCATGAGACCGGTCTGGCTGCCCGTCGAGCCGCGCCGGTTGGGGTTGTGCGACGGCCTTCATCGCGACGATCACGAGTTCGTGGACCCGGCCGCCGTTGCGGCCGATCGAAGCTGAGGTCAAATGCGAGTACGCAAGGCGGTCTTTCCCGCGGCGGGTTGGGGAACCCGCTTTCTTCCCGCCACCAAGGCCCAGCCGAAGGAGATGCTCCCGCTCGTTGACAAGCCGATCATCCAGTACGCCGTCGAAGAGGCGGTCGCGGCCGGCATCGAGCAGGTCATCATCGTCACCAGTAGCCAGAAGCGCGCGATCGAAGACCACTTCGACTTGAATCTCGAGCTCGAGCAGCTCCTGGAGGCTCGCGGTGACATCGAGATGCTGCGGCAGATTCGGGCAATCTCGGACCTGGCCCAGATCTCCTATGTGCGCCAGAAGGAGCAGCTCGGGCTGGGCCATGCCGTTCTGGTGACCAAGGAGCTCGTAGGCCACGAACCGTTCGCGGTGATCCTCTCGGACGATGTGGTGGTTGGCGAACGGCCCTGCATCGGCCAGCTCATCCAGGCCTATTTGGAGACCCACTCCTCGGTCGTAGCCGTGACCGAAGTGCCCCATGAGGAGACGTGCCGCTACGGCATCATCGACGGCCACCTCGCCGACGGCGGCATGGATCCCCGGCTGTACAAGCTTTCGGGGCTGGTCGAGAAGCCCGACCCGGCCGACGCGCCGTCCGATCTTGCGATCATCGGCCGCTACATCCTGACCCCCAAGATCTTCGACAAGCTGGAACAGACGCCTCGCGGCGCCGGCGGAGAGATCCAGCTGACGGACGCCATCGAGGCCTTGATGCAGGAGCAGGACGTGTACGGGTATGCGTTTGAGGGCAAGCGCTACGACGCGGGCACCACAATGGGTTGGCTGAAGGCGTCCGTTGAGCTGGCAATGCAGCGGCAGGACATCGGCGAGGAGTTCAGGCGATACTTGCAGGGGCTCGACCTGAGTTAGCCTGCCCCGACGGACCGGCCGCGCCGGCCCGGGGTAATCGATAAAAGCTCCGGCGCAACCGCAGCCGGCATGTTGAGGACTTGTGTGGCCGATATCGGACAGGTAATCGCGGGGCGCTACCGGCTCATGGAGCTGCGCGATGAAGATGCAGTCTCGACGGTCTTCCGCGCCAGCGAGACCGAAAATGGCCGCGTCGTCTCTGTCAGGGTGCTGCGCCCCGAGTTTGGCACCGACGCGGACTTCGTGGCCGAGTTCCGCCTCGCCATGCGAGCCGCGGCCGGCCTGAACCACCCCAACCTCGTCGCCATCTACGACTTCGGCGCAGACGGCTCGAACGCGTTCGTCGTCAGCGAGTTCGTCGACGGCCAGGAGCTGGGCTCGCTCCTGGCGCGCAATGGACCCGTTCCTCCACGCCGGGCCGCCAGCGTCGCCAGCGTGGTGGCGGGGGCAGTGGCCGCGGCCCACGATCGAGGCATCGTCCACGGTGGCGTCCGGTCCGGCAGCGTGCTCGTTACCCGCGACGGGCAGATCAAGCTCGCGGACCTCGGTCTCGCCCGTGCCCTGGCCGAGTCTTCCTTACGGCCGGCGCTCTCTGTCGAGGAGACGTGGTATCAGAGCCCCGAACAGGCGAGGGGTCGGCGCGCCACCGACGCGTCGGACATTTACGCCCTGGGCGTCCTCCTGTTCGAGCTGCTGACCGGCCGCGGCCCGTGGGACGGCGCAACGGCCGATGCCGTGGCGAAGGCCAAGCTGGCAGACCCCATGCCGGTCCCGTCCGACTTCCAGGGCGCCGTTCCGGCCGAGATCGAGGCCGTCGACCGCAAGGCGATGGCAGCCGACCCGACCAGGCGATTCGATTCGGCTGGGGCACTCGCGGACGCGCTCGAGGCCGTGATCACGCGGCTGGATGCGCAGCTCGCGACGCAGACCGAGGATGACGCGGAGGCCGAGCAGGAGTCACGGAGCGCGGCTAATGTGGCGCCCGAACCCGTGCTCGAGCGCCAGCCATACGCCAGGCCGGTCGTGCCGCCGATCCCGGTCGTGGGCGCCATCCCCCCGATCCCGCCCGCTCCGCTGGCAAGGCCGGTGGTCTCGCCGCCGATCCCGCCGACTGCGCCGCTGGTCCGTCGCCCCAACCCGACCGCCCACGTCACGTACGCCGCCGATGCCTACGCGAACGACGCGGCGGCCGACGACGACTTCGCCCCCGCCGCCCGCGGCCGAAGCGGCTACTCGCCTGACGGCACGGCCAACCGGGTGACCCGCCGGATCAACCCGATCGAGCCGGAGGCCGAGCAGTTCGAGGACGATGCGCCCCCCGTCAGCACCTGGGCCTGGGTGGCCGGTTTCCTGGCGCTCTTCCTGGTCACTCTCATAGGCCTGACGATCTATCTGCTGATCAGCCGGGGGTCGTCGGGCTCAACTGTGTACGCGCCGGACCTGGTGAACGTTTCCTACAGCGTCGCCCAACAGACCGTCCAGTCCGCTGGGCTGCAGCTCTCGGTATCCGCGACCGCGACCAACGATGGCAGTCAGACGGATCAGACGATCGTGTCCCAGAATCCGGCATCCGGCGCCGCGATGAGCGCGGGCGGCACGATCTACGTCGTTGTCGTAAGCGGCACGGCCACGGTCGTCGTCCCGGACGTGAGGGATCTGACCGAAAGTGACGCGCTCAACGCACTCTCGACGGCTGGCTTGACCGCGGGCAACCGCACGGAGGCCTACGATCCAACTATCCCCGAGGGGCAGATCGTCAGCAGCAACCCGAAGACGGGTGTGACCGTCTTGAAGGGCACGCCCGTCGACTACGTCGTCTCGATGGGGCCCACGCCCACGGCCTCGCCGACGCCGTCGTCCACGCCCACTCCCTCGCCGACGCCGACGCCGACGCCGACGCCGACGCCCACCCCGATCCCCACGGCGGCCCCCACACCGACCCCGACCCCGACGGCGGCCCCGACTCCGACCGCCACCGCTTAGCTCTGAGTCGCCCTCCCGCGAGTCGCCCTCCGGCTTCGGGTCGCCGGCCCGATCAGGTCGTGGTCAGGGTCGTGGTCGCCAGCGCCTGATCGCCACTGCCAGTCGTGACAAGCACGGTGGCCTGGCCGATGCCGGGCGTCGCCCCGGAGATGGTCACCTTCCAGGCGGCTGTGCCGGTCTGATCGGTGGTCAGCTGGGGCGAGACGATCGGCCCCAGCCCGGCCACCGTCACAGTGAAGACGACCTGCGCCCCAGCCAGCGGGCCGCCGTTGGAAGAGGTGGCGTGGGTCGTCAGCTTGAGCGTCGTGGGGCCTTTAGCCCCGAACTTGGCCGGCGAAGCCGACAGGTGCGCCGCCAGCTGGCCGAACGACCGCTTGACGGTCAGCTGAGCCGTGCTCACGTTGCCGGCCTGATCGGTCGCCGTCACCAGGATTGAGTTCGATCCCGCGACCAGACCCACCGTGATGGCGAACTGACCGTCCTGGCCCACGACTTTGGTACTCAGCCCGCCACCGGGCGACTGCTTGTTGCGGATCGTCACGGTCGAACCCGGGTCGCTCTTGCCCGAGACGACGACCGAGCTGCCCGACTGCGAGGCGCCGTCCGCTGGCGAGCCGATCGACAGCTTGGGCGGCACGGTGTCCAGGATGAAGATGACCTCCGGCGACGGCTGGCCCTCGGTGCTGGGCGTCACCAGCGCCGCCGCGAAGGTATTCGTGCCCTCGACGAGGGTGATGGCCGGAGTGCTGAAGTCCGCCGTCGTTCCGACATCTACCTCGGCGACCTGGCTTCGCGTCCCGTCCGAGGCGATGACGTAGACCCTGACCTTGTAGCCCGTCTTGCCGACCACTGCGGCCGGGACGCTGCCCGACAACGACACCGTGGCCTGGTTCGTGTAACCGTCGCGGGCGGGCGCGTCGAGGACCGGAGTGTCGAGGGCTACGCCCGAGGGTGCCACGGTGGCGGGTGCGATGGATGAAACCTGCGAGATGGCGCTGTCGAACGCCTGCGCGACCTGGCCGACCACACTCACCAGGATGTTGCCGCCCAGGATCAGCATCGCGACGCCCATGACGAGGAACACGGCGATGACGCCGATGCCGAGGGGAGGCGGAACCCCTTTGCTGGTTCGGACCGGCCGGTATCGGCGCACTAGCTCCCGTGATGGGGCCGAGGCCTTTATCTGATTTGACCGCAGCCGATCGCCCGACGGCGGTAGGGGTCGAACGTGGGCCGCTCGGCGTTCTCGCATCGGCATGGCTCCATTGTCGCATCAGTCAGGCGTAATCCGGGGCGGCAGTTTCTCGTTTGCTTCCGGCTGCCCCTGCCGACACCCTCTTAGAACGACCAGCCGTCCTCCGCGTGACGAGCGTGCGCATTGCGGGCGGATGGATGTACTCTGCTGCAGAGAGCGGACTTCCAGGAGTGTCCGCTACGGTACGAGGCTTACTGGTGGAGGCTCGCAACCCCAAGCCCGATCGGCCCCGCACCCCTGATACCGGCGCAGCCGGACGCCAGGCCTCGCCTGTGCGAGGGGGCGTAGTGCCCGTGCGCAGCGATCCGCGACGTGCCCCGTTCCCCGTTTCAGGCCGGATCGCCACCCGGCCGATGCCGCGCACTTACCCGATCATCACCCACGCGGAAACCGGACAGCGGAGCCGCTACGCATCGATGCCGGGTATCCGATCCGGCTTCGGGCTGCCGAACCTGCGTCGCAACGTCTGCCCGCATTTCTACATGACGGGCAGCCGAGGCGCGATCCCGATCCAGGCCCCGCATCTGCTCAAAGCCCTCATCCGCCAGGAACAGAACGTCTCGCGCTGCCAGTTGCGCGGCGGCGTTCACCTCGAGCAGGGCTACGTGAACGACGTCTGCCTGACGCCGAGATTCAACCAGTGCGTCTTCTACGAAGACGAACTGACGAAGGATTGACGAAGAGCATCGCCCGCGCTCGCGCGACCCTCGGCTACCCTGAGGCCCTTGCCGCCCTTGAATCGCGCGGCCGATTCGGGATTCACCTGGGGCTTTCGCGTACGCGCGCCCTGCTGGCAGCTCTCGGCCATCCGGAGCGGTCCTTTCGCGGAGCACTGATCGGGGGCACCAACGGCAAGGGCAGTGTCCTGGCGCTCGTCGGCGCGGCGCTGCAGGCCGGCGGATACCGGACCGGCGCGACTCCCAAGCCGCACCTGGTCACGTATCGCGAGCGACTCCAGATCGATGGCATGCCGGTTGATCCGGAGACCTTCGCCCGCGTCGCCGGCGAGGTGCTGGCGCTGGCCGATCGCGTCGCCCGGCGCCACGGCGAGCCGACGGAGTTCGAACTGCTGACGGCGATCACGTTCCGCTGGTTGGCCGAGGCCGGTGTCGATGTTGCGGTGGTCGAAGTCGGCCTCGGCGGGCGACTCGACGCCACCCACGCCTGGGACGGCGGCGTGGCGGTGGTCACGAACGTGTCGCTCGACCACACGGATCGGCTTGGCTCGACGGTCGAGGCGATCGCGCGCGAGAAAGCGGCGATCATCATGCGCGGCGATCTGGCGGTGACTGGAGCCACAGGCGGGGCGCTCGACGTTATCGAGCGCCGGAGCCGGCGAGTGGCGGCTCCACTGACCGTGACGCCGCCGGCGCCGCTGCGCGGCCTCGATCGCGACGGGATCGAGGTGGAGCTCGGGCGGCTGGGGTTGGTCCGTGTGGCCCTCCGGGGGCGCCACCAGGCGGCGAACGCGGCGGTCGCAGATGCCACTCTGGATGCGCTCGAGGCAGCGGGGATCGCCGTCCTCGGCGAAGAGGCGCGGCGGGCGGGGTACGCGTCTGTGCGCTGGCCGGGGCGGCTGGAGTTGATCGAAGTGGCCGGCCATGAAGTGTTGCTGGACGGTGCCCACAACCCAGTCGGGGCCGCGACCCTGGCCCAAGCGCTCGACGACCTGGCCCCGTTCCTGGCGCCCGGCCGCCCGACCCTCATCGTGGCGGTCATGGCCGACAAGGACGTCGACGGGGTTCTGGGCGCCCTCGCCGGGGCGGCGCTGCTGGCGGAGGCTCGGGTGATCTGCACCGCCCCGTCGGGCGGTCGGGCGCTGCCGCCCGAGCAGCTCGCCGCGCGCTGGGCGGCCGTTGCGGCGCAACTGGGAGCGGCCACGCAACTGGGAGCGGCCACGCAACTGGGAGCGGCCACGCCGCCCGCCCGCCCCGAGGTCTTTGCCGACCCTCGCGCCGCGCTGGACGCGGCCCTGGGAAGCGGCACCGGCAGCGGCCCCGTGATCGTCGCCGGCTCCCTCTATCTGGTCGGGGCCGCGCGCGCCATACTCGTGGACGACCCGCGTCTCGTACCCGATCCGCCGCTCGCTCCCCTGGAGAGCCCGCCCCGATGAGCGCCTCCGCGCCGCCGCCTCCGACCCGCATCGGGTCGCGCACGTTCGAGTGGGGCAGCCGCACCTACGTCATGGGGATCGTGAACGTCACGCCCGACTCATTCTCCGGCGACGGCCTCCTGGCTTCAGTCGCTGGCCGCGGGGGCGCCGCCGTCGAAGCCGCCGTCATCCAGGCGCGGCGCATGGTCGAAGAGGGAGCCGACATTCTCGACGTGGGCGCGGAGTCGACGCGACCGGGCCACGAGCCCGTGCCCGCGGCCGAGGAGACGGCCCGCGCCATCCCGGTGATCGCCGCGATCCACGCCGCGCTGCCGCGGATCCCGATCAGCGTCGATACCACCAAGGTCGAAGTCGCGGCGGCCGCCCTGGCCGCGGGGGCGGTGCTCCTCAACGATGTCTGGGGCGTGGCGCGCGACGACACCATGGCCCGCCTCGCCGGGGAGCGGCAGGTCCCGCTCATCGTCATGCACAACCGCGCGGTGGCCCAATACGCCGACTTCGTGGCCGAGCTCCTGGCCGACCTGCGAGCCGCCCTCGATCGGGCGCAGGAAGCCGGCGTCCCGCGCGGAAACCTGATCGTCGACCCGGGCTTCGGCTTCGGCAAGACGCCCGAGCACAACCTCGAGGTCATGCGCCATCTGCGCGAGCTGCGTGAGCTGGGCTTTCCCGTCCTCCTGGGCACTTCGCGCAAGTCCACTCTGGGCCGCGTCCTCGGGGGAGTTCCGCCCGAGGAGCGCCTCGAGGCGACCCTGGCCACAACCGCTCTCGCCATCGCCGGCGGCGTCGACATCGTCCGTGTCCACGACGTCCTGGCCAACGTTCGGGCTGGCCGCATGGCCGACGCCATCGTCCGAGGAGTCGCCCCGTGACCGACCGTATCGTGCTGACGAACATGGTCTTCCGGGGCCGCCATGGCGTGGGGGAAGCCGAACGCTCGAACGCCCAGCCGTTCGAAGTCGATGTCGAGATCCACCTGGACGCGCGGCCGGCCGGCCTGACCGACGACCTGTCTCGGACCGTCGATTACCGCGAGGTCTTCGAAATCTGCCGTGCGGTCGTCGAGGGCCCGAGCCGCCAGCTCATCGAGACTCTGGCCGAATCGATCGCGACGGCCGTCCTGGAACGCTCCGCGGCTGCGGGCGCCACCGAGGTCGTGGTTCGCGTCCGCAAACCCGAAGCCCCGCTGCCCGGCCGGCTCGACCACGCCGCCATCGAGATCACCCGCCGCCGCGAACGCTGATGCGCCCCGTCGGTTCCAGCCGCGAGCCGGCGCAGCCGCGTCAGTTCTAGCTCGTGGCGTCCGGGCGCGTCCCGAGCGTGATGCGGACCGTCAGGTACTGGCCGCCGCGGTAGAGCTCGATGCTCACGGTTCGGCCGGGGGCGTACTGGACGAGCATTTCTTCGAGCGGATGGGTCGCGTCGATCGTCTGGCCTTCGATGGCGGTGATGATGTCGCCGGTCTTGACGCCGGCCTGGTCGGCCGGCCCGCCGGTCGTGACGGCCTCGACGGAGTTCCCGTCCGAGTCTTCCTTGTGGACCCACGCGCCGTGGTCAAGGGGCAGGTTGTACTTGGCGGCGACGCCCGGGTCGAGGGCGACGTAGCTGATGCCGATGAACGGCCGGGAGAGCTTCGTACCGGCCAGCGCCTGCTGCATGATCGGCTTGGCGATGTCGATCGGGATGGCGAAACCAATCCCCTGCGCCGTGTCGGCCTGTGTCGTAGTGACGCCGATCACCCGCCCGGAATCGTCCACCAGCGGCCCGCCGCTGTTGCCGGCACTTATCGCCGCGTCGGTCTGGATCAGGCCGTTGAGGGCCGTGCTGCCTGCGATGCCCGTGTCGCTGGTTACGGTGATGTCGCGACCGAGAGCCGAGACAATGCCGCACGTGACGCTGTTGGAGTAGTCGACCCCGAGCGGGCTGCCGATCGCTATCGCCAGCTGGCCTACTTGCAGTGCGGATGAGGTCCCTATCGGGGCCGGCGAGAGGCCACTGGCGCCGTCGACTTTGACGATCGCCAGATCTGTCAGCGTGTCCACGCCGTAGAGGCTGCCCTTGAAATCGCGGCCGTCCTTCAGCAGAACATCGATGCCGGTCGCGCTCTCCACCACATGCTTGTTGGTGAGGATCCAACCGGCGCTGTCGTAAACCATGCCGGAACCGGTGGTCTGGCCGGTGGCCTGCTGGGCCACGATGGTGACCACCGACGGACCGACCTTGGCGACGGCCTCGATGATCGCGCCCGACTCGGACTGCACCGCGACGTTGATCCCCACGGTTGCCGTCGCCGCCGGGCCGTCGAAGGCTCCCGTCTCCCTGAGCGCCAGGAAGGTCCCGCCGCCGCCCAGCACCGCGCCGACCAGGGAGGTCGCCAGGAGTGCCACGATCAAGCTCCGGCTTGGGGCGGGGAGATCTTCTGCCGCCGGCGCGGTCGCCTGCGCCGGCTCGAACCATCGCTCGGGAGTCGATCCGTCGGGCTGGAACCCGGCCTGCCAGGGGGGGCGCTGTTCAGGCACCGGCTCGTAGTGGTTTGCTTCGGTCATGTGGGCTTCCGAAATCCTGGGCGACACGCGGGACCGGGAAGGGCTGCGACGGTTCGGCGACGAAGCGCGTACAAGGCATCCGTCGCTGGTTGCCGAGGCGACGCCTGTCAGCATGCCCTGCCGCGTGTTCACGTACCAGCGTGGGGACGGTGAAGAATCCGCCACCAAGCGGCTATCGGCTGCGTGAGGGTGGCTCAGGCCCGGGCGCTGCGGGAGACGGCGGACGCGCGGACGGACGTGCGGACGGACGTGCCGAAGCCGGCGCGGCCGATGGAGTTCGCCCGGGTGAGTCATTCGTGCCGCTCTTGCCGGCGCCCTTTGCCGTGCCCTTGGCCTTGGCCTTGCCGTCGGCGCCCCTCTCGGCGATGGCCGCGGCGGCCCGTTCCGCGGGCGTGCGGGGGTCGGCCGGCAGAGTGACCGTAAAGGTGGACCCCGACCCGATCCGGCTCTCGACCGCGATCCGGCCGGCGTGCATCTCCACGATCGAGCGCACGATCGCCAGACCGAGACCGCTGCCGCTGCTCCGCGCCTCGCTCGCCCGCGATCCGCGGTAGAAGCGGTCGAAGATGTGCGGTAGCTCGGCCGCGTCGATGCCGATGCCGGTGTCGATGACCTGGATCCGGGCGCCGCCCGGGCGATGCGGAGCCAGCTTGACCGTGACCGAACCACCGCGCGGGGTGAACTTGAGACCGTTGCCGACGAGGTTGCTCACGACCTGGCCGATGCGCGGCGGATCGTGACGGACGATGAGGGCGCCATCAGGCAGCTCCGTGGTCAGACTGACTCCGCGCCGACGGGCCGCTGCTTCGGCCTGCTCGGCGGCCGAGAGGACCGTGGCGCGGAGATCGTCGGGCCGCAGGTCGAGGCGCACCAGGCCGGAGTCGAGCTTCGAGAGCTCGAGCAGGTTCTGGGCCAGCCAGTCGAGCCGTTCGAGCTGCTGGGCGCTCGATTCGAGGAATTCGGTCCGAGCGGCCGGGTCCTCGCCGGCCTTCTCGCGGAGGAGCTCGTTGAACGTTCGCAGCGCCGCCAGCGGAGTGCGGAGCTCGTGCGAGACATCGGCCAGGAACTCGCGGCTGCGGTCGCGGTCGCGGACGATGACATCCATCGTCTCCTGGACCTGGGCCGCCATGGCGTTGAACTGGCGCGAGAGCTCTGTTATCTCGGCGGCGCCGGTTCGGGCCCGGTCCGCCGGCACGCGGCGGTCGAGATCGCCTTCGGCCAGCGCCCGGGCCGCCTCGGTGAGCCGTCGCAGGGGCGCTGTGAACCGCCGGGCCAGAACCGAGGCGACGACGATGGCAAGGACCAGCGCCGCAATCGCGGACAGGGTCAGGAATCCCACCACTACGGCGATCGTGCTCTCTCGACTCGTATACGGGGCCGAGAGGCTGACCTCCAGATACCAGGGCGGCTTCACGCCGGCGGGGTCGTCGAACTCGAAGATCTTGGCGTAGCTGATCGTGTCGCGCGTCTGCCCGCGCCCCGGCTGAACCGTCAGCTGAGCGCTGAAAGTGGACGGCTCGCTGGCGGGGATGAAGACAGCGCCGTTGGATGTCTCCGACTCGAGCCCGAAGCGTACCCGCAGGTCGGCCAGCGCCACCTCGTTGGCGTACTCGGAAAGCGTGTTTCCAAACGCAACTCGGACGCTGTCGTTCAGGTCGCCTCCGGCCGACACGACGGTTTGGTTCTGGATGTCCCGGGACGCGATGTCTTCCGCCTGTACGCCCAAGACCGCCGCGACGGCCTTGGCCCTGGCCTCGAGACTGACCTGGTCTCGCTGGCGCAGGTCGCGGTCCAGAACGAAGATCGTCACGCCCGAAACGACCCCGACGGCGACCGCGAAAACGATCACGAACGCGAGCGACAGACGACCCTGGAAGGTCCGAGGCAGCGGCAGGAGGATCCGGATGGATCGCCTCCCGCGTCGAGGGCCGGCGTCGCCGGCACCGGCGCTGCCGGCGACCTCGACCGCCGGGCCGTTCACCGACGCTCCGTCCGTCGACGTCTCCGCGCTCGGCCCGATCGGTCGCTCCAGGCTCATCGTCGTGGCCTCAGCGCTCAGCGAAGGCGTACCCCGCGCCTCGCACTGTCAGCACGAACTTTGGACTGGACGGGTCGTCCTCGAGCTTTTCGCGCAGGTGGCTGATGTGGACGTTGATCGTCTTCTCGTCCTGGTCCAGCGCCTCGTAGTCACGGATCAGCTCGAGCAGCTCCCGCCGTGAGTAGACCCGCCCCGGGCGGCTGGCCAGATGGCGCAGGATCTCGAACTCCGTGGCCGTCAGCCCGATGCGCCGCTCGCCCCGCTGCACGCGACGCCGCTCCAGGTCGATCAGCAGATCGCCGTGGCGCAGCATCCGTCCGCCGCCGGCATCGGACAGATCGCCGTAGGCCCGGCGCAGGAGGGCCTTGATGCGGCTCATCAGCTCGCGCAGGCCGAACGGCTTGGTTACATAGTCGTCTGCCCCGAGCTCGAGCCCGATGACCTTGTCCATCTCCTCGTCGCGGGCCGTGAGGATCAGGACCGGCGCCTTCGAGCCGTTCATCCGCATCCGCCGCAGGACCTCGAAGCCGTCGATGCCGGGCAGTCGCACGTCCAGCACGACCAGATCGGGGGCGTCGCGCATGGCGAATTCCAGCCCCTCCTCGCCCGAGCGCGCAACGGCTACCTGGTAGCCCTCTTGTTGGAGCGCGTACTGGATGCCGCGAGCGACGGCGTATTCGTCCTCGACGATCAGGATGGTGGCAGCCACGAGCCGGAATCTACACCCCGCGCCCCGGGAAGATCGAATGCCCCGGCTGCGATGGAGCCACGTCCCCTGCCGGAGCTACCCCAGTGAGGTCGGACCGAGGATCACGAACTTACCCAACCAAACGCGCTTGCCGACCTTGCCGTCGATCGGGTCCTTGTAGATGGAATCGGGCTGGCGGTAGGGCGCGAAGCGCAACTCGATCGGGCCCGACTTCCACACCTGGTAACTGACGTAGTAGTCCAGGTGGTGCCGCTCTATGAGAGGGTCGGTGAGGTAGACGCCGTTGATCTTGAAGTTGGTTGATCCGGTCCGGGGGTCATCGCCGGTGACGGAGTAGCCGGTGACGATCTGAGCGTGGCTGCCATACCAGGCCAGGATCCCCACCGGCATATCGGTCATCGCGATCGATCTGACCGTGGCGAGAGCCGCCTCCGCGAACGTCTTGTACGCGAGGTCGCGGTACACGCCGGCCGTCATGCTGCCCCAGCCGTAGTAGTTGAGGGCGTTTCGCCAGCCGGCCACATCGGCGCCCGATTTAGACGGGGGCTCGTCCATGTGGGCTCGCTCCCACTTGAGGATCGATTCCTGTGCCTTGAACGTGAGGGTCGGCTTCCAGACGAAGGTCGGCGCGGGCGCGGCGTTCGGCGCGACGGTCGCCCACTGGTAGCTGGAGTTGAGCGAGATGAGGTTGAGCATGATCAGCGTCGCGTCGGCCGTGCAGGCCGTCTCGTCGGGGTTCTGGAAGCGCACGGCGTGGGGGACGTAGAGGTTGGAGACGTACGTCGCCCGCGCCGGAGTCGAGGTCTGCCCGACGAGGACGGCGAGGATGGCGGCCAGGCTCACGAAGACGTTGATCATGGTTCGAGAGCGTCATACCTTGACTGGACCGGACATGGCGGCCGCCGCCGACGGTGACGAGCGGCGGACGCCCGAGCGCACGTAGTTTCCCACGCTGCGGCCAATCGTGGCTCCGGTACCGGAGTAACTGGGCGGCCTGCGGACCGCGGGGGCCGTCGGAGGGCGCGCATCGGTCGCTCACGCGCGCGGACGACGCGCGGAGGACCCGCGAAGGAATCGATCCGGGCGGCCGCGCGTGGTAGGCTCCGCAGTCGAGGTCGCGCTCCGCCGCGACTCAATCAGACCAAACCCTCGCGACCGGTTCTTTCGGCCGCGTGTCGATCGAACCGCGCAGGAGGATCCAGCCAGTGAGCCCCACCACGACAGTCCTGACCGCCACCAGCCGGACCGTAACCGGCAAGTCGGTCGCGCACCTGCGCAACGACGGCAAGATCCCCGCCGTCGTCTTCGGCCACGGCCTGGCTTCGATCAACGTCACCCTCGACGCTCACGAGTTCGACCACCTGCGCCGCACCATCCACTCGAACTCGATCATCTCGCTCGAGATCGACGGCGGCAAGGATAGGCAGCGGGTCATGGTCCACGGCATCCACATCGACCCGCGCACGCGCCATCTCATGCACGTGGACCTGTTCGCCCTCAAGTCGGGCGAGGAAGTCACGGTCGAGGTTCCGCTCCGCACGTGCGGCGAGGCATACGCCGCGACCAAGCTCGGCGGCACGCTCCTCCACACCGTGGACCGCGTTCGCGTCCGCGCCCTGCCGGAGGCCCTGCCGGAGGCGTTCGAGATCTCGGTCGAGTCGCTGGTCGACTTCGAGGCGGCCATCCATATGCGCGACGTCGTCATGCCTCCGGGCGTGACCCTGCTGACCGATCCGGACGAAGTCGTGGCCAAGGTCATCCCGCAGCGCGCTGTCGAGGAAGTCGCGGTCGCCGAGGTTGCTCCGGAAGCTGTCGAGGAGGCAGTGCCTGGCGCCGAAGTGAAACCTTCGACCGAGAGCTAGAACCGAACGACCGACTGGCCGCCTGAGGCATCGGGCGGCCAGTCGGCGGCGCGGGCGCCCACCGGCACAGGTAGCCTTCGGCAGACCCTGCGGCCCGCGCGGGCGGCACTTACGATGACGCCGTGCCCAGCTTGCGCGCCTCGCGGAAGGACGTAGTCCGCAGCCTGCCCGTCCTCGGAGCCTTCGTCGTGGGCGCGATCGGATACGCGCCCCTGTACTGCTTCCCGCTGCTGGCACCGGAGTTCGAGACCACCTTTCACGCCTCGCGCGAGCTCGGCCAGATGCCCTGGACCATGTTCCTGGTGGTCTCGGCGCTGGCCTCGCCGCTTCTCGGCCGGGCATTCGACGTCATCGGGGACCGACTCCTGCTGACCGTCGGAGTCCTGTTGATGGCCCTCGGCTGGCTCGTGGCTTCCCAGGCGTCGGACGTGACGTTCCTCGTTGCCGCGTACGGGATCTTCCTGGCGATCGGGCTGCAACTGACCTTCGTCGGCACCACCACTGCCGTCGCGCGCCGCTACGCCGGAGTGGCCGGCCTGGCACTCGGCGTCGCGTACGCGGGTCCGGGCATCGGCGTGGCCGTCATCCTGCCTATCGCGGCGGGTGTGATTCCGGAGCTCGGCTGGCGCTCCGTGACGCTCGTGTTCGCCGCGACGTCGCTGCTGGCCGTTCCGTTCGTGTGGCTCATGACGAGCGGGTCTGGCGTGATCGTGCCGGCCCGGATCCCGCGGCGCGCGGAAGACGGAGTGGCGGGCGGAGCGGCGGGCGGCGGCGGAGTGGCGGCCGGCGTCATGAGCGCGGCGAGCGCGCCAGCACCAAGGGGCGGCGAAACGGGCACGGGCTTGCATGAGACTTCGGCCCCGGGCGCGATAGCCGCGTCCCAGGAGCCCGTCCCGCCCGGCAGCCGCACGAGACCCGACGCGCTGCGGCGCACGTTGCGGACGCGCCGGTTCCTGATTCTGCTCGTCGGCGCGGTCGGCATCGGCTGCATCGACGAGGGGATCTACCAGCTGTCGCCGCGCCATCTCGTGGCCCAGGGAGTCGCGGCCGACTACGCCGCGGTCCTGCTGGCGGTGTCGTGCTATGCGTACGTGGTCGGGCAGGTCGTGGGCGGTGGGCTCTCCGATCGCTTCGGGCGGCGCTACATCGGGCTCATCTGCGCGGCGATGATCGCCGGCGGAGCGACCGCCATCTTCATGTCCACCGGATCGACCCCGGCGCTGGCCGCGGCCGGCTACGTGGCCTACGGCTTCGGCATCGGCGCGACGATCGCGATCCGGTCGGCCGCCTTCTCCGACGTCTTCGGCGGCCACAACTTCGGGGCGATCTTCGGCGTCATCGCCGTTGCCTACCCGACCGGCGGCATCATCGTCATGAACGTCGGTAGCATCTCCTACGACCGCATCGGCAACTACTGGCCGGTTTACGGTGTGGTCATGGCCTCGCTCCTGGCCTGGTCCGCGGCGCTGGTAATCGCCGGCCCGCGCCGCCACGGCCTTCGTGCCCGGCTGCGAAGTGCCCGGGCCCGCCTGCCGGTGTAGCGAATGCGGGTGGTGCCGCGCCGCGGCCTACGCCACCTCCCGCCGGATCGTGCCGGCGGCCAGGACCACGAAGAAGGCCGCGATCCCGACGAGAACGCCCAGGTCGAGTAGCACCTGCGGGGAGCTGAGGTCCGCGCCGGCGATCATCACCTGGCGCAGTCCGTCGATGGCGTAGGTGACAGGCAGGATTCGGGCGATGGGCTGGAGGAGTGAAGGCAGCTGGTCGATCGGCCAGAAGAATCCGCCGAGTAGGCCCTGAGGCACGATCACGATTGGAATGAACTGCAGGATCTGCAGCTCGGTCCGGGCGAAGGTCGAGAGGAAGATTCCAAGCGACACGGCGCCGAGACCAAGCACCAGCACGAGCAGATATGCGATCAGCGGATTGCCGGCCGTTCGAACGCCCAGACCGATCGCGAAGGCCGGCACCGGCCCAAGCGCGGGGATGGCGAGGCGGCCAAGGACGAAAGCCATGACGATCGCCACCTGCAGGGTCGCGAAGAAGCCGAACCCCAGGCTGTACCCGAGCACGATCTCCGCACGGGTGACAGGCGTCGCCAGCAGCCGCTCGAGCGTCCCCCCGATCCTTTCGCGCAGGAAGCTGATGCCCGTCAGGATGAAGACGAAGAAGTAGGCGAAGAAGCCGACGACCACCGGCGCCAGGCTGTCGAGCTGGGTCGCATCCGGCGAGCCGTAGACGGTTTGCCGTTCGATCGTTGGCAGCATCGCGCCCGCGCTATCGGCCAGGGCGCCGATGAGCGCCGCCTGGACCGCCGGTATGACCGAAGCCTCGCCGGTGGGGTTGAGCCCGAGAGTGAGAAGCTCGATCTTGCGGTTCTGGACGGTGAAGTCGGCCGGGAGAATGACGACCAGGTCGAGCTTCTTGTCCTTGAGCATCTGCCGAGCGGTGGCATCGTCGGCGACCGAGCGGTCGAGCGCTATGCCGGGCTGTCCATCGAGAGCGGATTGGAGCCGGCTCGCCACGATCGTACCGGCGGGACCGCCCGATTCGTCGACCACGGCGACGCGGGCCGTCGTCGCCTGGGCGCTGCTCAGCACCCAGCCGAGCAACGCGATGATCGCCAGCGGAGCCACGAACAGGAGCGCCAGCGAGCGCGGGTCGCGCCGGAACTGGGCGACGATGCGGCGGAAGACGGCGGCGACGCGAAGCGGGTTCATCGGGCGGTTTCCTTCGCCGTGGGCCCGGAGGCGGCGGGGCCTCCGCTTTCGCCGGCGAACTGCAGGAACGCGGACTCCAGGTTCTCGGTGCCGGCCCGTTTTCGCAGCTCGGCCGGCGTCCCCTGCGCCAGGACGTGCCCGTCCCGGATGAAGAGCAGCTCGTCGCAGCGATCGGCCTCGTCCATGACGTGGCTCGAGACCACGAGCGTGGCTCCGTCCGCGGCCAATCGATGGAAGTGGTTCCAGAACTGGACTCGCAGGGCCGGGTCCACTCCGACCGTCGGCTCGTCGAGGAAGATCACCGCCGGGTGGTGGGCCAGCGCGCAGGCCATCGACAGGCGGCGCCGCATCCCGCCGGAGAGGTCCTGGGCAGGTGTGCCCTGCCGCCCGTCGAGCTCTACCAGCTGGAGGGTTCGGCGCATCTCGGCCTTGTCGGTCTGGCCGTAGAGCGCCGCGAAGAACGACAGGTTCTCCCACACGGACAACTCCGGGTAGATGCCGTCGGCCTGGGTCATGTACCCGATCCGCGCCAGGTTTGGCCGCGACGGCATGTCCACTCCCGGACGCGGGCCTTGCCGCTCGTCGCCGACGCGAGGCCGGCCAGAAGCCGGATGAGCGTCGTCTTGCCGGATCCGTTCGGGCCCAGAAGCCCGTAGATCCGGCCGGGCGTAAGCGCCATGTCGATGCCGTCGACCGCGTGGATCGGCCCGAAGTCCTTGCGCAAGGCGATGGCCTCGACCGCCGGCGCGGGGGGAGTTGGTGTGACCGTCATCTAGAGATCTCCCAAGCTGCTGTCGGGCTGCGCGGCGCCGTGCAGGAGCAGGTCCACATAGGCCTCGACGTTGTCGATTGCCGGACGAATCCCGATCTGGGCCAGCCCGTCAAAGACGGCCGGGCCGAGAACGATTAGCAGAAAGACGGGCCCGAAGAGGCCCTGGATCAGCAGCGCCGGGTCGATCGGGCGCAGGTTTCCCTTCTGCACCTGCAGCCCGTACCACGCCAGCATCAGCGGCGCGCCCTGGCCGAGCATCTCAGACATGACGACCCGGGCGAGCTCCGGGTCCTGCGACGAGTTGGCGGCGAGATTGCGAACCAGGTCGGCCCGGCCCGCATCGCCGCATAGTAGGCGGTCGCGATGGCGATCAGCCCTTCGCGCGCGCCGAGCCCGATCGAGGGCTCGATCTGCGCCCGCATCTCCTCGACCGGGCTGACCCGGCGGGCGACTTCGCGGAGAAGTTCCGCTCTGTCGGCAAAGTGATGGTAGACCGCGCCCTTGGTCAGGCCGGCCTCGGCGGCGATCGCTTCGATGGAGATCAGGCCGCCACCCGGGCGGGAGAAGAGCCTCTGGGCGGCGTCGATCAGCCGGTCTCGCGTGGGCTCGTCCTGCGCGGAGGAGGTGTCCAGGCCATCTGCGGCAAGCGCGGCACGCAGGCCCCGCAGGCCGCCGAAGTAGTGGTGGACGGTCTGGCGCGAAACTCGCGCTTCGGCAGCGACCGCCTGGACGGAGAGCGCCGGCGGACTCTCCTGGATCTGGCGACGAGCCGCGCTCAGGATCGTTTCGCGGGTTGACTGGTCAGACATGCGTACCAGTATGCATGTTATGTCAAGATGGACCACGCGGCGCCAAGAGGCGCCACGGATCAGGGCTCGTCGGCGCTTAGGCGCCGAATCTCGTCGGCGAGGGCAGCTGCGAAAGTGGCAAGCCCCGCGGCCACCGCGGCCGAGAGTTCCTCCCCGAAACTGAACTCGGCGCCGCCGATGCCAACGAAAACGCCCCGTGGCATCGACCCGCGCAGCTCGGCGGCTAGCGCCAGGACTTGATCTGGGGGGAGCGAATGAGAGGACGCCGGGGCCGCCCCGCCGCTGGCTCCGACCCCGCCGCGCGCCGCCATGCGCTCGAGCGGCAGCGTGACAACCACGCCCGCCGCCAACCCGACGGCAGCATCCGCGACGATCACCGCCATGCCGTCCGGAACATCGAGCAGGGCCTCCACGGACAGCTGCCCGACCTCGACCACCTCGGCCAGCGCACGCGCATCTTCGGGCAGCATCTCGACGGCCACAAGAGCGGCCGCATCGTCGCCCCGCATTCGCTCGCCGCAGACCAGCACCCGCGTCCGAGGCCCCGAGACATCGCTCATGGCGCCAGTCTAGCGGCCGACTTGGAGCGGTTCGTAGCGTCACCGGTACCGTACAATCGTCCCCCCCGGGCGTGACCGAGGGAGTAGAGTCTCGACTATCTATCGGACAGAAGCGGGCTGGAGGCCGACTCACCGAGTGGGGTACGAATGAAGCGCGACGCTTCCTTCCGATCGTTCCTCGACGCCTACCCGCCGACACCCGGTCAATCGCATCCCGTGGACGGCGTTTCGCTGGCTGAGGCGATCGAGGAGCGGTTCGGAATCGCCGTGCCAGGAGCGTTGCAGCTGTTCTGGCTCCGCGTCGGCGCGGGCGCCTTCGGCGGCGGCGAGATCTACGTC
>Ga0182027_10004821_pt1 | contig 20714 bp, 17 predicted proteins | sample 712E1DmetaG_FD_121300 | JGI IMG/M metagenome (GOLD analysis project Ga0182027, IMG submission 121300) | Permafrost microbial communities from Stordalen Mire, Sweden - 712E1D metaG (Illumina Assembly) | ecosystem: Environmental > Terrestrial > Soil > Wetlands > Permafrost | place: Sweden...
CGGCGGAGCGCCGGGTGATCAACAGTTTCCCCTCGCGAAAAACCAAACCGGCGGCGACTTCCATCCGATCCTCCGCCGGCGGCGGAGAACTCATGGCTCCCGCGCTCATTTCCGTCCGATGCTCTTGTAGAGGAAGCCCAGGCGCTCCATTTCGGCGGCGTCAAACAGGTTGCGGCCGTCGAAAAGGATCGGATGCGAGAGGGCTTTGCGGGCGCGCTCCAGATCCAGCTTTTTGAAGACGGGCCATTCGGTGGCGATGACCAAGGCGTCGCAACCGGTCGCCACATCGTCCATGTTGTCCACATAAGTGACGTTTTGGAGAACGGCCCTGGCTTTTTCCATGGCCTGGGGATCATGGACGCGCAGGGTGGCGCCTTCCTTTTGCAAGCGCTGGCAGAGCTGGATGGCGGGAGACATGCGGATGTCGTCGGTGTTTTGCTTGAAGGCCAGGCCCAGGATGCCCAGCGACTTGCCTTTGAGGACCCAGAGGGTGTCGCTGATCTTCCTGACGAAGCGATCCATTTGGATGGTGTTGATGCGCTGGACTTCCTTGAGCAAACCAAAGTCGTAGCCGAGCGTTTCGGAAATGTGGATGAAGGCGCTGAGGTCCTTGGGAAAACAACTGCCGCCAAAACCCAGGGAGGCATCCAGGAACGGGCGTCCGATGCGCGTGTCCATGCCCATGCCCCGCGCGACCTCCTGAACGTTGCCGCCGGATAATTCGCAGAGCACGGAAATGGCGTTGATATACGAAATCTTCAGGGCGAGGAAGGAATTGGCCGCGTGCTTGATCAGCTCGGCCGAGTTGATGTCCGTGACAATGACAGGGGCGTGATAGGGCGCGTAAATCTCCTGCATGGCGGCGACGGGCCGGCGGGAGGAGACGCCCACCACCACCCGGTCGGGCTTCATAAAATCTTCGACGGCAAAACCCTCGCGCAAGAACTCGGGATTGCTGACGACATCGAATTCCAACCCGGGCTTGCCATACCGCTTGATGGTTTCGGCGACTTTTTCCCCGGTCTTTACCGGGACGGTGCTCTTGTCGGCAACGATGCGGTAACCGGTCATGGCGACGGCGATTTCGCGGGAAACCGCTTCGATGAAGCTCAGGTCCACCGAGCCATCCGGCAGGGCAGGGGTGGGAACGGCGATGAAAATGACCTCCGAACGCTCAACGCCTTCCCGGGTGCTGCTGGTGAACTGGAGGCGTCCGGCGGCGGTGTTCTTCCGCACCAATTCCTCCAGGCCCGGCTCGTAAATGGGCATGCCGCCCGCGTTGAGCAGCGCGACCTTCTCGGCGTCCTTGTCCACACACATCACCTGGTGGCCGGCTTCGGCAAAACAGGTTCCGGTGACCAAGCCGACATATCCGGTTCCAATGAGTGTCAACTTCATGCGGTGAACATTTCAGACTCAAACTCGCTGGCATCCACGATGTGGAGCTTGGGGATCATGGGTTGGCGGTGGGTGTGGAATTGGTGGCTGGCGGGATCACTTGAGGATTTTGATTGATCGCCGGAGGGGCGGACGGCTCGGGCGCGACGCCAGGCGGGGGCGCGGGGACGGTGTTAGCCGGCGGGGCTGCTGGGGATGTGCTTGCCGGCGGGGCTGTGGGCGCTGCGGTTCCCGGCGGGGCCAGGAGTTGCATCTCCGCCTCGCTCGGAGTCAGCACGGGCGAAGAGGTGGCGGCGCTGGGCGCGGGTTGGAATGGGTTCAGTTCGGGATGCTTGGCCACGAGAAGGCGGAGCCGCTCCGAAGCTTCAGCCACCCACGGATCGTTAGGGTCCTGGAGCATGACCAAATCCTTGTAAAAACCGACTGCTTGGTCCGGTTTATTATCGGCCTCGCTCAAGCGGCCGAGGGTCAATTTGATGGGAATGATGATGTTGGGGCTGGTCGAATAAAGGGAGGTGATTTTCTTGTATTGTTGCACGGCGTCGGAGACTTTGCCTTGGGCCTCCATGCAGGCGGCGATGCCGACATTGGCCTGCGGCACGAGCGGACTGCTGGAATGGGCGGCGATAAACTTGGTGAATTCCTCCTGCGCCTCGGCATATTTGCCGCCCAGGTACAGCTCCCTGGCGGCCAGCATTTGCGCGGCGCCGCCGGCGCTGGTGCCGGAGTAATCCTGGCTGATGGTCAGCAGCCCCCGGGCGGCGGAAGGATCTCCCGGAACCGCCGTGCCGAGGAGCGACGGAGAACTGAGCAAGGCCTGGCTGGCGCTGGCTTCCTTCTGGTTGTTGCTCCACATCACAAAACCCACGACGGCCGCGATCACCGCCACCACGACGGTGCCCGCCAGAACCCGTTTCCGGTTCGTGTGCAGCCAGCCATAAAAATCATAAAGCGCTACTGTTGGATCTTTTTCCATAAAAGGCGGAGAATAAACTGGCTGGCCCGAAAAAAGGCAAGCCTAATTGTTGGCGTCATGGGCGAAGTATAGGGCCTGGGCGGCGGCTTGCAAGGTTTGTTGGCAAAATCCGCAACGGGCGGGCGGCAGGGCCAGTCATCTTGGTTCGCAGTTGCATCCCTGAGAATCGGTGGGCCGAAACTGCCTGGCCCACCATCGGCTTGGCGGTGGCGGGTGTCGAGTCGTGAGTTCTTCCTAAGAAAGCGAGCCGCTTAGGAGGCGCAGGACCGGAATTTTGATCAGGAGAGGACAGAGAACAGAAAACGAGATTTGACCGCTTCGCGGCGATAAGCTGGAAGAATTCGGGTTGGCCAGAGTTCGGCAGGACGATGCTTTGACAGGCGGCGGGCTTTGCTGTAATCTCTGAATATGCAGACAACGATTCAACTCGACGACGCCCTGCTCGCGCAAGCCGCCAAACTGGCGCGCGAGAAAGGCTGCGACCTGTCGCATCTCATTGAGGACATGTTGCGTGATAAAATCGCGCTGAAGCCGCCCGTTGCTCCGCAGCCGTTCCTTCGCCTGACCACCGTCGGCGGCGAGGGGGTCCACCCCGGAGTGGATCTGAATAATTCAGCAGACTTGCTTGCCCTCATGGAGCACGGAGCATGATCCTGCCGGACGTCAATGTTCTGGTTTTTGCGCACCGCGAAGACGCCGTGGATCACACGCACTACCGGCATTGGCTGGAGGGAATCCTCCAGAGCGGCCAGCCCTACGGTATAAGCGATCATGTCTTGAGCGGTTTCCTTCGCGTCGTGACCCATCCGCGCGTATTCACGCCACCGAGCCCGATTCGCTTGGCGCTTGATTTCGTGCGGCAGGTTCGCGAACAGCCTCATTGCCGTTTGATTGTGCCTGGTTCCCGTCACTGGCAAATGTTCATCGGCCTCTGCCAATCAATCTCTGCCGCTGGCAATCTGGTCCCCGATGCCTGGTTCGCCGCGCTGGCCATCGAAGCCAACTGCGAATGGATTACAACCGACCGCGATTATGAATCGTTCTCTGGACTCCGCTGGCGGCACCCCCTCACCGGGAAAGCCTCCGGATAAACCGAGCGGCTTGCCAATTCATGAAGACGGAAGTCTTCGCGGAGGTGGCGTGCCAACACGCGAGCGCCTGCCCTCGGCTGCCCTCTCAACTGTGGTCAATGCCGCCAGCACCAATGATCGCTCTCGGCGACATGGCAAAGCCCAGCGGCGGCTCGCTCCCCGACCTGGTCAGCCCCTATTCGTGTTATCGAGGCGGCCCAAGTTTTGTGATGACCATGAACGCATACAACGCGTAAATCCCCACAAAAGTGGCAAGCACCCAGCGGACTCGCCACCGACGTATCGCCAGGGCAAAGACACCGGCAAGCAACGGAAACTGAATGAGGCTCAACAGGATGCCTGGGATCGAGTACGCTCCAAGCAAATAAGGAAGTGGAAACCAGAGAGCCAGCCGAATCGTCGGCACGATTTTGTAGTCACACTTTTGACAGCCGACGATGGTCAGAATGATCGCCACCGTGAATGCGGTTGTGGTGACAATGCGCCGAAACAAAGAAATCCGGTTGGGTGGAGGTGAACTCATCTCTAAAACAGGTAATGGGCGACGCAATCCAAAGCCTATCCTTTCTCATGAAGCTGAGAGCAATAATCCAATCATCCCGGCAGTGGCCGGTCCCGGCAACGGAAAGTATTGGCGGCTTGCAAGGTTTGTCGCCATTCCTTTATTCCTGGTCCGTGACGGTATCATGGAATTCGAGGATGTCGCCCTTCTGGCCTTTGAGTTCGGTTTCCTTGAATTTGATGGCGGTGCGCGGGTGCTGATTCAACATGCCGGTGAGCAGATACGGCAGGTCGTAGCCCCAGAGCAGTTGGGCGCGCATCGGCTCGATGTGGTTCTGCACGCAGTCGAGCACCGGGCGCAGTTCGTACTTCGGGTTGTGCAGGAACGCCAGCAGCAATTCCATCGGACAATTACCCGCGCCGCGGCCCAGGCCGGCCATGGTGGCGTCCAGAAAGTTGGCCCCCAGGACGATGCCTTCGATGGTGTTGGCGAACGCCAGTTGCATGTTGTTGTGCATATGCACGCCCACTTCCTTGCCCGAGGCCTTGCAACGATGCAGATATTTCTTCACCAGGTACTGCACCCGTTCGCTGTAAAGCGCGCCGAAACTGTCCACGACGTAAATCGCCCGGGCCGGGGAGGCGGCGAGCATCTCCAGGCCCTCGTCCAGTTCGCGTTCCGGCACGGTGGAAACGGCCATGAGATTGACGGTGGTCTCGTAGCCCTTGTCGTGGGCGTCCTGGACCATTTCGAGCGCGGTCGGAATCTGGCTGATGTAGGTCGCCACGCGGATCATGTTGATGACCGATTGCTCCTTGGGCAGGATGTCTTCGCGATAATCGCAGCGCTCGGCATCGGCCATGACGGCGAGCTTGAGGCTGGTTTTGTTCTCGCCGACAATGCGCCGGATGTCCTCTTCGACGCAGTACTTCCAGCGGCCGTGTTCGCCGGGCTTGATGGCTTTGCGCGACGCCTTGTAGCCGATTTCCATGTAATCCACGCCGGCGGCGACGCAGGTGTCGTACACCACCTTGACCGTCTTGTCCTCGAAATGGTGGTTGTTCATCAGGCCGCCGTCGCGGATGGTGCAGTCCACGACCTTAATTTCGGGCCGGTAGGAGAGCCAGCGGCTGGCGGCGGTGTCTTTTGCTTTGGCGGTCTTCGGGTTCATTGCTTGTAATTGAAAATGTCTTCACGGGCCATTGTCCATGAAGCGGCGCCAAAAGGACAGCAGAAAATGGCGGCTGGCGCGCAGGCCAGGAATGGAACCGCGGATTCACGCCGACGGACACGGATAAAGAGCGCATTTCCATCCGTGACCATCCTCTCCATCTGCGGTAGCGCCTTTGCGAAAAGGAGCAATGTGACAGGTCAGTGCGCCAAGAACGCATAGAGGTCCGAAAGCGCCGAAAAAATGTCGGTTTCCCGACATGTGGATTATGGAGCCTTATTGGATTCATAAGTAACTCTGGCGCAAGCGTTTCCTTCTTTTCCTTCCTTTCCTCGCGCTTTTTGCCCGTCGTGAAACTTTACACTTTCATGAAATGACGGCTGGTTTCATCGTTTCCCAAGCAAGTTTTTTTGAATGGGCAAGTGCTTGACCATAAGTTCTTTACGAATCAACAATATCATTGCTCCTCACTCTTGCCTGGAAGTGGCACGCATGATGCGTACAAATTCACGTCGCAGTTGACTGAACATTTGGCAGAGCAACCAAAAACGAAAGAGATTCCTTTATGCGGAATGTGAATAATCTTGCGATCTTATTAGCTGCGTTAGGCTTTGTGCCCTTGTTTTCCGCCGGCGCTCAAACCACGGCGACCGGCAGTCTGGATTTGCAGAGCCTGGGCGTCAACGGTTCCGGCGTTTCCTGGTCAGGCGCCTGGGCGCTGACTTCCTACACCTTTGCCGCCAGCACGGACGGAGGAATTGACCAGGAAACCACCAGTGCCGGCGTGCTGTACGCCAGTGCCACCAGTTCGGGCGTCGCTCCCAACCCCGACGTCTCCGGCCTTGCCGGGTCGGTCCAGGGCGCGGTGACACTCCCGGGTGGATTTAACGAGTTCGGCTACACCACGGCACAGAGCACCCTGGAAACGTCCTTTACGACTGCCGGCGGTCCGCAATCTTTGTCCTTCAGCGCCGCGATTGCCTCCAGCCTGAGCGCCATCGCCGACTTGTCGGGCAACGTCCTTTACAGCGACGACTCCTTTATTCTCAATGTGGATTATCAGCCCGTTCTGTTCTTCAGTGATTCGGTAAGCGCGACCCCCGGCCAGTCAGTGACGGATATACAAGGCCCGCTGCTGACTGACACCCTGTCGCTGAATGATGGAATTCACGACCTGTTCATTGAATTGGACACGGAACAATCAGCCTACACCACGCCTGTGCCGGACGAGGCCGGAACTCTTGTCTTGCTGCTGTTCAGCCTGGGTGTTCTGGCCGCGGCCGCCCGATGGGCGGGGAATTTGCCGGCCACCGGTCCATAGACTTTGGCGCCGGGTTTCCGGTGCTGGCCGTCCCGGCGCGTTGGGCCGGGCCTCGGCGTTTTTGAGGGATTGCATTAACAACATCATAACGCTATGAACACGCAAAAATCCTTGAGCGGTCGTCCGCATGGCATCTTCCTCCTCGCGCTGGCGGCCATCTCCCCGGTCGCCCTGGCCAATTACATCGGCGGCGAACGGCCCAACTTGTGCGCGGAGTGCGGAGCGCCCAATTTCTACACCGGCGGAAAGGGCGGCGTTGGGATGACCGAGGGCAACGACCGGGAAATCCTCCCCATCACCACCGTGCAGGGCGGCGCCGGGCCGACGCTTGACTTGAGCCTGACCTACAATTCCTACAATGCCGACGGCTCTCACGCCTTGGTGGACACCGTGCTCGGCTACGGATGGACCCATTCCTACAACGCATTCCTCTTCTCCCAGGTCGGCAGCATGTTCCGCATGGACGGCGATGGCCGGACCGAAAAGTTCCAGGCCGGCCCCGGCGGCTCCTATTCCTCCGACACGGGCTATTTTGAGATGCTGCACAAAAACGGGGACGGCTCGTTCACCCTAACCACCAAGGATCAAACCAGTTACCACTTTGCGATTGTCCCCGGCACCTTCTTCCAAGTGGGCGGCCCGGTCTATCGCCTGCTAACCATCACCAACCGGAACAACAACGTCACCACCCTGGCCTATGCCGCCGGCGAACTGGTCGGCGTCACCGACACGTACGGGCGCTCCCTCCACTTTACCTACAACGCCCTGGGGCAAATGACAACGGAAACGGACCCGCTTGGGCGCGTTACGACTTTTGCCTACGACAGCACGGGGCGGCGCCTGGCCTCCGTCACCGATCCCACCGGCAAGGTCACAAGCTACACTTACAACGCCCTGAACCAGATCGCGACCAAAACGGATGGCGACGGCCGGCTCTACACCTATCAATATCAAGGCAACCTGCCCGTCGGCATCAAGGATGGTTCGTCCACCAGCCTATTCTCCCTGTCCAACCCCACCCAATGGGGCACGTCTCCGACCATTCTGGCCCAGTTGCAGGAGCGCATCTATACGCCCTCCACCAGCCAGCAGATAGACGGCCGCGGGAATGTCTGGAAGTACCAGTATGATACCAACGGCTACCCAACCAATATCATTGCTCCCGACGGCAGCACGACCCGTTATCAATACGATCCCGGGTCCTGGGAGGTTTCCAGCATGACGGACGCCAACGGCAACGTCACCCGTTATCAATATGATGGCGAAGGCAACCGCATCCGCATGACCGACGCCCTCGGCAATGTGACCACTTACACCTACGAACCGATCTTCAACCAGATCACCAGCATGACCGACCCTAATGGGCGCGACACCACCTACCAATACGACGGTCACGGCAACCGCACCAACACCACGGACCCACTGGGTCAGACGCAGCAGCGGACTTACGACAGCCATGGGAATATCCTCAGCCAAACCGACCAACGGGGCTATACAACCACCTTCAGATACGACGCCATGGGCGACCGCACCAACATGACCGACCCGCTCGGCAATGTCACCGGCTATGGGTATGACGCTGTGGGAAACCAGATCAGCACCACGGACCCCCGCGGCTACACGACCACCTACCAATACGATGGACGCAACCGCATGACTTCCATGACCGATCCCCTCGGGAACGTCACTTCCTACCGATACGACGCGGACAACGATCGCATCCGCATCACGGATCCCAATGGCAACATCACCTCTTACGGCTACGATGTCCGCGACCGCCTCATCCGCGTTACCAATGCGGTAGGCGGCGTCAGCACCACCGCGTACGACGGCAACAACAACATCATCAGCCAGACGGATGCAAACGGCCACTCGACCACCTATCTCTATGACACGCAGAACCGCCTCATTCGCACGACCGACGCGCTGGGGAACGTTTCCGTTACCGCTTATGACAGCGTCGGCAACATCACAAGCACAACCGATGCCAACGCCCATACGACCACTTACAGTTATGATGTCTTGAACCGGAGGATTAGCCAGACCGATCCCCTCGGACACACCACTACTTACGACTACGCCAACACGGCGGGGCCGCCGTGCTGCGGGGCCACAGCAGGCTCGTCGCTTCTCACGGAAATGATAGACGCCGACGGGCATATCACGTACTATAACTATGACGAGTTGAATCGCCTGGTCCAAACCATCCGCAAGTCCGGCGGCGTGACCGATGTGGTCAACCCTACGGACGCCGTCACGGCCATGGTCTATGATGCAGATAACAATGTGCTCTCCTCCACGGATCCCAACGGCAACACAACCAGCTATTCTTATGACGCAGTGGACCGCCGCGTGACGAGCGTGGATCCGACCGGCTACACCACGACCACGGTTTATGATCCTGCCGGCAACGTCATCCAAACCACGGACCCGCGTGGCAACACCACGACCACAATTTACGACGCCGACAATCGTGCCATCGAGACGGACGATTTGCTCGGTTCTGTCGGCAAGACGGCTTACGACCCCGATGGCAACGTCATTCACAGCATTGACGGCCTGGGCAACACCACCACAACGGTCTATGACGGCCTCAACCGGGTGATTGAAACCATTGATCCCCTGGGCCATGACACCACCACCTCCTACGACGCTGCCGACAACGTCCTTTCGCGGACGGATCGTGATGGCAATACGTTGACTTTCGCTTACGATGCCATAAACCGGCAGGTGAGCACGACCGATGCCCTCAGTGACACAACTTCCACGGCTTACGACCCCGCCGGCAATGTGACTTCCGTCACTGATGCGAATGGCAACATCACGACTTACAGCTATGACGCGCTCAACCGCCGGACTCGGGAAACATACGCCGACACAGCGGCTGACACCCGCACCTTCACGTACGACGCCATGGGCAATCTCATCTCGCGCCTGGACCAGGAGGGCCGGACCACAACCTATCAATATAACGACTTTTACTACATGACGAACCGGCAGTATTCCACGGATCCTGCCGACCAGTTCACGTACGACCTGGGGGGGCGGCTTGTCAGCGCCACGCGCAGCACCTGGGTGAACAGCTTTGTTTATGACGCGGCTGGCAGGGTTCTGACGGCGGATGAGGATGGCGAGCCGATGACCTACAGTTACAACGTGCCCGGCGGCACGCGCACTATGACCTATCCGGGCGGCAGGGTGATCACCGAACATACCGATCTGCGCGGGCGACTGGCGGAGGTGGATGACGGCCTGTCGCCCTCGATAGCGACATATACCTATGACGCGGCCAACAACCTGGTGATGCGCATGGACCGCAACGGCACGACGGAGAATTGCACCTACAACGCCGACAATTGGGTCACGAATCTGGCTCACATGTACGGCGCGTCCCTGATCGCCGGGTTCGCCTATACGTACGACAACGAGGGCAACAAGACGTCCGAGCTGAAACAGCACGCCCCCGGAGATTCAGAGACTTACTCCTATGATGCGATTGACCGCCTGGTTCAATACGATGTCGGGCTGATCTCAGGCGGCTCCATTTTGTTCCCTGTCATCGCCGAGACGTGGACGCTGGATGCCCTGGGCAATTGGCGCACTCTGGTTAGCAATCTCGTGACACAGACGCGGACCCACAACGCCGTCAACGAGATTCACAGCGTCAATTTGCAGTTGTTCACCTATGACGGTGATGGGAATCTGGCCGACGACGGAAGGTATAGTTACGGGTACGACATGGAGAACCGCCTCACCTCGGTGACGCGGGACAGCGACTCCGCGCAGGTGGGGCGCTATTTTTACGATGGTTTGGGCCGGCGCATTATCCAGATTGCCGACCCGGCGGGCACGCCTTCGACCAACGTGTTCTTTTACGACAGCGACCGCAGCGTTGAGGAGCAAAACGCTGGCGCGGTGACCCAGGCGACCTATACCTATGGGGGGGATTATGTGGACGACCTCCTGACGATGGACCGCGGCGGAAGCAGTTACTATTACCACGCGAATTCCCTGGGAAGTCCGGGGGCGCTGAGCGATTCGACCGGGAGTGTGGTGGAACGGTACAGTTATGATGCCTACGGCGCGGTGACTGTTCTGGATCCGTTTTACAACCCGCAGCCCCTCAATCTTTGGGGCACGCCGCACAGCTCGGTGGGGAATCCGTATCTGTTCACAGGCCGGGAATTGGACGAGGAGGCGGGCCTCTATTATTACAGGACACGGGGCTACGACGCCGCCAAGGGCCGGTTTTTGGAACGGGACTCGGTGGGGTATGCTGATGGTCTGAACCTTTATGAGTACGCCGGCGACAATCCGGCCAACAGAAGGGATCCGTTTGGGAAAGGCTCTCAGGAGGCGATCAAGTTCATGGAGAAGGAATGGGGATGCGACGTCGTCTATGCCTATCAAGGACTGGCGATTGTCTATAAGTGGGCGGTGAACAATTACAACCGGATGCAAAATGAAACCAAGAGACTCAACAAGGAGTGGCGGGCGGAGGATTTCGTCAAATGGTACAAGACCCTCTGCGTAAACGACAAGGCCATAGTGGATCATTACTTGAAGTGGTTTCAAAAGCTCCCCGGCCTCGCGGAGGGGCTTAAGGCGAAGCCTTACGTCATACCGGCCACAGACAGGTATCAGATGAAGTCCATCACCTTCATCCGCCCCTGGTGGGCGCCCAAGGGAATCAGCCAGACCGAGGTTATTGTGGATACCCAGACAGGCCTAGAGATGCCGTTCGACGGCAGAGGCGGGGGAGTCAAATACTATCCGAAATACCGTTTGCCGGGTTTCTTTACGTCTGGCGGTCCGGAGAATTGAGGATCACGGCCTGAATGGGGCTTGAGGAGATGCCGGGCTTGCCAGCCGGTGAAAGGCCGGGTAATTTATGGTCATGAAATTGCGATTATTGGTGGAATTTGATCAGGCAACCCGACGCTGGTCCGCAGTCTTTCCCGAATTGCCGGGCTGCGCCTCCGCGGGCGATACCGAGGAGGAAGCCATCGCCAACGCCAAAGAGGCCCTTTCCCTGTGGTTTGAAAAGCATTATTGACGGGAGCGGATTGGAGATCGAGCACTTCAATTAAGTGACTATTGGCAGCCCGGGCGAAGGCTCACTCATGCTTTTGCCCAATTCCCTGACCCGCCGGGGCGTGGAGGACAGAGGAAAACAAAGGAACCCAACCGATGATTGGGCAAAAACTAAGGTGACCCCTATCATGCCTCATTCGCTTGGAATCAACGGCGGGAGGTTTTGCGCGCCATGCAAAACCCGCAGTAAGACAATCGAGCTTCCACTGATCCTGTAAAAAACCAGGTAATTCGGGTATCGGCGTAATGGCCACATCCGCACTTCGGGCGCTCGCGGAAACCCGGCTTTCGGCCCAATCTCAGGATTAGCCGCCAGCAAATCCAAGGCGGCTTCGACGGCGTCGCAGAAGCGATCTGCGGCAAGCATGTTCGCGCCCGCGAGGCTCAGGACAACCTCGCGGTAGTCCGCCAGGAACCGGCTGCTCTTAAGAAACTCGTGTCGCACGCGGTTGACGGAGGAGGCGACGCACTGACTGCAAATCCTCGCGCGTCAGAGGAGACAGTTCGCTCTGTTCAGCCTCCAGCACCTTTTGCTCCATCCACGAATCCTCGTCCATCTTGCGGCGGACGGCCTCCTCAATAAGTTCCGTGGCCGAAACAAACGCGCCTCCGCGCACGCGTTGATCCACGTAAGCTTCAAGATCAGGCGGCAATGTGATTTCCATACCAAAGAAATTATACCCTTTTCAATCAATCCCGCAACAGGAGATTGACCGGAAGGATCCGTGATCCGGCCCGGGTAAAGGGCCAAGCCGGCCTGTCGTGCCGCAGTCTCGATCTTTCGATGCCGGCGAGTTGTCATCGGGAACGGCTATGCCCTTCGCCGGGGACAAGGCAGCCGGTTTTCTCGAATCCCCGCCCAAGAAACTCGAGCGGGGTTTGCCGGCGCGCAGGACGCGCAGGGAGAAGCCGCGCCGGTTCTCAAAGGGCTCCACCCGGGCTTCGATTTCCAGCACCGGATAGCGCACGGTGGCAAGGCCATAACTTTTGTAGGTCCGCGCGAATAGTTCCGTTTCGATGATTCCAGTCCAGTCGGCCAGGGACAGGAATTTCATCGGCTCGCCGGTGATCTGATGATGGACGCGCTGCTCGACGACCAGCCCGCAGGCGGTCACGGTGTCACCTATAAATTCGCCCAGGCGGCGGACGGGACAGTAGGTGTCCCAGGCGATGTCTGGAAACAATTCCAGGGGATGCCCGCTGACGGCGAAACCGAAGAGGTCCGTTTCCCATTGGAGCCGTTCCAGGCGGGCCGGCTCCTGCAGCGGGATGGCGGGCAGCTTTTCCAGTCCAGGCGGGGGAACCAGCCAGCCCTGGTCCGGCGGGACGCCCGCGCCGAAGGTTTTGAGAAGATGCCGGGCCTGCCAGAATTGGCGGGCGCGGGTTTCGCCGAATTCATCGAAGCCGCCGGCGCGAATCATCGCTTCCAGTTCTTCCCCCGAAGGGGTGACGCGGCGAAAGAAATCGGCCAATGACTCGAACGGCCCGCGCTCCCGGGCCTGCGGCATGGCTTCGGCAGTGCGCGCGCTGAGTCCCTTGACTTTCGTCAGTGGCACACGGATGAAATCGCCATGCGGCACGAAGGTTGGTCCGGGTTCATTGGCCGACGGCGGCAGAAGCTTCAATCCGAGCCGGTGGCATTCGAGGACATAGACCAGGGGATGGTAGAAGCCTTTGCCGTGGGTAAGCACGGCGGCCATGAACTCGGCGGGGAAATAGCGCTTGAGCCAGGCGGACTGATACGCCTCCACGCCGTAGGCGGTGCTGTGGGCTTTGCAGAAAGCGTAACCGGCAAAGCCGGTGACCAGTTCCCACACTTCGGCGGTCTTGTCCGGCGAGTGGCCGCGCGCCAGCGCCGCCTGGAAGAACTCGCCGCGAATCTCCTCAATCACGGCGCGTTTCTGTTTGTTCAAGGCGCGGCGCAGGACGTCGGCGCGGCCGGGCGGCAAACCCGCGAACGCTTCGCACAACTGGAGAATGTGCTCCTCATAAACCACCAGCCCGTAAGTGCCGCGCAGGCACGGCTCCAACGACGGATGGGGATAGGCCACCGGTTCGAGTCCTTGATAACGCCGGGTGAAGGCCAGCTTCTTGCCCTCGTTGGCCGCGCCGGGCCGGATGACGCTGACGATGGCAATCAGGCCGTCAATCTCGCGCACGTTGCATTGGCGGCAGAGGCTGGTCATGGCCGGGCTTTCGATGTGATGAACGGCCCGGGCATGGCCGGCGGCGATCATCTCCCAAACCTTTTCATCCTGCCATGGCTCGCGCGCTTGCGGGTCGCCCGCCAGCAAGCGGCCGCTGGTTTTATTCCGTGCCACGCAGCGGTCCAGATCCGCTTCGATTCCACGGCGGTCCAGCATGGCCTTGACGTCGCGCATGGCCGCCAAGCCGCCTTGGGCGAGAATGTCCATCTTGACCAACCCGACGGCTTCCACCGCGTCCATGTCGAAGTGAGTGGTGGGACAACCCTTGTTCGAGAGGAAGGTCGGCGTCAGTTCGTGCATGGGTTGGCGCGAGAGGACGAGTCCGCACGGGTGCATTTTGGGATGGCGCGGCACGCCGGCGAGGAACTCGGCCATTTGCAATGCCGTGCGGTAGGGTTCTTCGTCCAGGGGCAGGTCGCGGTTTTCCGGGCTGGCCCGCAGCAGGGCGATCAAGCCCGCGCCGCCGCCGGGGTCCGGTTCATCGGGGATCCAGCCGCCGCCAAAGCTCCACGGGAAATGATCGGTGAACTTCCTCACTTCCCGTTCCGCCACGCCCAGGACTTTGGCGGCTTCCGCAAAGGCGCTGCGCGCCTGGAAGGTGGAGAATCCGCCGACGACGGCGCAATGTTCGGGGCCGTACTTGGCGAAGATGAGTTGGACCACGTCATCCTTGCGGTCATGGGCAAAATCAATGTCAATGTCCGGCAGTTTGTGCAGGGCCATGCGCTCCCGGTTGAGGAAACGGCGGAAGTAGAGATCAAAGCGGACGGGGCAAACGCCGCTGATGCCCAGGCAGTAGCAAACCAGGCTGTCCGCCGCGCTGCCGCGCGTGATCCATTCGATGCCGCGCCGCCGGCACTCCTGGAGAAAATCCCAGGTGATGAGAAAGTACTCCTCGTAGCCGACTTCGTTGATGATGGCGAGTTCCTCCGCCACTTGCGGATGGAACTTGTCCGCCCGCGTCCCATAACGCTGGCGCAAACCTTCCAGGACGAGCCGCCGCAGAAACTCCCCCGGCCGGGAGCCGTCCGGCGGCGCGAAGGCCGGGAATTGCGGCTTGCCGAAGGGGAAGTCAAAGTCGCACCGCTCCGCGATCTCCTGCGTGTGCCGCAGCCAGTCGGGATGCGACTGGCAGGCGGCGGCCATTTCGGCGGGGGCGCGGAAATGGAACCGGCCGGCGGGGCGTTTGTCGGGATGGGCCTGGCGCAGCAAGGTGAGGGTGCGGATGCTTTGCAGCACATCGTATTGGGGGCGGTCATCGGCAGTGGCGTAGTGGATGGCCGGACAGGCGGCCGCCGGAAATTCGGCGGGCATTTTTTGCGCGGTGACGAGGGCGTAGAACCGGCGGGGAAACATTTCGGCCAGCCGGGTGTCCGGGCTGACGGCGATCAACCCCTCCAGGAATGAAGAGTTTTGAAGCAGGAAGGCGGGAGCAACGGGAGCGCGCTGGCGCCCGGCGACGCCGCCTTCGTCATGGGGCGTTTCCCCTTCGGCCTTTTTGGAGAGCAGGCGGCAGAGGTTGTGCCAGCCCCGGGCGGACTCGGCGTAGAGCAGGAGGGGCTTGCCGCCCACGCGGAGTTCCGCGCCCAGGATGGGTTTGATTCCGGCTTGTTTTGCCGCCTGCACGAATTCCACGGCGCCGTGCAAGTTGCCGGTGTCGGTGAGGGCGGCGGCAGGGAGGCGGTGCTGTTGGGCCAGCGCGACAATCGCGGAGGGCGAGAGCGTGGAATCGAGAAACGAATAATAGCTGTGCGCGCGAAGGGGAACATGGACCGGGGGTAATGCGCTACTGACGGGGAGGGAGAAGGTAGGGCGGGCAGTCCTCTGCCCGCCGCGGCGCGCACGGAGTGCATGCCCCACCACCCAAGATTGACGCATTACGGCCGGGGAGGAAGGAGAAAGACGGAAGGATGGAATGGGAGAAGAAGCGGGGCGCGAGACGCGCCCCACGGCGACCGGGACGGTCGCGCTCCCCAACCTTTGCAGTCTTGTTTGGGAATCCACTGAAAATGTCGAGGAACCACCTTTGGCGCGCCTGCGCGCTGGTTGTGTTTCTTCGTCGCGCCTGCCGCCCCGGGCCTTGAGGACGAAGTCGTGGCCGCGCATGAGGACCCGGCGGCCGCGGGATTGGCGGAGTTCATCCAGGGCGGCGGCCAGGCGGGCCTGGGCGTCGCGCCCCGGCGCGGCGGCTTCGAGCGGCAGTTCGCCGCAAAAGCGGCTGTCATAGATATTGGAGAGTTTCAAGGAAACCATGCGCAAGCTGACGCGGCGCTTCCAGGCGGCGCGCAGCATGGCGCGCAGACGGCCATAGACGCCGGTTTCCAGATCGGTGGGTTCGAGGAGGCTTTGGCTCGCCTGATCCTCCGCCAGGTCGTTGTAGCGGATGCGGACCTGGAGGGTGCGGACGCTGCGGCTTTCCGCGCGAACCTGGGCGAAAAGATTGTCGGCCATGCGAAGCAGGACGGCCGCCACATATTCCTCGTCGGTAAGATCGGCCGGGAAAGTTTCCTGTTCGCTGAAGGATTTCTGCGGCTCGCGGGCGGGGACGAGCGGGCGTTCATCAATCCCCTGGGCGAACTGCCGGATGAGGCGGGCCTGGCCGCCCAGCAGAAGCTCCAGCATGTCCAGCGGCGTGCCCGCGACGTGCCGGATTTCCGCCAACCCGGCCAGGTTCAATCGCGTGGCGGTCTTGGGTCCGATGCCCGGCAGCCAGCGGTTGGGCAACGGATGGAGGAACGGGATTTCCTGGCCGGGCGGCACGATCGTGAAGGCGGCGGGCTTGTTCAGTTTGGAGGCGATCTGGCTGACCAGTTTGTTGGAGGCGATCCCCTCGCTGACGGAGATTTTCAGCGATTGCCGAATGGCCTGGCGGACGGTCCGCGCGATTTCGACCGGGGGTTTTTGATGGCTGGCCGAGAGATCGAAATAGCCTTCGTCAATCGAGGTCTGTTCCACGTCCGGCGTGAAATCGTAGCAGTAGCCGAACATCCAGCGGGAGAATTGCTCGTAACGCTCGAAATCGCCGGGCAGCACGATCAGCTTGGGGCAGAGCTTGCGCGCCCGGGCGGTGGGCATTGGCGTATAGACGCCGAACTGGCGGGCTTCGTAGGAGGCCGATGCGATAATGCCGCGGCTTTCCCCGCCGACGGCGATGGGTTTGTCCCGCAACCGGGAGTCGGCGGCCTGCTCGACCGACGCGAAAAAAGCGTCCGCGTCCAGATGCACGATGGTGCGGGACATGGCGGCGTGATTTTGATTTACTCCCTGGCTTTTCGAATCAGTGCCCTGAACACGCCCTGAATCATCAATTCCTGCGCCGGAATGAAGTCGGGATATTTGGGGTTCTCGGCCTTGAGATACGGTTTGCCGTTCCTTTTTAGAAACGTCTTCAGCGTGCTTTCGCCATCAATCAGGGCGGCTACCACGTCGCCGTGGCGCGGCTCCGGGCCGTGTTCCAGAACGACGATGTCGCCGTCGCATATATGTTTGCCAATCATCGAATCGCCGCTCACGCGCAGGGCAAAGCTGTTCCGCGCCGGCTTGAATCCCAGGCTTTCCACGTCCACCGAAACACAGCCCTCGGCGTCCTGCTCGCGGGTTTGGGGCGGCCCGGCCGGAATCGAGCCGAAGAGCGGGATGTCCAGGATGCGGCGGCGGAGTTTGGCGAGCGGGGAAATGGCGCGAAGGGACCTGGCTCTGCCGGGATCGGACTCCACGAAGCCCTTGCGCTTGAGGGCGTCGAGATGATCCGCCGCCGCGCGATGGCTGCGAAAGCCGAAATGGCCGGCGATCTCGCGAAGGGTGGGGGCGGGCCGGCCGGCGTGGACTTCCGTTTGGAGGAAGTCCAGCACCCGCCGCTGTTTTGGCGTCAGTTCGTTCATATCCGGTTTGGTCATAGACTATCCAAATGGATAGTCTATGCGAAAGGAGTTGTCAAGCCCCGTGGCGGCGGGGGCGGGGCGGATAAATTGACGGGGAGCGTTGAGGCGGGCCTCGGAATAGCGGCTTTCCAAGTTCAGATTTATACCAGCGTCACCTGGTGTTTGGTGAGCCAGGACAATGCCGGGTCAAACTGGCTTAAAGAGACCGGGGAGGTTTCCCGGAGCTGCCGGCGGATTCCTCCGCGGTCGAAAATCGCCAGACATGCGTTGCCGGTGAACCTGCTCTTGAATTTGACGGCCGCCACCTGTGAGGGGTGCATCTGAATCGCCAAGCCCCATTCCTGGGGGACATCAAGGTCGTCGTTCATCAGTGCTGCCAGGTCAACGGTCAAGGCGCCGCGCGTGGTCGTTTTGGACAGATCGCATAGATGGAGATCCGGCACATGGATCAACGAGATCACCAAGTCATCCCACTGAGTCTTCGGCAGGGCGCGTCCGTGATCGAAAACGGCGTCACCGAAGACTTCCCAGAGACAGGTTTGCGGATCAATGGCAACGTATAGGATCGGGAACGGGCAATTGGGATGCGAGTAACGATGCGCCGGTTTGAGGTTGAAGAAAATCGCGCTGGATAAACGGGGATGCACCCTAAACCAAGCTCGTGCAGTCTGGCGGGTGCTGGGAAGCTTTTGTGTTCCCAAGTCCGCCGGGGGCAATCGGATGGGGCGAACCGATGGATTACCCGCCATACGCCTCGGCCGCTTGCAAAACCTTGTTGACTTCTCCCGCCCGCAAGCAGTCCACGGGCCTTTTCTTCCCAAGGAATCCCAGGTTCGAAAGGAAAAAGAGCATCCGGCCGAAATCATCCAACCGGCTGGCCGCATTGAGAATTTGGAGAGCCTCCTCCAAGCCTTCCAAGACTCTGTGGTCTTTGAATTGCCACACTGGAAATCGCGCTGCGTTCTGCCGCTCTTCGCGCCAGGCAACGATCCGGCCCTTGTGATACCGTTTCAAGATGGCGGCCTTGGAGATGCCAAGTTCTCGAGCCGCCGCTTCCGCTGACAGGCTCCCCCCTTCTGCTTCCATCAGCTTTCGACGCGCGGTGATTCCCCGGGCCATGGCATTGACCAAACGATTATCAGCCCTGGCAACAGGGAATTCCTGACAAAATGCAATTTCGGTCAATTTGATGAGATTCAGAGGAGCCGCGGTCGCGGGATCTGCCTCCACTGCGCCCTGCCGCAAAGCGGAACGGATATTCCTCACGATCCGCACTTCGGCGTCCTGAAGTTTCTCAACCGGACGCTCCACTGTAGCTGTAGTTGCCATGTTTTAATATGCTGCCATTGGGGCCGGGTTTTGTCAACTTCGTAAACCAATTGAAAATTGAAATCGCCTGGCTTTTCCAAAACCGGGTTTTGGAAAAGCCAGGTTTCCCCGACGGCTGTCGCCACTGCGGTTATATTAAAGCCATCATGGGGGAACTGCGAAGGAAGCCGTAGAGGGATTGCAGCATGTCCGCGACCGCGACTTTCGGGGAGGTGTCAATGAATTGGTTATAGGTTTCAGCCGCATCGGCCCAAGTCCAGGTGTCGGTGAAGGCGTGGAATTGCGCCTGGCTCGCCGCGCCGGAAGCCTCGCGGAACAGGACGTTGTAATCCGCGTTGGAGTTGAATGGGGGATCGAGATAAACGAGGTCAACGCTGGCATCCGGAAAAATCTTCGTGTCGCGGAGCCATTTGAGGTTGTCGCCGAAAAGGAGGCGGTTCATCTGAGGCATTGATTAAGATTTGTTGCCATAGCCATTGGTCAGGTGCTTTTTTGATAGACGCGGTGCTGGACTTCGCGGAAGGTGTTGAGGAACAAATTGTCCTCGGCAATGGTTTTTTGGATCAACTGGCCGATCATCGGGATTTCTGTATAATTGACAACACAGTGGACGCTCTGGGAGAAGGCCTGGAGGGTGTTGAGGGTCTCAAAGGAGCCGCCCAGCAGGAAGATGCTGGCGTAACGGCGCTGGGCCATGTGCAGGTTTTGCAGGAACTGGAGGCTGGGGTTGTCCTCCAGCGGTTGGCCGGCGAAGATGTCCTCGATCACGACGACCTGGTAGTTGATCTGGTTGTAACGGGTCTCGAATTGGATGTGCGTTTCGACCACATGCACTTTGTAACCCATTTCCACCAGGGTGGCTTTGACGGCCGCCAGGGCCTCCGGGTTGGTCACGGCCACCAGGGCGGGCAGGTCGTTGGGACCGATGAAATCAAATTCTTCGCTCATGTCAGGTCTTTAATTTGAAGGAGACCGGCGGCGGCGTGGCGGCGGCTCTTTGCGCGGCGGGATTCTCGCGGCGCATTTGCAGGTCGGAGAGGACGGGGGTTTCGCCGCGGGCTTTCTTGACCTTGTCAATGTTGCGGGAGACGACGCCGCGTTTGGTGCAGTAAAGCAGCGCGCTTTCCTCGGTAATGAGATTTTGTTCGTAGGCTTCCAGGCAGGCCTGGTCAAAATTGCGCCAGCCGAAGGTGTGGCTGGCTTCGATGATTTCGTAGAAGCTCTTTCCCTCGCTTTCGCCGTGGATGATGGTGTCCTTGGTGCGGAGGTTGGCGCCCATGATTTCGAGCAGGGCGTAGCGGCCGCCGCCGACTTTGGGAGCCAGCCGCTGGCTGATGATCCAGCGCAAGGTGTCGGAGAGGCGGACGCGGACTTGCTCCTGCTCCTCGGTTTCGAACATGCCCAGGATGCGGTTGATGGTCTGGCCGGCGTCAATCGTGTGGAGGGTGCTCATGACCAGGTGGCCCGTTTCGGCGGCGCTGAGGCCGATTTCCACCGTCTCGCGGTCGCGCATTTCCCCGACGAGGACGACCTTGGGGGCCTGGCGGAGGGCGGCGCGCAGGCCGGTGGCAAAGGTGCTGAAATCGCTGCCCATTTCCCGCTGGTTGAACGTGGATTTCTTCTGCGGATGCACAAATTCCACCGGGTCTTCCAGGGTGATGACGTGGATGGATTTGGTTTCGTTGATTTCGTTGAGCAGCGCGGCCAGCGTGGTGGATTTGCCGGAGCCGGTCGCGCCGGTGAC
>Ga0182027_10004822_pt1 | contig 20710 bp, 24 predicted proteins | sample 712E1DmetaG_FD_121300 | JGI IMG/M metagenome (GOLD analysis project Ga0182027, IMG submission 121300) | Permafrost microbial communities from Stordalen Mire, Sweden - 712E1D metaG (Illumina Assembly) | ecosystem: Environmental > Terrestrial > Soil > Wetlands > Permafrost | place: Sweden...
CGCTACCCCTGTACAGTGGCTGCGTCTTGATGTCCTGGGCCTCGATTAAAAGGGCTGCTCCATCGGCAACTAGATACAGGTGGTAGTCGGCATTACCAAGGCCGTACTGCAGGCCCTTCCAGCGCTCTACCTGAGTAGTGACACCGTTGGGGGTTGGGCGAAGGTATACAACTCCAGTAGCTGCATCAACCTTAGTGACCACTACCTCAACTCCGAAAGCGCCAGCGATAGCGTAGCTGTACAAGACGCACTTCGTCCCCACCTTAGGGGTATCTGCTACTGCTACCGTCACTGTACCAGTGGCAGTGCCATTGACGGTCAAGGGAATCACTGCTGCGGGGATCTGACTGAAGGGCATTTGAGTTCTCCTGTGTCCTGAAGATTGTTGCTAGTTGGGTAAGCTCTCTGTCTCCAAGCGTCTGATTAATTCGGGATGGCTGGATACCAGAAACACCAGTGACTCCATCCGTCTTTCATCAGTAAACGTAAAGCCGAGTACAGAGAAATGGTCTGCGTCACAACGGGGGCAGACTGGAGCTTCCTTTTTCTTACGAGCCATTGGCCACCCCGAAGGTAAGAGAGGCTCTATGTAGCCAATTCCCCCGCCAGCAGCATTGAGTAGGGTCGTGCTTGATGATGTACTCGTATCTTGCAGCCTGGAAGCGACAGACCGAAGTCATAAGCTGCACTGGATCAGACTTGTTGATGGCCGCTGCTGTGTTCTTTCCTAGCTTGCCATCTAGGTTGGTCCCAGAGAAACCTAATGCCTGCTGAAAACAAGCCACACCCCAAAATGGACCTTGGTTCACGATGATATCGAAGCACTTGGTGGCCAGTGCTTGATTCTCAATCAGACCGCAGTGGTACTTGTCCCAAAAAACTTGCTTGTAAACCATCTTGGCTGCAGCTACCTTCATTGCCTTGATGGAGGCAGGAGAGAGGTCGGGGATGCCAAGCTGAGCTGCGGTAATGCCCTCGCGCTTAATCATCAAGGTGGAAATACCGAAATTCGTGGCTCCACCCTTATCTCGGGGATCATTCACGTAGCCCCCTTCATTCTTTAGGATGTAGGGGATTGCTAAATCAAATGAGCTAGCCATGTTAGACCTCGTATCCTGGGTTGTTGGGCTGGGTGTATTCGAAGCGGATACCGCCGAGAGAACACACCTTGTTTGAAGACGTGAGGGGCAACGTGACCAGGACAGTAGTCACCTGATCTACTCCAATCAGCATAGGGGCAAGTGAGGGTCCGGGTACCCATTTATTGTCCCCGGCTGCGAAAGTGAAATGGGTAGTAGCCCAGTATGGAGGGGGTGACGTGGACACCCAGGACCCGGTAAGTTCCGGCCGATTTTGGATTACGTCTACGATGATATCTCGGGGCAAAGTGGGCTCCGAACTGAACCCCTGAACCCAGATACTGATCAACGTGGCACCTGCTGGAAGTCTCAGGATACCACAGACCTGGAAGCTTGCTCCGGCAGCATCTTGAGCCCAAGATGCCATTCCCGGGGTAAGTAATCCCACATCGCCTGATTTCTGGACGAACTCAATGCAATGCATCGTCTTGTATCGAGTGCGCGGAGTATCAAGGATGATCTCCCCAGCGCCCACGATACGCATGGCCGCACCAGCTCCGTCGCCTTGGACCTTGATTCCATCTCCACCAACGCCACCCTGGAACGAACCACCAGGGCCAGCGGTGGCCCCACCGACACCATAGACACCGGGACCAGCAGCAGCTCCAGCTCCACCATATCCATGGACACCGCCGTCCGCGCAGGTTGCCCCTGCGACACCATAGACGCCAGACCCAATTAGGCTTCCATCGCCACGCACACCGGTAGCTCCGCTAGAGGTAGCGGCGACTCCCCAGACGCCATAGCTAGTGCTGGTACCGCTGGTCCCCTTGACGCCAGAGCCGGTTGTACCACCGCCTAGGCCCTCAACGCCGTGGGCCCCAGCCCCGCCGATCCCATAGACTCCCTGGGCAGCCGATCCGCCCTGTGCGTAGACGCCAATTCCATGGCCATCGCCGCCACCGCCACCGACAGCAACGATACCACAGGGATAGCCATTAGAGACAGCGGACGCACCATATCCCTCAAACCATCCACCTTGCCCGTAATCCTTGCCGCCATAACCTTGAACTCCGATATCGTCGTTGTCACCACCTTGACCCATGACTCCAGGAGAGCCATCTCCATACACACCGATTCCTTGATTTCCGCTCCCGCTGACTCCACCGCCCGTACCGTAGACACCCATGCCGCCAATACCAGAACCGTAGCCGGCTCCCCCTACAGCTTCAACGCCCTTTCCTCCATTCCCGCTACTAGTGGTCCTATCCCCACCGACACCATACACTCCTTTACCAGGAGAAACAGATGATGCTCCATCCCCATAGATTCCAGCAGCCGTTCCATGGCCGGAACCTCTCACTCCAATGGCATTACCAGTGGCGCTACCTGTTCCCCAGATACTAGTTGCCGCTGAACCGGTTGACGTATTGAGAATGCGCCCATTGGCATCAAGGGGGATTACTGTAGGGTACAGTGGTGTGCCTGCTGCATGCGAAAGACGAACCTGACCAAGGCCGTTCGCCCCAACGGCATCACTGGCGATGGAGGCAGTGCGGCCGACCTCCCAAGGTGCAGCTCGAGTGAATACCTGAGTACCATGCCTCCAGGCTACGATAAACCTGCTGCCTGGGATTGTGGGCATCCCAACATTGGTCATGGGGACAGCAGCGGACATCGTCAGGGGAGCATTGGTCGAGCGGTCGAGGTCCACATAGAGGCAATATCCATCAGCTAGGGCTACACCTGTAAGGTTATCGGAAATCGTGTTATAAGTGGCAGTGGAATTGGAGAAGATCACACTGAGCCCAGACCAACTCAGTAGTGTGCCACTCCAATAGAAGTTATCTCCAATAGTAGGAGAGTCAAACGGTCCACAGGCCAGACGAACGTCCCCATAATTGGTCGGGCTGTACCAGTATTCTCCACCGCCCAGTTCCCAGAGACGAGTCATCATGGCATCAAAGAAATCCTTCTGATTGCCAATGGCCTTATCGCCACCCTGGAAGACTGCAAGTGCAGCATCATTTACTGTCTCAGAGCGGCTCTGGGGCCAGGAATAGGAATAGGCCTTGTCGGGAACCGAGCCACCAGAACCCAGTCGATACATCATCTGGCGGCAATCAACGATAGCAGTGACCATATCGGAGGCGTCAGTGGTGACCTTAGCGATGGGGAGGACCGTAGGGGTAGTGCTGAAATCAACCGTGCTAATGACGATGCGATAATCAAGGATGCGCCCGAGGGGCACAGTCCTAGGTGTCTCGAGCAGGGTATTTGCGTCGAGGAACTCCACCAGATCACTTGTGGAAGCATCAGCCGTGCGAACGAGGTCCAGGCCGATGTAGTTGACTGAAGAGGAGGAGAAGGATCCGACGACCTTTGCGTTATTGTCCGACAAGACCTCTACGGCAGTGCCAGCGACCACAGAAAACACCGTACCGGCCTCTGAAGCCTGGGGGTGGAAGATAATGCCATTAGCTACGTTGAGCTGCAGGGAGGTTGCCAGACTGGCAATAGCTGCAGCGGGGTTGACAATATCGAACCCAGTGATAACAAGAGCTTGGCCGCCACCCATGACAGATCCAGCCAGGGCGTCGAAGTCGTTTGCTATAGAGCTTTCGAGGCTGCGTAGGTGTGGTACGTCTAGACGCATCTGGCCCAAAAACTGCTGCTGCCGTTTAATCGCCATGTAGGTTCTCTCAGGGAAGGGGGCGTCTGATTCAACCCGAAGTAAAGATTGCGTTGCGCTGTTAAGACCCCCCTAGCCCTTAAGATCAAATAGATTCGCTATAGACTGGGCATGAGCAAGACATGCAGAAAGTGTGGGGGTACGGAGAGGTACGCAGACGGCCGTTGTAAGGCGTGTAGTGTCGCCCGCAGCAATGCCTACAACGCAGCTCACCCTAAGGAGAGGAAGGCCTACGGCAATACCTACAGGGCAACTCACCCTGAGGAGGAGAAGGCCCGCCACAAGGCCTACAGCGCAGCTCACCAGGAGGAGGTGAGGGCCTACAGCAATGCCTACTACACAGCTCACCCTGAGGAGAGGAGGGCCTACAGCAATACCTACGGGGCAACTCACCAGAAGGAGAGGAAGGCCCACGATCTCAAGAAATATAGCCTAACCCTCGAGTCTTATGATCTAATGCTCATTGCATCCTGTGGCAAATGCTACCTCTGTGGCAGGCCGTTTGAGGATGTCTCCCTTGACCCAGCAGTTGATCACGACCACCTAACGGGCAAGGTCAGGGGGCTGGCCCATAATAAGTGCAACAGGGCAATCGGCCTTTTAGGAGACTCCCCCGAAGCCCTACAGAGAGTAGTAGACGCTCTAAGAGAGGTCTCCTAGTCTTCTCCGTAAGCTTGACACCGCTTGACACCTGGGACTGAGTCTGCTAGGATGTAGGCATGGAAACCAAGACCGTGAACGTCGAGTGCTGCCGCTGTGGAATCCCCGTTACCCTCCCCCTCTACGTTCGGGGGCTCCCGGAGAGTGCTGTGAAGGAGATCAAGAAGAACCTCCAGAGGTATTATAACACTTGGTGCGAGGCATGCGCCCTTTTTCTGAGCGGAGAGACCCCATGAAGATGACATTCGACGTGACCAAGGTGACCATTCTGCGGGTGGGCTCTGGTTGCGACCAGATCTGCCTGAAGCTCGATGACCCGACCGCTCGAAAGATCCACTCCTACAAGTACGAAATCTTCCAGGGTGTCAGCTTGCATTTCGATGTGACCCGGGGGCGAGGAGAGCAGGTTGTCGAGGACATGGGGATTCCGGAAGAGATGGTGGAGATCATCTCCGACCACCACAGCACCCCTCTCGGGCAGCCCAACGTGCGCCCCCTGAAGAGAAAGCCATGAAAGCCCTCTACTTCGCCCTGCTCCTTGCTGCCTGCTCCCCGCCTCCCGACTACGTTTCGAGCTATGGGACGGAGTACTACTTCCAGCCCGGTGTCCACTGGGATGGATGGCAGATCGAGGCGCAGGAGTCAGCCTTTATCGGCCAGCTCAGTGCCATCACCAAGTACAACCAAGCCCTCAAGGCTCTGCCCTGGGTTCACGTCCTGGTCTACCCGGACACCATGCACTGCTCCTGGGTCGAGGGCGGCTCCTGCGAGGGCTTCCAGGACGGCGTTGCGCTATATGTACATGGTAAATGCCCCTTCGAGAGCGCACTGACTCACGAGGAGATGCACTGGATTCAGCAGTATACAGATGGGGGATATGACCCCAGCCACTTGGAGCCTAAAGTCTGGGCAATTGCCGACCAACCTGCAGGGAGATGCAAATGAACGACCAAATTGATGACCTGTTGCACCTCGCTGGCAAGATGGCAGATGCCGCCAGGGCAGTAGTGGGCGGATACAATTTCACCATCGGCATCAAGGCGCCTCCCAACGTGTACGAGGTGGGTGCGGCATGTGTCGAGCTGCGTAAGGCAGTGGATGCCTACGATGCTGCTGTGATGGCCCTTCTGAACGAGAGGAAGTCATGAAGGACCGTTTCGGACATACCATCGTCCCTCCACACGCTGTCGCTGATGTGGTCAAGGCCAAGCGTTCCTGGGACTGTCTCCACTGCAAAAACTACATCCAAGCGAAAGCCCTCTACTTCAGGGTCGAGGTCAAGGGGGCAGATGACTTTGAGAGATACCCTCGCTATGGGGCTTTCTGTGGCCCCACCTGCTTCACCATCTTCATCAACGACTTCCTCCAGGGATACTATTGGTGGATCGTGGAGCGGCGGGAAATCTTCGAGCGCCTTGTTGACGGCAGCAATAGCTTCAAGCTGACTCGTGATGTCAAGGAATATCTGGTTCAGCACGGCTGGCGCAAGTTTACTGCCTATCCAGGAGAGAAACTGCCATGAAGCAGGAGAAATGCCAGAGGTGCGGTAAGGTGGGTGGCCAACACCTTGACATGCGCGAAGGCGCCATGTTGGGCTCAAGATGGTGTTGCCCTTGGTGTGTGGAGACCATTGAGAGCAAATTGGAGTCCATCAGGACACAGATCGAAGCCTACGCCAAGGAGGAACTCAAGCAGGCCTGCATAGCTAGGCTGACAAGGGACGATACAGAGGAGAGACTCCACACCCACGGTTTCTGTGTCCTACACAGTTTGATAAAGCGTATAATGTCATGAAAATCGTTCACTTCTCAGACTGGCACGGCGAATTCCCTTGCCTCCTCCCCCCGGCCGACCTCTATATCTGCACTGGAGACATGATCCGGAATTATGATATCAGCCAATCGGACCTCGAGAAGGTGCGCCAAGATACTTGGATTTTGAGGCACCACGGACGGATGCGTAGCTGTTTTGGTAATCACGATGCCCCTGTGGTCTGCGTACGGGGCAACCATGATTTCACCGACCTCGCAAGCCTGTTCGGTGGGGACGTGTCTGAAATTCCATTTGGTCCCACCCGGACCATTGATGTCGCCGGCCTCAAGGTAGGCGGCTTCCGTGGCGTCCCTCCTATCAGCGGATACTGGAGCGATGAGATGTGGGAGACGGCCATCGACAAGCTTTGCCTCCAGCTTCCCCCGGACCTCGATGTCATCGTTGCACACACACCACCCTACAAGATCCTGGACAATGTAGGGTGTATGGAATTCGTAGGCTCCAAGGCCTTCGCCGACTACCTGGGCCAGCTCCACCCCAACCTGAAGCTGGTCTGCTTCGGCCATATCCACGAGGAGGGAGGGCGCACCTTGAATGAGGACGGTGTGATTTACTCCAATGCTGCTGAGACCTACAACGAGATCACCCTGTAATACGCTATAGGAGTGAGTATGAAGACCTACGAAGGCAAGCTGACCATCAGCCGAATTCAGGGTGGAGATGTCGACCAGGGCATCGAGATAGCCGTCAGGGATGAGAAGAGTCACATTGAATTCTTCTTGGTCAGGATCTCCTTGGAGGAATTTGCCAAGGGCCTCTTTAACCTCTGTGAGCGTCCCTGCGTCTTTGAACTGCGGGGAGTGGACAAGGTAGGTTGGGTCCACCAGCACAAGGATGTCTGCGTGCCTATCGCTCATGGATATGGCCCGGACTTCGTGGCCCGTATGAGGGACGAGGTCTCTTGCTATTGTACCGATGGTTGGGAGGCTAGAGACTATGACCTCCAGTACAACATGCACCGTATCCAGAACGAAAAGATGCTGGTCACCCTGCACCGCTATGTGAAGGAGTGAAAATGAATGACCACGGCCCAACTTGTCGATGCGATCGATGCTACTGTAGCGGCTCAGGATACTTTGAGCAAACTGCCCCCCTCGACACCTTCACCAAGGTCCTCTGCCGCAACGCCGAGGGCATCAAGCTGGCCAAGAAGGCCGCTAAGCTTGAGGATGCTCAGCGGGAACTGATTAAGGAGAGGGACGACTTGAGGGCCCAGGTTTTTCAGGTTGTCAAGGAGAGGGACGACCTGAAGGCTCAGGTGGAATACCTCAAATCCAAGCTGAGGGGCCTTTCAGACTCCCGAGACGGCCTGAAGGCAGCTAAACGCCGCATTCGTTGCCTCCGGAAGGCCCTAGATACCGTCCGGACACTGTTGTACCGGAAACAGGAAGTAAATGCTGTCGACTGTATTGATGAGGCTTTGAAAGCCGACAGGAAGGCTACCCGATGAGCCCCCTCGACCATGCCGAAGGGCTGCTGCATAGCTTCAGCAAATGGCAGGTGGCCAGCCTTAAGGCTGCTATCGATGAAGCTGAGCCGCACGACTGCAGTGGAGTATCGTTCTGTCCTTACTGCGACGAAGCCCTACTGGAAAGGGCAGCTAGAATTATCAGGGAGTTCACCTCTACCTTTGGAGCAAGAAAATGAGCTGGCAGATGGTAAGACTCCCCAAGGATGAGGTCGAGGCCCTCCGTTCCAAGATGAACGAGCTGGAGCCCCACGAGCACCATGAGGGCATGAACGAGTGCGTCATCTGCGATCAATCCCTGATGATGGCTGCAGTCGACATGCTCGAGGAATACCACGAGGCCCTCAGGCTCATCTCCAATAATCCCTGCATGAACTTCTGCACTGCCCTGGGCCCGAAACAGTGTGGCCAGTGCATGCCATGCATTGCAAAGAAGGCAATCAAATGAATTACCACGACAAATGGATGCTAGCTAACATGGACCTGGACGTACTCCGTTCTCGCATCAAGGCCACCGCCGAAGGCACTGACTGCATCTTCTGCGGCCTCCCCGCAGTTAATGGCAGCGAGGGGATGAAGCACGTCCATGACTGCGGATGCCCTTGGAACGAGAAGATCATTGATGCAGCAATGATGCAGCACGATGAGGTCATGGCTCTACAGGACACAAACAAGATCTTGCTGCAGGAGACCAAGGACCTGAAGAAGGAACGAGACATCTTGCGCCGCCTTATGAGTCAGGCTATGGTCCGTGAAGCAGCAGACGAGGTGTGGGGTAGGGAATTCCTTGACGAGATCCTGAGGGACACATGAGCCCAATGCAACCAAACTGTCAGAATTGCAGCAAGGCCGACGCACGAGCGAAAGAGCTAGAGCAAGCCCTGTGGGAGTGTCTCAGGGCTATGACTGATTCAGCCTCTCTGTTAAGGGATGCTTATCCAGTTGTCGCTGCGGCCCTAGATGATCTCATCAAACAGGACGCACTTGCCCTAGGTGTCGACGCACCACAAATGCCGTCCCTGGATTTGGATGGTACCGACGATATGCTTAATTGAGAGGGATCTGGACCCGAAGCACGATGAAGCGCTATAAGGAGAGTCATGAGTATCTTCAAGTTCAATTTCGCTCGATTTGGCCGTAGCCTGAGGGCTGCCGAGAAGGTCATTGCCAAGACACAAGCTGTCATCGAAGACCTAGACAGGCAGCGCGATGCCCTGGCCCAGGCTCAACAGGTCATGGTGGGTGAACTGGACACGATGAAGGCGTGTTTAGAGAGGTACCTCAGAGTGAAGGAGCCAAATGAACGCTTGGGTCGTTGAATGCAAGAACCGCAATACCCAGAAGGCCGTCTGGGTTCCGTTTGAGGTCTACCCGACGAGGAGTGAGGCCCGATGGGTCGCCAAGAACCACCATAAACCAGATAAGATCTTCAAGATCCGTGTCCGGAAGTACGTGGCGGCATCGGGTTGCGCTTGGTGTAGGGGCAGTGGCTTGTGTCCTTGGTGCAGGGGAGACTAGTCCTTAGGGGAGATGGAATGACCTACCGGAAAGTATTCATTATCGCACAGGTACACAGCACTTACTGCGCTGAGATGATGCGATATGACACTTGCTGCCCGGCGAGTGAGGAAGACGCCTTCCTGATGATCAATGCTATGCGACCGGGAAATAAGGCAGAGTGGGTGATTTTCAAACGCTTTGTCCGGCAAGACACCATCAAGGAGCCATCGGTAGGCAGGTGGAAGTCCTTTAATATGTGCTGCCTACCTAAAGCCTACAACTGTTATGAAGCAGCAGAGGCAGCTCGAGATGAGCTATTGAAGAGCAGGTCGGGGAGAGGATGAAACGCTAGTCCTTAGAGGGAGCATCGAGGTACTTAAAGGTGTAGCCACCTGTGCGGTTGCGGTGGCCCTTGACGACTGCTGTAATTTTGGCTTGATTCAGCCCCAGTACTTGAGCAGCAAAATATGCGCTCTTATATTCTACTCCATTTTGATCTACAATGCGTTTAGCTAGCGTGATGCCACATTCCGACGTGTCAGGAAACGGCCGAGGGTCATCGAGGTATCGGAAGGAATACCCTCCTCCATTAAGTCTTGCTACTCTGGCAGTCGTTATTCCAATACAGCCCCTCGAAGCTAACTGTGCCACGTACTAAGCTGCGTTCAGCGATATCCCAGGACTGATTGGTGACGCTGCAGTAATCGGCCCTGAACAATAGTGTGTCGCTTACTCTGTCGATAATCGTTATGGAAAAATATTTCTCCCGTACCATCTGGCTGCTATGGGCTGCCATCCCGAGGGATTCGATTCCACCATCACCAGTGATTTTCAGCAGGCTGACTGAGCCACTACAGCGGCTTGTTGTGGGCATCAGCTCGTAGGGTGTGTTGCAGTCCAGGCCATAGGCTGCCTTCCGGGGGCTGTCTGAACTCCAGCGAAATGCTGTCACACGTCCAACCATGTTGCCGTTTATATACGCGACCACCTTAGCTGAAGTGACAAGATTAGATTTGCTCATTTGAATAATCCTCCGACCAAATACGGACAGCGTCTGAAATCTTCTCCCCTACAACACCATGTCCCTCGTTGCCCAGGCCAGCGCCACCAGGATATACCACTGCGATGTCCATGTTGATGCCTGCAGCAACTGCATCCTCGAGCCCGCCGACTGCAGCCACCCTACCGGCAGGTGAGTCAGTCAGGTAAAATGCTCCAATGTCCTCTGGATTCGCAGGGGCCCAGGGGCCCTTCTGAACCAGCCAGACCACGCTGGAGCCCACAGGAATTGTGAAGGGCATCTTGAACTGGTAGTCGAGAACCAGGGCGGTAGGAGAGTAGCGCCCTAGGTAGCGAACAGGTGAAGTGCTCACATCTGTACCGAAGGCCAGACAGAGATAGCCTTCCTCGTCCGGGAATTGAGTGGAGTCAGCCACAGGCAGCGTCAAATAGCTGTGCCCCTTGACTAGCTCTACAGTGGTAGTAGAGGAGGAAGCAGTGATCCCCGGTGCAGCATCGGGCTCTAGGATATATGGACCAGGAGTTGTGCTCGCCTCGGCCGCCACAGGGACGATTGTAGCAGTTGCTGCAGTCGAGTAGCCTACATGCTCAGGAGTCAGGAAGGTGAAGCTGCTGCCAGTGGCAGTTGCTACCTCGAAGATACCATTGAGGCCGCCCTGGCTGATTACATCGTCTCCGTGAATTAGCAAAGCAGACTGAGGGTTCACACCAAAGACCTTGGTGCCACCATTGACGAATAGAACGTCAGTATCCAGCACAACACCCTCAACGATGTCGGGAACGCCAGCAGTGGGATCCAGGACGAACGGGTTGGGGATATTCGACACCTTCAGGGTCGCCCCGTCGATGTACTGGGCATTCGTCATATAGAGGGGACTGCTGGCAGCATTAAGGCCAAAGGCCACGACAACTTTGTTGCAGGTAGGCAGCAGCTTGGCTACAGGGAGAAATACCCCCTGCGACAAATGACAGGCAGGTGACCACTGACCAGTACCGGCGTCAAAGACCTCGCAGGCCGAAATCGCAACCCTGACATCTGCAGCAGTTCCAGGATAGCCGTAGCCGCCAACGCACAACAACCTACCATCAGCCAAGGGAACCAACCTATGTCCATAGCGCCTCCAAGACATCGAGCCAACCTGAGTCCAAAGTCCTGTAGTAGGATCGTATACCTCAGAGGTATTGCTGATTGTGCCATTGGCATCCAACAACACCAAATCGCTAGAGGTGCCACCTGTGATATTCCTGCCGCCACAGACCAAGACCTTGCCACTGGGTAATATCGCTGATGCATGGAGTGTGCGCTCCCCTGCCATTGCACCAGTAGCGGCAACTGTTCCGGCCAGTGTATCGTAGAGGTCAGCCGTCTTGACTGCAGTTCCACCTGTGTCTGAAGTGAACCCCCCAGCCAGGAGGACTTTGCCATTAGCCAACAAATCAGCAGTGAAGAAGGAGCGCTTGCTATTCATTGTGGCGGCAGATGTGACCCATGGGTCATCGACACTATTGAATAGTTCGATAGTAGCCAAGTCGGCAGAGCCATCATTGCCACCAAATACAACGACCCTACCTGGAGGCAGCACAACGGCAGAGTGGAACATGCGAGCCGACAACATTGTAGGGCCACCAGTCCACACCTGAGAGAATCTCCTCTCTCCAAGTGGGCCAGGAGATAGTTGAGTGAGAGGGAATAGCTCCGTATCATTAATTACACCAGCTCCTGTATATCCACCGATACGGAAAGCTACATCGCTGGACAGTGCCACTAGAGAGGAGAACCATGTAGTGTCAAAGTTCTCTGGGGCTACAGGTGACCAGAGTGTGTCGACACAATAGGAGAGGTCAGAGCTGCCTGGGCTTGTAATAGGAGGAGGCGAGCTGATATCTGCAGAGGCATCGTCCAAGTACACCTGATCGCCTGCCGACAGAGTATTGGCTGCAGTCACAGTCACCACGTTGCCTAGGCGCATCAAGCCAGTGACAGTCAGGGCATCATTGAGGTGGCAATATGCTGCAGTACGAATACCTCTACCTACAGCCTGAGTGGTAGCGGGTATGGAGATGTCGACTTCCTCTGGTACGCTTTGGCTTACAATGACAGTTCGGCTATTGCCACGCTGAATAGTATGGCGAGTAGGCCTGAAGAAAAGGTAGGCATTGGCAGACTGCTGAGTGGCAGTCAGTGTGGACACAGCTAGACTCTCAAGGGCATTTCCTTCCACTGTGAATGTCTGGACGATAGAGCCACCAGAATAATAGAAGGCAGCATCCACAATACCCCAGACGCCAGCAGGCATACCACTGTCGGCGGCGTCGATAATCACCCAGTCGCCAGTCTGTACCACACTCAAATCCATCTTGTGTGTTGTGCTGGTCAAGCTGAATGTAGTATGGTTCAGGACTGGATCTACTGTGGCAGTCCAGGAATAACCATCGAACGAGGTGATGGAAGCAGTGGCAACAACCAGGACATCAGGGAAATGCAAATAGCGCTGGGCAGAGCCATTGACGCGAACGGACGATGTTAGCCCTAGGGAGGCACTGTAGATGCGTACAACGTAATCACCTGATACAGGTTCAGACACTGCCACAGAGAAGGCAGAGAACGACTGCCTCTGGAATTCCCTAGTGATGGCCGCTGCCACTTCAACTGCAGAGGCCTGAGATGTGATTGCAAAGTCCGCATCCTTGAATACTACCTTGACGAAATCCCTTTCGTCCAGGTAGATATCCAGCTCGTCTCCATCGTGCAAATCAAATGGTCCAGTGTAGACGCTCTCGACATATGCCCTGACGGCATCTGAGCCATAGAAGGTCTCGAGGATTTCCAGCATGACCTCTTGAGTTAGCTTCTGTGTAGTTGTCTTGATGGCATACTGAGAGAACAGCTCATCGGGCATGCCGATGTTAGCAGGCCTCACGATGCCATCATCTGCACATCTCCTATCTAGGTAGATGCCACTCGCAGAACTCTTGAAGAGCTGGTCGAAAGCTAGCTGGGCGTTGGTCCAGTTGGTGTCATCACCAGTAGCAATGGCTGCAATCAGAGCGTTCCAGATAGGTCCCTTGAGGGCAGGGTTGAGATGCTTGCGGATAATGTAGGAGGCATTATCGTTCTGGGCGCCATCGGCAACAGGAGTCACAGCTACAGTGTAGATGGCCTGGAAGCTCTGAGACAGAGGAGCGGCCAGAGGTGTAGTATTGGCCATCTGGATGTCTGTGTATGCCGTCAGAGTCCATGTGCCTAGGACAAATGGAGCAGTCACAGTGAAATCAATAGATAGGGGATCACCCGGGACAGTGGCAGACAGCAGGATAATGTTGGTGGCTGGCCCAGTGAGAGTATAGAATGCTACGTTCAGTGCATCGTGGGCGCCAGCAGGGTTGACAGCCAGAGGAGCCAACGAAAAGGTAGCCCTGATGCTGGTGGCTGTGAGCTGGACGACATGGTCTAGGAAGAATAAGCCGTAAGCTCCACCTGGATCACCAAGGCCACGAGTGGTTAGTAATTCGCTTTGATTTATGGTCCCGTCTTCACCGAGACCAAGGGTAGGTAGGAAGGGCACTTAAGCCTCCGATTAGACAGCCTTAGGGCCTTAGAGATTTCCCTGGTGGACGAGTACTGATCTGGTATAGGGATTGACCGAGGTGGGGTTTCCCAGAGAGTCTAGTAGATCGCACGTACCCAATAGAGCACCATTGCGATCATACAATACAAGTCTGTTGGCGTTTGGTCCGGTCTTCTCAATAGTCCAACGTCCCTCGCCTAGATCCAGCAATTCATCCAGCTTTGTACTGAGTGTTGAAGTGTCTAATAGTTCAGCGGCGTAATCCTCAGGCCTCAGGAAGTTTGATACGACTGAGGGGACATATGCTGAGCCGCACTGGATTGAATATTGGATGCAGTGGCCAGTGGTGAAAACAGGTAAGAAGCCATACCAGCCGCCACCTTTTTCGGTGATGGTAGGCATGGACAGGTTGGCTCCTGTCTCATCTTTATAGTACGAAAAATGAATTCCTGACGGCCCAATAGTGGCGCCGATTACTTCAACGCCAGTAGAGGCATCGACAATACAGAATTCTTGTAGTTGGGGGGAGGCCATTAGTTGCTCCTGACTGTTTACAAGATTGCTTCGGCTAGCCTAGTATCCGAGCCCCTTTGGATAAAGGCTCAGGTTCCCCTGGCTGCAGATGGGGCAGACTAGGCAATGTGGGGCTAGGCTGGCCCCACAGATAATGCAAATCCAGCCCTGGGGCTGAGTCAGGACAGGGACCCACTCAACAAGCTTGCCGTCAGGGCCAGTGAACCAATACTTGACACCAGGATGAGAGTTGCAGCAGCCTGTGGTACTCTTAGCGCACTCTGAACAGCCTTGCATTATCTCTTCTCCACAGTGACCTTGCCGTAGATGCGCTCACGCTTGATGCCCTTGCTGTATGTCTCCCCAGCCTCAGGTGTGACATCCTCCAAGACAAACCTGCCATCGGGGCCAATCACGAAGCGCTCAATCCAGCCTTCCTCTGTGTTGCATCTGAATGCCTTGGGCATCCAATTGCCGTCGAGGAAGACCTTGTATCGGCTTGAATCGGGTTCAGTCACATCGTACAGCGGGCCATGTTCAGGCATTACTCTTCTCCCATTGGTTCATTTTCCCTGTGTTGCAGGCTTTGCTCCAGGGAAGCCAGCATCTTCTTCTCCCAGGCACTTTTGACAGCGAAGTAGAGAGTATTCAACTCATCCAGAGGCAACTTGGCATATTCAGCCTCTAGAACAGTGGTATCAATACGCTTTGGAGTGACCCTCTTCGCCGGCTTGAAGCTCCAGGGCATGGTTGCGTTCCTCCATCTACACTATAGCGAAATGCTACACGCCAGTGAAGGAGATCGTGATGTCCGTCTCAAGGTTCAAGATTTCCGGCTTTTCATAAGGCTGCACGGAAATCAAATCGTTCCCCGCACCAAAGACCGGATCAATCACAGTGACAGCCACGACACCGTTGACCTTCGATGCTGCAGCTACCAGTGAGCTGATAGCGATTTGCTGGCCGATGCCAGTGCTATTGATGACAGCGGCCACACCGCTTCGAACTCTGTCAGCCACATCGCTCGTCTGGACTCCACTGCGAACCCTCAAAGCAAAGGCGCAGGAGACACGCTTCACCATGGGGCCAGACACGTTCACATTGGCCCCAGCGGCCACGACACCAGGATAACCAGCGGGGTCAGCAGGGTCACCATAGAGTACCTTGGTCGCTTCAGCGATTAGGCCGACGCTGTGGGAATATCCATTGATGCCCACAACGATATCGATGGGGAAGTCCAGTTTGTCCAGGGAGGTGATGACTGTTCCTGCCACCTCAGAGATGTGCTCGTACATGTAGCTGTCTGTGAACTTGATGTCCACGTATTTACCGTCTGTCGCATTGGGGCTAATGGCTAGGATCTTCTTGATGAAGGTGGCAGGCAGTCCTTCTTCCACCTGGAACAAATTGTAGTTGGCAAGGCCGAAGGAGGCAGTATCGCTGTACAATGTAGTAGCCTTGGAGCTTACATCCACCTGGAACATGAAGTCGCTGGCCAAATCGCCTACTGTACCAGAAGCAGTGACAATCCAGCTACCCATATTGCCTACGCCGAACATGGCAGTATTGATCGTGACAATATCCCCAGGCATAATGGAGCACATAGCCAGCACGCAGACATCGCACTGTGCTTCCTCTTCTACGGCATTATCGTTCTCAACCCAGAAGGCTACAATTCCTGTATCGCTGTATTTCCGCAGCACCCTGAAGGTGCCGGCATTGGCATCAGAGAGAAGAACCTGACCAGTTACCAGTGTACCCTGCTTGACAACGAGCCAGTCTCCCTCAAGGACACTGGAGACATCAGGAAGTGCTCCGTCTCGAGTTGTGATACTGTAGCAGACGAAATTCCCTTGCTTCTCCACCTTCCAGATACGCTGAGAGAGCAAGTTCATGTCGAAATAGATAGCCTGACTGGTAGCTGTATTTGATATGCTGAACAGTCCTGCAGTGCTAATGTCTGTGATGACAGTACCATCTACTTCGTAACCAGCGAAAGGCTGCTTGGTTACTCTCTCTGTATTGGTGAGGCGCACCCATGCATCAGACACGAGACCAACTGCATCGGCTTTAAGAGTGGAGACGACAGGATAACCCATAGCAGTAGCAGTGCCCACGACTGCAGCAGCTACAGTGTTAGCTTCGCCACCCTGCACCTGGATGCTCCCCTCAGTGCCAGGAGTCAACGAGGCGATTTGTACCTTGCGATTGGCTGAGGACACTTTGATTTCGCAGGCAGACGAGAGACCAGTCACTGCATATGAATTCATCCATGCCGCAATTGATTTGGCAGTGATCGGCACGAGCTTGACTGTCTCGTGAGTCCAGTCGCATCCTGTGGCCAGTGTAGAGTCGACTGCATTCTTGAAGGTGAATGAGTCGGTCGAGAGTGTTGTGCTCCTCACGAAATTGATTCCGTCCACGAAGCTATCGTAAGTCCATCCTGCGTCCTCATGGGACGAGGTGATATGTCCAGTACCAGCACCAAGTACTGTTGCTGTCACAGGACAAGTGTCGTCTGATGCAGCCAGGGCATTGACTGCAGAGGCAATCAAGGTAGCCGTATTGGTGGCGGTGTCCTGAGGCATGAAGCTAAATGCATTCTGGTCAACCAGATAGGCCCAGCTTGGAGTAGTGAAAGCTCCAGGGTTGCTGTAGACATATCCAGCGACCCATTGCGCTCCAGGTGTCACAGCTACCCTGATGGTTGTGTCTGTCCACACTGAAGACCAGCCAGTGGTATCAGAGACGCTCATCAAATCGCCAACGGCAATAGGTGATGGGCTAGCACCAGAGAAGACGGCCTCCTGGTTGTCGAAGCTGACATCTCCTGTGATTGTCTCTGTACCCACAAACACAGTGGGATCGTTGTATGTGATGGTATTCGAGGTGACAGACTGAATTGTGATTTGCCCTGAGGGGAAATGGACGTTGCTGCTCTTCAGATAGAGAGAATTGCCTGCAGCGAAGCCATGGGCCACAGGGGCGTGCCCCAGGATGGTAGGCAGAGCCAGCGTCAAGGTGGCAGAATAATGCTCGATACTGTCAGTTGTTCCCCCGCCGCCAGTAGCAGTGATGTTTTCGTATAGGGTGAAAGGCCCACCTACGATAGAGGTAATAGTCAGCGTGCTCTGCCCAACGGTGCCTGCAGGGCGAGAGTCAGAGACGATTGTCGCATGGGCCAGTGAAATTGCCCCAGTCACAGTGCCAGAGAGTTGAGTTGTCCCTGAGCGAATATAGTCCAAGGTAATTGTCTTGGTGCCTGAAGTGACATCGTATCCCAGGATATAGGCTATCGAGTATTGTCCTGCTCCCATAGGATAAGACCAGCGACCAACCTTGGTTGTAGGCCTGAGTGTAATGCCAGTCTTGGCTGCACCTGAAGGCAGGCTGACGCTGATGCTGTTGTAGGCAGTACTGGAATCCAGGCTGACAGACACAGGACTCATGGGGTCATCGGGATACACATAGCGGATCCTAGCAGTGTTTCCATCAGGGCCCAGACGACTATAGCGCCAGAGAATCTTTTTGGTGGTGTCTCCAGTGTGTGTAATTGCACGAGCTGGCATGTAGACAGCGAAATCCTTGAAGTCATACGTTAGGCCGAAGGCCACAGACAGTGAGTCATTGCTGTGGTCAGCGTCTTTAAAGGTGTTGGTTGTGCCATAGGCACCAACGGGAGTCAGATTGCGAGCCATAGGCACAGTGAAGCGCTTCGATGAAACGTCCTGGTCCACCACAACCGTCAAGTTGTCGCTAGGGGTCATGGCATATGGACAACTGAAGTAGATTTTGTCTTGTGGGATGAACTCCTTGCTGACTGCGTTGCGAAGTGTGGGAGAGCCAGTGGTGAGGTCACCTAGCTCCAGGGGAGAACGGAAGTACGAATTGTTGCCGCCGCGCTTATTCAAATCCCATGTAACTGCTGCTGCATCACGGAAGGGTGTGAGATAAACGAACTCATCCTGTGCCCTGATGGGAAGAGTGCTTCCTCCCCAGGTCAGAACTGGATGCTTGGTATCCACACTGCTGGCCACTGAGGCAATACTGAAGTCAGAAGGTGTCCCACTGGAGGCACTCTCGACAAATGCGAGCTGGCTGCTATTGTTTAGGATAGCATCACCTGCAGTCATTTTGATCTTGCGTGCCTCTGTGTTCTGGGCAACGAGTGAGGCATCACCGGCTCCCAGGGTATCAGTTGTGACCCTGAGAAGTGTAGTGCGGTTGACAGATGCAGTCGCCCCTACGATAGATGAATTGATGGCCTGAGCAAAGCTAACTGCAGTCTGATTGGCCCCAGAGGTAACTGTGACCTTCTGAATGGTGCCAGCAGCACGTACAAACACCAATCCAGCTTCAGCTAGAACAAATGAGCTGGCAGGTATACCTGACACCATATCCACTTCGAACCAAGTAGGCTGAACTGCAGACACCCTGAAGATGCCACGGTTACCAGCAGCAATAGCTGAATCCCAGATGAGAACCCAATCGCCAGAGAGCACATTGCCAAATGCCGAGTTGCCACAAGTGAAGCGAACCCTCTTGCCCCATGTCATCGTGCTGGCATTGGTAATGACGAGTGTCGATGATGTTCCCACTCCACTAGTTACGATGGATGCTGAGCTGTCAAATGAGAAATACATCACACCATCGACATTCAATGTGGTAGCTGGAAGAGGTAGGGATTCAAGAAACGCCCTGGTGTTGACTGAACCTGCAGCCAGACGCTCACCTGCCACAAGGGGAAGCTCGAGACGGATTTGGCCAGTGTTTCGGTCAAGTGTATAATCAATAGGACGACCGATGCTCTCGACCGGGTCAAACATATGCTTTGCTACCAGAGTACCAGAGACAACTTTCACCTGGGCCCTGGAGGAAGCTCCAATGTTTGATGTGAGAACAACTAGTCCACCGACCCCAGATGCATTAACACCTGGGATCATCTGATTGATGACTGCAACCCAGGCAGCAACTGAATTCTTGCCGACTGTGGTGTAGCCAGTATTGGCATCAATGAAGTTCTGGTCAGTGAAGGTATATGTCTTGCTGCCTGTGCCATCCACTTCAACCAGGAGGGTTTCGCTTGCCGCAAGGGAATTCCAGGTGCCGAAGGGATTGGAGCTGACAGAGGCAATCAGTCCGTCCTTGTACAATAGGCGGTCAGAGCGATACAAGCGCATGGTATCCACACGCTGGTCAGGGAATAAGAGAACATCATTTGCCCCACCAGACTGAACCTCTACATCTTCGTTCTTGTCTAGCTTGGCACAGACGATTACCTTGGTGCCAGAGGATGCAGTACGAGCAGAGAATTTGATTGCCGGGTCGCCATTGATAGAGGCAGCCACTTCATATGCAGTGGCATTTAAGACGTTGCGGAATTCATCACCGTTGAAGGTGTGCTCGTACAGGATGCCGCCAACCTTGACGCCCAGGATAGAGCCATCTATTAAGGCAAATGGAGCAGAGACAGTAGTAGTTGTGAATGCCCTGGTGACAGGACGAGCTGCTGCAACCTGGAAGTATTGCTCTCCACCAACAGCTAGGTCACATAGGGATTCAATAGCTACACCCTCACTGGACTCTTCGTATCCTGTGCCATCATCGACATAGCATGTAGTGGGATAACCCTGGCGAGCAACAACTGAGCTGGATGTGATTGTCTTGTTCTCATCTGTAGCAGTGAGGCCCAGAGTCGAAGTCTTGATTGACAGGGCAGTGCCTTTGACTCTAGACTGCTTGGCTGCCTTGATGCGCTCCCTGTAGGTATCATCGTTCTCAGTAGCAAGGCCATTGGTAAACGGTAGGGAGTTGGTAACTGTGGCACCAGAGAAGGGAAGTGTTACAAATGAATTGATAGAGGCTGCCGGGATGTTGCCGATGACACCTGGAGTGACTGCAACTACCTGGACGCCTGAGATCTCCACTTCACCGTCTGGGATAGTAGCAGAGAAAGACGTGGAGAATTGAATTGCACTCTGGCTATTGCCCTGGGGAGTCTGGACAACTGTACCAGGGGCGATTGTCCTGTTGTTGCCCTGGGCCAGTGTGACTATCTCATTGAGGTTGTGATACTTCAAGGTATTGGTGAGAAGATGGATAGTCCAATATGTAGTATAGCTGGTGACAGCATCAAAACCAATAGGACCTTCGAAGTTAGCAGTGCCACGTCCAATGTAGAGCTGGCTGGTAGCAGTGACGACAAATTCACTGGCATCTGCCACATAGATAACACTGGAGCCGACGATAGGTGCCCCATGTCCCTGGTAGATCTTGCTGGAGACCTGAGTAATGCTAGAGTCACCAATTGTCACTGTCCCGCTGGAGGGCTTAGCTCCAATGCGTGGAACTTTCTCTTCCTGGCCAATGCGGTCTA
>Ga0182027_10004823_pt1 | contig 20709 bp, 14 predicted proteins | sample 712E1DmetaG_FD_121300 | JGI IMG/M metagenome (GOLD analysis project Ga0182027, IMG submission 121300) | Permafrost microbial communities from Stordalen Mire, Sweden - 712E1D metaG (Illumina Assembly) | ecosystem: Environmental > Terrestrial > Soil > Wetlands > Permafrost | place: Sweden...
GGGCGGCCACGGTGATCATCTTCAGTCCGTGCCGCCGGCAGTAGCCGACCAGATCGGCCACCCTCGCCATGGTGCCGTCGTCGTTCATCACTTCGCAGATCACAGCCGCCGGCTGCAGGCCGGCGAGACGCGCCAGGTCGACTCCCGCCTCGGTCTGTCCGGTGCGTTCGAGGACGCCTCCGGGCTGGGAGATGAGCGGAAAGACGTGGCCCGGCTGGACGATGTCCTGGGGTCCGCACTCGGGATCGACGGCCACCTGGATGGTGCGCGCCCGGTCGGCCGCGGAGATGCCGGTGCTGACGCCTTCGCGGGCCTCGATCGACTGGGTGAAGGCGGTCTGGAAGCGGGCCGAGTTCTGGGTGACCATGGGGCCGAGGTTGAGCTCGTCGCACCGCCGTGGCGTCAGCGCCAGACAGATCAGGCCGCGGCCGTGGGTGGCCATGAAGTTGATCGCCTCGGGTGTGACGAACTGGGCGGCCATCGTGAGGTCGCCCTCGTTCTCGCGATCTTCGTCGTCGCAGACCACGACCATGCGCCCGGCGCGGATGTCGGCGAGGGCCTCCTCGATGGTGGCGAACGGCGACGGCTCGCTGCCGGTGTCGGCCGCCGAGCCCTCACGCCGCGTCGCGTCGGGTGCGACCGCGTTCTCGGTCGTGGGTGCCTTGGTGTCGCTCATGCAAACCCCGCTTCTGACAGCTTCTCGAAGGTGAGACCCTGGGCGGACCCGGGTCGGACAAGGTAGGCGCGGACGTATTTGCCGATCAGGTCGGCTTCGAGGTTGACCTCGTCGCCGACCCGCAGGTCGCGCAGCGTGGTCGCGGCCACCGTGTGGGGGATCAGCGACACCCGGACCGCATCGGTGCCGAGCTCGACGATGGTCAGGCTGACGCCGTCGACGGCCACCGAGCCCCGGGCGACGCTCACTTCGACGACACTGTCCGGTGCGCTCAGCGTGACGATCGCGGCGCCCTGCTCGCGCTCTATCCGGGCCACGGTGCCGACGCCGTCGACGTGCCCTTGCACGAGGTGCCCGCCGAGTCGCGACTGCAGCGTAAGGGCGCGCTCCAGGTTGAGCCCGTCGCCGGGCCGCTTGCCGGCGAGCGTCGTGCGCCGCACCGTCTCGGGCATCGCGTCGGCCCAGAAACGGTCCGCCGAGAGCCGCGTCACGGTCAGGCAGGCGCCGCTGGTGGCGATCGAATCGCCCACCCGCGTGCCGTCGAGCACCGAGCGAGCCTCGATCTCGAGCACGGCGCTGCGATCGCCCACGGTCAGGCCACGCAGTCGCCCGACCTCCTCGACGATGCCCGTGAACATCGCTCAGCCCTCCCGCTCTTGCGCGGCGGGACCCGACAACGGATCGGGCTCTTCTCGAGGTGCCGGAGTCTCGACCGTCGCCGGCGAAGCGGCGGCGCCGCACTTGCGCTTGACGACGCGACCGCGGCAGACGATGTCGGGTCCGGCGGTCGTCCAGACGACGTCGCTGAGCTTGAGGCCCCCGGCGACGGTCGCCGGCGCCGGCAGGGCGACAAGGTCGGGCGCGCCCCGGCCCAGGACGAGCGGGGCGACGAACACCACGAACCGGTCGATCAGCTCTTCGCTGAGCAGCGCGCCGGCGAGGGTCGGGCCGCCCTCGAAGAGGATCTCGAGCAGGCCGCGCCGGGCGAGCGCAGCGAGCCCGTCGCGCAGGCCGCCGGCCCGAACGATCTCGACGCCGCGTGCGCTCAGCGCCGCGGCCGTGGCGTCGTCGATCGCCTCGGTCAGGAGGATCGTCGGCGTCTGGCGCGCGGTCCTGGCGATGAGTGCGTCCGGTGACAGATCGCCGCCGCGGCTCACGACCACGCGGACCGGGTCGGGTCCATCGGGCTCGCGGGCGGTGAGCGACGGGTCGTCGCGGCGCACCGTGCCGGCGCCGACCATGACGGCGTCGGCGGCGGCCCGCATGCGGTGCACCCGGCGGCGGCTCTCGGGCGAGGAGATCCAGCGGGCGTCGCCGCCGGCCGCGGCGACCTTGCCGTCGAGCGACACGGCCGCCTTGAAAGTGACGAACGGCAGCCCTTCGCGGATGAACCGGGCAAAGGGCTCGTTGAGCAGCTCGCAGAGGGTGTGCAGATCACCGCCGTCGACGACGACCTCGATGCCGGCGCCGCGCAGCGCCTCGATCCCCCGTCCGTCGACCGCGGGGTTGGGGTCGGTGGCCCCGACGACCACCCGCGCTACGCCGGCCGCGACGATCGCCTCGGTGCAGGGCCCGGTGCGCCCTTGCACGCAGCAGGGCTCGAGCGTGACGAACAGCGTGGCGCCCCTGGCCCGCTCCCCGGCGCGGGCCAGCGCGAGAGCTTCGGCGTGCGGTGTGCCGGGTCCGCGATGGTAGCCGTCCCCCACCACCTCGCCGCCGCTCACCACGACCGCTCCCACGCGCGGGTTGGGATGGGCTGCGCGCCGGCCCAGGCGGGCCAGCTGCAGGGCGCGTTCCAGATGCTCCTCGTCGGTCATAAGAAAAACCCCGGCGCACACGTGCTCCAGGGCCTCATCGACACGACTCGCGGTCTTCTTCCGTCCGGACTCTGACCGTCGGCCCAGGGATCTCACCTGGTCGGCCCCACTGCCGTGGGGTTCGCGGGCTCTCACCGCCGGTGGGGAGTTTCACCCCGCCCTGAAGACACTCTCTTAATCATCAGTATACCGCATCGTCGAGCTTGCGGCGAGCACCGGTCGTGCGTGTCTCGAGTCGGCGCCGGGCCGGCCTCAGGCCGTCGCATCCAGCGCCGCGGTCAGCTCGCGAAAGGCGCGGGCCGGGTCGGTCGCCCCGTACACGCTGTTGCCGGCGACCAGCAGGTTGGCGCCGGCCGCGACCAGGGCGGCGGCGTTGTCGAGCGACACGCCGCCGTCGACCTGGAGGGCGACAGCGGCCGGCAGATAGGCGCGGGCGCGGCGCAGCTTGTCGAGCGAGCTAGCGATGAAGCGCTGGCCGCCGAAGCCCGGGTCGACCGACATGACGAGCACGAGGTCGACGTCGTCGCGCACCTCGGCGAGACTCTCGAGCGGCGTCGCGGGGTTGAGGGCCACGCCCGCCCGGGCGCCGGCCTCACGGATCTGGGCGAGCGTCCGGTGCAGGTGGACGCAGGCCTCCTGGTGGACGGTGAGCGAATCGGCGCCGGCGGCCACGAAGGCCTCGATGTAGCGCTCGGGGTGCTCGATCATGAGGTGCACGTCGAGCGCCGCTCCGCGCTCGTGCACCGACGGCGCGATCGCCTTGACGACCGGCGCGCCGATGGTGATGTTGGGCACGAAGTGGCCGTCCATGACGTCGAAGTGGATGAGCCGCGCGCCGGCGTCGATGACGGTCGCCGTCTCGGCTCCGAGGCAAGCGAAGTCGGCCGACAGGATCGACGGCGTCACCAGGCGCTCGTTCAGCACATCGCTCATGATCTCACCCCTGGGTCGCCTTCGTGACACCCGCGGCGGCCGGCGGCCCGGTCCTTGCCGGGCGGCCGCTTCGGGCCCTGTCCGTACCTGCCATGCTATGCCACTCGTCGCAGGCGCGCGACGAAGAAGCCGGTCGTGTCGTCGCGCGAAGGCAACGTCTGCACGAAGGCGCCGTTGGCGGGATGCCGGTAGCCCGGGTACGTGGCCCCGAGATCGTCGAGCGCCCACGCGGCCGCACGGCCAGAGCCGGGCGCCGCGCCGGTCGGTCGTTGCGCGACGAAGCGCTCCACGACCTCGAGCGTCTCGGCGCGTGTCAGGGTGCACACCGAGTAGGTCAGCACGCCGCCGGGGGCGACCAGCTCGGCGGCGGCGGCCAGCAGACGCCGCTGCAGGTCGGCCAGGCGGCCGACGTCGCCTGCCCGCCGCCGCCAGCGCAGGTCGGGTCGCGAGGCCAGCGTGCCCAGTCCCGAGCACGGCGCGTCGAGCAGCACGACGTCGAAGCGACCGCGCTGCGCCGGGTCGTCGCCCAGCGCCAGGACGTCGCGCTCGACGATCTCGACCCCGGTGGCGCCCAGCCGGGCGAGGTTGGCTCTCAGCGCGGCGACTCTGCCCGGTTCGTCGTCGACGGCCACCACGGTCCAGCCGGCCAGCAGCGCCGCGAGCTGTGACGTCTTGCCCCCGGGAGCCGCGCAGAGGTCGGCGGCCCGGCCCGGCCGGGCCGCCGGCTCGCAGGCCCCCGCGGCGATGGCGGCGGCGAGCTGCGAGCCGCGCGACTGCGGTGTGACGAACCCCTCGCGAAAGGCGGCGCTGGTCTCGAGCGGCGCTCCTTCGAGGAGCAGCGCGTCGGGGGTGTCGGCAGACCCGTCGCCGGCCCGCGCGGCGGCGGCTATGGCGACGATGCCGTCGCCGGCGAGCGACGCCCGCGCCTGGGCCGACGTCGCTCGCAGGCGGTTCACCCGCACGCAGCGCTGCGCCGGCCGGTTGTCGGCGGCCATGAGCTCCTCGGCGGCCTCGCGACCCAGCTCGGCGACCCACAGGGCGACGAGCCAGTCTGGGTGCGAGTGGCGCACGGCGAGCGCCTCGGTCGTCTCGGCGGCCGAGAGGCGGGCGAGCTCGGCCCGCCCGTCGGCGGCGACCTTGCGCAGCACGGCGTTGACGAACGAACCCGTGCGCCGGCCGTGATGCTTGGTCTGCTCGACCGCGTCGAAGACCACGGCATGGGCCGGCACGCGGTCGAGATACAGGAGCTGGAACGCGGCGAGCCGCAGCGCTTCGCGCACGTCTGGCGCCAGGCGCGACGACGTCGCGTTGGCGAACGCCGCCACGACCCGATCGAGCGAGTTGCGGCGCTTGATCGTGCCCATCACGAGCTCGTAGGCCAGCGCCCGGTCGCGCGCCTCGAGGGCGCCGAACTCCGCCGCGGTGGCGCTCTGCACGTCGAACGGCGCCCGGCTGCGAGCCTCGCCCAGCAGCACGCCGAGCGCCGCGCCGCGGGCCGGCGCCACCATCACCGGGGCCACCCGGCCTACCCCCCTTGCACCAGGCGACGGCCGGCGCCGCGCAGATACTCCTGGGCGATCATCCGCCGCCGTCCGGCCTCCTGCAGCTCGACGATCTCGAGATACCCGCGCCCGCAAGGCACGACCAGCCGATCGCGCGACTCGTCGCCCGCCGGCAGCGACCGCCTGGGGACGGCCCGCCAGACGAGCACGCGCCGCCCGCCGAGCTCGGTGTGGGCGCCGACCTCGGGCGCCAGCGCCCGCACCTGGTCGGCGACGGCATCCGCCGGCCGGCGCCAGTCGATCACCCGGTCGGCTTCGGTGATCTTCGCCGCGTAGTCGGCGGTGCCGATCTGGGGTCTGAAGACGGCCGAGCCGTCGGCCATCGCGGAGAGCGTGGCCAGCAGACTGTCGGCCGCCGGCCCGGCGAGCAGCTCGTAGGCGGCGCCGGCGTCGGCGTCGGGCGGTACCGTGACGACGCGCTCGTCGGCCACCGGTCCGTCGTCGATGCCGCCGCCCATCTCGAGGGTCGTCACTCCCAGGCGGGTCTCCCCGGCCATGAGGGCGCGCACCACCGGCGCCGCTCCCCGCCAGTGAGGCACCAGTGACGGGTGCACGACCAGCGACGGTACGGCCGTGAAGATCTCGGGTGGCACGATGCGACCGTAGGCGCAGGCGACGAGGACGTCGGGGCCGAAGGCCAGCAGCGCGGCGACGTTCTCGGGGGCGCGCAGGTCGTCGGGCTGCAGCACCGGCAGGCCACGGCCGCGCGCCGCCTCCTTGAGCACCGAAGGCTGCGGCGCGCCGTGGCGGCCGCGGGGCCTGTCGGGCGTGGTGAGACAGGCGACGATCTCGTGGGGCGAGTCTGCGACTCGCGACAGCACGAGCACCGAAAACCGCGCCGTGCCGGCCCAGGCGATCCTCAAGGCGGGTCCGATGCCCTAGAGGCCCGAGCCGGCCGAGGCGGCGCCCGTGTCGCGCTCGCGAAACTCGCGCAGAGCGCGGGCGCGCTCCTGACGCGAGGTGCGCTCGAGGATGAGGACGCCGTCGAGGTGGTCGAGCTCGTGCTGGATGACACGCGCTTCGAGCCCCTCGGTGTCGTACTCCAGGCGGCGACCGCGCACGTCGCGGGCGCGCACCCGCACTTCCACGGGCCGCTCGACCGGCAGGGTCATGCCGGGCAGGCTGAGACAGCCTTCGTCGACGACCTCGGTGGCGGGCGACGCCGACACGATCGTGGGGTTCACCAGCGTGACCGGTCCGTCGTCGACCTCGTAGACCAGCACGCGGCGCACCACGCCGAGCTGGGTGGCGGCCAGACCCACGCCGGGCGCGTCGTGCAGGATCGCGATCATGCGCCGCGACAGCGCCGCGAGCTCCGCGTCGAACTCCTTGACGGGTCGCGCGGTCTCGCGCAGGACGGGGTCGCCCAGCGTGCGGATCTGGCGGCGCGCGGCGGCCTGGACTTCGGGCGGCACTTCGGGCCGTTCACGGCGCCCTCTGGCGGGGCGGCGGGCGGTGCGTTCGGTCTGGCTCATGTCGGTATTGTACCCTGCGTCATAACCATTGTGGCTCGACGTCTACGACGAGCCGCGCGCCGCGCCGGGCAAAGCGCGCGCCGTAGCGGACGATCAGCGCGCGCATGACCGGCAGGGTCGCCTGGATGTCGGTGCTCTTGACCACGACGCGCGCCACATAGCGGGCGCGCTCCCGCGACAACGGTCCCGGCCCGATGAGACGCTCGTCGTTGCGCAGAGCGCCGGCCAGACGTTCGGCCACGAACGCCGCGCCCGCGGCCGCCTTGTCGGCGGCGAGCGACGACACCTCGACGGCGAGCAGCGTGCTGGCCGGCGGGTAGCCCAGAGCGGCGCGACGGGCAAGCTCGTCTTCGTAGAAGCGTTCGTGCTCGCCGGAGGCCGCCAGAGCGATCGGCCGCGCTTCGGGGTCGAGGGTCTGCACGAGCACCCGGCCCGGGTGCGCGCCGCGGCCACTGCGGCCGCCGACCTGCACCAGCATGGCGAAGGTGCGCTCCTCGGCACGAAAGTCGGGGAAGCGCAGTGTGAGATCGGCGTTGACCACGCCCACCAGCGTGACGTCGGGAAAGTGGTGCCCCTTGGCGATCATCTGCGTGCCGACCAGCACCTTGCCGCCCGGGGCGGCGAAGCGTTCGAGCACGCTCGAGAGGCGCGCGAACGACGCGGCCACGTCGGAATCGAGGCGCAGCAGCTCGATCCCCGGCAGCAGGCCGGCCACCTCGCGTTCGAGCGCCTCGGTGCCGTACCCGAAGCGGGCCAGCTCGGCGCTCTGACAGGCGGGGCACACGCCCGGGGCGGGCTCATGGTAGTCGCAGATGCGGCAGCGCAGACGGTCGCCGCGGGCGAAGTAGGCCAGGGCGACGTCGCACTGCGGGCAGGTCCAGGTGTGGCCGCAGTGGTTGCAGGCCAGCAGCGACGCGTAGCCGCGGCGGTTCAGGAAGAGGATGACCTTGTCGCCGGCCTCGACGGCCTGGGTCATGGCCCGCGAGAGCTGGGGAGAGAGCAATCCGGGAGTGTCGCGCAGGTCGACGATCTCGAGGCGCGGCGGAAGCGAGCCGTCGACGCGCTGCGAGAGGTCGGCGTGGCGGGCCGTGCCGGCGAAGGCCTCGACACTCGGCGTGGCCGAACCCAGCACCAGCGCGGCGCCCGTGCGCCGCGCTCGCCAGGCGGCCACCGTGCGGGCGTCGTAGCGGGGGTCGTTGTCCTGTTTATACGAGGCGTCGTGCTCTTCGTCGACGACGATCAGCCCGAGATCACGGATGGGCGCGAAGACCGCCGAACGCGCTCCCAGCACGAGCCGGGCGCGCCCGCCGGCGGCCTCGCGCCAAGCCGCCAGGCGCTCGCCCGGCGACAGCCCGGAGTGGAACATGGCGATGCGCTGGCCGGGAAAGCGCGCCGCCAGGCGAGCCACCGTCTGACCCGTCAAGCCGATCTCGGGCACCAGCACGAGGACGCCGTGCCCCGAACGCAGCACGGCCTCGGCGGCGCGCAGGTAGACCTCGGTCTTGCCGCTGCCAGTGACGCCATGCAGCAGGATCGACTCGCCGCGACCGATCGTGGCGAGGATCTGGGCCAGCGCGGCCTCCTGCTCGGGCAGCAAGGTCGGCGCCGGCTCGGCGGCGACGTCGTGCCGGCCGCCCTCGCCGGTCACCCGCAACACGTCGTCGGCCAGCAGCCGGGCAAGGCCGCGAGCGCTCAGGCCGGTGGCCTGCCGCAGCGTGGCTTCGTCGACCGTCCGACGGCGACGCGCGTAGTCGAACGCCGCCCGCTGGCGGGTCCCGAGCCGCACGGCGCGCCCCTCCCCCACCGCCAGCAGGCGCGGCGTCGCGCGCTCGCCGGCGACGTGCAGACGATACGTCGCCGCCAGCCAGCCACGGCGCCGCAGGCGGTCGCTGTCGGCGGCCGCCGGCGCGCCGCCGAGGTACCGCTCGAGCGCCGCGGCGCCGCGCTCGCCGGCGGCCAGCGCGGCCAGGCCGGCGACGGTCGGCTCGAGCAGGCGCCGCAGGCGCAGAGCGCCCGCCGCAGGCAGGACCAGCGCGAGGGTCGCGCCCAGTGTCGAAAGGTAGTGGTCGCGCACCTGGGCGGCGAGATCGAGCAGCTCCTCGGGTACGGCGGGCACGTCGACCACGCTCGAGACGCTCAGATGGCGGCCGCTGTGGGCCGAAGTCTCGGTCAGCGCGAGGACCACGCCCAGCACGACTTGGGCGCCCAGACGCACGGCCACGACGGAGCCGCGCCGCACCGAGGCGGCGAGCTCGTCGGGCACGAGGTAGTCGAACGGCTCCTCGATCGCCCGCGCGGTCAGCAGCGGAAAGACGGCAGCGAACAATCTCTCACCCGGCCATCAGTCTAGCGCCCCGCGCGGACGGCAGGCGCGCGACCACGGACCGCCGGCCGGGGTCACCACCAACGCACCGTCAGTCGGCCACCGGCTCCGACTTGGCCTCGAGGCCGGCCGCCTCGCGCAGCGCGGCCGCCTTGTCGGTGCGCTCCCACGTGAAGTCGTGGTCTGAGCGGCCGAAGTGCCCGTAGGTCGCCGTCTTGCGGTAGATCGGCCGCCGCAGGTCGAGGTCGCGGATGATGGCCGCCGGGCGCAGGTCGAAGTGCCCGCGCACGAGCGCCTCGATGGCCTCAACGGCGATCGTCTCGGTGCCGTGGCAGTCGATCATGACGGAGACCGGATGAGCCACGCCGATGGCGTAGGCGATCTGCACCTCGCAGACCTCGGCGAGGCCGGCGGCCACGAGGTTCTTGGCGACGTAGCGGGCGGCATAGGCGCCCGAGCGATCGACCTTGCTCGGGTCCTTGCCCGAGAAGGCGCCGCCGCCGTGGCGCGCCGCGCCGCCGTAGGTGTCGACGACCAGCTTGCGGCCGGTGAGGCCGGTGTCGCCCATCGGCCCGCCCAGAACGAAGCGGCCTGTCGGGTTGACCAGGCAGAGGTCAGCCAGCGCGTCGACGTCGTAGAGGTCCTTGGGCAGGATGGGCTCGACCACGTGCTCGATCAGGTCGGGCTTGATGAGCGTGTCGACGTCGGCCTCGGGGGCGTGCTGGGTGGCCAGCACGACACGCACGATCTCGACCGGTCGGCGGCCCTCGTAGCGCACCGTGACCTGCGACTTGCCATCGGGACGCAGGTAGGGCAGCACGTCGGCCTTGCGCACTTCGGCGAGGCGGCGAGTCAGGCGATGAGCCAGCATGATCGGCAGCGGCATGAGCTCGGGCGTCTCGCTGCAGGCGTAACCGAACATCATGCCCTGGTCGCCGGCGCCCTGGCTGTCGAGCACGTCGTCGTCGTTGACGTCGGTGCGCACCTCGTAGGCCCGCCCGACGCCCTGGGCGATGTCGGGCGACTGCTCGTGGATGGTGGTGATGACCGAGCAGGTCTCGTAGTCGAAGCCGAACGACGAGTGCGAGTAGCCGACGTCCTTGACCACTTCGCGCACGACCCGCGGGATGTCGATGTAGGTCTGTGTGCTGATCTCGCCCGAGACCAGCACGAGGCCGGTCGTGGTGAGGGTCTCGCAGGCGACCCGGCTGTACGGGTCGTCGGTGAGCGCCGCGTCGAGGATGGCGTCGGAGATCTGGTCGGCGATCTTGTCGGGGTGACCCTCGGTCACCGATTCCGAACTGAACAGGTGCTCATGCTTGTCCACGTGGTCCTCCTGGCCCGCGCCTTCGTCACGGCATGCGCGAACGTCACGACATGTATACGACCGCATTCAAGCTCGGTCGACCCATCTGTCAGGCTCTTCGCCTGCTGGAGTTGGCACCGTGCCGTGCGACCGGTTGCCGGGCTTCGTAGGGCCAGTCCCTCAGCCAGGACCGCCGATGCCACAACGCGCGTCGGCGGCCTCTCTCGTGATGGGTCATTGCGACCTGCCAGCGAGTGTACCAGAAGGTCCCGGACGCCGACAACGCCGACAACGCCGACAATGCCACAGCGGCGCGGGCCGCGCCGCGCACGAGCGCCGTCGGCCGGCCGGGCCGAGATTCAGGGCAGCAGCCTGCGGGCCGTGCGCCTGGCCGTCTTGGTCGCCGACTGGCGGATCTGGGCGACCAGGCTCATGACGTCCTGCCCCGCCTCGGCGGTAGGCTCGCGCCCCATGAGGCTGCGCACGCAGTCGTCCGGCAAGGCGCCGCGCTCGAGCACGTCGAAGACCGCTTCGGTGACCGGCATCTCGACGCCGAGCTTGGCGCTCAGGTCGTGCAGCGCGTACGTCGTGGGGATGCCTTCGACCACCTGACCGATGATCTCCTGGACCCGCTGCGCGCTCTCGCCGCGGCCGATGAGCTCTCCCGCCCGCCGGTTGCGGCTGTGGACCGAGGTGCAGGTGGCCATCAGGTCGCCGATGCCGGCCAGGCCGGCGAAGGTGGCGAAGTCGGCGCCGAGGCGCATGCCGAGGCGCGCCACTTCGGCCAGGCTGCGCGTCATGAGCGCCGCCCGCGTGTTGTCGCCGAAGCCCAGGCCGTCGGCGATGCCGACGGCGATGGCGATGGGGTTCTTGGCGGCGCCGCAGAACTCGACGCCGACGACGTCGTCGTTGGTATAGACGCGCAGCGTGTCGCCGGTGACGATCTCCTGCAACCGCCGTGCCAGGCCGGCGTCGCTCGAGGCGATCACGGTGGCCGCCGGCATGTCGCGCGAGATCTCCTCGGCGTGGTTGGGACCCGACAGGGCGGCGGCGGCGGCCGACGTCTCCTGGGCGATGACCTCGGTCGGTCGCAGCAGCGTGTGCAGCTCGAGACCCTTGGCCAGGGAGAGCTGCAGCGCGGCCGCCGGTCGCCGCCGCGCGACCCAGCCCGAGACCTCGCGTACGACCTGCGTGGGCACGGCATACACAACGAGCGCCGCACCGTCGAGCGACGCCTCGGCCATGGCCACGAAGCGGATCTCAGGCGAGAGCTCGACCCCCGGCAGGAAGTGCGGGTTGACGTGAGCCTCGTTCAACTCGACGGCTTCGCTCGACGTGAGCGTCAGCACCTGGACTTCGTGGCCGTTGCGCCACAGCAGACGCGCGAAGGCGGTGCCCCAGCTCCCCGAACCGACGACGGTGGCCCGCACGGCCCTACCCCGACCGGGCCCCGCCGGCTCCGGCCTGGCCCGAGCCCGGCGTACCGCGCTTGCGGTCCCAGGGAAAGCTCACCTTGTTCTCGCAGCGCAGGGCGATCCGCCTGATGTTGGAGCGGTGCGCGAAAATGACGACCAGGGCGGCCAGGACGGCGAGGATCTCGTACCAGATCGGCTTGTCGAAGGCGATCGTGCAGATGGCGAAGGTGAGGGCCGCGGCCATCGAGGCCGCGCTCACCATGCGCGTCGTGAGCAGAAACACGAGAAAGACGCAGAGGGCGATGATGAAGATCCAGGGCACGAGAGCCAGGACGATGCCCGCCCCCGTGGCGACGCCCTTGCCGCCGCCGCCGCGCAGGAACACCGAGTACATGTGGCCCAGCAGGGCCGCCAGGGCGACGATCAGCGCGAACCAGGTCGGAAAGTAGTGGGCGGCCAGGTAGACCGGGATGAAGCCTTTCGCCATGTCGCCGATCAGCACCAGCGTGCCCGCCCGGCGGCCCAGGACGCGGAACACGTTCGTCGTGCCGACGTTGCCCGAGCCGTGGTCTCGCACGTCGACGTGCCAGAACCACTTGCCGATCACGATCGCGAACGGCACGGAGCCCATGACGTAGGCGACGATCACCAGGACGACGCCGGCGGCCACGTGCAAGGCCACCGCCTAGCGCTCCTTGAAGTCGATGATCAGCGGCACGCCCTGAAACGAGAGTGCCTCGCGCAGCCGGTTCTCGACGAAGAAGCCGAACTCGCGAGTGACCAGGTCGCGGTCGTTGATGGAGATCGCGAACCGGGGCGGCGCCGTCTGGTACTGGGAGATGTAGTAGAGCTTCAGCTTCCTGCGTCCCTTGCCCGGCATCGCGCGCTGCTCGGTGATGGCGGAGAGCGCCCGATTGAGGGCGCCCGTCGGAATGTGGGCAGTATAGCGACTCTGCAGATCGGTCACTAACTGCAGCACGTGTTCGAGCCCCCTCCCGGTGCGCGCCGACACCGCGACGGCCTGGGGCCGCAGGCGCAGCTTGCGAGCGGTGATGCCGGCGATCTCGGTGAGGTCGGGTGTCGTCAGGTCGGACTTGTTGACGGCCAGCAGCGTGGCGCACTCGCGACGCATGGCCTCGCTTACGATCTGCAGGTCGAGCTCGCCCAGGCCGATCGTGGCGTCGACCACGACCACGGCGACCTGGGCGCGATCGAGGCTGGCGAGGCTGCGCAGATACGCGTAGTACTCGACGCCCGAGACCCTGGCCGCCTTTCGCATGCCGGCGGTGTCGACGAACCTGAAGACCCGCCCGCGCCAGCTCACCGTGGTGTCGATGGCGTCGCGCGTAGTGCCCGCCGCCTCGCCGACGATCACCCGATCTTCCCCGGCCAGGGCGTTCAGCAGCGACGACTTGCCGGCGTTGGGGCGTCCGACGATGACCACCGCGATCTCCGCCGCCCGGTCGTCGACCTCGCCTGAGTCGTCGTCTGCGCGCGCGCCGGCGAGCCGCTCCCCCAGCGCGACGAGCTCGTCGAGCAGGTCACCGCTGCCGGTGCCGTGCAGCGCCGAGACCGGCAGGGCGGCGCCGAGGCCGAGCTCGTGGAACACGACGAGCTCGGCCTCGTGGCTGGGGTCGTCGACCTTGTTGGCCACCAGCAGCGTCGGGATCTTGGCGCGGCGCAGGACGTCGGCGATCTCGTAGTCGCCGGGCAGCGGACCCACGCGGCCGTCGACCACGAACAGGGCGGCGTCGGCTTCGCCCACCGCCGCCCTGATCTGGGTGCGGATGTCGCCGCCCAGGACCGACTGGTCGGAGGCGTCGAAGCCGCCCGTGTCGATCAGCGCGAACACGCGCCCCGCCCACTCCGTCTCGATCACTTTGCGGTCGCGCGTCACCCCCGGGCTCTCGTGCACGACGGTGGTGCGAGTGCCGGTGAGGCGGTTGATGAGGGTGGACTTTCCGGCATTGGGAACGCCCACCACGGCGAACGAGGGGACACGGGTCATGCGCGGCAGTCTACCAGAGCGCCGCCGACATACCCCGCTCGCGGAGCGTTCGTCGCGGACCGTCAGGCCGGGCCGCCGCGGCGCACGATGTCGTCGAGGTAGCGCTTGACCGCGACGTACTGGCTCTGGCCGTCGAGGCCCGCCTCAGCGAGCACCACCGCGCCCTGGCCGCTGCCCAGGTAGTGGCCCTGCCGGTAGGGGTGCAGCGTCGCCTCGCGGCCGGCGTCGGAGCGCACCCAGCGATACAGGGTGGGCAGTGTGAACCCGGTGATGCCGATGGCCTCCAGGGCGTGCTCCTCGGGAAACAGCGCCCGCCGGCGCTCGCCCGGCAGCGCGTCGTAAAGCTCGGCGCTGGCCACGTAGTAGACCCGGGCATCGATGCCATCGGCTTCGAGCAGGGGCAGCGCCTCGCTGACGAAGGCGTAGGTCACCGCGCTCTCCTGCAGCACGATGGTCACGTCTGCCACGCCTCGCGGCCGGCGCAGGCAGTAGACGCCGGTGACGGCCTCCTGGGGACCGGCCAGCCCCAGGGCGACGCGGTCGAGCACGATCTCGCCGGGCCGGGTGACGAACGGCGCCACCAGCGCCGGTCGCTGCGCCAGCGCGGTCGCCAGAAGCGGCCAGATCTCCTGCGGCTCCCAGGGTGTGAGGGTGACCGCCGTGCCCTGCGGGAAGTTCTCCTGCAGGAGCTGCAGCGCCTGGGGGTCGGCGTGGGTCGGTCCGTCCTCACCGGTCGCCAGGCCGGCGTGCCCGCAGATCAGGATCATGGGCCGGTAAGGTTCGCCCCAGGCGGCCCGGCGAGCCTGGGCGCCGATGGCGTGCAGCCGCGCGGCGATGTGGCCCAGCGGCGCCATGAAGGCGCCGTACGAGGAGCCCACCCCGATGGCGTGGCCGTAGGAGGAGATGCCCGACAATACGCCTGAGATGGCGTCTTCGCAGATGCCGCCGATCGACAGCAGGCGGGCGTCGGGGTTGGTGGCGCCGTTCCAGTAGCCGGGTGCGAAGTCGGCGGCGATCATGCCCACGCTGGTCGAGCCCAGCAGATCGGCCGAGGCCGTGAGCAGGGCGCCGCCCGAGGTCACGTTGAGCAGTCGCAGCGAGCGGCCCAGGGCGTCGCGCAGCGTCGAGGTGGTGCCGGGCTGCAGGCGCAGCTCGGCAGGGATCGTGGACGCCGCGGCCGCGGCAAGCTCGTAGACGGCCGCCACGCGCGGCGCGCCCGGGCGCGCCGCGCGGCCGCGGCCCTCGAGCCGCTCCCGGGCGGCCACGAGCCTGGCAGCCAGCGCCGCGACCGTCGGCGGGTCGTCCTGCAGGCGGCGGCGGACGATGCCCAGCGCCTCCCAGAAGCAGGCTTCGCGGACCTCGTCGCCGGCGGGACCCGCGCAGCGGGGGTCGCCGGCCTCACAGGTCGGCAGCGCCACCGCGGCACCGGCCGAGAGCTCGGTCAGGGCCTCATAGAAGCCTGCCGAGCAGAGCTTGTGTCCGGCGCCGTGCGAAGCGCGGCCTTCGACACCGTAGTGCCAGCCCTTGCGCGTGCGGTAGATCAGCGCGGTGGGCTGACCGTTGTCGATCGCCAGCGCCTGGCGCTGGGCGGTCACGATCTGCTGAAAGTCGTGGCCGTCAGCCACCTGCACGACGTTCCAGTCGTGCAGGAAGAACAGCTCGCCCGGCTCCCACTGGACGTAGTCGCCGGGCTGCCGGCCCTCGCGGCAGACGCGCTGGCTGTCGATCGAGGCCTGGTTCCAGTCGAGGTGCAGCACGACGTTGGCGAGGCTCGCCGTGCCGGCGGCGGCCAGAGCTTCGGAGACGCGGCCCGGCGTGAGCCCTCCCTCTCCCTCCGAGATGTGGATCCGCGGGCAGTCCGCGCCGTAGCGGTCGCGGGCGGCGATGGCCAGGCCGATGGAGCTCGCCAGACCGACGCCGGAGGCGCCGGTCGCGAGGCGCACGAAGGGGGTCGCCGGCGTCGGGTGCCCGTCCAGGGCTCTGGCGTGCAGAGCGGCGAACAGCGGTGTCGCGGTGGTCGGGTTGCGGCGAAAGCCGAGCAGGTCCTCGAGGCGCAGGCGACGGGCGTCGTCGTCGGGCAGGAGCTGAGGTGCGCCGAGGCGGGCGATCTCGTCGCGCAGGGCCCACAGCGCGTAGAGGCCCATGGCCTTGTGTCCGGCGGCATACGAGAGCACGTCGGCGTCGTCACGATCGGGGCCGGCCAGGTCGTAGTCGAGACAGTCGAACAGGATCGTCTGCGAGAAACGCCCCGACGAGATCGAACCGCCGGGGTGGCCCGAGGTCGGCACGTAGTTGAACAGCAGGGCGCACAGCGAACGGTAGAGCAGATCGAGGGTCTCGAAGGCGGTCAGCTCGGCGGCCGGCAGCGGGCCCTCGCCCGGCGTCGTCGCGGTCGTCTCGACACAGATCGCGCGCCTTGGTCCAAACGCGGGTCCCATCACACGACTCCTTCCGCTGGGCCGGCCGGGCGGCCCTCGCCGCTCGACCTCTCGTCGTCGGGGTGCGGTCTCATCGCAGCAGCGCGGCGAGCTTGTCGAGCTCGCCGCCCAGCTCGCCGGCGCCAAAGCAGAACCGCAGCTCGCCGAAGCGCGCTCGCAGGTCGCTCACCTGAGTCGCCACGACGGCCTCGCGGGCGATGACGTCGGCTATCAGCACTGCGAGCTCGCCGAAGTCGTCCTGGCGCATGCCGAAGCGGGTCATCTCGGCGACGCCCAGGCGCAGGCCGCCGGCGGCGGTGAAGGCCTCTTCGTCGGGCAGTCCCTGGTAGTTGCACAGCACGTTGTTGGCCTCGAGCCGCGCCGCCATCTCGTGGCCGCGACCGTAACCGACCTTCACGATGACCTGGTGGGTCTCGGTGAAGTCGAGTGCCGGGTCGCCCTGCACGTCGAGCCCGGCGTCGGCCAGCGCCCTGGCGAAGGCCTTGGCGTTGGCCAGGACCTGGGGCTGGTAGGAGTCGCGGAAGGCGCGCATCTCGTAGGTGGCAAACAGGAGACCGAGGAGCGTCCCCAGGTGGTGGTTGGAGACCGAGCCGGGGAAGGTGCGCCGACGCACCGCCTCCCAGAGGTCGTAGCGCTCATCGGTTTCGACATAGCGGCCGCCGATCACCCCGCGCTGCGTGCCGAAGAAGGTCTTGTGGGTCGAGCCGGTGACGAGATCGGCGCCCTCGGCGAACGGCTCCTGGAAGTGGGGCCCGACGAGGCCGAGCACGTGAGCCATGTCGTAGAGGATGACGGCGTCGATGCTCTGCTCGGTGAGGAACCGCCTGATCTCGGCCACCGGCTCGCGGTGCAGCACCATGCTGCGCCCGAAGATGATGAGCTCGGGCCGGTAGCGGGCGATGAGCTCTTCGGTGGCGGGCACGTCGACCAGATAGGGGTTGTCGTCGAGCATCGGGAAGTTCACCACGGCCGGCGCGTCGGTGCGCGGATCGCGGGCCACGAAGTCGCGCAGCGCGCCCATCGGCTGGGCGCTCAGATGACCGCCCTTGCCGATGTGGTTGTTCATCACCATGGCGAGGCGCCGCGGCTCAGCCTTGGGGTCGGCGCGGTTGCGGTAGTCGACGAGGGCGCCGAACACGGCCATGTTGGCCATCTGTCCGCTGAGCGGGCGGGTCTCGGTCTCGGCGCAGCCCAGATACTCGGCGAGCTCGGCTTCGAGGCGACGCTCGACGGCGGCGATGAACCCGGTGCCCTGGTAGTAGAAGAGCTCGTCGTCGTAGAAGGCCTCGGACTGCCGGTGCTCGGCGTAGCGGAACGCCGGGTCCATGACCGACGCCAGGCGGACCAGGGGCGAGGCCGTCATCTCCGAAGGGATCAGGTTCATGCAGGCGCCCTGTCGCCAGGCCGTGTTGGCGATCGTCTCGCGCAGCAGCAGCCGGGTCTTGTCGAGCGGCCCGCCGCGCGGCAACTCGAGCGCCGGCAGCTCGTGGTCGTAGACGATCGGCCGGGCCAGCGGTGGCGCGTCGCTGCGCAGGTGGAAGGGCACGACCAGGCCGGGTACCTTCGTGCCGCGGATGTCGACGGTGACGGTATCGTTCTCGACGACGTCGCAATCGAGGTAGGCGAGGGCGATCGAGCGCTGGGCGCGCTCCTCGGTCTGGTGCGAGTCGAGCCCCTCGCCGGCGACCTTCCAGTACGGTACCGAGGTGCCGCTGGTCACCTGTCCGACGCGCCGCTCGCCCAGAAAGACCGGCGCGTGGGTGCGGGCCACGCCGCGACCGGCGAGGGCGAGCGGCTGCACCAGGCGCGGCAGGTCGGCTCTGCGTGAGTAGTCGCGCGCGACCACGCGCGCGAAGGCGTCGTGCTGGCGGCTCAGGGCGGCGCGACCGATGAAGTCGCCCTTGAGGGGCGAGAAGCTGACGGCCAGCTTGGCGAGGGCGATGGCGAAGATCGGGATCTCGAGGCCGTCGTCGTCTGTGCCGAGCTCGAAGCCGTACAGCGGCAGGCCGGCTTCGAGGCGCAGCGTGTCGCGCGCGCCCAGGCCGGCCGGCGTAGCCCCGCCGGCCACCAGCGCGTCCCACAGCCGGGGGGCGGCCTCGGCGGCCACGAAGAGCTCGAAGCACAGCGGCTCGCCGGTGTAGCCCGTGCGACCCACGCGCACGGTGGCGCCGGCCGCGGTGAGCTCAGAGAGCTCGTTGCGCAGCGGCTCGGGCAGTCTGCCCCGCTCCGTGGCGCCCGACAGGATGTCGCGCGACCGCGGGCCCTGCAAGGCGATCATGGCGATCTCGCGGGTCGCGTCGCGCAGCTCGAGGTCGCCGTAGAGCGACGCTTCGCGACGGAAGTGCTGCCAGTCGGCGACACGGTTGGCGGCGTTGACGACCAGAAGGTACTCAGCGCCCGCGAAGCGGTAGAGGTAGGCGTCGTCGAGGGCGCCACCGGCCTCGTCGGCGATGATCGTGTACTGCGCCTGGCAGACCTCAAGCGCGGCCGCGTTGTTGGTGAGGACGCGTTGCAGGAAGGGCAGCGCGTCGGGCCCGCCGACCAGGAACCGGCCCATGTGGGAGACGTCGAACAGTCCGGCCTGCCGGCGGGTGGCGAGGTGCTCGGCGACGATGCCGCCGGCGTAGTGGATGGGCATCTCCCAGCCGGCGAAGTCGACCATCCGCCCGGCGGCCGCCAGGTGTTGGTCGTACAGGACGGTGCGCTGCAGGTCAGCCATGCCGGCCACCCTCCCCCTGTCGCTTGGCGGCCGTCGCCGAGGCCACGCTACGCCCGGCCCCGGTCGTCGGCCAGATAGGTCTTCAGGCGCTCGAGCCCCTCGACGATCCGCGGCGTGTCGATGCCCGAGTAGGCGAAGCGCACGTACTGCTCGCGCTCGCCCGGCTGCCGGCGGCCGAAATGCACGCGCGAGCACACCGAGACGCCGGTCTCGTGCAGCACCGCGCGGCGAAAGTCCTCGACGTCGCTGAGCCCCCGGCGCGCCATCGCTTCGGTGACGTTGGCGAACAAGTAGAAGGTGGCGTTGGGCGTGTAGCAACGGATGCCGGGCATCTCGTTCAGCATCGCGACCGCCGTGTCGCGGCGCTCGCGCAGGACAGAGACGATGTGCGCCGGCCCGCTCTGGTCGCCCGTCAGGCCCTCGAGGGCGCCGTACTGGATGAAGTGGTTGGGACACGATTCGTCGTTGACGTTGAGCTTGGTGATCACCTCGACGACCTCACGCGGCCCGATCGCGGCGCCCAGCCGCCAGCCGGTCATGGCGAACCTCTTGGAGAACGTGTAGAGGATCACGCAGCGCTCGGCCATGCCGGGCAACGAGGCCAGCGAGGTGCTCGTGCCGCCGTAGCGGATGTCGAAGTAGGCCTCGTCGCAGAGCACCATGAGCTCGTGCTCGACGGCCAGCTCGGCGAGGCGGACGCGCTCTGCCGCAGAGCACTCGGCGCCCATCGGGTTCTGCAGGTCGTTGACGATCAGCAGCCGGGTGCGCGGCGTGACGGCGGCCTCGAGGGCCTCGAGATCGAGGGCGAAGTCGCGTTCGCCCTCGCGGTAGCCGTAGGGCACGGCGATGCCGCCGTGAAACTCGATCTGCGACTCGTAGATCGGGTAGCCAGGGTTCGGGTAGAGGACCTCGTCGCCCGGGTTCATGAGCGCCAGGATGAACTTGCCGATCACGGGTTTGCCGCCCGGTTCGATGACGACGTTCTCGGCGGCGTAGTCGACGCCGTGAGAAACGCTCACGTCGGCCGCCAGAGCCTCGCGCAGCTCCGGGATTCCGGCGTTCGGGCAGTAGCCCGTCTTGCCGGCCCTGATCGCCTCGAACGAGGCTTCGACGACGTTGCCCGGCGTCGCCAGATCGAGGTCGCCGAGGTGAAAGGCATACACCTCGTTGCCGGCGGCGGCGAAGGCGGCCGCCTCGGCCGACACCGCGAAGGCGGTCTCGGTGCCCAGGTGAGCGATCCGTTCGGCGATCCTGGTTGGGGCTGCGGCCCTCATCGCTCCTCCTTACCCGCGCACGACCCGATGGACCGCCGGGCGGGCGCGGACACCCTGTCGCGCCGGCGATCCGTCCCCGACATCTCTGCCGACAACGCAAAAATGGACAGAGGTGAAGCGTCTGGCTTCACCCTGTCCACGCGTAGCCTGTCGCGTCGCCGCGACACGAGCACGTTCAGGGACCCGTCCGGTCGCGTTCCGTTGGCCTGAGAGTTTCGGCAGCCTTCGCGCCGCTTTGCCCCTTCGGCGACCGCCGCTGCCCGACAGGCGAGCGGACGGTCTCTCACGCGACCTTCGACCGGGAGACCTTGTCACCGGGTAGTGTAGCCGCTCGGGCCGCCAACGGGAAGCGGCGCGGTGAGCCGCAAGGCTCACCGCGCCGCCGTCACCCGTGCGCCGCCGGCTGCCGTCAGCTCACCGGCACCTCGAGGCCCATGGCCGCGAGCTCGGTGCGCACGTCGTCCATGGCCTTGCGGTACTGGTCGTTGACGATCCGCTTGGTCTTGGCGTCGTAGACCTCCTGGAAGGTGAAGCCCTTGTCGGGGTCCTTCAGCTTGTCGCCGAAGAGCGGGTAGAGCTTCTGGGCCAGGGGCTCGGCCTCGGCACGCGTGAGCTTGGCGGCGGCCAGGCCGATCTCGGCGTGGAACTTGTGATCGTCGGGCACCAGCGAGTCGGACTGCACCGCCATGGCCGGATGACCCGAGAAGACGTTGCCGCCCGAGCTGACCACGGCCAGCATGTAGCAGGCCATCTCGTAGTGGTA
>Ga0182027_10004824_pt1 | contig 20708 bp, 21 predicted proteins | sample 712E1DmetaG_FD_121300 | JGI IMG/M metagenome (GOLD analysis project Ga0182027, IMG submission 121300) | Permafrost microbial communities from Stordalen Mire, Sweden - 712E1D metaG (Illumina Assembly) | ecosystem: Environmental > Terrestrial > Soil > Wetlands > Permafrost | place: Sweden...
CCTTTGGTTAATCGGTCTGAGACCTGGCGCGAGCGTTTGACGGCCACCGAATAATCCAGCTTTAGATTCTCGAACGAAAATCCGAACTCTTTACCGCGTTCGCGCAGGATAAGGGCCACCTCGGCATTCCTGAGCAGTGACTTGGAAGGAATGCAGCCGACATTCAAACACACGCCGCCCAACCATTGTCTGTCTACGATGGCGGTCTTTTGCCCAAGCTGGGCCGCGCGAATGGCTGCCACATAGCCTGCCGGCCCCGCTCCGATCACAATTACATCAAAAATATCTGACATGACTGACTCCGTTATATATGTAATTTGTAGTTAAGCTATCCTATTTTACTACGACTGCGCTCTCTTCCATCCCCAGCCATTTGCAGGCCAGCGCCGGATCGGAAAAGATACTGAAGTTCCCGCCGCGATTGACCACTAAATGCAAATTAAAAGGTCTCCGGGGTAATGATTTTACTCCGGAGACCAATGCATTATTCATTCAGACAAGGAATAGAGCTCTACTCCCTGGCTGGCCAGATCATATCAGGTGCAAATCCATCACCTGGCGGAAATGAAAACCGTAAATCGTGAATGTGATTGCCAGGGCAAAAAGTTCCGGACGCCGGAATAATGTCCAGAAAAACAGTTTCCAATATTGAACGCGTTCCCTGCCGATGATCCCCAAACGCACAATGGAACGGAAGAAAGCCTGAATATATTCCGCGTTCAATGGGATTTTGATTACCGGGGCTTTGTATTCTTTCAGGAAGGTTTTGACGCGCGCATAGTAATTCTTGGGGCTGTAAAGGGTTTTCACAACCGACCGATAACCTTTCAAGAGTACGTCGATATTCATATCCTTGGGGATGATATTCGTCGCGCCGTCCACATTGTCGCCAGAAAAAGAACCGATCAGCCGCCCGTCCTGCTCCATGCGTTTATAAAGCCGGGTGCCGACCGGAGCCTGCAGCAAGCCTACCATGGCAGTAACGATGCCACTTTTCTGGATGAAATCGATCTGTCGTTGAAAAGTAGAGGCGGTATCGTTATCGAATCCGATAATAAAGCCACCCTGTACTTGCAGCCCGGCACGCTGGATCCGTTTCACATCTTCCACAAGATCGCGATGCAGGTTTTGTTTTTTGTTGCACTCTGCCAGGCTGTCATCGTCGGGAGTTTCCACGCCGATAAAGACGGTATCGAAGCCAGCCTGGGTCATCATTGCCATTAAAGACTCATCGTCGGCGATGTTTATGGAAATCTCGGTATTGAAAGGCATCCCCTTTTTCCCCTTACGCCATTCGATCAAAGCCGGGAGCAGGTCATCCCGGAGGTGCTTTTTATTCCCGATCAGGTTATCATCCACAAAAAAGACGGGTTCACGCCAGCCCAGCGCGTACAATCCGTCCAATTCGCGCAGGACCTGTGCAGATGTCTTGACGCGCGGCAGATGGCCGAATAAAGAGGTGATATTGCAAAACTCACAATCAAATGGACAGCCGCGCGAATACTGGATCGACATGGTCGCATAATGCTTCCGGTCCACCAGTTCCCACAATGGTGCGGGAGTCTTTTGGATGTCGGGGAATTCGTTTGAAGTGTAGATATGTTGTGCCTGACCTTTTTCAAGATCCCGTAAAAATGGTGCCAGGGTCATCTCGGCTTCGTTCAAGACGAAGTGATCCACATCCGGGAATTGCTCATACTCGGCCGTGAAGAGCGGCCCGCCGGCGACCATTTTCAAGCCGGCAGCCTTACAACGGGCAATAACCTGATGGGTGGATGCTTTTTGAATTACCATGGCGCTGATAAAGGCATAATCAGCCCACTCAAGATCCGTATCCTTTAACTCTGCGACATTTAAATCCACCAGCCGCTTTTCCCATTCCGCAGGCAACATGGCAGCAACCGTCAACAAGCCCAACGGCTGGGTAGAAGCCTTTTTACGTATAAATTTCAAGGCATGCTTGAAACTCCAAAACGTATCGGGAAATTCAGGGTAAATTAGCAGGATTTTCATCAAAACCTCCAAAAAAATACCATAGATTCTGTTCTCTAACAGTCATCAAAACTGCGCGAAAACAGTCGTTCCAGCCTGGCCGATAAAGCTGATTGGCGAATTACACCACATCCCTATTGAAGAACGAATTTTCCATTCCCCCACCGGTTTCCCGAAAAGCTTTTCAGGAAGCAGGCGAACCGTTCCAATGAGTTTCGTCAAATCCTATCAGACTTGTCGGCATTATACACCAATATAAAAATAGCTTCCTTCTTGATAGTAGATGAATAGCTATTTGATAGCTTAAACACTGATCCTGAAAAAACGTTCTTTCGTAAGCGGAATGCCGGACCATATATCGTTTATTGTTGGTTTTCCATTTCTTCAAGATCCTGAAAGTCTCGTTTCAGTCTTCGCCAGCGGACGAACAGGCTAACCAGGTATATCGCAATGATTAAAAAAATAGCGATAAATCCGGTCAGCATATACTTGATCGAAATCGCATAAGGAATCATAATGCGCCTCTATTGCATGATTTTGTACTTAAGTTGATCCACCTGCTCAGATAACTGGCCCAGGCGGATGCGGTACCACAGCAAAGTGATAAAAACAACCGAAAAAGTGATCAGGCAGAAGAACATTGTAATAAGCATGGAGGTCGTCATACCGAAGCTACCTTGTGCGTCGGAACTTCCCAGGCCAATCACAACCGGGTGGATGGTTTGCCAGATGCGAATGGACAGGAAGGTGATCGGCACACTTACCGCACCGATCAGGGTATAGACCGCACTGAAACGGGCGCGCCGCTCCGGATCGTCGATACCCTGGCGGAGCAAAAGATAGGCCAGGTAGATCATTTCAAGAATGGCCGCGGTGGTAAGGCGTGCATCCCAGGTCCAATATGTTCCCCAGGTGGGTTTTGCCCAAATCGAACCACTTACAATCGCAATCAGGAAAAAGACCAGGCTGATTTCGACTGCGGAAAATTCGACAATATCCCATTTCAGGTCTTTCTTTACCAGATAAATGACCCCGGAGGTTGCCGCAACAAGGAAACCGAGCATTCCAACCCAGGCATTGGATATATGAAAATAGAAAATCTTTTGCACATAGCCCATGACCGCTTCAATTGGTGCAAATAAGAAGACCATGCCAAGCGCGGCAAGAAAAAGCAATACCGAAAGGATGGTCAGGAAAGTCAGGACTTTCGGTTGAGGTCTCATCAGCACTCCAAATTTGAAACACAAGAATTAATCATCGGTTCACATTCCTCTTATTCCTCTACCACAAACTCAAAAACCATAAAGGATATTGCGGTAAAGATCACGTCATAGGCGATCAGGATATTCAGCCAGGGCCATATCTCGTTCATTGGGAGGTTTTGCAGGTATCCGCCGCTGGCCTTGACCGCTGCAAGTAAAACCGGAACAATCACCGGGAAGAGCAAAACCGGTAAAAGAACATCCCGCGTGCGTGTCTGTACCGCCATGCTGGAAAGCAATGTCCCAATGGCCGCGTAACCAGTGGAACCAAGCAAAACAACCAGCAGCAGGCCAGGGTTAAAAAGGCTTATATTGTAGAGGATGCTGTAAACTGGCAATACGATGATTGCCACGATCAGCATGAAAGCCAGGTTACTGATCGCTTTCCCAAAATATATCGCCGAGCGGTCAACCGGTGCCAGCAGGATGCCGTCAAGGCAGCCGTGGTCTTTTTCAACCGCCATCGAACGGTTCAAACCAAGAGTTCCGGCAAACGCAAACGTGACCCATAAGACACCCGGGGTGATCGTAATGCGCAGGTCAGGCTGCAGTTCAATTGCAAAATTAAAGATAAGGATGACCAGCAGAGCAAAAACCAGCATCGCTGAGATTAATTCACGGCTGCGCAATTCGGTCACCAGGTCTTTCCAGACGATGGAACCGATAGCCTTCAAATAGGTAGCGGATGGACGGTTGATGCCAGCCAATTTTTCCATTTTTCAACCCGCCAATGACTGCCGGTAAAAATCCAGTAAATTATTTTTTCCAAGGTCAGCCCGCCTGATCGAAGCCGAGATCACCCCACGCGAAAGTACATCGAACCGGGTGGCCAGGTCCTCCACCCGTGCCAGGTCGTGGGAAGTCATGACCACCGTTCTGCCGCGTCCAGCAACATCCCGTAAAAGTGCATCGAGCATATCGCAGGCATCCTGGTCGAGGCCTGTGTGCGGCTCATCGAACAGTACCACTTCCGGATCGTGTAGTATGGCGCGCCCGATGGCAAGGCGCTGCTGCATGCCGCGTGAAAACGTGCGTACCAGGTCTCGCCGGCGCAGGGTAAGGCCGACCAAACCAAGCACCTCCTGGACACGCCGATTCAACTCCATAATGCCATACAATCTGCCATAGAATTGCAAATTCTCCTCGGCAGATAATTCCCCATAGAGCAGAGGCATGTGCGTGACCACACCCAGCCGGGCGCGGACCAAACCCGCCTGCCCGGGGAGGGAATAACCGGCAACTTGCACTGTGCCCAAAGTAGGGCGGGAAAGAGAAGCCAGGATTCGCAAGAAGGTGGTTTTCCCCGCGCCATTGGGGCCGAGCAATGCCACAAACTCCCCCGCCTGCACATCGAAATCCAATCCGCGCAAAACGGTCTTGGAACCAAATCTTTTGATGAGCTTATGTACTTTAATCATGACCGATCAAGCCACAATAAGAACCTGAGCCTAAAAAAATCATCTGTTAACTTTGCGGAGCGAGGCACACTTTTAACCGTTCCTTCAATTCATTACGGCGCTTTTCATAAGCTTCTCTCGGAATTTCACCGGCTTTGTACTGGTCATCCAGGGCAATCATAGCATCCATAATATCGTCGCAATCATCCCCAAGCGCGTCCTCTTCATTCAGCTCTGCCTGCATTTGCAGAACGCGCTGCTCTTCCTGTTCTTCCTTCAGAAGGCGGGTGCGATCACGCATAAACAGGTAAATTCCCGCGCCGATCAAAAGGATGCCAACAATGCCGATACCGATCAATGTCAGCGTTTGCCGGTCAAACGGTAAACCAGTGGGGGTACCCGGTTTACCAGACAGCGTCAGTGACAAAGAGCTGCCGGCTGCCATCTTGTTGGACTGGTACATCGTGTATGTCTGGCTTGAAATTGTTTGTGGCCCGGCAGAAGTCAACTGTTCACCACTCAAGCGCACGCCCTGGGGGACAAAAACAGTCAGGGAAGAAACGGGTAAAGTGAAAAGTTGATTGTATTTCAGGCTATTACTGTATGGCATGGTAAAGCTGGCCAGGAAGCCGTATTGCTTGTCAGATCCCGGGAGCAGCGCAAAACCTCCCGTGGCATTCAATAATTGCGCGCTTCCCTGAGCCAGTTGAAATTGCATGCCGCTGGCGCCCGTTGGAATCGGCAAGAACGGAATGGCCGTCCCATCACTGGTAACAAATACCACCTGCTTGCCCGGATTGGTGACAATATATAATTCAGTCACCGAGATGACATTCTGTGAGGATAAATCAAATTTCAGATGCACCTGGTCAAGGGTAAGACCATTGAAATCGTTCGTTTTGTCATAAATTATTAAAGGAATGGAATAATTCGTGGTTGCATCCTTAACAATTACAGGGTCAGACTGGTATTCCACACCTCCATAGCTCGAAATAATGAGAAAAGCACGGTTAAGCGCCACTGCCACCCCAGTGAATTGATAAGACCCATCTCCTTTTACGGGTGACTGGGATTCCGACACTTTTTGATAACTGCCGGTCTGATCCTGGTCAAGTCCTACCAGCGTAACGGTCTGCCCAGCCGGGATAGCCCCGCCCGATCCATTGGACAATGTGCCGGTGAAAGTGCCAAGCGACGCACCCGGTGTAGTTGTGCCATTCGCCGCTGGTGTAGTCGATTGTGTATTAGCAGGAGTGATCTCGCTCGTGGCAGTTGCTGGCGAAACGGTTGAGGATGCCACCACGGTAGGAGTGATGGGTGCCAGGGTTGGAGCAGAGGGTGGATGGGCATAGCCAGGGGGAGGGGTGATATCCTCGGCCAAAGAACAAGCCACAAGGAACGAGCAAAGAACAACGGCGAGTGCAGTCAGACGAAATTTCATTGATCGATTCCTTATTAATTTAGTTCGGAAAGCTTCGAATCAACCACCTGACCGCAGGATGAACAAAATCGATCAGATTGCAATATCGGCTTGCCGCATTTTGGACAGAAACCGGCCGCCTTTTGTTGGCGCGCCATTCGACGTTTGGCGACCAGGTCTTCCAGATCCTCATCGGCGAGCGGATTAATCGCTTTTACTTCAGCCACCTGTTTAATTGGTTCTCCTATTGGAGCAGGTTGGGCAGCTTGAATTTCGTCCAGTCGCCGAAGAGCTTCTGCTCCCATCTGAAGAAGGCCGGCTCGTTGGATGGAATATTCTTCCGGTAGGATTTTACCCAACTTATAATCGAAATCCAATTCTTGCAGGGCGCTAAGAGCATTTTCGCGATTAGCCAGAAGCACGGATATCGCCTTTTCACTTTGGACTTTGGCCTGCCAGCGCAGGGTAAAAGGCTGCACCACGAATACTACAACAATTACGATCACTCCCAGAAGTAAGAAGATGGCACCAAGGTCCATGCTTATTTCCCGTTAATTAATGGGTCAATGGCAGAGCGAATATCCGCCAGGGACTGGAATGGGCCAATTTGTTCGGCCCGCAGGATGCCTTGCTGGTCAACAATGTACGTTTCTGGCATGGCAATATTACGGTTGAATATGGGGGTAATGCGCGTTCCCAGGTCTGGACCATTTGGATAGGTAAGATGGTATGTGGTCAGAAATTGGAGCGCTTTCGCGTCCACATCTGTATAGTCCACGACCAGGAAAACCACCTGCCCATCAGGCTGGTAATAGTTCCAGGCTGACTCCATCACCGGGGATTCATCCGCACAAGTAACGCACCAGGAAGCCCAGAAATTGACCACCACCACCTTGCCTCGTAAAGCCGCCAGGCTAACCTGGTTAGCTCCCTGGTACGGATATCCATCAAATAGTTTGAGCGCAAAATCAGGCACTTTCGAGCCAACGGACAGGATCGGATGCTGCGCCCGGAATAATCCCAGCCCGAGCACAACAAGCAAAGCCAGCAGCCCCGCCCAGATCAGGAGTTGCGCCCAAAGCGGCGCGCCGCGCCTTGGTTTATCCGTAGGATTTGTTCCATCTTGTTCCATGATCTTCCCTATTTTCGCTTGCGCAATTCTTCTTCGAGCCGGGAGACATATTCATCTTTCTCGTCGGAAGCGGGGCCGCCCGCAACCTCAGGGACAGGCTCATTTGGTTTTCGTTTCCATGCCCGAAAAGCCCGGAAGAGCAGGAAAACGCCAAGCAGGAATGCCACCGGCGGGACAATATACACCAACCAGTTCAGTCCGGTCTGGGGCGGTTCGGATAACACGCGCGCTCCGTAATGATCAACAAAGTATTGTTTGATTTGATCGGGTGTCTTGCCTTCGGCCAGCATCTGCCGGATAAGTTCGCGCCAGTCATGACAGGCCTGGGTTGGACAAACATCCAGAGGGGTGTTCTGACATATCGGGCAAAACAACTGCCGGGCGATGGCATTGACTTCATCATCCGATGGCGTCGGTTGTTGGGCCGAAACCGCGCTGGCTGAAAGAAATGAGAGCGTAATAATCAGCGAGCAAAAAGCCAGTTGGACAAAGTTCTTTAATTTCATAAATTATTTTACATCACCCTTGTTCTTTGTTTCTGGTTATTTCTCACTTCCGATTTCTTCCTTCTCCGGCCACGCTGCCACTAATGTGCCCAGCAAAAGAATTACGCTGCCGATCCATAACCAGTTGACCAGTGGGTTGTCATAAACTTTGAAAGGAGTTTGCTCAACTGAGACATTCTCCCAGTTGACCAGCACCACATATAGATCATTCCCCAGGGTGCTACGAATGCCCGGGACAGTCACCGGCTGGCCATCCGGGTAAACGTCGTAGCGCGGGTGCACTTCGCCAAGCAGTTTTCCATCTTTGAATACGCTCAATACCGCCCTGGTCACCTGCCGGCCATCTACGTATGGAAATTGGGCCAGAGAATCATAGCGCAGGGTATACCCGGAAATTTGCATCTGCTGGCCAACTGCGAGAGTCTGCTGGGTCTGGGTCTGGAAGTTTCCGATGCCAATAATTCCTAATGCCATTACCACAATGGAAATATGGATGATATAGCCTCCATACCTCCGTCGGTTGCGCGCAGTCAGGCGGAAAAGTGCAGCAAAGAAATTCTCACCTTGTGATTTTTGGCGCGCCCGGATGCCTCGCCAATATTCATAAAGAGTAATGAAAATAACCCACGCCACCAGTGTAAAGCCGAGCAAAGCAATCCAATTACGGACATCGAAAACAAACAGGACCACCGGCACCAAAATAGTTGGGATGGATGGCTTCCAGGCCGTGCGACCGATGGTTTTGAGGGTGGAATATCCCCAGGCAGAAAGCGGAGCGATACCCATCAATACCAACAGGGCTGCCCACAATGGTCCGGTTGCTCGTTCATAAAATGGTGGGCCGACCGTTAATTGCTGCCCGGTTACTACTTCCGAAATTAGCGGAAAGACAACTCCCCAGAAACAGACGATCAGGATACCAATGAAAAGCAGGTTGTTGAGCAGGAAAAGTGCTTCGCGCGAGAGCAGGGATTTCATCTCACCTTCCGCGCGCAGGTCACTCCAGCGATGGATCAGCAGAGCGATCGATAGGATAAAAGTGATCCCGATAAACACAAAGAACATCGGGCCAAAGGCACTCTCGGAAAACGCATGGACGGAGGAAAGCACGCCAGAGCGCGTCAGGAACGTACCAAAGATGACCAGGGAATAGGTCAGGATGATCAGCAACATGTTCCACTGTTTCAACATGCCGCGTTTCTCCTGGATGATGATGGAATGCAGGAAAGGCGTGCCAGCCAGCCAGGGCATCAGGGCAGCAATCTCCACCGGATCCCAGCTCCAGTAGCCGCCCCAGCCGAGCACATCATATGCCCAGAGCATCCCCAGCACCAACCCGATCGAAAGGAACAACCAGGCCACCAGTGTCCAGCGCCGGGTGATGCGCACCCAGCGATCATCGGTGCGGCCGGTGACAAGCGCAGCGATGGCGAATGCATAGGGAATGACAAACCCAACAAAACCCAGGTACAGCATGGGTGGGTGGAAAACCATTCCCGGATGACGCAGAAGTTCATTCAACCCCTGGCCATCTGAAGGAATGTAAAGAGTCGATCCGGCCGGCGCGAACATGGAAGGAGCGACTTGACCATTGAATGTTTGCCATAATCGGGCAAAGGGGTTTTCGAAGAAAACGCTCAGCGAAAGGAAAAATGCCAGCGTAATTGCCGTCACCACCACCACCCATGGCAGGAACTCGCGGTCACGATCCCATTTTCTGAATGTGACCGCCGTGGCGAAAGCCGACATTAACCATGACCAGAGGATTAAAGAACCGGCTTGCCCTCCCCATAAGGCAGTTATCTTGAGATAAAGCGGCATATCCCGGCTGGTGACAGAGAAAACATATTCCACTTCAAAATGGCCGGTTGCCAGCATATATATAAGAGAGAGCGCAGACAGGCTGATAAGCACGAATGTCAATTGCAAGGCCCGCCGTGAGCTTTCCACCCAACGATCAGATTTCAAGAAATAACCGGAAATTGCTGCACCTGCGCTGAAAAGTGCCAACAGAAAGGTAATTATTAAAATGCCAAAACCGAATTGTGCTAACATGAAACCCCCCTTACACTAACGCCCCATCCTGGGAAGGATTGTTTCTTCAATTGCCACTTACCTGCGAGGGGACAGCCTCTTGATATTTTGTCGGGCATTTGAGCAGGAGTTCATCGGCATGAAATACGCCATCAACCCCCAAATGGCCGGTGATGATCGCCTGGGCTTCATCCCGCATCATGTCAGGCTTGGGGCCGTTATAGACTACGCTCAGACGCCTGGTCGTTGGGTCTGTGACAGCCACATGCAAGACTTTCGCCAAGCCGCCCTGGGCTGTGATGGTCGCATTGTCGCCAGGAACATTCGCGATATCGAAGGTCAAATTTTGTGTATTGGGATTGAACTGAATGGTGCTGCCAACAACCGCGCCTGAGATTCGCAAACTGCGTCCGACAAGACTGGCGCTCTTGGCATGTAATTCATTGATGGTCATGAAGTATTCTGCGTTCGCCTGGGTGGATGAAAAAATCAGGTAAACCACCGCCGCAAGGATTAATACGCCACCCACGATAAACTTACCACGGCCTCTTTTACCAGTATTAGGGGATGGCTGCATGAGGTACCTCCAACATAAGCTGTCCTTGGATTTTTACATAGATAGATTAGACCCGGATGAGAAGCGGATTAATCCGTTGCGGCTCTTTTTAAACGAGTGCCACAGGTGCGGCAGAATACATCGCCAGGCTGCGCACGCTTCCCGCATTGAGAACAATAAATAAATTCGTCTTCGCCTTCTTTTTGTTGTCTTGGTTTTTGTCGTTTGATCGCTTTAGTCATCTGGCTACCTCGCTGCCATGTGACGAAACCGACTATACCGGCACCGATCAACAACAATCCGATTCCCACCAGCACCCAGGGCAAAATGCCGGTCATTGAGACATGCCCGGGGGTATCCGGTCCAGGCGTAGAAGCGGCCTGCACTGGCAGACTGGAAATACTTAATGCATCCGTCTGGCGCTGGTAATCAATTGTCAACGCAAACGGCATGCCGACCTTCAGGTCTGCAGCCTCCATCCGGTAATTTGTCAGGCCATCCTGGCCGGGAGTGGTATCCACCGGCGGAAGGCTAATGGTCGGACTTCCTGCGCCCAGAGGCCGTAAGAAGTCGATTTCCATCTTATCAACCGCATAATCCCCGGCCCAAGCGTAAGAGATATGCCGCGTTATACCGTCCTTGATCAGGGCCGTGTAATACTCGACCTGGACTTGCAGCGATGTAGTGGTGATGGTAAGGACAGACCACGGCGCCTGGTCCGTGCTGTCGTAAGGCGCATTGATTAGATTGCCGGCTGTATTTGCAACGGCCACAGCGTTGATCTCTGCTCCTAATGGCACACGCAAGGTAAGGCTGGCAGGCAAAACGGTATCAGGAGCCAATGTGATATGGTCAATCGTTAGTACTGCCGCCCGGTCATATTCCGGCCAGATATCCACATTTACCAAACTGAGATGCAACTGACTCTGCGCCTGGACAGAAACAGGAATAAGCAGGACGAACCACAGCAGAAGGATCGATATAAACTTGCGCATCTTACGTCTCCGATGGATGGAGTGGATTATAACTTATCATGAAAAGAAATTGCTTTTACGAGCGAACAGAGTGCCCGGTTGACAGACGCATCGACTCCCTTCTGCTCTCCCATCCGGATGACCGCCCCATTAATGGCATCCACTTCAGTGGTTGCTCCGCGCAGAACATCCTGAAGCATGGACGAAATGTTTTCCGCAGTGCGTTGTACTACTACTTCCACTGCCCGTACTGGATCCAAAAAGGGCAGTTTCACAGGAATCGCCTTCGCCACCTGGGCAGTCTCGATGGCAAGCTCGTTCATCAAAGTATGGGCGGCGGGATTGGTAAGTAATTCACCGTTCTTTACCCGCAATACCGCGGTTATAGGATTGATCGCAGCGTTGATGATCAGCTTGCCCCAGACAACTGGCTCCATATTTTCGGTTATGCGAAAATCAAATCTCGCCAACCGCAATATTTCCACCAGCCCGCTGAGCCGGGAATGCGCTTCGAGAGTAATCTCTCCGTCTCCTGCAGGACGAACCAGGCCAGGAGCCAGCAAGGTCGCTCCAAGAGTAGTCACGCCGCGGGAAACCCGCTGAAGGCCAAGGCTTTTGGCAAGGAACGTATCATTCCCCAGGCCGTTTTGAAGAGTCACGGCCAGGCCATCCTCCGCCAGACATTTTGCCAGTTGGGAAGCACTATGATCCGTTTGCCAGGATTTGACCAGTACCAGGGCGTACTTCGCTCCCAGGCAATCCGCCGGGTTGTCGGTGGCTTGCACAATTTGGTTATCCCCCCCTTCCAAACGCGCCCCGGCTTTGCGTAAAGCAGACAGGCCTGCCTGCCAGGAAACAAGCATCATGATATTCACACCGGCAGCCGAAAGCCGGGCAGCAAAAAGTGTGGCAAGTGCGCCGCTGCCAACAATCAATAGATCAGGTTTCATCGGTGCGCTTCAAAGCTATTTCATCCAGAAGATCCTGCCATTCTTCATCAGGCATTTCCAGCGTGTGTTCTTCTGCTGGATAGCGTCGCGCCAGCACATCGCTGATATATTCTCCAAAGGCACGCTGCATCTCGCCATGAAAGTCGGCGTATTTTTTAACGAATTTTGGTGTGAAACGGTCAAACAAGCCCAGCATATCATGAACCACAAGCACCTGCCCATCGCAGCCCGCTCCAGCTCCGATACCAATGGTTGGAATGGAGATGCCCCGGGAAATAAGTTCTGCCAGGCGGGCAGGTACCGATTCCAGAACCAGGCTGAAACAACCGGCTTCTTCGAGCAAAAGAGCATCCTCCAGGATGCGTTTGGCAGCGGCAGTGGTACGTCCCTGGGGGCGGAAACCTCCCAGGGCATGGACAGATTGCGGCGTCAGGCCAAGATGCCCCATCACCGGGATTCCTGCGTTGGTTATGGCCTGGATGGTATCCAGGCGTTCCCGTCCGCCCTCCAGCTTGACCACGTGCATGCCTCCCTCCTTGAGGAACCGTCCGGCATTCCGGACAGCTTTATCCACGGAGACCTGATAAGACATAAAGGGCATATCTCCGATGAGCAAAGCCGATCTTGCACCACGCGCTACTGCGCGGCAGTGGTGAAGCATTTCCTCCATAGTTACCGGCACGGTATTCTCGTAACCCAATACCACCATTCCGAGTGAATCTCCCACCAGGATGGCGTCAATGCCAGCCTGGTCAAGGGCCAGGGCGGTGGGGTAATCGTATCCCGTTAGCATGGTGATCGGTTCGCCACGCTCTTTTTTCAACCGAAAGGTCTGGATGGTTTTCTTTTTATTAACTGCAAGAATATTGGATTCTGGTGCTATTGTTGACATGGTACCCTCCATTGGGTAGGGGCCAGCGAAAAACAATTTCAGGAAGAACTATCCGCAGGCAATCATTTGCGTACTGATTCTGTCGCGTTCAATAAGATACACGCAGATAGGTCGATTATTCCACAAAACCAGTACAATAGCAATCTAGCAACTCCCCATATTCTGCTCTATAATAGAGACCATAATCATCGTCTTTCACAGGAGGTTACTATGCGGCGGGTTTTTAGTTTCTTCATAGGTGCGACCATCGGCGGAGTGATCGGTGCTTCCATGGCTTTATTGTTCGCTCCTGCATCGGGCGCGGAAATGCGCGCGCAAATCAACGACCGTTCCCAGGCCTTTACAAATGAAATCAGGCAGGCAGCCAACACCAAACGGATTGAATTACAGGAACGTTTGGAAATCCTGCGCGCGCCTAAGGCATAAATCACACGCAGATAGCAAAAAACGGAACTTATCTATAGGATATTAAGTTCGTGTAAAACGTCTCGACTCGTGCCATATTGGGCAAATAAGCAGCCCGTTCTACGATCAGCGCGGCATTATACTCAGCCGCTTTTGTTCGTAGTGCGGGCTGGCTGATTGCTTGCACAATGGCAGCTGCAATCGAGTGTGCGACCGTTGCATCCACCAGCAAGCCATTAATTCCTGGCTGCACCCATTCGCGCATCGATTCGATATCACCCACGACCGGGAAACAACCGCAGGCCATCGTTTCTAACAACGAATTGGGCGTTCCATCGTGTATGCTGGGGGAGACAAATATCTGAGAAGTTTGGAACAACTTCCATAACTGTGCCTGACTTAAGCGAGGCCATAATTTGGTATTGGCTCGTATTCCTAGTATATCGACCAGATGCTCAGATTCTGCATCGCCTCGAAGGGAAGGGCAGACGAAAACCGCTTGCGGGAATTTACGCAAGACTTCCGGGATGGCCTGCAAAAAAACATCCTGTCGCAAGCTTCCGGGGCGCTGACCGCGTGGGTTGACAATAACCGGGGCGTCAGGTAATTCCTCCGGTAAAATTACGGAATCAGGAACTGTCTCGATTTCCTCCAGCCGGATGCCTCCCGCCCCCGGAACGGTCAGGATCGGCTTTCCGATCCTAAAACCCCACTTATAGCCCAATTGGATATCACGCTGCGTGTCAGTGATTAATCCATCAGCTCGGAATAATACACGTTTTGTCAAACACGACATTAAGAATGAGCCGCGCGCATGCAAAGTAATATCATTGCCCCAGGTGGATATCACCAGCGGGATTTCAGGAGGGGTAACAACAGACAGCATTCCTTCGAACGGAATACGAAGGGCATGCACCAGATCTGGCTGGATGGCGACTACCAGGTTGCGAAAACGCCTCTGGTAAAATGGCAGGCTGATCGGGCCAAGGTAATAGCGCAGCAATCGCAAAATGCCGCGCAGGGAAGCTGCCTTGAGGGTGCTGGCTCGCGCACCCGGCGTGTTTTTCACCTGTCCCCCCGCCATGCTTGCGAAGGCTACCGGTAGTATATGAAATGAGATTAATCCCGCTGGAATATCACATGGAAACGTTGAAATGAGGTGAACGGCATGGCCTTTCTCCGTCCAGTATCGCAACCAGCTGATTGTGGTTGGGGAACGCCCATCTGCAACAAAGAGGATTTTCATTATTTTCAATATACCACAAACAAAATTGAATTAATATTTGACGAAATGGCCCAGTTTGAGTATAGTACATCTTAGGAGTCAACATGGTCAACAACCGCGTTCTGCTGGTGGAAGATAACGAAGATAATTTTGAATTGGTTCGATTCTTGCTTGAACGCGCCGGTTGTGTAGTGCTGGCCGGCCATGATGGGCAGGAAGCCCTGGATCTGGCCCGAAAAGAACTGCCTGACCTGATATTAATGGATCTCTCCCTGCCTGGGATCGATGGCTGGACTGCCGCCCGGCAACTTAAAGATGATCCCAACACATCTCATATTCCTCTCATGGCGCTTACCGCCCACACTCTTCCCGGTGATCGCAAACGCGCCATGGAATCGGGGTTTGATGGCTATATTTCAAAACCCATCGATGTGGTAAATTTCGGCGACACGATCAATAAAATTCTAAACGACAAGCCGGGGAATGGGTGATCGAATTCCACATCCAAGTTCATCCGATGGATTTATCAAAAACCTATCGATGGCCCCTTACATCAAAGCAAATTTTTAGGGTTCTCTAAAATCGCCTCCACAAAGATGGTGGGAAATTTTATAAAGGCATAGCCGGCCTATGAATTTTTCTGGTATATTAAGGTGGCTATAATCAAAATTTCTTCAGGAGAAAAGATGAAACAAATCTGCGTCGTTGGTATTGGATATGTAGGGCTGGTCACTGCTGCCTGCTTCGCTGATATGGGGAATCGCGTCATCGCTTTGGACGTGAACGAAAAGCGCATAGAAAACCTGAACAAAGGCATCATGCCGATCTACGAGCCAGGGCTGGAAGAATTGGTAGATCGGAATGTTCACGCACATCGCCTGACTTTTACCACCTCCTATGCCGAAGCGCTGAAAGATACAGAGTTTGCCTTCATCGCAGTTGCCACTCCATCCGGAGCCAATGGTGAAGCCGATTTGCAATATGTGGCGGCTGCTGCAAAGACAATCGCCCAGACGATGTCGGCATGCTTGATCATCATTAATAAATCCACCGTCCCGGTGGGAACCGGGGACTGGGTGGCCGACATCATAAAGAATAATCAGCCAAAACCCATTCCATTTGCAGTGGTCTCCTGCCCGGAGTTCCTGCGCGAAGGTACTGCGATCGGTGATTTCAACCAACCTCACCGCACCGTTCTCGGATCATTCGACCGCGAGGCCGCTGAAAAGGTCGCCCAGCTGCACCTGCCGCTGCGCTCTCCGATCATTATCACCGATCTGCGTACTGCCGAGATGATAAAATACGCCTCCAATGCGTTCCTTGCAACCAAGATCTCTTTTATCAATGAAATTGCCGATATCTGTGAGGCTCTCGGGGCGGATGTGAAAGAAGTTGCGGTAGGGATGGGCTACGACAAACGCATCGGTTCAGCCATGCTGGATGCAGGTCTTGGTTGGGGCGGTTCGTGCTTCCCCAAGGATGTAAAAGCATTGGCCTTTATGGCAGAAGAAAAACTGGTTGAGCCGAGAATCCTGAATACCGTCACACATGCAAATTACGATCGTCGCCGGAAAGTGGTCAAACATATTGAAGAAATGCTCGGCACTTTACAGGGGAAAACCATCGGCTTGCTGGGTATGGCTTTCAAACCCAACACGGATGATATGCGCGAAGCCCCTTCCATTGATATTGCCCAGATGTTGGTTGACGGGGGTGCAAGCGTGCGCGCGTATGACCCGGTTGCAGCCAAAAATGCGCATGGCATTTTGCCGGCTATTACCATGGTTGATGATCCTTACGAAATGGCCAAAGATAGTGATGCCCTGGTTGTAATTACAGAATGGAACGAGTTTAAGCAATTGGATCTGGAACGCATCCGCACTCTTATGAAGACACCCATTCTCTTTGATGGGCGCAATGTTTATGATCCCGCCGAAGTCCGTTCGCTAGGGTTTTCTTATCGAGGGGTGGGGCGAGGTTTCGACGGGAAATAAGATGCCTGATGAGAAACGAACGCCTGTCTGTGATTACGAAGGGTCTGACTACCAGACTCGTTTTTGGAAAAAAGGCGGGCGTGAATATGAAGACCGCTGTGAAGCCATTGCAATCAAACGCCTGCTGCCAAAGCAGGGTAAGTTGTTATTGGAACTAGGTGCCGGAGCCGGTCGGAACACCCGGCGCTATAGCGGCTTCGAACATGTTATCCTGTTGGACTATTCCCGCACGCAACTGAAACAGGCCCAGGAACTTCTGGGGGATTCTGATCGCTACACCTATGTCGCGGCAGACATCTACCGGTTGCCATTCGTGGATGGGTTATTCGACGCTGCAACCATGATCCGGGTGTTGCACCATATGGCAGATGCCCCGGCTGCGCTGCGCCAGGTAAGGAACGTAATGCGCCCCGGGGGAAAATTTATCCTTGAATTCGCCAATAAACGCAACATAAAATCCATCTTGCGGTATGCGCTGCATCTGCAAACCTGGAGCCCATTCGCGCCAGAATCGGTGGAATTCACGACCCTGAATTTTGATTTCCATCCTCGCAGTGTCCATGACTGGCTGACAAATCTTGGTTTCCGTATCGAAAAAACCCTGACCGTCTCCCATTTCCGGATAAACCTGCTCAAACGGATCATTCCTCCCGGCTTGCTGGCGGGCCTTGATTCCATCTTCCAATGGACCGGGATGCTGGCGCAATATACGCCCAGTGTTTTTCTACTTGCCCGGGTCGTTGGGGAAAATCCACTTCCACGAGATAAGTATGATATTTCTGCTTCCTTTAAATGCCCGGAATGTGGTCATGCGCCGCTGGTAATTGCGGACCAGCAAATTCTATGTCCGGATTGTAAACGGACATGGAATATTACAGGCGGGATCTACGATTTTCGAGGCGATGACGTGTGAAAAAGCGTTTTCGATAATTGCACAAACCTCAAATCGAAATAAGAGTCTCTTTGATGAAATATCGAAACCTATATTATGCTCTGATCGCTCTGAACATCCTGGTCATCATTTTTTTTATTGTTCAATACACTGGTGCCACATACCCTCTGGTGGGGAGCGATTACCGGCTATTCGGCCCGCGCCTGCTGGATACTTTATTGCACTATCGAGTCAACGGGTTCAGCATCGAATGGTATACCCCCAGTTTTGGAGGTGGTCTGCCGGCTTACCCCAACCCACTTCAGATGCAATTTTCATTCCAACAATTATTCACCTTTTTCGTGAATCCGTATATTGCAATTCTGGTGAGTAGCTTAGTTTATATCATTGCAGGATTTTGGGTCACCTTCTTACTTTTACGGGATGTTTTGGAGCTCAAACCTTTATCAGCAATATTAGGCGCTAGCTTCTTTATCGCAAACGGCTTCTTTATTGAAAGATTGGTGGTCGGACACGCCGATAAAATCACTTTCCCATTGATCGTGATTCCAGTGTTTGCATTGTTTTACCGAAAAATCCCGGCCTGGCTCGCTGGAATATTGATTTCCTTCACCGGTGCAATCCTCCTAAATTCTGGCGGGGTCTACATTGGCTTTATGTGTCTTTTCACAACCATTGTAACCATTCCGATCATTTATTTCCTGAAACCTGTTTTGTTTAACTTTAAGAAAATAGCACAGGTTGTCATCTGGGGAGGAATTCTCACAATTCTCCTATGCGGTTCCAAACTCTATGCAATTACCACTTACATGCAAACCTTCCCCCGCCCTGTGGAGGATCATTACTTTGTTAGCTTGTCCTCGAGTATCATAGGTGGCGTTTTTCAACTGATCGGCGTAATGACATCTCTGCCTTTCCTGAAATTGATTGGCAAGAGTAGTCTTGATTTTGTCGTCCGACTGACAAAATGGACCGGGACTCCCTACGGCTTCTGGGAAGTGGACAGTTCCATCTCTCCGGCATTAATTATCTTACTTATATATGGAATCTGGACTGTATTGTTCCATAAACCGCATTTAGATAATAAAAGGAACCTGTCATCAAAGGTCATCGCCGGGATATGCCTTATTATTTCCGTAGCATTTGTTTTTCAAATTTCAACGGCACGTGGATTTATGTTTGACACCGTAAAGGAATGGCCACTCTTCAAGTCATTGCGAACCAACACTCGCTTTATCGCTTCGTTCATCCTCCCTCTGGCAATCCTGGGGGTTCAAGCATTTGATCATTGGATGAAGGGAAAATCAGTTGGAAGGACAATCTCCGGGTTTGTTTTTTTGAATGGGCTTTTCCTGGCTACGTTATGGGCATATTACCTGCTCCCAATGAGCACCCAGGGACGGAATTTCGATATTACTATCATTTCAAGAACCTACGGAAAAATCCAGGCAGGGAATACTTTCCCGGTCCAACGGATCATCCCTGCCATGAATGATTATGAAGTATTCGAGGCGCAGGCCAGCAATACCACCCATCATTATGATCCGCTATTGGGGCCGACTTCTTTTCTTCCACTCGTCCACGAAGGTTCTGTCTTTGATATCCAAAACGGTTATTACAACATGACCGATCCTACCGGTTACGTTTTTCCCAAGCAGAATAATTCCAAACTGTTCTCCTTGATCCCGGTTTCAGACTATAAAAAACTGATCGAATTTTTGAACCGCCGCCAGCCGGACTGGAAATTGCCACTGATTCAGATCGTGCTCGATTGGGCTGCCGGTCTGACTTTTATCCTGATCGTTCTGGCTGTAATCCTTTATGCATTCCGGGAAAAAATCGCCGGATTACACCTGCATCGGATTACCCATCCCCTCCGGCCCAAGATTCCCAGAGACCCTTTTTTCTGGAAGGAACACACACTGACCTAAAAGGAGAATTTTCAGGTCATTATTCCCATTAAATCCTTGCAACTTTTAAGCATGTATGCTAGAATCTTGTTCGTAATTGAATTTCCTATACTGAACGCATCGAAAAGTGGGCGACCCCCACTTTTCTGCGTGTAATAGAGATTTCGGGGAGCAGGTTGATTATGAAGAACGAATTTGCACTGGCGTTCAACGAAGTGTTGGAAGAAAAACAACTGCCCAGGGAGATCATCCTGTCGGCCATCGAATCGGCCATGGTCTCTGCATATCGGCGGGCTGTAAACGCATCCAACGCTCAGCAGGTTGAAGCCAAAATTAATCCAGACACCGGAGAGGTGAGCATCTTCGTCGAGAAAGAAGTTGTCGAAGATGTACAAGATGAACGAACCGAGGTATTGCTTGAAGACGCCCGGCGGGTAAGCCCGGAGATCAATCTGGGCGATATGGCTATTGTCGAATCCACTCCCAAGGACTTTGGCCGGGTAGCCGCCCAAACAGCCCGCCAGGTTATCCAACAACGCATCCGCGAAGCAGAACGCCAGATGCAATCCGACTATTATGAAAAACAGGTCGGCGAAATTGTCAGCGGAGTGGTTCAGGCAGTCAATATGACCCAGGGGGCCACAATCGGCTTGGACATGAAAGCCGAGGGATTATGCCTCAGAACCAGAAGATCCCGGGCGAACGATTTAAAGTTCATGACCGGGTACGCGCCATCATCCTGGAAGTCAAGGAAAGCCCGCGCGGCCCGCAAATCATCCTTTCCCGCTCGCATCGTAATTTCTTGCGCCGGCTTCTGGAAAACGAAGTCCCGGAAATTTATCATGGAATTGTTGAAATTCGCGCCATTTCCCGCGAGCCGGGCCAGCGCGCAAAAGTAGCCGTTTCGGCCACCCTGCCTAATGTAGACCCGGTTGGAGCCTGTGTAGGTATTCGGGGCGTGCGTATCCAGGCCATCGTCAAGGAATTGCACGATGAGAAGATTGATATTATCGAGTGGAACACCGACCCGGTCATTTATATCTCCAAGGCAATCAGCCCTGCCAAGGTTTCCGGTGTTTACCTGAATGAAGTAGAAAAGACCGCCACCGTGGTTGTTCAGGAAGACCAGTTAAGCCTGGCAATTGGCCGCGACGGACAGAATGCCCG
>Ga0182027_10004825_pt1 | contig 20708 bp, 12 predicted proteins | sample 712E1DmetaG_FD_121300 | JGI IMG/M metagenome (GOLD analysis project Ga0182027, IMG submission 121300) | Permafrost microbial communities from Stordalen Mire, Sweden - 712E1D metaG (Illumina Assembly) | ecosystem: Environmental > Terrestrial > Soil > Wetlands > Permafrost | place: Sweden...
CTGGTATTTACGGTGGACCGGAAGCTATTGGTTCAAGCGGCCGCTTGTCAATAGCGGCGCGAACGACGGCGTTACGGGGCAGCAATTCTGCGGCGGCATGACTTTCGACCACGAAAACCCGAACATTATTTACCTGTCGCGTCAATCCGTGAAACCCAGTGCAACCCCGTTCAATCTCGCGGATACAACCTTTGCAAATTACAAAAAGATCTCTACCGCTAATTTTGTTACCGTTAACCCCAACTTCGAACTTGACAAGTGGACCACCGCCGACAGCGGCCTCACCTGGGACTCGGTGGCCATCACGCGCGGATCGGCCGCAAAAAATGTCCGTCCGTCCGTACCGCGCGGCCACATAGACGGCATGAACATCAATCTTGTCTGGCTCGATGGCACCTTAACGAGTATGAGCGGCGACGGGTATAACATGTCGGTGAGAATGTATCCGACCGATAAGGTGGTCCCGGCAATTTCGGTGTCTCCAAACGGCAAAGCGGGCCAGGAATTAAGGATAGCGGGATCGCGCGTCGCATTCACTCTTGTGAAGCCCGGGTTTTCGTCGCTCCGGATATATTCGCTCAAAGGTTTGCTGGTAGCCGATTTTTCGAGCGATCTCAGGCGCATGAGCGCCGGGCCTGCTTCTATTCCTGTGGAACGAATTCATGCTGTTGGCGGGGCGTATGCCGTTGTTTTTAACAACGGAGAAAGCCGGCAAAAGACGAGCATCGTTCTTACGCGATAATGTCCCGCACTGGATCTGTCTTGGAAAAAAAACAGCTGCTTTGCCAATCCACTTCTTCTAGGAAGAAATGGATCCCCGATCGGCGTCGGGGACGACAGAAGGATCTTGCGTGATAGTTTAGGGAGCTGCATAACCGTCACGCGGACATAAACGAATATTGAGCGATTAAGCAAACTTGTCATGTAAGGAGGTCGAAATGATTGCCGGTAGAGTTGCAGGTTTCATTGGCATTATCCTCTGTGCCGCGGGCTTGACCAATGCCCAGGTTGTGGAAAAGCTGAGCGCGTCTTTCACGTTCCCCACGACCCTGACCTCGGTCCGCGGTAATGGCACCGACCCAAAAGCGGTCTCGTTTTTCCGCATGGCCGGACGCTCCTTTCAAAAAGGGAAGATTACCCTGGAATGGAGCATGGCAGGATCGGCGACCGAAGGGACCATCTCGATTTTTTCAGTTTCCGGAGCGCTCCTCAAGAAGGTGGCCATTTCGGCCAAGACCGGCGCTACGCAGGTTGATCTTGGAAAAGCGATGGCTGGAGTGTACTTCGCATCGATCTCATACGGCGCGTACAGGCAGAACCTCAAGCTTGCCATGTATAGATAAAGGGAGAAAACCATGCTGAGGAAATCCTCCATCGTTCTTCTGGCAGGCGCGGCTCTTCTTTTTGCCCAACCGGCCTCCACCATAGACACCGTGCTCGTTACGCCCGTGTTTCTCAAGCTTGTGGATAACTCCAACAACGTGTACAAATTTGTCGGCAAGGTAACCTACGAGTTGGTGGGTTGGAGCAACGACCAGTTTAACGCATCACTCTCAATTGTGCAGGATGGTTCCGGCGCCGTGGTGCCTTTAACTTCTGTAAAGGGCGACGGCTTGGGGTCGTTTACTAGATGGGGAACCAAAGGAATCTTTTTTACCTGCCAGTTTAACGGGCCGCCCAGTGGAACGTACAAGGCAAAGGTGAGCGTAAACGCCACCAAGGGCGACACGGCTACGTTTGTTGAAGGATATGTCAACAGTCTTTCCAACAACGACAAGCAAACCATAATCAACGGCGGGGCTGCGGGCGGCGTGCCGGCAGTTTCGTGGATGGACGGTCCTTATGGCGACCGCGGCGCATATGCGTTTCCGTGCGGTGAGGCAATGGCGTCCACATTCGATACCGCTATTGCCGAACAAGGAGGGTATTACAAGGGCCAGGATTTTAGGGGGTTAGGAAACAATATTATGCTTGGCACCACCATGAACCTGGTTCGTGACGGCCGGGGTGGGCGCACGTTCGAAAGCTACGGCGAAGATCCTTATGTAAACGGAAAGATGGGTGCCGCTGACTGCCGCGGATGCAGCAAAAGCGGCCTCATGGTAACCGTCAAGCACTACTGCTGCAACAACGAAGAGCGTGATCGGGCCTATTACCCCGCATGGGTTTCGGAACGGAGCCTGCGCGAACGGTATACCTATCACTTTGGCATGGCTGCGGTGGAGGGTGAAGCAACCGGAATCATGACTGCGTACACATCGGTAAACGGTTCCCTAAACGCAGAGAACAAGCACTGCTTGACCGATATTCTCAAAAATTCCTATGGACTCAAAGGATTCGTTCTCTCCGACTGGGGCGCGGGCGGCAACGCTCCTGCTAATGCACTGGCCGGGCTCGACCTGCCCTGCCCAAACACCTGGGGCGGCGGGCTGGCTGCGTTGGTTCCGAACACAATTTCCCAAGCCTACTTTGACGACAAGGCGCGCCGCTGGATTTGGGCCCGGTATAAAACCGGATGCTTCGCACCAAACTATACGATCCAGTCGACCTACCACGATTCCATCAACAACGCAACGCACTACGATTACATGCGCCGCGCAACACGCGAAGCGGTGATCCTTGCCAAGAACGACAACAATCTGCTGCCGATTGACAGATCGGTGCCGGTCACTATCGCTGTGGTGGGTCGGTATGCCAGCGACATGCAGTGGCTTGTAATGGCAAGCAGTCAGGTGAACCCAATGCATCATACTTCCGATGCGGCGGCGATAAAGAAAATCGGCGGCGCAAACGTGACCGTAACCAGCGACATCCAGAATGCCGACTACATAATAGCCTGCATCGGACCCGACGATCTTGGCGAAGGATTCGATAGGGTAATCGTCGGCTTGCGCGATTCCGACCAGCAGGTGTGCGCGCAGGCAATGGCTGCCAAGCCGTCGAAAACCATAGTGTTTTACGAAGGCGGAAGCACGGTGGATTCGGGCGCGTGGAGCACTGCACCGGCCATCGTTATGTCGCTTTTTGCGGGTGAAGACCACACGCTTGCCATGGCCGAAGTTCTTTTCGGCGACTACAATCCGGCCGGCAGAACGCCCTTTACGTTCCCGCACGACTCGCTGCAATTGCCGCGCTGGGGCATCACGCCTCCGTGGGACAACACTGGTTTGACAAAAGACCAGTACGAAGACTCCTGGGAAGGCAGGGGATATCCATACTACGATTATCACCATTTCAAGCCGTTGTTCTATTTCGGCCAGGGTCTCAGCTACACAACGTTCGCATATAGCAACATTAAGGTCTCGCCGGCGGGAGGATATCCCGGCGACACGTTCCACGTAAGCGTGGATGTGAAAAACACCGGCGCGCGCGACGGCGACGAGGTGGTGCAGCTGTACCTGCACGACGAACAGAGCGTTTTACAGCGGCGTTACAAAGACCTACGCGGCTTTGCCAGGGTCCCGCTCACCGCGGGTCAGACAAAGACCGTAACCTTCGGGATCACCGAGCGCGATATGGAATACTACGACGATACGCACAGTGCATGGGTTGTGGAGCCCGGTCCAATAGATGTACTCGTGGGTGCATCGTCCAACGACATTCGGCAGAGCGGGACAATAACGATTTACTAAGTAAGAAAGACTCACCGCAAAGGCGCGGAGAACGCAAAGAGAAATCCGAATGTTGATTGACAAGAAAATACTTTGCGTGTTCTTTGCGGCCTTTGCGACTTTGCGGTGAATGTTCTTTCTCTTTTCTTATTTGGACAAGAGCACACTCAAGGGGGAAACATGCATTGGCGATTTCTAGCTATACTAATTGCGAGCGCGTCTTTACTTTTTGGTCAGCCAACGGCCGTCGATATTGTCTCGGCCATCGACACGGTGCAGGTGCCGCTCGTGTTTCTCAAGCTCACCGACAATTCCGGCGGCGTTTACAAGTACAGGGGCAAGGTGAGCTACAGGATAATAGGCTGGAGCTACGACCGGTTCAACGTTACGATGTCTCTTGTCAAAGACGGCACCGGAGATATTGTGCCGCTCACGATGACAAAAGGCGATATCGGCGCCGTTAATTGGCCCGGGACAAGAAGCATTCACTTTACCTGCCAGTTCACAACAGCGCCCACCGGAACCTATAAGGCGAAAATTTCCCTTGTTCCCAGCAGGAGTGACACCGCCAATTTCATCGAAAACCTCATAAACACAATGTCCAATAACGACAAACAGACCATCATCAACGGCGGAAGCGCGGGCAGCGTGCCGGGCTGCGCCTGGCGAGACGGCCCGTACGGCATCGGCGCCACGTGCGGGTTTCCTTGCGGCGAGGGCATGGCGGCTACGTGGGATACGGCCATTGCGGAACAGGGCGGCGTTTATAAAGGATATTGTTTCAGGGGATGGGGGTATAACATCATGCTTGGACCCTCGTCGAACCTTGTGCGTGACAACCGGGCGGGGCGTACCGCCGAATCGTATGGAGAAGATCCGTTCCTTAATGGAAAGTTCGCGGCCGCGGACGAGCGCGGTGATACCAGAAGCGGCCTTATGGTCACTCAGAAACATTATTGCTGCAACAACGTGGAGCGCGCGCGCGGGTTCTACCCCGTGCTGGTGTCGGAGCGCAGCCTGCGTGAACTTTACACATACCACTTCGGCATGTCCGCGCATGAAGGCCCCACCACAGGCATCATGGTTGCCTACAATTCCGTGAACGGCCTCCATAACGCCCAAAACAAGCACACCATGACCGACATTCTCAAGAACTCATGGGGACTCAAGGGATTTATCCTTACCGACTGGGACAATGGCGGTACTAGCGATCCGGCCGTAAAGGCATTGGCAGGGCTTGACCTGTGCACGCCCAACACGTGGGGCGGCGGGCTTGAGGGCCTGGTGCCGAACATCATCTCGCAAGGTTTTTTCGACGACAAGGCACGGAGATGGCTCTGGGCCAGGTATAAGACCGGCTGTTTTGAACCGGGCTACACTATGAGCAGGTTCAAGGATTCCATCCTCAACACCAACATGTACAATTACATGCGGAACGTTACGCGGGAGTCCATGATACTTGCCAAAAACGACAACAATGTTCTCCCTATAGACAAAACTAGTCCTGTGACCATTGCCGTTGTCGGTCCCTGGGCCAACACAGCGCGCTGCGGCCCTCCCGGCAGCGCCCAGAACTGCCCGGTTCACACCACACCGCCAACGCGTGCCCTCACGCAGATCGGCGGCGCCAATGTTACGGTCACCTCCGATTATCAGAACGCGGATTATGTTCTCGTGTGCATCGGTCCCGACGACCTGGGCGAAGGCTGGGACAGAGACGCTGTTTCACTTCCGGATACGCAGGACCAGCTTGTCAAAAAAGTGCTCGCTGTAAACCCGACAAAGACCATTGTTTTTTACACAGGCGGCAGTGCCACGGACTCGGGCAACTGGTCTAAGGCGCCGGGTATCATAATGAGTTTCTATCCAGGTGAAGATCATTGCCTTGCAATGGCAGAAGTGCTTTTCGGCGACTACAACCCGGGCGGGAAAACTCCGCTCACATTCCCTGCAGACTCGATACAGCTTCCGAGATTCGGCATTCCCCTTTCCGAATGGGCGCAGGGCGACACATACGAGGTTGCGTGGGAGGGCAGAGGATATCCGTATTTCGACTATCACAACATGAAACCGCTGTTCTGTTTCGGCCACGGTATCTCCTACACCACATTCGCATACAGCAATCTGCAGATTTCACCCGCCGGCGGGTATCCGGGCGATACGTTTTCCGTTTCCGTTGATGTCAAGAATACCGGCACCCGCGACGGCGACGAAGTTGTCCAGCTGTATCTGCACGACGAACAGAGCAACCTGCCCAGGCGATATAAAGACATTCGCGGCTTCAGGCGCGTCCCGCTTACTGCCGGGCAAGCCAAGACCGTCACATTCAACCTGACGGAGCAGGACATGGAATACTACGACGATACTGTCTCTGCGTGGGTGGTGGAGCCGGGGCCGATAGACGTGCTTGTGGGTTCATCGTCACTTGACATAAGACAGAGAGGGACGATTACGATTTACTGACCCAATGATTGCTCTTTGGCATCGTGTAACCTCACCCGGCCGCCAAGCGTCCACCCCTCTCCGACACAGAGAGGGGTAAATGCAGAATTTCCGGTTATTCCTCCACCCTCCCTGCGTCGGGGAGGGTCGCCATCGCAAATGGCGGGGAGAGGTTACACGGGGGTAAGAAATGAAGAGTGGAAACGGAAGTTATGCAGCAGCTTGTTACCTTGGGATTCCTTGATTTCTGTCATGCCAAATTATCAAAAGTGTAGGGAGGATCATGCGATCACTTATCATTCTCGTATCTATTGTCATCACATTGACAGGCGCTTTTTCATCCTGCTTTGCCCAAGCCTACAGCGGCGAACCGAGCAACCGCGCAAAGATCAACATGAGCGGATTCCAGGGAGGCTGGAAATTCATCCAATCCGACCCGATAAACGCCCAGGACACGAGCTTCAGCGACGCGTCATGGAGCACGGTTGGAATCCCGCACACATGGAACGACATGAACACTTTCCTGAACATGGATGCGGGCGGAAACGCGGGCGCGCTTCAGGGACAAACCGGCTGGTACCGGAAACATTTCACCTTGGACAACGGGTATTCGGGGAGAAAGATTTTCATCGAGTTCGAAGGCGCTCATATAGGCGCACAGGTGTACATCAATCAGACGTTTATTCCAGGCAATAGCGCGGTAAACCCGCAGGCCACGCACGTTATCGGGTTCCTGCCGTTTGTGGTGGACATCACACCCTATGTGAAATTCGGCGGCAGCGACAATGTTCTGGCGGTCCGGGTATCCACCGGCTCGGGCTGGTTCACCTATCCGTTTTTTTCGGAAAATTTCCGGTTCGGCCAGGGCGACGGCGGGCTGTTTCGGCCCGTGTGGATGCACGTGACCGACAAAGTGCACATTCCCATCAACGTGTTTTCCGTTGTCAATAACTGGGGCACGTGCGTGGCAACGATGTCGGCGTCGGATGCGTCGGCCACGGTGCGAATCCTCACGAATGTGCAAAACGAAAGCGGCGCGGCTGCCACCGTTTCCCTCACAACGAAGGTTGTGGACTCAACCGGCGCCGTGGTGCTGTCGAACACAGATTCTCATTCCGTCATTGCTGGCGCGTGTTACGTGTTCGACCAGACAGGAACGGTAAGCAATCCGCATCTGTGGTATCCGAATGCCAGTATTTACGGAAAACCGTATATGTACAAGGTGTACCATATTGTGAAAGTGGGCGGGGCGACTGTGGACGTTTTCACGAGCCCGCTGGGCATCCGGACGCTCACGTGGGACACCAATTTTCCTATTTTCAACGGCCATCCGCACTATTTATGGGGTGCTGCCCAACGGTACGATTACCCGGCCCTGGGAACCGCGGTACCGGAGGAACAACTGTGGCGCGATGCCAAAATACTCGCCGATTGCGGCGGACGATGGTTGCGGCCCGGCCATTCCACCTGCTCGCACGAATTCGTTGAAGCCGGCGATGCGTTTGGCGTCTGCATCATCCAACCCAGCGGCGATGACGAAGGGACGTTTATGACCCAGGCCTTAAGAGCTAATTATACACCGGCGCAGGCTGCCTACAACATGGCGCTCAAGAGCGAATGCCATCGCGACATGATCGTGCGGGACCGAAACGACCCATGCATCGCCGCCTGGGAATGCGCCAACGCGCCCATCGACCACGATTACAATGTCACGCTCTGGGATACGGTTGTCAAATGGGACACGCTCATGCCCCGCGCGCAAAGCGACAGGGGCAACGACCAGTCCGATATGGCCGTGGATCAGGTGATATCGTGCTCTCTTAACGGTTGCGAAGTGGGACTCAAGGGAATGGAGCCCAGCAAGCCCTGTTACGGCGCCGAAGGCTGGGGCAGACAGGGGACGCGGTTCAACTACGATGATGAGCTCGGTTTCGCCCAGTACTACATGTCGACTTGGAAAAGCGGCAAGAACGTGAAGGCGTTCGGCATGTGCCAGTGGTACATGGCCGAGTCGCCCGGCGAAAGCGGTCTGGGCCGGAACTTCGCCTGCTCCATGATGGATGGCAGCCGCATCCCGAAAATGCTTTACAAAATATACGCCTCTTGCTGGTTTCCGTATTCGGTGAAGCCCGTGGTGTATCTGGCGCACCACTGGAACCGTTCGGGCGGCGTCACGGTGAATGCGTTCAGCAACTGCCCATCGGTTCGGCTGCTTATCAACGGGGTTAAGCAGGGCACCGATCAAACGCCGTATCCGGACTCCGGCACAGGCACCGCGCTCCTGGCGCATCAGTGTTCGTGGAGCGTTACCGCGCCGGGGACAGTGGGGGGAACGGTTACGGCCCAGGGCTTGGACGCAAACGGAACAGTGGTGTGCTCCGACCAGAAAGTTACAGCCGGAAATCCGGACCACATACTTCTTACTGTGGCTGCGCCTATTGTGAATCCGGCAACAGGGGACACCTTCAGGATCACGGCAAACGGCTCGGACGCGGCGTTCGTTCTTGCGACTATCGTCGATGCGCAAGGCAACTGGTGCCCCACGGCAAGCAACAATGTCACCTTCGCCGTTTCCGGTCCCGGGAATTATCGCGGCGGCGCGGATCAGATGATCGGCGGCGGCGGAGCGAACTATCATTCGCCCGGTGACCCGGAGCTTACGGCGGAAGGCGGCATGTGCAAGGTGGCAGTCCGGTCCATGTTTACACCCGGAACCGTGACCGTCACCGCGACCTCGGGATCACTCACGGGAACCACGTCGTTTGCCGTGTATCCCGTTCCGGCGCCGCCCCCGGTGTCCGTTCGCGGGACGGTGCATCCCGCAGCGAGCGCGATGCCTACCTCTGTGCGCATTGCAACAGCAGGCGGGATCATACGGTATTTTATCAGTCAAGCTGCAACAGTTTCTCTTGACATACTTGACGCAGCTGGAAAGACGGTTCTGCGGATTCCCGCATCGCGGCAGAAGGAGGGCTGGCATCCGGTGAAGGCCGCGCAGCCGGGCGTGGCGTCCGTAACCAACAACGGCGTTTACTTTGTGCGGTGCGATGTTGACGGACAGCGGATCGTGAAACGGGTTTTTGTGGCGAGATAGAAGATGCTGTTTTTGTAGAAAGCGAGAATGTTGGGAGCGGCGCTGATGGCGGTAGGACACCCGGCAAATCTTGCATTGGTCATTAAGAATTCAGATTCAATCCCCTGTGGCATTGAACCTATGCCCGGCGTTAGGGGCGACCGAAAGGCGCGCAGAGCGCGGTACCGCCTGACCGCGTACGAAGTACATTGCGGCAGGCGGTACCGAGGCCAACGACCGAGCCTTGAGGAAGAACCGACCCGGCCGAAGGCCGGGGAACGCCCAATAACCTTAATGTCTTCAGCAGCGGGGCGCCCAGCTGCTTTGCAAGAGAGAGTAACATTGAGCCGAAAGGAAGCTCATGCCCCGGTCATCACCGACTCCACGGCGCGTATCGCATCAATGGCGGCGGAATTGATGCCGCCGGTGTATCCTGAGCCTTCGCCGATCACGTAGAGATTTCGCATGTTGACAGATTCAAACGTTTTCCGCCGCTTTATGCGTACGGGTGACGAGGTCCGGGTTTCCGCACCCAGAAGGACGGCCTCGCCGGTCACGAACTGCGGACTTTCGGTTTTCCATACATTAAAAGCCTCGCGAAGCGTTTCGCAGATGAAGGCGGGAAATATCGCGTCCATGGTTGCGCTGTGCGTACCCATTTTGCAGGAATTACGGTTCAACGCGGCAGACTGCTTGCCGCGCAGAAAATCCGGCAGGTTCTGGCCGGGAGTTTCCCAGTGTGACCCACCGGCAAGAAATGCCTTTCTTTCTATGTCCCTTTGAAACGCGATGCCGGCAAGTGGATTCTTTGATTTGTAATCCGCCTCGTCCAGGGTCACCAGAATGGCGGCATTCGAAAACAAAGAGTTTCTGGCCGAGTAACTCATGCCGTTGAGCGCGAGCATGCCGTGTTCCGAGGACGCATTAACAACCTCGCCGCCGGGGCACATGCAGAAGGTGTAGACGTGGCGCCGCGTCGACCTGTTTGTGAATGAAAAGGAATAACTGGCCGCACCCAGCCCGGCGAAGTCCCGATACTTGCTGCCGTAACGCATGAGGTTGATGGTCCGGGCCGGATGTTCAATCCTCACGCCGACGGAAACGGGCTTGGACTGAAGGACGATGCCTTTCTTGTGGAGCATTTCGAACGTGTCCCGCGCAGAGTTCCCCAGTGCCAGATAAATACTTGACGTGAGGTACTCCCTGGAGCCGTTTATGACAATGCCCGCGCAGGCATCCTTGAGGACAAGGATATCCGTCATTTTCGAGTTGTACAGAATTTCTCCGCCGTGCAAAATGATGTGGTTGCGAATGTTGGCCACTATGGTGCACAAAACATCGGTTCCCAGATGGGGTTTGTACAGGTACTTGATTGAAGGCGGCGCACCAAAGCGGACAAACGTGTCGAGCACCTTGTTTGCATCTTCGGAATTGTTCGGCCTGGAAAAGAGCTTGCCGTCGGAATACAACCCCGCACCGCCCTCGCCGAACTGAATGTTGCTCCCGGGATCAAGTATCCTGTCGTGAATGAATCGCTGGACATCGACATGCCGGTCGTTCAGGGTTTTGCCTCTTTCAAAAATCAAAGGCTTGCAGCCGTGCTCGACGAGCGAAAGCGCCGCGAACATCCCGGCCGGGCCGAAACCGACAACAACCGGTCTCGGTGCGGGTAACGCCTTTTTTGGAACAGGTGCTGTGGATTCCTGGTATGCAACAAAACCCGCTTTGTTGTCGTACGCGGCCGGAACGCGAACGACAAGTGACAGTTCATAATAGAACTGTTCGGGGTCGCTGGCTACCAGCGACTTGTAGACGATCTTGACAATAGAGATGTCCGCTTCGGGAACATCCAGTTTGCAAGCGGCGGCGCGTGCGTATTCCCCCGGTTCATCTTTTTCAACGGGGACAAGCAGGCCGTCTACGATAACGTCGAGGTGCTGTAAAGTCATGGGAAACCGATTGGGTCAAACTGGGTGACGATTGATGCCGCTCAAATATCTGATTCTCAACTGTAAATTGTCACAATCAATTTTCCAGACTTTCGACTTCTCGCTTCGCAGCCAGAATTCCTGGTCTTCTTCCGGGGTGATTTCAAAACCAAGCACGGCTTTCTGGAGGTCCGGCCTTACGATGTACGCGGCGTCCCGGCTTCTGCCGAAACAAACAGCCGCACAACAGCACAACACGAAAATGCAATACGACACTTTATTCAACGACGTCCTCCGTGGCTCCGCGGTTAATCTTTTCTTCTTTGAGTCCTTTGCGCAGTACCTTCTTGTACAGCCTTGCCATTTTGAGCATCTGCGGTTCACCGGCATAGAACGTCTCCCAAGCCCAGTGATACAGCTCTTGCAGCTTTGCTGCCCCTATCTTTGCCGGTTTGTAAACGACTTCGCCGGCGTTGTATTTGGAGAAATCATTCGTCGTTATCCGCCCTTCTTTTTCCATTTGTTCGCGCGCGGCGGTGTGCGCAAACGGCGTGAGTATGGTGAATTCGGCAAGATCAAGATTGATTTCCAGGAGAAACTCAACGAGCCGCTTGATTGAATCCTCGTCGTGATCGTCCAATCCCAGAATGATGGTTCCTTCCACTCCGAGTCCGAAGCTCTTGTACCGTCTGATCCGCTCGCGGATGAAATCGGAGGTGTCGAAAATTGCCTGATACACGTACCAGGCGCCCGCATCGACCGCGGCAGCCAGAACCTCATCGTCGTCTTCAATCGGATGACAGCAGAACGATTTCTTGAACGGCGCCATGGTTCGAAAGAGCGTGAGCTCCCATTGCTTGTCCTGGGCGAGTGAATTGTCAACGACGAACAGCCGTTCGTTGTCGATGGTGGCAAGCTCTTCAGCAACCCGCTCCATGGGTCGCGGACGAAACTGACGTCCCCCGAGAAACGGCGTGCAGCAGGGATAACAGTTGAACTTGCATCCCCGGGAGGCATGAAAGAGGTCCACCATACGCACGCCCTTGTGTTCATAACGGCTGTAGTCGAGAATGGAGCGCCGGGCAGGCCCGACGTCTTCGATGGGTGCAAAGGAGTTGCGGTAGTCGTACAGCGGCTTAAGGCGGCCGTTCTTGCGGTCTTCAAACACCCGAGCAAGACGTCCCTCCGCTTCGCCGAAGAAGAGGCTGTCGGTGTTGGACTGTACCTCCGGCGCGTGCAGCATCGCGGAGATGCCGCCGAAAATCACCGGTGTACCGCGCGCTCTGAATCGTCCGGATATCTCAAATGCCCTTGGCAATTGCGCCGTGAGCATCACCGAGATTCCCACGAAGTCCCAGGTCTTGTCAAAGGGAACATCCTGAACATTGTCGTCGACAAAGGTGACCGTCACCCACTGCGGAATCGCCGCGGCCATCACCACCGGCCCATGCGGAGGAAGATTGAATACGGTCTGGTGCGCAAGCTTTGGCCAGCGCGGGTATACAAGCAGGAAATTCACTCTGTCTCCATTCGTTATAGCGCCCTTTTCGGTGTGCGCTGTTTTCGGATCATTGCCCTGCGATATCCCATAAACGACAGCGCATGTCTCAGAAGACGCCCGTAGCTGTGGGGTGCTTCCCAGAGCATGCGTCTGTACATGCGGTTCATGGCGGGTCTGCGGTAGAAACCCATCACGAACTCACGCCACCGCCGTTCGAGCAACTGCTTCGATTCGATCTCTTTGGGGACGAAGACGACGTTGACGCAATCCATTTTCGACCAGTCGTTGTCAAGCGTCCCGAGCTTTTCGATGTCACCCGCGACAGGCGAACCGGGAAAGGGCGTAAAAGCCGTAACGTTCGCGTCTTTCAGCGGCAGCGACTGCGAGAATCGGATCGTTTTGGTAATTGACAAATCGGTTTCGCCCGGGAAACCCATCATAAAGAGCCCCTTGACGTAGATGCCTGCGGCATGCAATTTCTCGACGTCGCGACGAATGTCGTCGAGGCTCATTTTTTCCTTGAATGAATCCAGGATGGCCTGGTCGCCGGATTCGATGCCCACATGCACCATCCAGCATCCGCTTGATTTGAGCTCTGCGATGAGATCATCGTCGATATGGCCGATCCGCACGATGCAGTTATAGGTCAGGCGAGGTTTCATGCCTCGCATAAGGGCGCAAAGCCGGGCCACCCGGTCGCGGTTCAGCGTAAAAAGGTCATCATAGAACATGATGTGCCGCACCCCGAAATCCCGGTTGAGAAACCCGGCCAGTTCGGCCGTATACTCCGGCGAATTCCACCGGAAGCTTTTGCCGAAAACGGACCGGTCGCAATAGGAACATTGATAAACGCAACCACGCGAAGAGATGATGCTTGCGGCCGGAAATCGAGGGTAGCTGAAGAGCGCCGGCGCATAGGCGCGCGGAAAGCCCTCAACGAGATCGTAGGCTGGAAAAGGCAGATCGTCAAGCGAGCGCAGCTGGGGCCGGTCCATGCCCGTTATTTTGCCATCGCCACCTCGGGAAAAAACTCCCGCAACGCTATCGGGTTGAACGCCATCCGCAATGTCGCGAAGCGCAAATTCGCCTTCACCGGCAATTACCAGATCGATGGCCGGATAGTCGCGCAAAAGACGCTCGCGTCCCCACGACGGGTGAACGCCGCCGAACACGGTCCGGATATTCGGATCGATTTCCTTGACTAATTGACACACGTTATAGGCGTCGAAAAAATGCGACGTTATGACGGAAAACCCGACGATATCCGGTTGCCAGGCAGTAATGCGGCGGGCCCATTCGCGGTTAGCAATGGTGAAGCGCAGCGTAGCATCGATAATGCGGACATCGTGACCGGCCTTTCGAAGGACCGCCGCAATCGAGGCTATGCCGAATGGCGCCATCGACGCAGCAAGGGTCCCGACCGACGCGGTCGAGATTGTATTGTCGTATCCCCGGGGAAAGAAAAGAAGAATGCGCATGTGCGGTTGAATCCCATAGCGAGCGCATTCCCCGAAGCTTGCTTCGGGGTTAGCGAGCGAATAAAAATATTTCTTCTTCCCTAGGGATGGAAGGATTCCCCGCTGTTTGCTGCGGGGTCCTTTCAATATAGGTGTTTTTGCGCTGCTCAATCAACAATTTGCTCGGCTTTTCCGTACAGTAAACGAATTGCGGTTTTGGATTGCTGAGGTGCCGACCCCACATTCACGCAGCCGCTTTCGGCAGGAGCTCGGAAGTCTGGCAAAGCCCGGGGAAATATCCGACCCCGCCGCAATTTCTCACCGGCCAAACGCGGCTCAGCGGGCCGGCGGGGCCAACGGATCTTTAGGATCGACCTGGGAGAGGATTAGTACTTCTTCTTCTGATTCTGAACCGGCGGCTTTGCCTTGGGCGCCTTTTCTTTGGCTATTTCGGCCATGACTTCCTTCTCGGCCTTTACCCAGTCGTCAAAATGGTGACCCGGCTGTGCGCCGCGATGCAGGAAAAGCTCGTAAGCCCGTTTCTCGATCCTGTTCTTGAGTGATGCGTCCATATGGACCTCCTTATTGATTGTGGGGGTGAATTTTCCAGTTGTTGGGACTGGCCGGCACTTATTTAACGAGTTAAATAAGTATACTTCTTTCGTGGGGAAAGGTCAACAGGTAATTGGTCCGCCTGGGCCAGGCAGACTTTCGAGGTAGGCGGACGATAAATTGAAGGATTCCCCGCAGCAGGCTGGGGGGAATCCTTCCATCCCTATGGAAGAAGAACTATTTGTAATCGCTCGCTGTGGGATTCCATATGGCTGCCGGCTCCCGGGCTCAAGCCGAAAGGATTTTGTCCAGCCATACAAATGAAGTATTTTAGCAGTCGCTTTCATACCGGCCTCGATTCCAAACGGTTGCCTGCACATAAACAATTTTTCGGAAGGACTGTCGCAATGGCACAAGAAACCATAGTCACAAAGTTCACGCTCAAGGGCAGGGAAATTCTTTCGTCGTATGCCAATTTTACCCTGGAAGGCGTGATGACGGCCCGCGTGACGCGGGGCAAAGACAATTGGACCATCGAAGAGAGAAACGGCATTGCCAAGGGAACATCCGACGGCGAGAACGAGGCCATTTACATAGACAACGACAAGGCCATCAAGTCCATCCAAAAGAACATCGTGCCGCTGTTGCCCAAGAAAGTTGTTATCAAGACGCCCGCCGACATCATCAAGGCGTGCGAAGAGTTCGACCTCTCCCTCGTCAAAGGCGCGGGTCCCAATAAAAAAGTATGGGGCGGCAATGCGTGCCTTGCATCGTCCACCGTATTGTTCCAGACCCTGCTCAAGGCCTCGGGTTTCAAGGCCTGGCAGGTTCTCGCGCCCAAAGGAATGAAGTCCTTCACCATGCCCAATATCGCCTTTAACATGGTGTGCGGCGGCGAGCATGTTCCGGGCACCAAGCAGGACATTCAGGAAATGTTCTTCTTTGCCATGAAGGATAAATCCATCAAGGACGTTTTCGTCACCGCCACAAAGTTTTTCCGGCAGTTCGAAAAGAACCTTGTGCGCGACAAGCTGCCCACCGGAACCGCCAAGGAGCGCGGATTCGTTTTCCCGGTCAAAGACAATTTTGAAGGCCTCACTCGCATCAAGGAATGCGCGGGCCAGCTCGGACTTTCCGATAAGGACTATGCAATCGGCACCGACAATGCATTCTCGGAAATCCAGAAGGGCGACGAATTGCGCCAGAAGGGTTTGTACGATATGCGGTTCAGCGGCGAGGGCATCAAGACGCGCGAACAGCTTGTTGAATTCGACTACTCGGTTGTGAAGAGCGCCGACAATTTCGTGAACATGGAAGACCCGGGTTCGGAAAGCGATATTATAGCACACAAGCTCATGAACGAAAAATACGGCGACCGAGTGCAGATCGTCATCGACGACGCGGCGGTAACGCAGCTTCGGTTCATCATTCCGTTCCTTGCGGCAAAAAACCGCAAGGATCGGGCCGGAAACTCCGTGCTCATCAAGCTGAACCAGGCCGGTACGTTCACCGAAACCTGCCTTGCCACCGAAGTGGTTCTCGGCGTGGCAGACGCCGTCCGCGTTAAGAAATTCCTTGACGCGCGCGGCGATACGGGCCTCGTTTTGTCCGAGCTCGCCAAAGTGGGCGTCTCGTCGCTCGACGAAGCGCTCAACAACATGAAGGCGGGCGGGTTTTCCGCGTTCTTTTCGCATCGGTCAACAGAAGGCTCGTCGGAATTTCTTCCGTATATGCCGCTCCTGTATGGTGCGGTGTGCAAGCGGGTATGGCTCAAGGCCGGCGCTCCCAACGGCGAACGCAACCTGCAGAACTACAATCCGCTCATCCGTGCGGAAGAGGAAATGCGCGACGCGGGCATAAGGACCGTGGTTGCTGGTTTTGGCGGACTGGCCAAGGGCGTCAAGATCCCGGCTGTGAACGGCTAACACACGGGAAAGCATTTCTCGGGCCTATTGTTCTGCACAGCCCGGTCCTGCCGCATTCTGTGCGAGGGACCGGGCTTTTTTTGGTACAAGAATCCCCCGTGCAGGAGGGGGCCTTGCTTGAGCACCGAATCCCCGTAAGTTTTCCGAGCCACCTATGAATCCTTGTCCAATCTGTAAAAGTACCGCCGACCCGGCCGTGGTCACCGCCTTTGAAAAGATGTTCGGCACGCTCGCGCAGTACGAGTATTCGGTCTGTCCGCAGTGCGGGGTGATGCTCCTTCGCGACCGGCCGGAAGGTTCCAGGGCGCTGTATCCGGACAATTACTACAGTTTCACCTCGAAAGTCTGCCTTACCAAAGGAATCAAAAGACTCTTTCGGAGAGCGTGCCTGAAACTGTACAGCGGACAAAACAAATTTGCCGTAAACTTCCTTAACAAGTTGCGCAAACCGCCGAGCATTTACGAGTGGATACGGCTGGCCCGGCTCAATTCCCGTTCCCGAATTCTTGACATCGGCTCGGGCAATGGTCTGATTTTATCCGCATTTTACAATGAAGGATTCAATTGTCTCCTCGGTATTGACCCCAACATACCTGAGGCGATACGGTACGCCAGAAATTTCACAATCGAAAAGAGGTCTATTCAGGAAACAGACGGCTGCTTTGATTTTGTCATGTCAAACCATGTGCTGGAGCATATCAGGAACCAGGATGAGTTCTTAACGGAAATCGGCCGCGTCCTGGACCCCAAAGGAGTTGCCATGATCAGGATTCCCATCAAGGACACCTACGCCTGGCGGCATTACGGCGCGAACTGGGTGCAGCTGGACGCGCCCCGCCACCGTGTCCTGCACACGCTCTCCAGTTTTGAAATGCTGGTTCGAAACAACGGTTTTGAAATAGCCGACATTCTTTTCGACTCAACCGGATTCCAGTTCTGGGGTTCCGAGCAATACGAAAAGAACATCTGGCTCACAGCGGAAAACTCCTATTCCGTCAATCCCGGCAAATCACTGTTCAGCAGCGGGGACATTGCACGGTTTGACCTGCGGGCACAGGAATTGAACGCACAAAAAGACGGGGACCAGGTTTGCTTTTTCCTGAGAAAACTGTAGACGGTTTTTGCCGGTGAAAACCATTGCATCATGCGCTTTCAAATTATCGTATCCGTTGTATCCGCGTTTTTTGTCGTAAATTATTTTACTATAGTATTTTTATAACCGTATTAACAGATGGTTGTGTTTTACTTCTCCCGGAGTTTCTGCTATGCTCAAAGTAGGATTTGTCGGCTGGCGCGGCATGGTCGGTTCGGTTCTCATGGAACGCATGAGAGCGGAAGGCGATTTCAAAGGGTTCGAGCCGCTGTTTTTCACCACGAGCAATGTCGGCGGCGCCGCTCCCGACGTCGGGCTTTCGGCCCCGCCTCTCGTTGACGCCCGCGACCTAGCGAAACTTTCCCAGATGGATGTCGTGGTTACCTGCCAGGGCGGCGACTACACCAACGACGTGTATCCGGCGCTTCGCGGCCAGGGTTTCAAAGGCTATTGGATCGACGCTGCCTCGGCCCTTCGCCAGAAGGACAACAGCGTTATCGTCCTCGACCCCGTTAATCTCAAGGTAATCAAAAAGGCGCTCAAGGGGGGCGTCAAGGATTATATCGGCGGCAACTGCACCGTGAGCCTCATGCTCATGGCGCTGTCCGGGCTGTTCCAGAAGAACCTGGTCGAATGGATCTCCTCCATGACCTATCAGGCTGCGTCGGGCGCGGGTGCAAAGAATATGATCGAGCTTGTCAAGCAAATGGCGCACCTGTCAAATGCCGCAGGTCCGCTGCTCGGCAATCCAGCGGCAACGGCCCTCGAGTACGAGGCGCTCATAACGAGCGAGTTGCGCTCCGGGAAAATGCCGGTTGAAAATTTCGGCGCGCCCCTTGCGGCAAGCCTCATTCCCTGGATCGACAAACCCATGGAAAACGGCCAGACGCGCGAGGAATGGAAAGGATGCGCCGAAACCAACAAGATTCTCGGCACCAAAAAGCCCATCCCGGTCGACGGGGAATGCGTGCGTGTGAGCTCCATGCGCTGCCATAGCCAGGGCCTTACGATCAAGCTCAAGAAGGACGTGCCGCTGGCCGACATCGAGGGGTTGATCGCCGGAGCTCACGAGTGGGTAAAAGTCGTTCCAAATACGAAAGAAGCTACGCTTGCTGAGCTCACACCCACGGCAGTGTCCGGGAGGCTTGCGGTTCCCATCGGCCGCATGCGAAAAATGATTATCGGACCAAAATATCTTACCGCGTTCACCGTTGGCGACCAGCTCTTGTGGGGCGCGGCGGAGCCGATACGGAGAATCCTGAAAATCGTGCTCAAGTTCGCCCGCTGATTTTCTCCCCGCGATCCTTAATGAAAGGGAGGACGGTTTGTCCTCCTTTTTTGTTTTCCGACAGACGAATTCGACCTTATTTCGGTTGATATTTCCCCCTTTTGGTGGTATCTTATGAAGGGTCGCGGTTGCGCTCAGCGTAGCGTCCGTGCAAGATTTTCGTCACTCATTGCCGGGAGGCAGCATGAAAAAGGGCTACGTAAGAATGCTTGTTATCGCTGGAATTCTGAGTCTTCTTGTCGGTTGCAGCGCCGACCGCGCCCAGCTCGTGTCTCAGCCTTCGGCGGCAAAACCCGGCGACACGATACCTGTAGTGCTCAGCGACGTGTACGTTATTATCTCCACAACACCCACTACATCGGCGGCTTACAAACGCGACAGCCTCCACGTGGTCTACGGCCTTCCTGCCGGGTGGTCCGTAATTTCTTCGGATTACTACGTTGCAAACGGGCTCAGGCTCAACCAGATCGCCGGCATCGCGGCCGATTCGGCGCTTCTCCTCACCTTGCTGCAAGACTCGCTTGCCGCTTATACGGCGCGAGAGTCGGCCATGGCGGCCGACCCCACGTGGAAAAGCTTTTTTGTCCACAAAACGCTCAAGGCGCACGGTTTCAGCATGGATTCCATCCAGGTCGCGGTCGACAGCGTCGGTCAGTGGGTTTCCTATGGCGCAAAAATCAACATCAATATCCCGGCCGGGACCGCCATGGACACCTCGTTCCCGGTGAGCTCTCTGCCCATAGACACGAGTACGCTTACATCATCCGAAAAATTCTTGTTCGGGTCCATCAAGACAATCTGGGTCAAAACCGTCCCCATCGTCTGCTTCGCGCGCATTGCGGTTGGCCCGGTCCAGAGCTCCTTCAATCTCTATTACTTCACCAAGACCGACAGCCTGCCGCCAGCTGTAACGCCCCTTCTCGACTATGACATCGGCGACATGGCCTATGCGGCAATCAACGTCAACAGCAACAACCCGGTGATTCTCCAGCCTTCCGCCCGCAGCCAGCACGGTCTGCTCACGGTCGGAGCCGGGCCGGCTGCAACAACGGTAATTAACGTGGGTGACCGCGAAGGAGGCCGCATTTCAATCTGCAACGCCGCCGGAAAGACAATCAGGCTCTTCCAGGCAGGGTCGGGGCAGAGCAGGCCGATCGTGTGGGACCATACGACTTCGTCGGGCGAAGCGGTCGGGACCGGCACCTACGTGATCCGACTTGAGTCAGCGGGCAGGGTGCTTTCGCAGGCAATACGGATTGTCAAGTAAGGACCTTGGCTGCGCACCAACGAAAAACGGCGCCCGGGGATACCCGGAGCGCCGTTTCTTCTTGGATGTGCCACTTTCTTCTTCCGGCTTTCCCGGACGCTGTTCTAGGCGCAGCGAAGTCCATCCGAAGCTTCTTAGTGAATGAACCGGCAGTTCATAACATCCCGATGGAATGGCCGAGTATTCAACGTCGGCCACAGCAATCCTGTATCGCGGTGAGTCTGCAGAAACGGGGTGTCGGAACAGAGGCCGTATGGTCCCCTGTTATCGCAGGAAAAGAATTCCGCGCGTTATGACGTGCGAACCGCAGTGGAATACGAGCACGTATTTTCCGGCTGACAACCCAACGCCAGACAGCGGAAGACAGTATTGTCCGGCTTGCATAGCGGAACCTGTCAATAGTAATGAGACACTTTGTGTAGCTGCTTAGCACACAGGCAGAGCAGCCGGTTCTTTGACATTCGGTTTATTGATCCAGACCTCTGTGGGCACCTGTTGAACTTCAGGAATGCCTCTGACAAAACGCTCTGGATGATCCAAATACGCATTCATCAGCGTTGTTGCACGAGCA
>Ga0182027_10004826_pt1 | contig 20706 bp, 20 predicted proteins | sample 712E1DmetaG_FD_121300 | JGI IMG/M metagenome (GOLD analysis project Ga0182027, IMG submission 121300) | Permafrost microbial communities from Stordalen Mire, Sweden - 712E1D metaG (Illumina Assembly) | ecosystem: Environmental > Terrestrial > Soil > Wetlands > Permafrost | place: Sweden...
CAATCCGGAGAGCGACCTGGATTTCACAGACACACATGGCCTTATGCTGAAGGATTTTCAGAAGTTTTACACGGTTCGGGTCGGACAGGGCCTTCATGACCCGGATAAAATCTTTCATGGTCACCTCTTCCTCATATATTCGTTGTTGGTAATATAGTTGTTATTCAAGCCCTGTCAAGAAAAAAGAAGTTTGAGACGATACCGCCATGATCAGTATCAATAGCCCTCAGGATTTTTTCGATTGTGAATCATTGAACAATTCTGTATTTTGGGGTTAACCTTTATGGAGGGCTGCAATCGTGGGATCACCTCGACATGACGGACGGATTATCCTGAGCGTGGAGACCATTCGTCCATTGGAATCTCATTGACATATCGAAGCGTCGTGTTTATACTTGAATCACATCCTGAGAAGGAAATTCTTGTTTAAAAAGGGGGAAGTATGCGCATACTAAAAGTAATAGCTGTTATGTTCTCTATGTTTTTCATCTTTTCAGGCATCACCATAGCCCAGCAGATGCCAAATCCTTATGGCTCTAATATAAACTTGGCCACTGCAAAAATAGTAGCCGCTGCTGCGGCTCAAGAAGCGATCAAGATGAAGGTAAATGCTGTCATCGTGGTCGTGGATACGGGTGGTAATCTCCTCTACCTGGAGCGGTTCGATGTTGTCCAGTACGGCAGCATTGATGTGGCGATACACAAGGCCAAGTGTTCCGTTGCGTATAAGCGCCCGACCAAGTCCTTCGAGAATGTGATCGGCGGTGGAAATACGGCTTACCTGACCCTGGATGGCATCAGTGCGATTGAGGGCGGTGTACCGATTATTCAGAACGGTAAGATCATCGGTGCGATAGGCGTGTCGGGTGGCTCATCACAGCAAGACGGCCAGGTCGCAACAGCCGGAGCCAAAGTGATACAGTAGTAATAAGGCCTGCTAAGGCACAGAGTTCGTCTGTGTATATTCACATGCTCTTTGAGCCGCCTCTTCTTCTATTGGGGCGGCTTTTTTCATACAAAGCCACTAAATACTTATAGATGCTGATTTAAGTTTGAAATGTTGTAGATTTGACAATAATAGATTCAACGTGGGGATAGGGATTATGAAAAGAAGAATGATTTTGTCAATCATCGTTGCCATGATGATCGCTGCCTCAACCTTCGGTGTTGGTGTGGAAGCGGCGGACAAAGCCTTCACGAACCCTGCGATAAGAGCGGAGTTCGTGTTGATCGTGCCGGGAACGTTTATGATGGGAGATACCATTCAGCACCAAGTTGTTATCGGGAAACCCTTTTACATGCAGGTAACTGAGGTGACTCAAGGGCAATGGCGGACAATCATGGGAAACAATCCCTCGTCGTTTAAAGACTGCGGCGATGACTGCCCTGTGGAAAACGTTTCCTGGATCGACGCCCTGGAGTTCATCAGGAAGCTCAACCAAATGGAAGGGACAGACCGGTATCGCCTCCCCACGGAGGCGGAATGGGAGTACGCCTGCCGGGCAGGATCCACAATGGTATACTCATTTGGTGGTGATAAAGATGAACTCGGAGACTACGCATGGTATGATAAAAATTCAGGCAACCGGACGCATCCTGTGGCAAAGAAGAAGCCCAATGCTTGGGGTCTCTATGACATGTATGGCAATGTCTGGGAGTGGTGTCAGGATGGGTACGATGATTATCCTCTGGGTATGGTGAAGGACCCGAAAGGAACATCCACCGGACAGCACCGTGTGTTGCGTGGCGGTTCATGGCTCGACAGTGCGGGAATCCCGCGATCTGCCTTCCGCGGTGAGGATTACCCGGTTGTCCGTTCCTCCGACATCGGGTTTCGTCTCGTCAGGTCTTTTTAATCGCTAATTCCGTTCCTCTAAAAGCACCTCAGGGGGATGCAATTCATGTTCTTCAGGGGATCAGCTCATTTTCTTGAACATATTCTTTTCTACACCGCAAATCGGGCACTTCCAATCGTCGGGTAGTTTCTCAAAGGATGTTCCAGCCGGGATACCCTGTGACGGATCTCCCTTCATGGGATCATAAATGTAACCGCAGATTTCGCAGATATACTTAGACATCATATGGACGTCCTTTTCTGCTTGCGCTTTTAAAGGACGATTTAAAAGGATGAAAGATAAAAGTCCCCAGAAAGTCAAAGCAGTTGATTTCATGAATTGGCGGCGATTCATTGTATTCCCCGCATTTTTCATGGTGTTCCCTCCTGTAGTCTTACATGAGAAAATGGCTTGGAACGATTAAACAACAGCATGAATTATTGGATGATCATTTCTTTAGCCTGTTCAACCACTTCCCTGTATTTTACGTGAATCATTTTTCGATCATATTCCCGCATGTCGTTGAGCATAGCGTTCATCTCATCCTTAGTGAAATAATCTAAAGAGGGGATGAAAAAATGTTTGTCCTCCAATTCTATATGTTTTCGGTACAGTACGGTCAAGTTTTTCAGGTATGTCAGGATATCATTGCCGGCGTCTATATCGCCCTTCACATACTTCTTTTGGGCTTCTGCCAGCTTTCCTATTATTTGTCTCGCCTGAACATGATCATCGATTAGTTTGTCCAACATTTTCTTGTGGTCCGGTGAAAGTTTCTTTTTGGCTAACGCAGCAAAAAGGATATCCTCTTCCTTACCGTGATGTGTCCTATCCCCATAGGTTTTGAAAAAGTCGAGCACCATGTCAACAAATGCCGGATTCATTTTTTTACCTGCCTGGATGGAGATGACCGCATCTTCCATCACACAGACCATACGCTCAATGAGGCGATGTTCGATCATAAGGGGGGCAACAGGTTTCATGGGTCCCTTGAATTCTTTTGCTTCGAGTGGCAAAGCCATGAAGCCTAAAATTATGATCAAGCCTGAAATCACGTATATTTTCTTCATCTGGTTATCTCCTTTTATGTATGGAATATTATGATGACCAAGTCATTGGCCTGGTTAACATCAACTTATCGACTGCGTTGAATACTGCGAATACTGGCAAGTGCAAGAATGGCACACAGAAACATAATGAGTGCCATGGCGTTATAAGAAGACATGCCCTGGGATTGAAAGAATCCAACGGCAAGACTACTGAGGGCAGAAATACCGAGCTGGACGAACCCAAGCAGTGCGGAGGCAGCTCCTGCTTGGACGACATAACAACCCAAAGCCTCTTTTGTGGCGATGGGAAAGATGATACCAAAACCGACGGTAAAGATAAAAGTCGTTCCCAAAACAACTGCAACCGTGATGGTTCCTCTGGGTATGCAAAATATCCCCAGAGCGCCAATTAACAGGAGGATTTTCCCTATGTAAAGCATCCTGTGAGACCATCGACTCCGGGAAAGTCGTCCTACGCTGAGATTCCCTGCGATAAAGCCTGTTGCAATAATCAAGGTAATCAGACCATAGAGAGAAGGGCTCAGTTGAAAATCATGGATAAAAATAAAGGGCGAGGCCGTGTAGTAGGCGCCCAAACCTCCAAAGCAGGCACCGAGAGTCAAAATATATCCAAGATAAACCCGATTACCGAGAAATTCCCGATAGGTCTTAAATACAGAGACCAGAGGAATACGACGGGAGGGGCGATGAGAAAGGGTTTCCGACAGGAAGGAGAAGTTAAGCAGCCAGACCAGTGCATTAAAGATCAGGAGCGACCAGAAGATCCATGGCCATTTCAAATGTTCGATAATAATGCCTCCTATGAAAGGAGCCACTGCGGGGGTTATTGCGATGGCAGCCCCCAGCCAGCCCATGAGAACCACGGTGCGATCCTCGGAGGAGATATCCTGAATGATGGCCTTACCCACCACAGGGGCCACACCGGCGCCAAAGGCCTGAAGGGTTCTCCCGGCTAATAGCATGGGGATGTCAGTAGATACAGCACAAAGTAGAGTGCCTATACCGTATACCTCCAAGCCCCGAAGAATCATGAAACGCCTGCCGAGGGCATCGGAGAATGGGCCCGAAAAAAGATTGAAGAAGGCGAACCCTGCAAAATATACGGAGAGAGTCATCGCCATCAAAGAGGAAGAAATATTGAGATCATGTCCGATCCCTGGTATTGCCGGCAGGTAAAGGCTTGCCCCTAGTTGCCCTACTGCTATGGAGGCGGCTATCAGAAGGACAAAACCGCCTTCGCTGATGGATGCAAACATTTTCTGTCGTAGACTCTTGGTCAATGCCATGCGTTTCCTGGTGTCACTTCTTAACCGGATACCACCGTATCCTGCCGGTCAACCAGTTCGGTATCCCGATCCTGTCTTTTCCGGCATCGTAATAGTACGCACTCCCTTTATAGGGATCGAACACCTGGATGAGCGGGAACTCTATTACTTTCGTGTTCTGAAGCGTCAATCCGTTTATCACCGCCGTGTTCTTCACGATTTCCCAGCAAGAAGCCGCATTCACCATCGAAACGAATATCTTGCAGTTCCTTGGCGGAATCTCCCCACTCCGTACCTTCTGCAGCGTTTCCGGATAGAGCTTTTCAATCCTCCCCGGAAACATGTAAATCTGCATATACTTTGGCAGAAGCGCCTTGTAGTCGACATCCCGGACATCTACACCCTCTACCCCAAATTTTCCCACGCTCTCGATGGAGATATTGCCCTCATGGGTTACTGTGCTGACGACCCAGCAGTTCGAGGTGCCAGGGCCGATGACCATCCGCTTCCGAAGGTGATGGCACACTCGGGCGATTACAAAGTTCGCCTCGGGGTCCGACGTTCCCAAGGCTACTATATCGACGCCGGAAATGATTTCTTCAAGCCACTTCTCGTCGTTCCGGGTAACCTTCCGGCAATAGTCCGTCACGCTGCAACCAGGATTAACTTTCTGAAGATATTCCTTCCACGCCTCCGGCTTAATCTTTCCGACATATTCCGGCGTAAAGGGAAGGCGGTTCAAATTCGTTGCCTCGACCACGTCAAAATCAATGATGGTAAAATGCTGGTATCCCACCCGTAGCAGAAAATCCAACACCGCACCGTTCCCCCCCGCACCGGCCACCAGCAAGCGTGTTTTCCCTATCGCGTGGATCAAATCTTCCGTGAAATTGAGAATACCCTGCTGCCGATTGACGATATGCTCCCACATGGTAACGAACCCTCCTACACAAGATTCTTATGGTTGTATCTCCCCTTGTACGTTTCTGCTTTTTAGTTCAGTCTTGAATCATGGCCGCAGCTTCCCTAAAGTATTTCATAAGGATAGCTACAGTTTCCGAACTTGATTCGGACAGGATGTGGGACTTAAGCGTCCCAAAGTAATTCAACTCATCGGCCGTCATCGGCCGCTTGTTTCTGCGGATCCATTCGACCATGGCTGGTTCTTCCTCATTCTGAAAGAACCACCGGTGGAGATTTCGCTTGCTGTTCAAACGGCTGTACCGTTGAGCGTACCGGGCTTCCATTGTTTCCAGATTAATGCGGGCAAAGCGCACCTGCTCGCCTGTCTTCGGGCTTTGTCGCGAATCCGGTGAGATCTCGTCAAACATAAGAATGTTGGAGTAAAAGGCGCCATGATGGGCCATGATCGATGAGACGATTTCGGTGTCATTCAACAGGCGGGTAGCCGTAAGATGGACGAGCCTGTACAGGTGCATCGTCAGATCAATGGTGCTGTCGGCAATTCCCTCAGTCACTGCCAGCGAGAAGACTTCGCATAGCCGCCGCCCGGCCTTTCGTAAAATGGACAACTGCTCGGGAAAGATGAAATCTGCAGGCAGCCCCAACCGGGAATCGGGGATAATGCTCACTGTACCTCCCGGCTGCCCGGCCTTTTCAGCAAGGAAAGTCAAGGTGTGGGGATGTAGATGGTGGATGGTATACCACAACCCGCTCTGGCGGCCCAACTGTAAATCATATTCCTTGTTCAGGTAAATGTCATAGACGAGCTTAAATGTCCTCTCACGCAGCGGCTGATTATTTGCTACAACAATATTCCACTCATTTTGAGGTCCAAAGCGGTATTCAAACTCTTCAGGTAATCTGCCAGCCAACCTGCTGCCTCCTTCAACTCGAATCCAAAAACCTATTCGTCGCTTCCCTCCACTCTGATAAGCTGGAAGTCAGGTGCGACCCGATACTTTTTTTGGAGTTACTTGGGAAAGGTTTGATAGCAGCTTGTCATGGGTCTCGTTTAGAATGCTTGCGATGTCTCGTTCAAGTTGATCGAAACAATCTATGAGTTTCTTCGCTTCGTCCGTCAAATGCATGCCATGTTTCACATTGTCCATCTCCACAAGCTTAATCCCCAGCCGCTCTTCGGATGCTTTAAGTCTGCCCCATGCCGCCCTGTAAGACATTCTCAGTTTCTTTGCCGCTGCGCTTAGACTATGGCATTCTTCAATTGCTTTCAACATCCCCTCACGACCGGGACCAAAAATAACATGACCATCACGCTCCAACCATAATTTATGTTTGATTTCCATCTGGGTACCTCCAAAAGTGCTAAAAACAGAGATATAACGAATATACTATAAAATTAGCATGATGGAATGTTCCGTAGCAAGGAAATTTATCATTTTGATATGTCAAATATGACATAACCATATGAATTCACTATCCTATTTATAAAAAAAAGAATTGACAACATAGGTCTGAATGGATTAGACAAATTTATCACAGATAGGTCATTTGGATGGATGGTGCTTAAAAGCTATACAATGATCAGCGTACTTTTACAGCCTAACCATGTTCAGCATTTTTGTTCTGTATCCAACAACCTTAAATACGGGGGATAGTATATGAAAAAAAAGACTCTTTTAATCATACTTTTTATTGTTTTAAGCCTTGTTTTTTCCGGGATAATCTTTGCTCAGGCTAAGAAAGAAAAAGCCAAGGCAGGAAGCAATGTGATTGCTGCAGCCGGGGCTGCTGTCTGGGATAACTTGAAGAAAGAAGGTTATGCCAAGAAATGGAAAATGTGGCCGGGAACAACCATGATGTATGCAGGGCCGGAACCTCATGGCGCATTTCTGACAACCTATGTGAATGACCCGGCTTTGAAGGCCATCACCGGGAAGAAGGGGAAATTCTCCGATGGCGCAATCATTGCGCAGGACAACTATTCGAAAGACAAGAAACTGAAATTTATTTCCGTCATGTATAAAGTTAAGGGTTATAACCCACAAGGTGGAGACTGGTTCTGGGCACAGTACAAGCCTGATGGAAGGATTGAAGTGGAAGGAAAGGTGGACGAGTGTATAAAATGTCATGTCGCCCAGAAAGGAAATGACTATGTGTACACGGGCAAACTTAAATAAACACCCGGCAAATCGAAAGGAGGTGCACATCGATTATATAGGCGGTATACGGTTTAGACTTAAATATGAACGACCAGAATGGAGGATTTGTTATGGAAGGTAAGGAAAAGAAATTCCCTGATCTGTTCCAGAAGGAAACTACCCGACGCGATTTTTTGAGGGGTACAGTCGTGGCAACGAGTAGTGCCGTTGCTATGGCAACGATCGGGACTCTGGCTTCCAAGTCTGCCCATGCGCAGGCCGCACCACCTGCGCCCCAGAAAAAGGACTTAATGAGGTTTCTGTTCGCCGAGAGGGAGAACTGTTCAGGCTGCAGGGCATGTGAATATGCCTGTTCCGTTTATCACACCGGCGTCGTCAGACCTTCTGTGTCCCGGATTCATGTGATGAAGTATAAAGATTCTATAGACGTTCCCGTCTTATGCTGGCACTGTGAAGACGCCCCATGTATTGCGGCCTGCCCCACAACTCCTAAATCGATAATGGCGGACCCCAATCACAACGGAATTATCTTGAATGAAAAAACCTGCCTGGGCAGCAAGTGTCTGAAATGCCAGGAGGCCTGTCCTGCGCAGTATGTATTGGTAAATCCTGACACAGGTCAGCCCCTCATGTGTGACATGTGCGGTGGTGATCCCGCCTGTGTAAAAGCATGCTCTGATCAGTCCGGCAATCCCCAGGGACCCTGCCTCATGGCAAATAAGCTTGGGTTTGGCGTTAATCTGGCGTTCAGGAATGTGACGCCCGACCAGGCAGGTGCGGATTTACTGGATCTCACGTTCTATCCCAGTGTTGATGGGAAGAGGATCACCCCCGTTAAAACTGCTAAGACCAAGAAGGTGAGGAGGTGATGACCATGACAACACCAAAAGGCGGATGCTTCGGAAAAATACTGGAAATTGACTTAAGTAAACAGACCTATAAAACACGTGAAGTCCCCGATGATATCTATCAGAAGGCCATCGGTGGAAACGGTCTGGCTGCATATTTTTTAACCACCGAATACAAGGCCCATAAAGACCCCTTGGCCGAGGATGCTTTCATATTTATAGGCCCGGGACCACTCAATGGAACCTACTGTGTTTCTACGCGCACGAGCATTGCCAATATGAGTCCCTACACGGGTCTGATCTCTCACGCGGAGACGGGCGCCCATTTCGGCAACGAAATCAAATGGGCGGGCTGGGACGGCATCTACATCAAGGGAAGATCGAAGAAGCCCGTGTGGCTCTCCATCGTGGATGACAAGGTTGAATTTAAGGATGCCACAAAGATATGGGGCAAGGACACGGAAGAGACGCACGAAGCAATCATCAAGGAAATGAAGGACCCCTATGCCCGGACGGCGGTAATCGGCCCGGCCGGCGAGAACCAGGTTCCCTTCTCCTGCGTGATTGTGGAGCGTTTCCGCGCTGCCGCAAGAAGCGGAACGGGCATGCTGATGGGAAACAAGAAGCTGAAAGGCCTCGCCATCAGGGGCACCAAAGGCGTTCCGGTGGTTGACAATGCAAAGTTCATGGATATGGCCATCTATGCCAAGAAACTTGCTGTGGACAGGGAAGCCTGGCAGGGCATCAAGCGGTGGGGAACGGCGGGTCTCCTTGAGCAGAATAACTTCTTCACCGGATCTCTCATCACGAAGAACTATCAGACAACCTGGTATCCCGACATTGTGAAAATCGGCGCCGAGGAGGCGAACCGGAAATTCTGGAAGCGGCATGTAGCATGCAATCACTGCCCCATCCACTGCCTGAAGTTAGGCGTCATCCGTGAAGGCAAGTACAGGGGCATGATTGCCGAAGGCCCCGAATATGAGTCGGGTGGCCTTCTTGGAAGCAACCTCTTAATGAAAGATTTCAGTGCTATGATCGCCCTCATTGAGGCCTGTGATGCCTATGGAATAGACAATATCTCCACAGGCGGTGTCCTCGGATTTACAACGGAACTCTTCGAGAGAGGCATTCTTAAGCCTGCCGACCTTGACGGTCTCAAACCCAAATGGGGCGATGGGGACACCTATATGGAGCTCATCCGGAAGATGGTTTACAAGGAAGGCAAAGCGGGCAAGCTTCTCTCAAAGGGTGTCAAGAAGATGGCCGCGGAGATCGGCAAGGGGTCAGAAAACTATGCCATTCATGTGAAGGGCAAGGAATTGGCAGCCCATGACCCGCGGGGTGACAAGGCCAGGGCCTATAGCTACGCTTTAGGTTCTTGCGGAGGAGATCACCATGAGGGAGCTTCCACGCGGGCCCTCGTCATTTTTGCGATGGTCAATTCTCTTTGCATGTGTTCCTTCGCAAGCGCACTCATCTGGGGCGGTGAAAACGCGAAGATCACCGTCGGTATGCTGAATCCGCTCTGCGGGTGGAACATGACGGAAGATGATTACTGGGCAACGGGTAAACGGATCCTCACCATGGAGCGCTGTTTCAATGTAAGGGAAGGCATCAGCCGCAAGGATGATGCTCTGCCGAAGCGCCTGACGACGGAAAATCTTCCTGCGGGACCAAAGAAAGGGGCCATATTCACTGCTGAAGACACGAAGAAGATGCAGGATGAATTCTACAGTTTCGTCGGCTGGGATGAGAAAGGAATACCATCAGAGGCGACATTGAAGACTCTCGGCCTTGAATACCTCATTGATGATATCGCAGTTGCCCGCAAAGAATACAAGTTATAGAGTAACAAGTTGCAAGGGGGCGGGTGAAGTTCACCCGCCCCCTTGATTTTTTATCTCATCTTATATAGAATTTCCCTTCATATCGGTATACGACCAATCCTTAAGGTACTGGGGTGAATTATTACTTTTTGAATTATAAAGGGAATCATCTTTCATGAGGTTTTCAAGAAGGGATGCGCTTCATATTCTTATGAGTGGCGCCGTTTCTACCCTGATTTTTACATCTTTCAAGGTCAGTGGTGTAAAAGCACTACCCCGCCCGCCCGGCGCACTTATCGAGCCGGAATTTCTCAAGTACTGCACACGATGTTACCAGTGCATCGATGTCTGTCCCGTCGATGCCCTCCACCCGGCAGGTATTTCCGGCGGAATACCCAATTTCGGAACACCTGTGCTGGACTGGAAGAAATGTATATTCTGCATGAACTGCATCAGGACGTGCCCGACTGGGGCCATAAAGAGGATATCCAGGGACGATATCGATATCGGCAATGCAGTGATTAACCGGAAGACATGCCTCACCTGGTCAGGCCAGAGCAAGTGCGACATCTGCTATAACGCCTGCCGGTATGACGCGATCAAATTGGAAAACAAGATTTACCCAGTCGTTCTTGAAGATCCCTGTACGGGTTGCGGGGCGTGTGAGAGAAAGTGCCCGACGAATCAGAAATCTATCGTCGTATATTACGACAAGGTAAAAAGGTTTTTGCCGCCTGAAAAGGGGATCTCATTGCGTCTTCCCGATGAATCAGGCAAGAAACATGGCGAAGAGGATTTCAAGGACTGGTTTGTGGAAAGGATCAAGAAGCTCGGCAAATCCTACGGGATCATTAGAGAAGAGGAAGATGAGTAAATGAATAGCACTAGTGCATCTCCTATTCTGATTATTGGCGGCGGCGTCGCCGGGATTGGCGCAGCTCTCGACATGGGCGGTTGCGGCCACGCCGTTCATCTGGTGGAGAGCGGTCGTGTCCTCGGCGGCCAGGTTGCCAAGCTGGACAAACTCTATCCTACGGATCACTGCGCCTTTTGTCCGTTGTGGACGGATATCAAAAAGGTGAGGGAACATCCCTTGATTACCGTCTATACCTCTACAGAGGTGAGAGAACTCAAGAGAGTCGAAGGCCTCCTTCATGCGGTCATGGTAAGAAAACCTCCGGTCATTGATGAAAGCCTCTGCGTTTTCTGCGGGAAGTGCGCAGGCGAATGTTCCGAAGCGGCCATTCAGACCTTGGGTGACCATGTTTATCCGCCCTCTTACTGGGTTAGAGAGGACGTCTGCAACAGGTGCGAAAAATGCGTGAAGATATGCCCCACGGCAGCTATCGATTTTCAGAGGACAGAAGAGACGATTGAACTCATGATCGATGATGTCATATGGGCCTCCGGTTTTACTGAAGTTGATCTGACACCGCTTCCGGAATTCGGGTTGGGAAAACATGCAGACATCATGACGGCAATGCAGTTTGAGGAATGGACGGCAGAGGCAGGCGTCAATAAAGGGGCGATTATAAAAAAATCAAATTCCTCGGTCCCCCGCAACATTGCTTTCATTCAATGTGCGGGCGCAAGAGATCAGAGGCTGCTCTCATACTGTTCCGCCGTCTGTTGCATGCATGCGCTCAAGCAGGCTCAATGGGCGATAAGGCGGAATCCGGAGATGCAGTGCGTTGTCTTTTATACCGATCTCCGTACGGTAGGACGCGACTATTATGAATATTCCCTGCGGGGCATAAACGGAAGCCGCGTAAGACTCATCAGGGGGAGACCGTCTCTGATCTATCCACTGCCCGCACGAGAAGGCATCGCGGTAAAGTTCGAAAATACCATGACCCAGAAAAGGGAGATATGGAGATTCGATATGGTGGTCCTCAACGGGAATATCGGGTCTTCCCTGAAAAGGAGAGATCAGGGAAAACATTTTTCACCTGCTCTTTCAAGTGATGGCTTTGTTAATCCGGAATCGGACGAGAATTCCCGTTTTTCCTGCGGCTTCAGTGTGGAGCCGGCTGATGTGGCAGAATCGGTCATCCAGGCAGCCTCTGCCGTTGTCAAGTCCATTTTGGCAAAAAGGAAGAAGTAGAAAATGTCAGGAATCGCCGTTTTTCTTTGCAGATGTTTCGGAGAAGTCAATCGCGTAATTGATCTCGATTCATTACAAAAAAATATGGAGAAGAACCCTGCCGTTGTTTCCTCCTCCATGAGCGACTCCCTTTGTCTGGTAGATGACATTAAGAAAGTAGCCTCCCGGATTCGGGAGTCCGGTGCGGAAAAAGTGGTGATCGGCGGCTGCTCGCATCTGGGTAGGGGCGGCGCGATTATTGACGGTCTCGCCCAGCGGGGAATAAAGCGCTCCGCTATCGGCCTCGTTGACCTGAGGGAGGCGTGTGCGTGGATTCATACAAATGATCCGGAAAGAGCAACGGAGAAGGCATGGGACCTGATCCGGATGGAAATCGCAGCCCTTCATTACCGTAGGGAATCGGATAACGTCACGGTCAGGGTGCGTCCGGAGGCCATAGTCGTTGGCGCCGGTCCGGCGGGGCTTTCCGCCGCGTGTGCCCTGGCGCGATTGGGCTTCAAGGTGCACCTTATCGAAAAGGGATCAAACCCCGGAGGCATGCTGAACCTGATCTCCCATGTATATCCGTCGGATGAGAAAGCGTCTGAAAAAATAAAAGGGTTCGTTGATGAAGCGGAGCAAAATCCCCTTATCCATTTCTATGCGAAGGCGAAAATAAATTCCATCACAGGCTTTGCTGGTGATTTTAAGGTACAGGTTTCTTCCTCTGCTGGCGAACATAGGCTCCGGGTGGGGGCCGTGATTCTGGCGAGCGGCGCCAAGGTGTGGCTTCCCCATGGCCTTTACCGGTACGGGAAGCTCACGAACGTGATCACCCAGATGGAACTGGAGAGGCAATTCATCAAGGCTCAGCGCGAGATCAAAACGGCTGTCTTTATTCAATGTGTCGGCGCGAGGAATCACGACCGGCCTTATTGTGCGACCATGTGCTGTCCGTCGAGCCTGAAAAATGCAGTAAGAATCAGGGAAGGAAATCCAGATGCACGGGTATTTATCCTCCATCGCGATATCATGACGCCCGGGAGCGTTCTGGAGGCCTATTACAGAAATGCCCTCGCCAAAGGGGTGCAGTTTATCCGTTTTGAAGAGACGAACCCTCCCGAAATCCTGGGGAATGAGCGCGTGGATGGTGTGGAGGTTTACGATATCATCAACGGGATGAAGAGAAAGCTCGATTGCGATCTTGTCGTCTTGAGTACGCCTCTTGTTCCGAATGACGATAACGTGAAACTCGCCGGAATGCTCGGTCTCCAAATTGACCGCTACGGCTTCTTCTCGGAAATCTATCCTCTGCAACCCCTGGAAACAAGGATGGACGGCGTTTTCATCTGCGGCTCTGCCAGGTGGCCCGTGTCATCCGATAATGCCATAATACAGGGAGAAGGCGCCGCCGCTAAAGCCGCGTCGCTCTTAGGGAGGGAAACCGTTTCGGCCCTGTCCTTGAGCCGCGTTCCCGGAGAGAAATTCGGCCATGCCTCCGTCAATGCCGAGAAGTGCACAGGGTGCGGCAATTGTGTGGCTGTCTGCCCCTTTGATGCGTGCCGTCTTCAAAAGATGGGCAGGAAATCAATCAGCAGGATTAACAAGTTTAAGTGTAAAGCCTGTGGCAACTGTGTATCCGTCTGCCCCAATGGGACAGTGCAGTTGCCGGAACATGATTACCGGGCCGTGGCAGCAATGATTAAGCAGGCTTTCGGCGAAGAGATGGCTTTATGAAAATCCTGGTTTTTGCATGTAAGTGGTGCGGTCTGATCGGCGCTGACGGTGCGGGAAAAAAGAGAATACAGCTTCCCACGCAGTTCCGGGTGATTCCGGTGGAGTGCGCGGCGCTCGTAGAACCTGATGCTGTTATCCGCGCCCTTGCAAGCGGAATGACCGGAGTGGCAGTGTTGGGCTGCCATTTAGGAGGGTGCCGGTTTAACCATGCGAATCACGCGGCCATCAAAAGGCTGGAACTGCTGAAGACACTGTTGGACGCGACCGGGATCGGTGGCAAAAGACTTCTGATCAGTTTCGGAACGGCCCATGAGGATCATCAGTATGCGGAGGTCGTCAAAACATTCTTTGAAGAATTGAAGGCAATGCCTTCCACAGCCTCATGGACGAGTTGAGAGGGTTGAAGAAAAGGCAGACATATCCTCCCCCTTTGAAAAGAGAAAGGATATGACAAATACTGGATTCCCGCCTACGCGGGAATGACATTTTATTATGTATACCCCTTTTTATAAAGGGGACGATATGACGAGACGATGCTGGAAAAAGTAAAGGACATAGCGAGGATGGTTCTTGCGGAAAAGCAGGCGGATGGGCTCCTCGGTCTGATCAAGGGCAAATGGGATATCATCCAGCCCCATATCTTCGAGGAACCCGGTCAGGTGGATGCCCTTGTCATAGAACCAAAATGGCTGCTGGCAAAAATGGCGATGACTATTTTGCGTTCTTCCCCGGAAGGTTACAAGCTGGCAGTCATCGCGCGGGGCTGCGATGAAAGGGCACTGATAGAACTTGTAAAGAGGAACCAGATTGAGAAAGAGCGGCTCCTCACCATCGGGATTGCCTGCAGCCGTGAACAGGCGTCAGTCTGTCTCTGCGACCGTCCTTACCCGCAAAAGCTCGATTGCGGCGATGCTGTGGCCGGGGTCGATCCGTTAAAGGATGATTTTGTAAAGGAACTGCTTGCCGGTGACGGCCTGGTGAGAATGGAAAAATGGGCAAGCATGCTTAAGAGATGCATCAAGTGTTACGGATGCAGGAACTCTTGCCCCATCTGTGTCTGCATACCCTGTAAACTGGAAGACCAAGTCTGGGTCGAGACGGGTGTAATACCGGCGGAGGTGCTATCCTATCACCTGATCCGGGCGTTTCATCTGTCGGATACCTGTGTGGCCTGCGGGGCGTGTCAGGAGGCCTGCCCGGTCAATATCCCGCTTCTGGCCCTCCAGCTATCCATGCGGGAGATGCTCCGTGAGACCTATGGTTACGAGGCTGGGCTTGATCTGGAAAGGAAATCTCCGATCCTGTACGATCTATGCAAGGAGCCTGCAGCGGGGCAGGCGCTGCCGGACTGGGTAAACAGCTTGAGAAAAGACGATGAGTCCTGATTTTATCAAAACAATTTGTCCCTATTGCGGAGTCGGCTGCGGCCTGGTTCTGAAGGTCGAGGACGGCAAGGTTGTCGGCACCTACCCGGACAGGGAACACCCTGTCAGTCGCGGCACCCTCTGCATCAAGGGCTGGTCTGCGCATGAATTCATTCATCATCCCGATCGATTGAAGACCCCTCTTATCCGAAAAGGAGAACGGTTTGAGGAGATCTCCTGGAGCAAAGCCATATCCTTGGCGGCTGAGAAACTGAAGGCAATTGCCGAAAGATACGGCGGGGATGCCATAGGCGGGCTGTCTTCCGCCAAGTGCACCAATGAGGAGAATTACCTTTTCCAGAAGATGATCCGCATGGCCTTCAAGACGAATAATGTGGATCACTGCGCGCGTCTGTGCCATGCCCCCACGGCTGTGGGTATGGGCCAGACAACGGGTAGCGGCGCCATGACAAACTCCATCTCCGATCTGGCAGGGGCAGAGTGTATCCTGATCATCGGCTCCAATGCGGCGGAGAGCCACCCCATCATCATGGGTGAAATATATAAGGCTGTGGATCGGGGAGCAGCGGTGATCGTCGTTGATCCCCGGAAGACGGCGGTTGCCGAGAATGCGCGGATTCATCTGAGGATCAATCCGGGTACGGATATTCCCCTCCTGTGTGGCATGATGAGACACATCGTCGCTGCAGGCCTACAAGATACTACATTCATTCGAGAACGGATGGATGGTTTTGAGGAACTCAAGAACTCCCTCCAGTCATGGCCGGTGGAACGGGCCGCGAAAGAATGCGGTATAGATGAAGGAGAGATTAGAAGAGTTGCGGAGATGTACGCAAAGGCGAAAGATGCTGCCGCCGTTTACTGCATGGGAATTACCCAGCACGTCTGCGGAACGGCGAACGTGCATGCCGTCTGTGACTTGGCCATGCTCTGCGGCCAGATCGGCAAGACATTTTCCGGCGTCTATCCGCTCCGTGGGCAGAACAATGTTCAGGGCGCCTGTGATATGGGAGCATTGCCGAATGTCTACCCGGGATACCAGAGTGTCAGTGATCCCCCCGTCAGGGAAAAATTTGAGAAGGCCTGGGGAAAGGATCTTTCCGCGAAGCCCGGCCTGACTGTGACGGAGATGATCGGCTCTGCCGGGAAAGAGATACGCGCGCTTTACATCATGGCGGAGAACCCCGCCTTGAGCGATCCCGATGTGAACCACGTACTCCAATCCTTGAACAAGCTGGATTTCCTGATTGTTCAGGATATCTTTCTGACGGAGACGGCGAAATTCGCCCATTTGGTTTTACCGGCGGTCTGCTTTGCCGAAAAGACGGGGACGTACACGAACACGGAAAGAAGATTCCAACTCTTGAGGAAGGCGATTGAACCTCCCGGTGAGGCAAAGGGAGACTTCGAGATTATCTGCCTCCTTGCCAACGCTCTGGGGCTCAATTTTCCATACAAGCATCCGGGTGAGGTCATGGAGGAAATCGCCTCACGGGTGCCCGACTATGGAGGCATTCGCTTTGACAGACTGGAGAAGGCGGGCTTGCAGTGGCCGTGTCCCGATCCAAAACATGAAGGAACACGATTTCTTCACGAGGGCCAATTTACGCGGGGCAGGGGGCTCTTTATCGTCCCGGCATACACACCGCCCTTTGAAAAGCCGGACGACGAATATCCGTACTATCTTAATACGGGAAGGATGTTTGCTCACTATCACACCGGCACGATGACGCGCCGGTCCCCATTTCTCAACAGGGAGATGGAAGGGCCTTATGTAGAGATGCACCCCGAAGATGCAATGAAAGCAGGAATCAAAGAAGGCGACAGAATCAGGATAACCAGCAGGCGAGGCAGTATTGTCACTGCTGCCAGAATTACGGAGAGAGTTGCCAGGGACTCTGTTTTTACACCCTTTCACTTTACCGAAGCGAGGGCCAATATCCTGACGAACCCTGTTCTGGACCCGATCTCCAAGATACCGGAATTCAAAGTGTGTGCTGTAAAGGTGAAAAAAGAGCCCTATGAAGAACCGGGAAGATAAGATCGCCGAGGCGAAGCGCGTATCCAGCGCCGATTCCTGTGTGGAGTGTGGGCGGTGCGTTGCCGCCTGTCCCATGGCGGAGATGTATGCGAATTTTTCCATCGAGATGTCGCCGCGGGGCATCATAAAAAAGACGCTGGTCGGCGATCCAGTGGTTGAGGACAAGAATATCTGGTATTGCACGGAATGTAACGCCGGTACAGATGCATGTCCACAGGGAGTCAGTTGCAGGGACTTGATCAGAAAGCTCAGGGAGGCAGCCGTAGATGAGAACATTCTGGAAAATGCGAAGACCTGCAAATGCTGCGGCAGGGCCTTTGTGGCGATTCCCGTAGAAGACTTCGTCTTCGCCAGGTTAAAGGATGAACCCCCAAATGTCTTCGGGGTGCTTGATCTATGTCCGCCATGCCGGCGGGAGATTTACCTTCTGAGAAACGCGTAAATGACCAAACAACAGACTACAGAGAAGCCAATGGCTGAGCAGGATTTTTCTCTCAACCTTGATGACCTCCGGCCCCATCATGCGGAGAAGAGGCATCTTTCCGACTACTTCATGCCGCCGCGCCATTCCTTTATCGTTTTTCATCCCGACAGATGTACTGGTTGCGGCGCCTGCGAGATGATCTGTTCCACGAGGAATGTAGCAAAAATCGCCCCTGTTTCGGCCAGCGTGAAGGTCGTCAGAGATGAAAAGGAGGGCAAGAACTTCTCCATACTCTGCCAGCATTGCCGCGAACCCCTTTGTCTTCCCGCCTGCCCCACGAGGGCCATCGAAAAGGGCGATGACGGCATTGTACGCATTAGCAGGCTCTTCTGCACGGATTGCGGTCTCTGCACCATGGCATGCCCGGCGGCAGCTCCCATCAAAGACCCTGGCAGTCAGGAAATACACAAATGCGACCTCTGCGAAGGTGATCCTCTCTGTGTCAAACACTGCCCTGAGAGTGCCCTGACCTTTACGCGGGGAAAGGCTTTTCGCTGGATAAAGGGGCTGCGGTGGACCGTGCAACTGCTCTCATTTTTACTGCTTGTCATTGTTTTCGTCGGCACGTTCTGCTACTTCAAGACGGGAAACGTCAGTTTCGCCTGTCCCACGGGGACCCTTCAGAATATCGTATCGTCGGGCACTATTGTACTTGTCGGTGTTTCATCGGCACTGGCCCTTCTCATTCTCACCGTTATGGCGGGAAGACTTTTCTGCGGATGGGTCTGCCCCTTCGGTTTTGTGCTCGATCTCGTGGATAAGATAACTCCCAGGAAAATCGGCTGGCCGTCGTTTCTCAAGAGCCGGATGACAAAGTATGGAGTATTGGCCGGCGCCGTAGGGGGGAGCTATGCCCTCGGTTTTCAGGTTTTCTGCACCGTCTGCCCCATCGGGACGCTCTGCCGTTCCTACGGAGTACAGTCCTTCTTCAAGAGCGCCGAGCTCGCCATCGTTCCTGTCCTGGCAAGCCTTGAGATCGCACAGAGAAGATCATGGTGCCGGTATTTCTGCCCTGTAGGGGCTGTATTGGGGCTCACCGCATTATTGCGATTGATAAAAATAGTCATTGGGGCAAAGATGTGCAAGAAATTCTCCTGTATTCAGTGTGCCGAGGTCTGTCCCGTAGGGATTATTGACGCGGACAAATTGAGGGAAGGGTTATCACCGAAAATTCCCATGACGGAATGTATCATGTGCATGAGGTGCATTGATCGATGCCCCTATGATGCGGCGAAGATCCGCTTTCGCTGGCAGAAGGCGGTACCGGGAGAAGGCAGGATATGAATCCCTTCCAGCCATTTTACAATATGAAGATTGGCGTTGTCGATCTTTCCGCTTCATCCGCTGATGTTATCCCTCTGGTTCAGGAGCAGGTGAGCAGGTATCTTGGCGGGGCGGCCATGAATAGCGCAATCCTCAAAGGATGTCAGGATGACGCTCTGGTCTTCAGTACTGGCCCTTTGACGGGAAGTTTCGCTCCCGCCTCGTCTCTCATGACCGCATCGTTTGCGTCTCCCATATTCAAGCGTCTCTGCCACGTCCCGTTTATGCTCCGTACCGGACCGGACATGAAATTCTCCGGCGTTGATTATCTCGTGGTGAAAGGAACTGCGCCGGAACAATCCATCCTCCATGTAAATCATGGAAAAATCCGGATACTCCCCGCCGGGAATCTTCAGCATATGCCTGTTCCCGATGTGATCAGAAAATTGGAAAAAGCGTTTCCTCCCTTTCAGTCTTTCATTATAACGGGACCGGCGGTTGACCGCGGTATTTCTTATGCGTCCGTTTCGATCGGCCCAAATGGTAGTCTTGACAAAGCGGGACTCGCTTCCCTGATGGCAGCAAAGAACCTCAAGGGGATAATGTTCGGCGGTACGGACGGCCTCCCCTTTAACAGGGATAATCCGCATCAGGGGAAGGAACTCGAAAAAATAATCTCCACGGATAAGAATTTTAAACACAGGGGATTCTACTCCGTCCTGAAAAAGCTGGAAGGCGGGAAAGACGCGGGAAAATTTCTCAAGGCAAGCAGGAAAAAGGACATGGCCTGCTATCACTGCCCTTCGCCCTGCATGACCCATGTAAGATACTCATGGCATGATCCAAGAAATAAGGAAATGCAAAATTCCGAGGACGGTCTGCTGCTTCTGGATCATACGGGGTATGTAACTCTCGCCAAAAAGGTGGGAAAGAATATCCTGCCGGCACTGCAGAGCTGCCTGCAATATGGTATTGATCCTGCCGGTGTTGCAGACAGGCTGTCTGAAGGCAGAACATTGCGGGAATGTCTCAACACTATCGATAAAATCGTGTCTGACAACCCTTCTGGCATGACAGAAGTTCTCGAAACATATGACGTGTTTGGGGGAGGGATTCCCCCCATCCTGAAGGGTGATTTATGGGAAAAAAGAGTCGGCCTCGCCATGGTTCTTGGTGTCTGTCCCATATTTCTCCTTCGGTTCCCGCAGATCACCGATGCCGCTCTCCTCTCCTTCATTTCTACAAGGGAAGATGACTTGAAGACGATGCGGGAAGGGCTTTCCTCGGCAATCGATTTTCTCTTTACAGCTTGATTTTTCTGCGTTTAGAGCCTATCCCATGACGTATTGAGAGGTTAGCGATTTTGTCGAAAAGAAATCCGGTCTGGTCCTTTTTCGCGTCAGTGAAACTGGCCATTGTTCTTTTGATTCTCATTTCTGCGGCCTCCATCCTGGGCACCCTCATTCCTCAGCAGGAAGCGGCGGGACCGTTCATCAGCCGCCTCAGTCCCGGGGTCGCCGATGTCCTGCGTTCCCTGCAGTTGTTCAACATCTTTCATTCCGCCTGGTTCATGCTCCTTATGGCGCTCCTTGCCACAAACCTGATCGTCTGCTCCCTGAACCGGTTTCCTGCCGCCTGGAAGCGTTTCCGGAAAGAGCCGGAACCGGACCGGGCGGACCTGTTTGAACAGATCCCCGCCGATCAGACCGTCATCAGCGAGACACCTCTCAAGGAAGAGACGGACCGTCTGGAAAATCTGCTGAAAAAAAAGCTGAAAGGGGTC
>Ga0182027_10004827_pt1 | contig 20704 bp, 20 predicted proteins | sample 712E1DmetaG_FD_121300 | JGI IMG/M metagenome (GOLD analysis project Ga0182027, IMG submission 121300) | Permafrost microbial communities from Stordalen Mire, Sweden - 712E1D metaG (Illumina Assembly) | ecosystem: Environmental > Terrestrial > Soil > Wetlands > Permafrost | place: Sweden...
ATCGCGGCGGGCCGCACCCTGCGCGAGATGGGCATCCACGAGGTGTCGCCCACGCACATGGCGGTCAAGGAAGCCGTGTTCCCCTTCGTCAAGTTCGGCGGCGTGGACGTGTTGCTCGGGCCCGAGATGCGCTCCACCGGCGAGGTCATGGGCATCGACAGCAGCTTCGAAGCGGCTTTTGCCAAGAGCCAGATCGCGGCCGGCACCCGCTTGCCGATTCCCGGCGGGGACAAGCCGGTCACCGCGCTGCTCTCCATCAAGGACTCGGACAAGAACGGTGCGGTGGATTTGGCCCGCCATCTCGACAAGTTGGGCTTCCGCATTCTCGCGACCAACGGCACACACACCCGCCTGAGCCAGGCTGGCCTGCCCTGCACGCGGGTGAACAAGGTGCGCGAGGGCCGGCCCCACTGCGTGGACCGCATGATGGACGGCGATGTCCATTTGGTAGTGAACACCACTGAGGGTGCCGATTCCATCCGCGATTCCTTCTCGCTGCGACGGACCGCGCTTATGCGTGGGCTGGCCTACTTCACCACCATGTCGGCGGCGCGCGCGGCCGCCGTCGCCATCCAGCGCCTGCAGGCTGGCGACATGTCGGTCCGCTCGCTGCAAGAGTACCAAAGTGGCCAATAGGATCCCGATGACCCCACGTGGGGTGAAGAAGCTGCGTGAAGAGTTGAAACACCTGCGCGAGGTGGAACGTCCCAAGAACGTGCAGGACATCGAAGTGGCGCGCGCCCACGGCGATCTGTCGGAAAACGCTGAATTCCACGCGGCCAAGGAGCGGCAGAGCTTCATCGAGGGACGCTCGCGCGAAATCGACAGCATCCTGGCCCAGGCTGAAGTCATCGATCCGGCCACGCTTTCCGGCGAGCGCGTCGTCTTCGGCGCCACCGTCCGATTGACTGACACCGATTCGGGAGACGAAATCAGCTACAGCATCGTGGGTGACTACGAGGGCGACATCAAGGATGGACGCCTCGCCATCTCGGCCCCCCTGGCGCGCGCCCTCATTGGTCGCGACAAGGGCGACACGGTCAGCCTGCGCACGGCGAAGGGCACGCGCGAGTACCAGATCGTGGATGTTAGATTCCTTCCGGTAGGGGACGCCTGAGTGAAATGCCGGGAATCGCAGTTGTCTTCCTCGACCTCGTCGCGTACCAAGAAGCGATCCTTGAAAAGCAAAGGGAGTGCGGGCGCGATCATGGGCTTGGCAATGCCTTGATCGACGGCGAGCAGCAGGATATGGCCAGGGCCGGTCGCGTTGTTCGTTCGGAACGGCTCGGCGGGTTACTCAGTTGCTGCCACCGGAAGACGGTTCGCCAGGAGCGGATCGAATAATGGGGCGGGACGCCGTCGCGGCTTCTGGTAAGCTACAAACTATGCTAGCGCACAAGACGACAGTGACCGTCCGCGAGGACCACCAGGTCGTCGTGCGTCTGCCCGACGATTTCCCTGCTGGCGAGGCCGAGGTCATCGTCATGCCGCGTCCGACGACGACTTCTCCGCATGAAGCGGCCGCCGAGTTCGATCGCTTGCTTGCGTCGCTGCCCGCTGCGCCGGTCGTCGCGCTGGACTCTCTCGATCGCGGCGAACTCTACCGGTGACCACGTACCTGCTCGACACCAACGTGGTGGTGCGGCTGATGGAGCCCGCGGCGCCCGAGCATGCCACGGTGGAGGACGCGATCCGGCGTCTCATCATGGCGGGTCATGCGTTGGTCTTGGCCCCGCAGGTGTTGACCGAGTTGTGGGTCGTCGCCACTCGACCGGTGGAAGGGAACGGATTCGGATGGCCCCCTGGCAGGACCGCTGACGTAATCACGCGCCTGCGCAGCCAGTTTGTGCTGCTCGATGAAGGGCCCGCTGCCTTCGAACGCTGGCTGACCCTGGTCGAAGCCGCCAAGGTCCGAGGCAAGCGCGCGCACGATGCTCGCCTTGCAGCGGTGATGCTTTCGCAAGGTGTGACCCATATCCTGACCTTGAACACTGCCGACTTCGACGGCTTGCCGGGCATCAGGGCTCTGCATCCGTCCGCGGTCCTCACCGGCGGATGACCTCCTTGCTAAAGATGGACGCCTCGCCATCTCGCCCCCCCCTGGCGCGCGCCCTCATTGGTCGCGAAAAGGGCGACACGGTCAGCCTGCGCACCGTCAAGGGCACGCGCGAGTACCAGATCGTCGATGTTCAGTTCCTTCCGGTAGGGGGCGCCTGAGTGAAATGCCGGGAATCGAAGTTGTCTTCCTCGACCTGGGCAATGTCCTCGCCTTTCACGACGACGACATGCTCCTCCGCCGCCTGTCCGAGTATGGTGGCGCCCCGCCCGAGGTGATCCGCGAACGCCTGCTCGCCCTCTGGGATCCGTGTAACCGCGGAACCCTGGCGGGCGACCAGCTTCGGCGCGCAATAAGCCAGGCCTCGGGTGCGGCCACAGTGATGGATGCGCAGGCTTTCTACGAAATCTGGACCTGCTATTTCCGCATCCACCAGGAAGTCCTGCCGATCGTCGAAGCCCTTCTCAGTCGCGCCAAGGTCGCCCTGATCTCGAATACCAACGAGATGCAGTGGCGTTTCCTGCGTCCGCAGCTTCCCGTGCTCGAGCGCTTCAGCGCCCTCGTGCTGTCTTACGAGCTCGGGCTGGCCAAGCCGGATCCAGAGATCTTCCGCGTGGCCCTTGAGCGCGTGGGCAGCCCAGCCGAAGCCTGCGCCTTCTTCGACGACGTGCCCGCCTTCGTGGACGCCGCATCTGCGCTCAGCATCCATGGCCAGGTCTTCACCACTGCCGCGAATTTCCGCGTTCAGCTTGCGCGGCTGGGACTCGGTGGCCTCGCTTCGGTCGGTCGCTGACGGGCGAATCGGCAGTAGCCGAAGCAACAACGGGCAGTCGCTTGCCGACAACCCTCCATCATGGAGGCAGCGGCACGCGCAGCACCCGCGACCGGATTGGTCGTTCCGCCCCCCGCCACCCGAAGTGGCCGCGACGAGTCTTTTCGATGGCTCACTTTTCCCCTTCATCCAGAGACTCTTGAACCGCGCCAAAGGAGGCGCTATCGTGGTATGTGGCCTCGCAGGAGAATTCCTATGTCGCTTGATGATCAGCAGTCCACAGCCGGTAGCCACGGGCCGCACGAAGAACGGAAAGGCGCGAGGACGATTGCAGGCAAGCTTCTCGCTGCCGCCAGTCTGTTCTTGTTGTCCGGTGGCTGCGCCAGCATTACCAAAAGCAAGATCGCCTTCTCTGAAGAGAGCACGCACGGCGAAGACGACGTCGTCGTGTACCTCTATCGAGAGAGGAATTCGGTCGGCTCCTTGGACACTTGGAGTGTCAGAATCGATGGTGACGATATTGGAGACCTGAAGCAGGACGCCTATATGGCCATCCACTTGGCCCCGGGTTTTCACGCGATCAAGTTCCCGGGCAATGGGTTCACGAGTCTCTGGTTGGCGGGCGTCAGCTCGACAACCGACGGCACCAAGGCAGACAGAGTCTACTTCCCCGGTGAGCTTCTGCAGGGGAAGGCCGGTGTGGTCACTCCAGACGGCTTCAAGGTCGGTGACATGACGTACTACGCGGCGCCGAGCCGGATCTACCTGATGGAGAGCGAGGCGGGTGAGGTTAGATTCAGGGATTCCTACTACGGAGGGCAGCACCTGGGCCTCCTGGTCGAGTTCAACGCCAAGCCAAACCAGCCCCTCTACATTCGCTGCCGCGGAGGCGAGATTGCCTTCCTGACCAAAGCCGAGGCGATGAAGGGCCTTGCCACGATGAAGTACGACATGCCCAAGGCCGCGCAGTAGGCTTTCGTGCAAGGGGCGCCCGGCCAAAGCCCGGCCTTCCCGCTCGCGCAGCCGGGGCGTGGGGCAACCGGCAGGCGGGCCAGGCGGGGGCTGGCGCCTCGGCGTGGGTCACGACGCCGTGGGGTCGGGCTGGCCCGAACCTGTGGAGGAATCGTTTCCAGACGCTACGAAACTGGCGGATGATCGCGCAATAGCGGTAAGTTGGGCCCTCCCCGGCCACCCAACGGAGCTCAAAGATGACCCAAGCCAGAGACGATTTCGTCAGTGCCAAGCTCGCAGGCATGACTCTCGAAGAGAAGGTCGGGCAGCTTCTCACATTCACCTGGCGCGGAGCCATCTTGACCCCCTCCGCGATAGAGCAAATCACCAGGCTCCAGGCGGGCGGCCTCTGCCTCGAGCCATACGGACTCGAGACCTGCAAGAATCTCTACTGGGGGAACTCGCAGTACGACCCCACGTTCCAGCCGCCGCCGGACTACGTCTCGATCGCGCTCACCCACTTCGACCCTCACAATCACGGGTTGTGCGTGACTCCGGAGGAACTGACTGAAGCTCTGAACAAGGTGCAGACGATTGCCATGGACCGGCGTTCCGGTATCCCGCTGCACATCACCATCGACTTCGAAGGCGACTTCAAGAACGACTACACCTCCGGCGGAATTCGGCAGTTTCCTTCGCCCATGGGTTTGGCTGCCATCGGCGACCCCCAGCTCACCTACCGTGTTGGCCTGACCGTTGCCCGGCAACTCAGCGCGATGGGCGTCACCCAGATGTACTCTCCGGTCTGCGATGTCAACGTGAACCCCAGGAACCCGGAAATCGGAGTCAGGTCCTTCAGCGATGATCCTGCCATTTGCGCCGAGCATGTCGCGGCCATCGTAAAGGGCTATCAGGATGGGGGTATCGCCGCCACCGCGAAGCACTATCCCGGCCGGGGCGACTCGGAAACGGACGCGCACGATGTGCTAGACCGGGTCAACGCCGACAAGCAGCGAATGGCCCAGCTCGAGTTGGTTCCGTTCAGGGCGGCGATAGCGGCGGGCGCCAAGGCCGTCATGACGGCGCACACCATCTATCCTGCCTACGACGAAGAGCTGCCCGCCACCCTGTCGCCCCGGATTCTGACCGGCCTGCTGCGAGGGGAACTCGGATTCGACGGTGTCATCGTCTCCGACGCCATCGGCATGGCCGCCATCCTGAAAAAATGGCCGCTCCCCCGCGCTTGCGCCATGGCGATCGAGGCCGGAGTCGACACCATCCTGTTGAAGGCTGACGACGAATCGCGGTCGCAGTGCTTCTTTGGGATCAAGATGGCGGCAGAGTCGGGCGAATTGCCCCTCGCCCGGCTGAACGATGCCGTGCGACGCCTGCTCAACCTGAAGTACGACCAGGGGCTGTTCGCCTCCGCTGGCAGGATGGACCCAGAGAAGACTCGTTCTATCGCGAGGAGCAAGCAGGTCATCGCTTTTTCGCGCGAAGTGGCCGAGCGGGCACTCCTGGTGATGCGGGACGATCAGCACCTCCTACCGCTTGGCAAGGAGCAGCAGATCCTGGTCGTCGAACAGTGCATCCCCTACGAATTTCTCGGCAAGGATCCGTACAGCCATCCGCACATGTTCTGTGAGGCCATGACGACCCATTCCACGAATCTCATCTTGGACGACACGGCCTTTCACGCGACGGACGCGGACATCGCGGAGGCTCTGGAGCTCGCCCAACGGGCGGACCTCGTCGTCATGACGAACTACTATGCCCGTATCGAGAAGAGGGGGAACAACCAGCATCTCGTCCAGCAGCTAAAGCAGGCGGGCCACCGGGTCGTGGTCGTCACCAACTACCCCTACCTGGAGGGTCGCACCGACGAAGCCGATGCCGTGGTCTGCAACTTCAGCGGGTCGCCCGATTCGATCCGGGTTGCTGCGGACCTCCTGTTCGGAACCGTCGCGCCCACACCGACGACCAGACTTCCCATAACCATTGGGGTTTAGTTAGGTCCTCTCGACCGGGGCGGAGAAAGGCTGCCTTTGTCCAGAATGGACTACGACATCGTCTTCATCGGGCACATGTGCTTCGACGAGATCATTCCATTCGGAGGATCGCCCGTGGTAGCTCCGGGAAGCGCCGTCTTGTGTGGCGCCATGGTGGCCGCCAGGATCGGCAAGCGGGTCGCGGCCGTGGTCAAGATGCGGACGGAGGATGCCGACATCCTCCGCCCCATGCAGGAGGTGGGCGTCCGAACCCATGTGATTCCCGCTCCCTTCACCACGTATTCTCGCGTCCTGCACGAATCGGAGAACGTGGACGACCGGAAGCTGACGATCGTCAGGACGGCCGGCCTGATTTCCCTGGAGGATGTGCCTGAACTGGCATCGAGGAGCGTGCACCTCGCGGGTATCTCCAATACCGAGTTCGACATGCGCCTGATGCAGGGCCTCGGCGCGAGAGGCCACAGCCTGTCAGTCGACCTCCAGAGTTTCGTACGGCAAGTACAGCCGGTCACCGGGGAAATCAGGTTCGGTGACGTGGAGAACAAGCGCGACATCGTGAGCATCATGGACAGGGTGAAGCTCGACGTCGTGGAAGCGCGCATCCTGACGGGCACGGATGACCTCGCGGAGGCCGCTCTCGTGGTGGAATCCTGGGGCTGCCGGGAGATCATGATCACACATGCCGAGGGTGTCCTGCTGCGAGCAGACGGTCAGACCCACTACCAACGGTTCTCGAACCATAGCATCGTGGGCAGGACGGGCCGCGGAGACACGACCTTTGCCGCCTACCTCGGCTGGAGACTCGATCACGGTGTGGAAGAAAGTCTCAGGTTCGCGGCCGCTCTGGTTTCGATCAAAATGGAATCGCGCGGGCCATTTGCCGGAACGGTGAAGGACGTGCTCCAGAGAATCAGAGAGAAGCACGCCCGGTTGTCCTGAGTGAGGCGACGGCCGCGGGCTCGCCCGGTTTCCTCGATGCATGGCCCAAAGAATCCCGATAGCCCCGCTCCTTGCAGCGCTTGTGTAGTCCTAGATCTTCTGCTTCACCGACCAGATCTCGCTGGTATCGAGCGCAGTCCAGGGTGGCAGCTTCTTTTCCAACTGCAAAATCTCCGGCGCGGTCGAAGGACCTCGGACGTCGATGAGTTCGACGTCCACCGGAGACGAACGCGCAAGCTCCAGCGTGAGTTCTTCTTCCTTCGCTGAAGCTCGACGGAAGGGGGGATTTTCTTCATGAAGCGGCACTAGCGAATTTCCGCATCCAGCTTGCTCGGCTGGGGCTCGGCGACCCGGTTTCAGTCTGTTGCTGACAGGCTGTCCGCGGCTTCCGCGTCCGGTGAGACATCCCCGGCCACCGACGCGCCATCGTCCACCACCGGTGCGTCGACGCCGGTGGCTGCGTCCGCTGCCTCAGCAGGAGCATCGTCGGCGGCATCCACATCCACCGCCGCAACAGAGCCGTCGGAGCCTGCGTCCACTGCCGCAACCGGACCGTCGCTGGCAGCGTCCGCCGCCGAACCCGTGCTGCCACCGGCTGCGTCCTGGCCGGTGCTGCCTGCTGAGCCTGTGGATATCGGGCTGCAGATGCCATTATGGGGCGAGTCGGTCGGAAAGCGGCAGACCAGGTCGCTGGAACAGTCCGAGTCAATTTCGCAACGATCGCCTTCCCCCTGGCTGCATCCGCCGCAAAGCACGAGGGTGCCCGCCAGAGCAAAGGCCAGACTTATCGCTCGAGATCTCGACTGCATGGTTTCGTGGGTTAGCACGCCCGCCTCGGTTTGTGAAGGCCGGAAGCGTCCGCCCCATGCTAGCCTGCGTCCATGGGACGTCGTCCGATTCTGATCGTGGCAGTGTGCGCCTTGGCCTACGTCGGGGCGTTTAGCCTGCACGCCGCAGAGAAGGTGCCCCACAAGCTCTCCTCGCTTGAGCGCGAGGCGCGCGCGTTTCTCGAAACCATGACCGGCCTCCTGCAGCCGCTCAACACGGTGGCCAACCAGACGGCATGGATCGCCGCCACCGACGTCAGCCCCGAGCATACCGCAGCGCGCGCCGCCGCTGAAAAGGCGGCGGCAGCGGTAAGCGGCTCCAAGCTGGTCATCGAGCGGACTAGCGCCTACCTAGCCAAGCCGAGCGAGCTGTCTGATCTCACTTCGCGCCAGCTCCGCAAGCTGCAACTGGCCGCAGCCGAGAACCCCGGCACCATCCCTGAGGTGGTCAGCCAGCGCATCGAGGCCGAGGCCCGTCAGTCGGCTGTACTCGACAGCTACAGTTTCTGCCTGCAACCGCTGGCGGGGGGAAAGTGCGGCCGCCCCACCTCGGCCAACGAGATCGACCAGATTCTTCGCCATTCGCGCGTGCTGGCCGAGCGGGAGCGGGCCTGGATTGCATCCAAGGAGATCGGCCGCCCGCTCAAGCCCGGTCTGGTGGAGTTGCAGGCCTTGCGCAACCAGATCGCGCGCGCCATGGGCTACTCGTCGTTCTTCGCCCTGCAGGTGGCCGACTACGGCATGACCGTCGACGAGATGATGGCGCTCATGAACGCCACCCTGGAGGCGGCAAGGCCGCTCTACGACGGGCTGCACTGCTTTGCCAAACACGTTCTGGCTGACCGCTTCAGAAGGCCCGTGCCCAAGCTGATTCCCGCGCCCTGGCTGGGCAACCGCTGGGCGCAGGAGTGGCCCGACCTGGTCCAGGGCACCAGCCTGGATCCCCTGTTCAAGGGCAAATCGCCTGAGTTCATCGTGCGCACCGCCGAGGACTTCTACGTGTCGCTCGGATTCCCGCGCCTACCTGAGGTGTTTTGGAAGAAGTCAGACCTCTTCCCGGTGCCGGCCAATTCGCCACGCAAGAAGAACGCCCACGCCACCGCCTGGCACATCGACGGCGAGACCGACGTGCGCTCGCTCATGAGTGTGGAGCCGGACGCGCAATGGTTCGGCACCGCCCACCACGAGCTGGGCCACATCTTCTACTACCTCTCCTACGCCACGCCCGAGGTGCCCTACCTGCTGCGCGCCGGGGCCAACCGCGCCTTTCACGAAGCAGTGGGCGAGCTGGCGCGACTGGCGAGTGAGCAAATCCCCTATTTGCGCAAGCTCGGCCTCCTCCGCCCCGGGCAAGAGCCCAACGCCTCGGCAGCACTCTTGCAGTCGGCGCTGGAGTCGATGGTGTTCCTGCCCTTTGCCGCCGGCACCATGACCCACTTCGAGCACGATCTCTATGAGCGCGACTTGCCGGTTGCCGAGTGGCAAGACCGCTGGTGGCAATACGTGGCCGCGTATCAAGGGGTGGTGCCGCCGGGCAAGCGCGCCCCTGATCTGTGCGACGCCTGCACCAAGACCCACATCAATGACGATCCCGCCCAGTACTACGACTACGCCATGGCAACCCTGATCAAGTTCCAGCTCCACGATCACATCTGCCGCAAGATCGTGAAACAGGAACCACGAACCTGCGACTACTCGGGCAGCGAGGAGGCTGGCCGCTTCCTGCGCGACATCCTCAAGCTGGGCGCCACGCGCGACTGGCGCAAGGTCATGCGCGAGGCCACTGGCGAGGACATCGGCCCGCGCGCCATGCTCGATTTCTATCAGCCTGTGCTCGAGGATCTGGCCAAGCGTAACCAGGGGCTGGATTGTTCGCGCTAGCTCGGGTCTAAAGTAAAGTGGACGTTGGCACGATCACTGATCAGCCCAACGACGCTGCCGTTGGCTAGGGGACCGGTAATCGCCAAGTCAAAGGAGGCCGTTGTCCCGCTATTCGGGTCATAGGCACAGGCCGTGGTCGTGCACAGACAGACGTGATATTCGGTGCAGAGACTCCACTTTCCGCAGTCCACAAGTGTGTTTTGCCCATTGGCGGGATTCAGCAGAGCGCACTGCGGATTAGTGCCACCGCCCGCTATGAGGCCTCCCCAGGTTGGAGGAAGGCACAGTCCGCTGTCGTCGCGTGGCGTCTGCAGCGCGCACCATCCGGACCACAACTGGAGGTTGTTGATGGCAAACCGAAGCCGTTGGGGCTGGAACGTGCCACTGGTCATTGAGTAGGCAAACCCCTCGGCCCAATAGCTGCTAGGAATGGGCATGAAGCCGCTCACTACAGGTGGGTACGCGACATTCGGGTCGGTAGCAGGTGGCGGCGGGGGGCCATTGCCCAGAAAGACCGTGACCATGACCTGACCGGAGGAATCGACGGTCGAGGTGAACCTGATCACGTCTGAGCCAGACGGAAACTGGTAGTTTTCGATATATCCGGTCCACGAGGTTGGACCTTGGCCGAGCGGTTCGACAGGGCCTGGGCCGCCGTCGGCGCCCACAGGGATCGGGCTGCAGAACTGTCCTGGCACGGGGCACTGCCAGCCTGGTTCAATGGCGCAGCCTGTACAGCCGTCACCGCTGACCGTGTTGCCGTCATCGCAGTACTCGCCAGTGTCTATCAATCCATTCCCGCAGTTGTTGATGTTGGGAAGGCTTGCCATGTCACCACCGGCCCCACCGGCAGGAACGAGACACAAGGTACCGCATCCCCCACTGCCGCCGGCAACCTGCAGCATGCCGCCCACGACCGCACCACCGAAACTACTATCTGCCGTGTTGCCACCGGCCCCACCGGCAGGAACGAGACACAAGGTACCGCATCCCCCACTGCCGCCGGCAACTTGCAGCATGCCGCCGCTGCCGACTGCACCTCCGACACCCCCCTCGACGGAAAAACCGCCCGCAGCCGCACCCGAGATGGAAACCCCAGCATCTGAACCGAGCGCCCCAATCCCGTGACTACGATCGCATCCAGCGAGCACGGCCAGCGCTGCAAGGAACAATTTCTTTCTCATGACCTTGTCTCCTCTCGGACCCTCTCGTGTGGCGAACGCGACAAAACCTTTCACTTGCCGATCAGGGTGCGAGCGTGATCCGCGAATCGTCCTGTCGGAAATCGGGCGAGATACTGTTCGAGGTCACTGCGCGCCCCTGGCCCGTCGCCCATCTGCGCACGGCAGGTCGCGCGCCCATACAGGGCTCGTTCGGTGACCAGATCAGGTGGCATCTCAGCGGCAAGCAGCGAGTTGAAATCGTTCAACGCCGCTCCACACCTTCCCTTTTCAGCACGCAATTCAGCGCGCGCCACCAACATCTCGCGCCCTACGCTCGCCCTGGTCAGCGCCAGTCCGTCGAGCAGTCGCAAGGCCTGATCGTGTTGACCGAGGCGCAGCAGGGCCTCGATCCGTGTCACCTTTGCCTCAGGCTCAAGCGCGCCCTTGGCCTCGAATCGCGCACGGTGCTCATCCAGCATGGCCAGGGCTTGTCCGGGATCGTGTTCCTGCCGGAGCTTGTGGATGGCTCCGGCGAGCAATCGCGATTCTTGCGCCAGCGCAGATGGATTGGGCGGCAGCGCTAGGGGAGGTTCAAGCGACGCCTTTGCCTCCAGCGATTCCTGCGTGGCCCCCCGAAAGGCCAGGCGGGGCGCGGGGGTCTCCTCGACGCGCGCGATCGGCGAAGGCTCCGGCAAGAGAACCGGAGCAGGAGGTGGAGCGACGACCGCATGGGTGCGCCGTACCGGCCCGCTGGGCGGCATCGAAACCGGGGCGTCGGGCAGAGCCGGGCCAACGGAAGCCGCGCGCAGAAAGTGCATAACGGCCGCAGACACAACGCCGCCGAATAGCAAGAGGCCGACTGCGATCGCTACCTGCCACGCCCATCTTCTGGACAGATGCCGTTCCCGGGTGCGCAGTCGCGCGGCAACCTCAGCCAAATTCTTCGTCCCAAATGGCTGCACAGCCGCCGCCGATCGCAACAAAGCCCCTGCCAAAGCCTCATCGCCGTCGCCGGGAGGCTGCGCGGTCCAGCGGTGGCGTATGGGCGCCCGCTCATTGGCGTCAGTCTGCTTGCTTCGCGCCGTCGGTTCTTTCATGTGCTTCTCCCCGAATCGCGCTTCATTTCGGCGATGAACCGGGCTCGCGCCCGATGCAGATGCACCCAAACCGTGGCGGGGTTGAGTCCAGTCAAGGTAGCGATCTCTTCGCCTGACAACTCCTCGAGCTCGAAAAGAATGAGCACATTCCGGTACTTGGCAGGCAGTCGGTCAAGGATGCGGTACACCGTCGCGCCAGACTGACGTCGCTCGACCTCGTCGAGAGGGGTCAGATGCGGTGGTGCCGTCGTCCGCTCGATCTCGAGGTGCCTGGCGCGTGAGAACCAACGTCGGAACCGGTCTTTGCGGCGGCTTTCCTGCGCCACGCGTTCCGTGATCCGGTAGAGCCAAGTAGTCACTTTGGCATCGCCGCGAAACTCCGGCAGCCGACGCCGGACAACCAGGAAGATCTCGTGCACGAGATCGTCGACATCAACCAGGGGCCCTGCGAGTTTTGCCGCCCAGCGGGCCACGGCGGGCGCATGGGTGCGATAGAGCGTTTCCAGGTCCGGGACGCCGGAAGGGCTCTCGATGAAGGGAGTCGCGTCAGAGCGGACCAGCGTCATGTTCACCTAGTCCTGTGTTCCAACCCGTCCCATACCTTTCACGGAAAACGACCCAAGCTGAGTCCAAAAGCGACCTGGATCTCCAAATGCGGAAGCTGGCCCCGGTCGCCGAGACCGCCGATTTCGACGTAGTCGTGTCCAGGATAGGCGAGTAGGTCCAGGCCAATCCACCCCGCCGCGTTGTTCCAGGCCCACCTGCCGCGCAGCCCAGCTCCAACGCCAAGCTGTGCACTGGTGTCTGAGGTGGTCGACGGCAAGCCGACCCCTTCGACGTGCAGAAGCGCGATCACTCCGCCCGCGTGAAGATCCAACGTCGTCGCGCCTCGGCCCAGACGGTAGCGTGGGGCCACTGCTAGCGCCACGCGTGTCCAGTGGGCAGCGCCTGCCAACGATCCGACAGATTGGGAATGGGTAGAACTGGCCGAGAGCGCGACCGCAACGCCAAACTGTCCATGCGCTGGGGACAGCGACCCTGCGATCGTGGCGCCGGGAACAACTTCGCCGCCTGCGATCGAGGCGAGCAGGCCGAGGTCGACATCGAAGCGCAGGTGTGGAACGGGCGCTGGCTTCATCTCCTTCACCTCGCAAGGCGCCGGTGCGGGACAAGGGGATACTGGCGGCAACCTCACCGATGTCGCGACGTTGGGATTGAACTCCGCCTCCCAAGTGGAAAGGACGACGGCCACGGCCTCCGCCAGGTCGGCACAAGAGCCGGTCCGATTCAAAGTCCGTTCCGCCAGAAGACGGCCATCCGGTCCAAGCAGCTCGACGTGAACCGTCCCATCGGCACCGGACAGGTACGCCCGATGCCGATCTGAACCTGGGTGCCCCGTGGTGGAGCCGGAGAGCTGGGCCAAGCGGTCGCGTACCTCTGCGGGCGTGGGGCAGGTGCTGTTACCCCCTAGATCCAAGAGTGGATGAGCGAGCCAAAGGGCTAGCACGGCTGCAATCACGTCGTCCTTGCCGTACTAGAAACTAACGCTGTCGAATCTCACCAACTCGGCAAAGGCGGCGCAGCGGGAACGGATGGCGGACTCCTCCAGCGATCGGAAGCGATCCAGGCTGAAGTCTTCCACGCAGAACGAAGCCAAAACCGAACCCACCACGAGCGCGGTGCGAATCCCGGCCGGCGAGGTGTCGCCATTGCGGGCCAGCCAGCCCATGCAGCCACCGGCAAAGGAATCGCCGGCGCCGGTGGGATCCACCACGCTCTCCAGCGGAAACGCCGGCGCAGCGAACACGCCATCCTGGCAGAAAAATAGCGCCCCGGCGTCGCCGCGCTTGATGACCACAGCACTCGGGCCCATGCCGCGAATCACGCTGGCCGCTGCGGGTAGGTTGTCTTTGCCGGAAAGCTGACGAGCTTCTTCGTCGTTGAGCAACACCATGTCCACCCGTTCAAGCACCCGCAAGAGATCGGATCGCTTGCCACTGATCCAGAAGTTCATGGTGTCGCAGGCCACGAAGCGCGGGCGGCGCACCTGGCCCAAGACCTCAAGCTGCAGGACGGGATCGATGTTGGCCAGAAAAACGAATGGGCTGTCGGCATAGGCCGGTGGCAACTTGGGCCGGAAGGTCTCGAAGACGTTGAGTTGGGTATCCAGGGTGGCGCGATTGTTGAAGTCCGCCGCGTAACGGCCGGCCCAGCGAAAGGTGCGGCCGGCGACGCGTTCCAGGCCAGCCAAATCGATCTTCCGGCTGCGCAGCAGGGCCTCGTGGGCCGAGGGAAAATCGCTCCCCACCACGCCAACCAGGCGCACGGGCGCGAAGAACGAAGCGGCGAACGAAGCGTAACACGCGGCGCCGCCCAGCACCTCATCGCGGCGGCTGCTCTGAGTTTCGATAGTGTCGAGCGCCAGCGATCCCACGACCAGTAGCGGCGAGCCCGCGGGCTCGGCCGGCTGGGCGACAGTGCGGCTTGGATCTGGTTTCACGGCGATACCTCCTTGCGCGAAGTGTCCTCTTGCTACCATGAAAGACACCATGGCCGAAAACCCTCCTCCGCACTCGGTGGAAGCTCTGGTGGTTGCCGGCGACTACGCCGGCTTTGGCCCCGCTTGGGCTTGGCCCTCTGCCGAGCGGGGGAGCGTCCCGGACATGCCCGACCGAATCATTGCCACGACCGCTCTCCACCTCCATCTCCCGCTCGTGACGAGGGACAGGAAGATTCGCGCGGCCGCTCTTGAAACGATCTGGTGACCGCAGCAGGCGCCTCCCGCAGGCAGCCCACATCGATCACTGCGGTTTGCCGGAGGCCTGGCTGCGGATACCGGCGAGGATGGGTTCGATCTGCTGTGCCAAGGCGGCCAGGCCGTGGGACTGCGCGATTTCGAGGGCCTCCTCTGCCAGCGCAAGGGCTTCGCGGAACTGACTGCGCTGCGCTTGGATGTTGGCCTGGTTGGCGAGCGAGGTCGCTAGCCCGCTCGGGTTGCCGAGCTGTCTGCAGATGCGCTCCTCTTCCTTGTGCAAGGCCATGGCTTGGTCGAGCTGGCCGCGGTCGGAGAGGATGTTCGCCTGGTTGCCCAGAGTTGCCTGGAGGCCGGCGAGGTTGCCGATTTGCCGGCAAATGCGCTCCGCTTCCTCGTACAAGGCCATGGCCTGGTCGAGCTGGCCACAGTCGGAGAAAATGACCGCCTGGTTGCCCAGACTTATCTGGAAGCTGTCGAGGTTGCCGAGCTGCCGGCAGATGCGCTCCTCTTCCTTGTGCAAGGCCATGGCCTGGTCGAGCTGGCCGCGGTCGGAGAGGATGAGCGCCTGGTTGCCCAGACTTGCCGCGAGGCTATCGAGGTCGCCGAGCTGCCGGCAGATGCGCTCCTGTTCCTTGTATGAGGCCATGGCTTGGTCGAGCTGGCCGCGGGCGTCGAGGATGCCCGCCTGGCCGCCCAGACTTGCCTGGAGGCTGTCGAGGTTGCCAAGCTGCCGGCAGATGCGCTCCTGTTCCTTGTATGAGGCCATGGCTTGGTCGAGCTGGCCGCGGGCGTAGAGGATGCCCGCCTGGTTGCAAAGACTTATCTGGAGGCTGTCGAGGTTGCCGAGCTGCCGGCAGATGCGCTCCTGTTCCTTGTGCAAGGCCATGGCCTGGTCGAGCTGACCGCGGGCTTTGAGGATGAGCGCCTGGTTGCCCAGGCAAATGGGCAGGACCTTGCCCTCGGCTTTGCGCTCGTCCGGGATGCCCCAGCGCAGATCCACCTCGCCCCAGGTGACCCCGCGCGCCTCGCACAGCTTGCGCAGCTCAGGGAAGACGCGCTTGACCAGCTCCTCCCGCTCGGCGTGCATGTCCGCGAAGGTCGACGACACGAAGACGCGGATCACCCGGTCGATGGGTTTCTTCCCTGCTTCTTTCGTCGCCTCAGCCATCGCGTCAACTCCAGTTCTCTCAGAGCCTGGTTGCAACTACAAGACGCGCGAGACGTGGGGTTTTTGACCGGGTGGCCGGTCTGGCCCCGCCGATCAACGTCGGCGCGGCGTTGCTCCGGCGCTGCCGGCGCCACCTGACTGGCGGGCAATGAACTTCTCGAACATGGGCACGGCAAAGCAGTACTTGCCGTGTCGGTTCTTGTACAGAAGCCCATTGCCGGCCAGAGCCGCCAGCATCTGGTTCACGTGGCTGGGGCTGAAGGCCTTGCCGCCGACCTGCGCCGACTTGGCGGCGATCTCCTGCACGGTGAACTCGGTGCCAGCACTGTCCAGCCCGGCAATCACCGTAAGCAGATCGCGCTGGCGATCCGTGGCGCGCGCCCAGCGGCCGGCGAAGAAGTCGCTATCCAGCTTGCGCGTGATCTCCACGACGGGAATTGACCGCTGGCCCTGCAGGAAGGCGTCGTAGACCTCGCGGCAGACGAACTGGATGAAGTACGGGTAGCCGCCGGAAAGTGCAATAATCTGCTTGACGGCTCTATGGTTCAGCTTCACAGGGCAGCCGGCGGCCGCAATGGGCTTGATGATGGCGTCGCGGCTTTCGGTTTCGGTCAGCCGGTCCAGGAAGACCACCCGGAACATCCGCTCGGAGAAGGTGCGGGCTTGCACCAATCCGGGGAATAGGGTCGGCAGTCCGGCTAGGGCGAGCATGAACGGGATCTCCTTCTTCTGAATCGACTGGAACACGTCGAGCAGCAGGGACAGCGGGTACTGCTGCCTTGCCGCGTGGTCCGCCAGGTTCTGCGCCTCGTCGTACGCGAACACCACCCCGTGGATGCCACGCGCCTGAATCGCCGCCCACGCGATCTCGAGAACGCGCCTCAACTTGTCCGAGACCAGCCCCGGCGTGCCGCGGTAGAGGGCATCGAGTGTTTCAAAGTCGAGCCGCACCGGAATCTTGGTGGTCGATGCGCCAAACCCGATCGCCCGGCGCTCCTTTTCGGCGACCTGGAACCCCGCCGTGACCACGGCCATGTCCGTCAGCAGGCGCAGGACGACGTGTTCCTCGCTGAGACTCGAAGACTCGGACAGGTCGGTCCCTATCCATAGCCAGTTCGCCCCGGTCGCGACCGGCTTGAAGGTGTCAAGCAGGACCGTCTTGCCGGTGCCGCGCAAACCGGTCAACACCAGGTTCTCGAGGATCACGTCTTGGCGCACGAGGCGGCCCCACTCCTTGGCCTCCGCCACGCGGCCGGCAAGGTACGGCGGCATGTGCCCGGCGCCCGGCCGGAAGGGATTTGACAGTGCAGGATTCATGATGAAAACAGGTTAGGCATTGCACTAAATTTAGTCAAGTGATTACATTTAGACAAGTGACTCAGTCGGGCTCATCTTGCGTTCCCGCCCCGTGGCTAGTCGCGCTGGTCCTTGCGCTCGTCCGGGATGCCCCAACGCAGATCCACCTCGCCCCAGGTGACCCCGCGCGCCTCGCACAGCTTGCGCAGCTCAGGGAAGACGCGCTTGACCAGCTCCTCCCGCTCAGCGTGCATGTCGCGGAACGTGGACGACACGAAGACCCGGATCACCCGGTCGATGGGTTTCTTCTCTGCTTCTTTCGTCGCCTCAGCCATCACGTCAACTCCAGTTCTCGCAGGGTAGCGCCAGCGGGTTCCGTGGGCCGGCCGGAGAGGATTCACCCGGCTCCCCGGCGTCAGGTCGGCGCCTTTTCCGCCAGCCCGTACCCCGCAAGCGCCACAATCTCGGGATAGTGCAGAACGTTCTGGCGGTCCTTGTCCTTCTCCTTTTCGGACAGACGGCGGTACGGCACCAGCAGATCGTGGACGCGACTCGCGTCGTCGCGTGCGCCCTGGCGCCAGCCGTTGCGCAGCTTGTGCTCCATCCAACCGTCGTGCTCGGCCTCGGACAGGATCTCGATGTGCGCGCGGATGATCTCCCGCGCCCGCTCCGGGGCAAGGGCTGCCGGCCCGGCGGGAACCACCCACAGGGGCGCCAGACGCAGGATGAACGGCAAGCGATGCGCAGCGGCCTCGTTGTCAGACTTGATTTCGTCGGGTAGCTCGGCGTAGTCCGCGTCGTATTTGAAGGCCCAGCCTTCGCGTCTGCACAGTTCGCGGTAGAAGCGATGAAACGCGGGCGCCAACGTGGATGCCTGGCAACGAAAGCTGAAATCGCGCCGGCAGAGCTCTTCGATTTCGGCCAGCTCAGCGTGGATGGACACCACCTCGGCGGTGGGCAGATCCGATCGCCGAAGTGCGCCGCGTTTGCCGTGCTGGACCAGCAGATTGGCAATTTTCTCGACCGACCGACTGCCGTGCTTGTATTCCTTGATTTCAAGCAACGCGCCGAGAAGGCCGCGGTCGATTTCCAGTAGCTGTTTGTCCTTGACCCCAAAGAGAGCCCGCAGCAGCAAAGCCCGCCGGATCGGGAAGCAGATGTCTGCGGGATCCACGGCCTCGGACGGCCCACAGCCTTTGCGGCGGGGATTGGGGCCCAGAATGTTCAGGTATCCCGCAAGCCGGCTCTTGAAGTCTGGCCCCTTCAGCAGCTTCCACTCCTGCTTCGCCTTGCGCGCCTCTGCGCTTTCCTCCCCGGGCGGCCCGAAACCGGCGAAGTCCTTGCTGGTGCCTCCCGCGAACACGAACACGGCGCGCCCGATGGGGTGGGTTATCTGTCCCTCCAGGAACTTTCCGTCCTGCATGGGCGCCAGCAGGTATTGCAGCCAGAAGTATCCGCGCGAATCGAATTCATCCCAGAACACCACTGGAATCCGACCGTCGATGGCGATGTCACGAACCTGATGGAGCGCACCGATCAAATCTGCCGGGCCTTCGAACTGCGACAGGTTGAATTCCAGCAGCGGCACCTGATCGCCGAAGACACCTTTCGCGATCTCCTTCACGGCAAACGACTTGCCTGCGCCGGGCGGCCCGAAGACACCTATTGACAGGGGCTTTCGTTCGCCACCAGCAACGTACTCCCGCATGAGATCGCGCACGCCGCGTAGGCTTTCGATCTCTGCGCGGTCCACGGTCATCACCTTGCCGAAACGCTGCTTGGGCGCATCGACCAGGAAATCAGGCCCGGCCAGCGCCAGCTTAGTGGCGACGCCGAACAGGGGGCCACGCGTCTGAGCCGTCGCATGATTGGCGGCGATGATGGTCCAGGTCTCCGCAGCCGGGTCCGCAAGCGGGACGTCCACGCTGGCCAAGAACAGGCCTCTCTTCTGATCCGCAGGCTGCAGTTGGGCGCGAAGACCCGCGAAGTCCCACGACGGCGGCGGATCACGATCAACCGGACCGAGGCCGGTCTGGAGGAGGTGACGCGCGGCCGCGATTCCCGCCCGAACCCCCGATTGCAGATTCTGCGGATCGGCGTCCACGGCAAGCTGCCTTACCACGCCTGCCACCAGCGCCGACGTCGCGCCGAAAACCTCACCATCTATCTTCTCTCGTATGGTGTAGTCGCCTTCCATGAGATCGGGATCGAAAAGCAACCGCGCGCCCACGATCCGCCCGTGGGTCGAGGTCACGACAAGGGCGCCCTCGAGACCGATGCGAAGCACCAGATGGCGGCAGCCAAGCAGCGGACTGAGGCTCGGGTTGTCTTGCAATTCGCGGACAAGATCGAGTGCCGTGCGTTCCCATGACGCCCCTTGCGTGATGCGCGCTTCCTCGCGGCGGAGATCCTCAACGTCGAGCACGACGACCAGACGATCTTGGTGCGGTTCGAGCGCGCGCCACAAGTCGCCGGCAGCGAGCGGGGACGTCGTCTTGAGCACCATCCAGCGCGGCAGCCGATCCGACGCTGCCGTCGGCGTGGCCAAGAATGCCGGCCAGCCCGCCCGTTGCGGGGCCAGACGGTAAAGCAGGCCCGCATCGTCCAGGACGACGATGTCAGAAGGTGCGGCCAGAGCATCAGCGTTCACCAGCTTGCTGTAGGCGCCGTCGGCAATTGCGTTCTTGGGCTTCCAGCCATAGCCAAGCTTCTCCGCCAGGCGCCAGACGGCGCTGCCCGCCGCAGGAAAGGGCCGCCATGCTTCGTGGCTGGTGAGAAAACTCGGCAGGCTCGCAAGCCCCTTCTCGTCGAGACCCAAAACGACCTCTGCCGTCTTCTGCGCGTCGGCGGATGCTTCGCCGGAAAAGGCGCTTTCGAGAAGACGCGCCAGGAAGACCGCATTCCCAGTGGACGTCGCTTGGTGGGTTCCGCGCGACAGGAAATCCGATGGCAGGCAGCGCGATCCGCGGAAAACGCGAATCTCGCGTACAGCGTCGCCAGCGACGAGGATGCGTGGCAGGCGGTCAGGCTTCTTCTTGGTTGCTTCGTTCATGACGGGCGCGGGAATGATAGCCGAGATCGATCTACTGGGTGCGTTTCGGTGCGCTTGGGAGGATCTCCACCCGGCCGTTTCGGATAACGGCGCGCCAGAGGCCGTCGGGGGAAATGTCGCGGGGGGCGGAGAAGGAGGCAAACCAGGGGGAGGTTGCACGGAGGGTTTTTGCGTCAAGAACATGCGTCGTACCGTCGCGGGCGGTTGCGCAGAGTAGGGCTCCGTTGCGCGCCCACTGCAGGCCCTCGATGGGCGTGCCGGGGCACTTCGCGCTGGCGACCTCCCTAAAGCACTGCGAGCCTGGATCCCAGGCTTGCAGCAGGATTCGGCCGTTCATATGGGCTACGGCAAGCAGGGGCCGCCAGGGGTGCCAAGCGACGGCCGTGGTCTCTGGCATGATTGGGCCGGAGGGCATTAGCTTGAGGAAGAACACCTCGCCGCCTCCACATCCTGCAACAAAGACGCGGAAGCCGACCCCGCAGCGGGTTACCTCACCTGCCGCCTGCCACGTTGCGAGGCAGAGACCGGTGTCGAGATCCCACAGCTTCAGGGTGCCACCGGCCGAGATCGCCCGCCGTCCATCGGGCAGTACCGCCACGTCAACTACCATCATAGTGTGGCCCTCGAAGGTCCGCAGGCAGGCCCCTGTCTCCAGGTCCCACAGCTTCAGAGTCTTGTCCCAGCTTCCTGAGATCGCCCGGTGGCCATCGGGCAGCAACGCCATGACGCGCACTACGC
>Ga0182027_10004828_pt1 | contig 20704 bp, 17 predicted proteins | sample 712E1DmetaG_FD_121300 | JGI IMG/M metagenome (GOLD analysis project Ga0182027, IMG submission 121300) | Permafrost microbial communities from Stordalen Mire, Sweden - 712E1D metaG (Illumina Assembly) | ecosystem: Environmental > Terrestrial > Soil > Wetlands > Permafrost | place: Sweden...
CCAGGGGATTTCCGTTTCCTAGCGCTCGAGAAGCTTGGTCCATTCGGCGCGGGGCCCGATGAGGCTCATGTCCCCCCGCAGGACGGTCCAAAGCTGGGGAATATCATCCAGCCGCGCGGCGCGCAGCTGACGGCCGACGCGGGTGATGCGGGCGTCACTGGGTTGCGCATAGAGAACTCCCGGTGCCGCATCGGGGCGCATTGTGCGAAACTTATAGAGTTGGAATGGAATGCGGTTCCTGCCCACGCGGATCTGTGAGAAGAACACCGGGCCGCGGTCGTCGAGCCAGACCGCCGCAGCGCACAACATCAGAACCGGCAGCGCGAGCGTCAAGCCCAGCAAGGACAGCGCGATGTCGCTCATCCGCTTCAACCGTTCGTAGACCGGGTCGCGGGTGATCTCAAAGCCTTTCTGAAACAGCCACATCTGGTCGAGGTGATGGAGGGGAATCTTGCGCCAAAAGGCTTCGTGGAAAAGCTCAAGGGTGTACGTGCGAACCCCCGAGAACTGCAGTTCCATGAGTTTCTCGGAAACGGTGAACGGAAGATCGCGGCTCGTTTCATGGAGCACGATCGCCTCGACCTGGTTGCCGAGCCGGTCCACCAGCGTGAACAGTTGCGAGACGGCATGCATTTCCAAACCGACCCACGGAGACACGCTTTCGTGATCCGCGGTGTCAGTCGCCACGTAGAGAACCTCCTGTCCCAGTTGGTTCTTCTCACACGACTCCTTGAAGACCACGCAACTGGACTCGCTACCGACGAAGATGATGGACCGCCGATTGCGGGCGGCGGTTGCACGGAGCGTCAACCAGCGCCGGTAGGTCAATGTAAGGGGTATCAAGAAGACAAAGCTGAAGACAATCACCGCGCGGGACGATTGCAGCGAGTTTGGGTCGCGGATGAGAACAAAGGTCACCAGAAGCATCACGAACAGGCCGGCGAGGATGGCGATCGCATGCTGGCTGGCGTAGGCCACGCTCAACATGTCGGTCCGGGCCGAGTAGCCGTCGATCAGGTAGACGGCGAGAAAGAGCGCCGCAAACGGTATCAGGAGGGCAGGGTTGTTGAAGGAGCCCGACCCAGGGGATCCACGCACCCAGCTGATGGCGTGAAAAACCACAATCAGGCATGCAAGATCAAGCGCGAACAGCAACAGGGGGGCCAGCCGGCGGAAAGTCATGGATCGATAACTATCGCTAAGCCGTCTCTATGCAAATTGTAGGAGCGGGCTTCCGCCTTCGCTGAAGTTACGGCGGACAGGTGCTCGCGACCTGTCCGCTATAGGCCCGGCGAAGGAGGAATCCGGATTGGAATCGCCTGTCCCTCGACTCCGCTCGGGACCCTGACCCAATCGACTCCGCTTAGGGTCATCCTGAGCCTGCCTGCGGTGTCGCAGACCCTGAGCTTGTCGAACGGGAGCCTGTCGAACCCGTCGAACGGATGAGCTTGTCGAACGGTCAAGCAGGCTCCTGCACCGATCACAGGAAGGCGTTCTTGGAGGGTTTCATCGGGTGGATACGGCTAGGAGTCAGTCCTCACGGCAAGCAGTTCTTCCCATGCGTCGACAGCGGCCTTCAAGGACCCGGATCCCCGGTGCCAGCGCAGCGCCGCCTGTCCCATCAGCCGACGCTGCGCCTCGTCCCGCTGGAGCCAGCGCAGTGTGGTCGCAATCTGCCCGGGATTGTTGACGTCCACGGCAACGCCCACACCCTTATCTGTCACCGATTTCGCCAGTTCACAGTGGAGGGGGCCGACGTAGACGACAGGCCGCCCGACCGCCAGGATACCGTAGAGCTTGCTGGGGAAAACGAGCCGCTCGCATCCGGTGCGCTGGGTGACGAGGTGGACATCGCCGACGGAGAGGCTCTCGGCGAGCCGTGTCCGCGGCTGGGCCGGATGGAATTGAACATTGGTCAATCCGTCCGCCCGCGCCATGGCCTGCAAGGAGGCCTTCTGGGCACCGGAGCCGATGAAGAGGAATCGGATGTCGGGTTCGTCGCGCAACAGCACTGCGGCGGCGAGCAGAGGCTCGAGGGCGTGAACGCGCCCAAGATTGCCGGAATAGGCGACGACGAATCTCCCTTCCAATCCCCACTGGTGGAGAAGGGCGTTCTTTTCCGCGGGCACCGGCTCCATCGTTTCGGATCCGGGCGCCCAGTTTGGAATCACCCGCACCCGCCCTGCCGGAACGCCGTTTTCGGCCACCAGCGCGGCCATGTCGCGGCTGATCGCCACGCACGCACACGCCTGCTGCCAGGCGGCATTGCGCCAGTGTATCCAGGGTCGGCAGAGGCCTGCCAGCATCCTGCTGCCCGAAAGCGCAATGGTGATTTCGGGGTGAATATCCTGCAGCCAGTGCACCAACCGCGCCTGCGTTCGACCGGCGACGGATGCGGCGATCGGGGCGAGCGTTGGAGGGTCGGTCATTGCGACAAACCGGTCGTTGGCCCGCAGACGCGCCCGAAGGACGCGGCGAGCCCCAAGGGAGAACGTCAGGAAGTCCAGGGCCTTCGCCGCCACTCCGCGTCGGCCCCACCGGGTTGCCGGCGTCCGGATGATCTCCACGCCATTGTGAGTCTCCTGCCGGGGCGTCGCCGCGCCGCCCGGTTGACTGGCCAGCACGACGACCGGCCAGCCCCTTGCCGCCAGGCCTTCCGCGAGGTCCGTGAGCAATTGGGCTGTGGCTGGTTCGTCAGGCCAGTAATAGCGGTTGACGAAGATCAGGCGCGGCTTTGCGGACTTCTCAGTCGAAACAGGTTGGGACACGGGTGAAGAAGCCTCCTATTGAAACTTGCGGAATCGACCGAGACCGCAGCGGCGCGGCGTTCCGCGCCGCCGGAGCCGGCCGCGGCTCCGCTACGGAATCGCCTGCACCTCCCGGCGGCAGGCGACCCCGGCGGCCGTTGCGAGAAGGGTCGACGCCGTCACCACGATTGCCGGGCAGGCAAACGGAAAATCAACGCAAGCCAACAGGCCGAGACAGCCGAGACCGGCAAGGATCTCGAAGCTAGGGGACAGCCTCCACCAGCGGGCGGAGGCGGCCCGGGCCACCCCCACCAACGCGGCCAGCCCAAGGAGGGCGCCGACCAGACCCAATTCGGCCAGCCACTGCAGCCAGTCGTTGTGGGCATCCAGAAACACCGACGGAGATCGCTGCTCATTCTGCATCCTGAATTCGGACGACTGCACCCGCGGAAAGACGTACTGAAAACTGCGCCATCCCCAGCCGAACACGGGCTGTTGCTCAAACAACCTCCAGGTATCCCGGTATACGGGAAGACGCGCGTCGCCGATACTCCCGTCGTGCATGGCGGAGAACTGTTCGGAGGTTTTCCGAAACATGAACCGCATCGGGCCGGTCGCGAACAGGAGCGTCGTTGCGCCGGCGAGACCCAGGAGGAGGGCCGCTGACACCGCGGCTCCGCGGCAGCGCGTCCGCTTGGATCCCTGCCTGGTCAACAGGCGGACTGCCAGGATCAGGGCCAGGAGCATTCCCGCGGCGGATGAGGCGCGCGCGCCGCTCATCGGCAGGCTGGCCAGAATGAATACGGCCAGCACCCCGAGCAGCAGCGACGGGGTGTCGCGCCCGGCCCCCGGGTGACTGTGGCGGCTGAAGTCCAGACCCAGTCCGGCCGCCGCGGCGGCACCCAGCAGGGCGAAGCCGCCCCAATGATTGTAGTAGACAAAGCTCGCAAAGAAGTGCCGGTTCGGCGAACTGACTGCGTCGTAAATCATGGTCGCTCCGGCCAGCTTGAAGAGCGAGCCGGAGCAGGCCAGGATCGCTGTATTGACGGCGATCCCCGCGAGCAGCAGTTGCTGGTGCCGGCGGCCGGGACTTGCCAGAAAGAGGTTCAAACCCACGAGAATCAGCCCCGCCTTGAAAAAGAAATCCTCGATCGTGCTTGCCGGCCAGGCGGTCGAAGGCAGGAAACGCAGATAATCGTCGCGCGCGACCAATCCGGCCGGCTGCCCCGCATTCGCGAGGAGACGCATGCTCGGATTAAACGCGCTGACCAAGACGACGAAGGCGAGCGCAGCCAGCGGCAGCACAATCCGGAGAAAACGGACGCGCAAACGCGCCTCGGCCCGGCGCCAGGCGAACCAGGTGATGACCGGCGCCGCCAGGCACCAGAAGCCGGCAATCGCGCGGGCGCGCGGCTCCATGCCACCGAAGCGCCACGACAGGAACACGATGGCCGCGAATGCATGCCACGTGGCGAGCCTCCCGGGCAGGTTGCCGTGGCCGTCGGAGTGGTACGAGAGCGGCGGCGCGGCTGCGATTTTGGCCTCCATGTTTATTTATGACCGCGGCGGAGCCGCAACCCAACCGATCTACAGGAGGTAACGGCAGTTTCCAACGTAGAGGCGCGGCGTACCACGCCGGTGTTTGCGGAACGTGACGCCGTTCCGCTACTTCCCAACGTAGCGGCGCGGCATACCGCGCCGTCGGAGCCGGACGCGGCTCCGCTACAGAACCGTTTGTTTGCGAGCGAGGCCAGGTTCATCCGCACAAGTCCAACGCCAGACCGTTGCTGCCTCTGAAAACCGAAACTAGGCAGTCAAACCTGACCACGGATTGCGCAGATGACATAGATGAAGACCGGCTCATCCGTGCCCATCAGTGCGGTCTGTTACGCCAATGGATCGTTTCAGAGCATTCAAGCTCAGGTGTATGGTTTTAGCTTTCAGCTTTTCAGTTGTCAGAATTTGCCGCTGTCGCCCGCCAGGCCTTCGACCCGAAAACGCGCGAAAAACTCCTGCAGCAGGGCCTCGTCGAGCAGAGCCTCCAGAGGCCGGTTGCTCGACACCCGGACAACCCATTGGGGCGCGCTCGCGCTGATGCCGCGCCGGAGCAGCGCCGGAGCGAGTTGCCAGGGATACAACCCGGCCGCTGGATTGATGAGGCGGCCGTCGAAGTAGTGCCAGAACCAGACATGTTGTGGATAAGTGCCCATCTCGAATGCGAAGCGGCGCGGCGAGGGCAGGGGATAGTGCCCGATCGGCGGCGGCACAGGCTGCGGGATCCAGCCTCCGCCCGGCAGACAGATGTCCGGCGTGTGCAACGCGACTGATCCAAGCGTGGCCTGGCGGCTGGACCAGAACGCGATGTAGAACGTCACCTGGGTGTCCCCGCGATTATAGGTCTCCTGGCGCAGGCAGGATGTGTTCAGCTGCTGGCTGAAGGCGGCGATCCCTGCGTCCGAGCGGCGCGTCCATCCGGGGCAGTCGATCGCCATGAGGGCATGAAGATCCGGCGGCGGGCGCTCGTGCGTGGCCCCTGGCGCCATCTTCCCGAGCGCCAGGAGAGCGAACAGCAGGACCAATCCGGCATAGGCCGAGTGCACCAAAAGCCCGAAGAGCGCGCCGGATCGCGGGGAATTGTCGGCGGGCTGGCTGGCTGGGGCACTGGATCCCGAGCTGAGCATCCGACATGCGGCGAACACGCCAAGGGCCGTTGCTCCGAGCTCAGCATAGCCGATTGCGTCATGCCAGAATCCCCTGATCCCGAAGCCGCCGGCGACAAGCAGGCAGAGCGTGATCGAACGGAGGAAATTCATGATGATCGCGAGGGCGCCGGCTCCCAGAATCACCACAAATCGACGCGGAATCCCCTTCAGCATCCAACCGCCGAAGACCACGCCGGCAAAGAGACAGGCCGTCAGGCTGCGGATGCCACTGCATGCCTCCTCGACTCCAACGACGGCATTTGGCAATTGTATGGTGTTGCCGTGCTGCACCGCCGCCATTCCGAGCATGACAAGGGTCTTGACGGAGGCGGTGGTAATCAGGTTCTGCAGGAACAGGCTTGTTCGGGCAAGCGTGCCGCTCGGAATGGGCACAACGAACCACCACAAGATGACGGCGCACAAGCTGGCGCCGTTGAGGCGCATCCAGCGCGATGGCGACCGCGCCAGAGCCAGGACACCGGACAAGACGAACGCGCTGGCGGCAATGCCGACGAGAAAGGCGGTTTGGGAGTGAAGCGGCCCCTGAACGAGCGCGGCAAGCGCAGCGATTCCGGCGATGGCAATGCCGCAGACAGCCGCGACGCAGTGGAGCGCCGGTCCCGTCCGGTCCCCGCCAAAAGGCAATTTGGTTGTCGGCTCGCGGCGCGACCGCCAGAGCAAGGCGAGGGCGCAGAACGGGGCGAAATAGCCGTGGGACAGTTCCGGCGACTCCCGCCAGAAAGGCAGCAGATACCAGGAAGCCGCTGCGATCGCAACCAGCACGGTGGCCAGCACCAATCGCTCCAGCCAGGAGGACGCGGACCAAAGCGCGCGCAGCGGCGACCCCGCAGTGGGCGGATTGCTCATTGGCAAGGCGCAGTCTTCTTGATCACTCTTGCCGGATTGCCCACCACGACGCTGCGGGGGGGAACATTGCGGACCACGACCGCCCGGGCGCCGACGACGGACCCTGCGCCGATCGTCACACCCGGCCCGATGAATGCATCGGCGGCGATCCAGGCGCCGGATTCGACGCAGATGGGGCGGAGTACGAGGGGAAAATTCGGCTGCCGGTAGTCGTGGGAACCGGCGCACAGGTGCACACCCTGGGATACCAGTACATTGCTCTCGATCGCGATCGGTGCCAGCGCATAAAGCTTCACGCCATATCCGACGACCACGTGATCGGCGATGCTCAGGTTCCAGGGAAATGTCACGTCGACCGACGGGTAAATGCGGACGCCGCGCCCGATCCGGGCGCCGAAGCGCCTCAGCAGGAAGATTCGCCAGCCATGAAGCGGGGTCGGGCTGAAACGGAAGAGCGCCTGGCAGAAGACCCAGAGGATCCGCTTGAGATGGGTGGAAGGCGGGTAGTTGTCGTTGCGGAGATGCTGGACGATGTCGATGGACATGAGAGGCTCAGCTGTCGGAGAACAACAGGTCTGGAGGAATAGGCTGGCGGGCAGCAACGGCTTGATACAGTCGCAAAACGTCCGAGGAAAGCTTCGTCCACGTGAAGCGGCGCTCCACAAGGCTCCGGCCGCATGCCCCCATCGCCTGCAATTCGGGGTCGGCCATCCGGGCGAGACGCACCAGTGCACCGCCAATCCCGTCCACGGTTGGGGCCAAGTCCATGGCTGCTCCGGCGGCGATCCCTTCCGGGAGATTGCAGGCGGTGCTGATCAGCGCCGGCTTCGAGTGAGACCAGGCTTCGAGCACGGTCATGGGAAGGCCTTCGCTGAACGAGGGGAGGATGAACGCCCCGGCGGCTGCATAGCACGCCTGCTTTCGTTCGCTCCAGAGGGGTCCCGGAAAGAGAACCGAGTCGGTTGCGCCCGCGGCATACACCATGGCGCGCAATTTCGCCTCGAAGCCGATCTCATCCCATCCGGCGATGACGAGGCGCCAGCATTTCCCCTGCGGTGTGGCGGAAAACGGAATCCACGCCTGGATCAGAGGCTCCAATCCCTTCTTCGGATGGATGCGTCCGATGAACAGAAGGGTCCGGGGACGGACGGATGGCGATGGATCCCAAGGCGGGGGGGCCACCGGCCCAGCAGGCAGTTCGACGCCGTTTGGAATGACTGCAATGGGACCGTTGAATCCGCAGCTGCGAAATGTGCGGGCCTCAGAGGCGTTGAGGGCACGGAGGACGGCGGCGGCGCGCAGTTGGGCATTCTGGAACAGGCGGCCGGCGACCCTCTTCCTGGTCCCCGACCGCGCGAGAGCCCAGGCGTCGAGCATGCCATGGGGCGAGACGATCAAAGGCGTATTCCGGCTCCGATGGAAGAGCAGGCTTGCAAGGGAAGAATAGGCCCAGAGCCCGTGGACGTGAAGCACGTCGGGACTGAAACGGCGCAGCGCGGGGAGCAGCCGCGGGGTGTAGCCAAACGATGTCGGGGGCCACGCGGGGAAGGCTTCGACCTTGAGGGGAAGCAGCCGTCTGCTGTCTTCGCGCGTGTGGCAATCGGCTGCGCCAAACGCGCGCAGTTCGACTCCTGTCGTTTCCGCCAGTTTGGGCAGCAGGCCCGAAAGGGCGAAGAAGATTCCGCCTTCAAGGCGCGAAACAAACCGGGTGAGCTCTGCAATTCGCATGTGGTTTCAGTGCAGGCGTTGCACGGACGTCGGCAGCGCCTCCGAGAACAAGCCGATCGCCTGTCTTGCCACGGCGTCCCACGTCATGCGCTCGCGGACCAGCCGCGAAGCCGCCGCGCCCATGGTGGCGGCCGCGTCGGGATCCGAAAGCAGCCGCAGGATCGCGCCGGCGGCGGACTCCGCGCTGTGGGGGGCGATGGCCAACCCGTGGATTCCATCTTCGAGGACGTCGGCAGCGCCCGCGTTGTCCGCCCAGATCACCGGGGTTCCGACGGCGGCCGCCTCGAGGAGAACCACTCCAAACGTCTCGTGCCAGGACGCCAGCGCGAAGGCGCGCGCAGCGGCCATCTCGGCTTGCACGACGGATTGCGGAACATAGCCGAGCAGTTCGACCGAATCCTCAAGGCCAAGGCTTTTTCGAAGGTCGAGCAGGCGGTCCCGCTCCGGTCCGTCGCCTGCAATTCGCAGTCTGGCCTCCGGAAAGCGGGCGCGGACAATGGCCCAGGCCTGAAGCAGGATGTCGAATGCTTTGTAGGGTATGAGCATCCCGGCACTGAAGATGACCGGCGGCTTGGGGCGCGAAGAAGCAGGCGGCGCTGCGACCGGGGGAAGATTCGCGCCATTGTAGAGCACCTCGATGCGCGCGGCGGGCGCGACGCGCCGGAGGTCGGCTGCCATTCGCCGGCTCACGACGAGCATCGCCGAGGCGCGAGACGCGATCAAGTTCAGCATGCGCCTCCGCCTCGGGTGCTCCTCGCACGCAGAGATCTCCCAGAGCGCGTGGTCCTGGCAGAAGAAGGGAACTCCCAGGTTCGCGGAGATTCGCATGGCCACCCAGCCGTTCACACAACTGTGGTGGGCGAAGATCACATCCGGCTGCCACTGTCTGGCGATGCACAGGACGCGTCGCTTGCAGAAACACCAAGCAAGCCGAATCCACGGCTCGGGATTCGGCAGATAGAAGCGCTCGATGGCCGTCACGGGATAATAGGGCCAGCGCGGGTAGTCGGCGCGAAGACCGTTCCAGTCGGCGGATGGCGGGCATTTTGAATAGGCCTGGACGGCGGATCGCTGGCCCGGCCACAGCGGAATCCAGGGCGTCAGCGACAGCACGCGCACGTCCGCGCCGGCGGAGCGAAGTGCGGACGCCTGATCAAGCGCCCACGTACCGATCAGGCGGTTCCCAGGCTTGGGAAAATAGGATGCGAGGAACAGGATGCGCATCTGCCGCGGGAAGTGAGGAAAAGCGCTGCGGATCAGAACAGGATAGGAAACTCCAGGCGGGGGCGGGCGCGAGCCACCTCGATCGCTCTTGCGACGGCGGCCATCGCCTGCCTCGCGAACTCTTCGACGGAGTATGCGTCGATTCGGCGTTGGCCAGCGCTGCCAAGGCGCAGGCGGAGCTCGCCGTCTCCCGCCAGTCTGCGCATGGCCTTCAGCAGGTGACCGGGTTCTGCCGGATCGACCAGCAATCCACTGACTCCATCCTCGACGAGATCGACGGCGCAGCCGCAGTGCCGGCTCACGATCGCCGGCAGGCCGGCCGCCATCGCCTCGTTGACGACAAGTCCCCATTGCTCGCCTCGGGTGCTGGGCGAGACGAACACATCGCTTCGCCCCAACCAGACCGCCGTATCCTCCGCGGTGCCGTAGCCGGGCAGATCCACCGAGCTGCGGATGTGCCAGCGATCGATCATCGCATCAATCGCCGGGCGCTCGGGACCGTCGCCCACCAGCACCAGCCGCCAGCCATCGGGGTCCGTCGTCTTAAACTGCCCAAAAGCCTCGACGAGCCCCGCGAAGTTCTTCTTCGGAACAAACCGGCCCACCGCGAGGAAACCGGGAGGGCTTCCGGCCGGGCGCACCGACCGGGCCGCACCGGCCCTCTCGCGCCAGTATCCGTTGTCGACGGCACTGTACTTGAGAAAGATCCGATCAGGCTGGGTGCCGAGCCTCGCCGCATAATCCGCGTGCGCACGGCCGCCGCAGAACACGCTGTCCGCCTGCCGCACGACGAGCCGCTTGAGAAACTCCCTGGGCCAGGAACGCGCGGCGTCGCTTTCCTTTGACTCGAACATCATCACCGCTCCCCGTCGATTCCTCCGGCACCAGCGAAGCGCAGCCCGGGAAACCCGGAATCCATATCCCGGGAGCATCACGGCATCCGGACAGCTCCGATCCAGTTCTAACCGAAGGCGTCGCGCGACAACTGCAGAATGGAGGTCATCCTCTTCACCACCGAGATACAAAGGCCCCTTGGAATCTGCGAAAGTGATCTCATGGCAGTCCGCACTGGCGCCACGTTGCCCGGCTGCAAGGGGGATGACCTTCCATCCTTCTAGCGCCGCACGGGAGCGAAGAGCGGCCAGGCGCGCCAGATGATAGTGCTGGTAGTAGTCCCAAAGAATGACCAGTTGTCTAGGCATCGGGGGCAGAAACGGTGTGATGCTGGCGGCGGGCGAGGCCGACTTGAATCAACCAGTTGCCAAAAACGATCAGCACGATGGTCGGCAGGATCGCCGTGGTGAAAACCAACAGGCTGCGCATCGACATGACCGCAGCGAAGAACCCGGACGCATAGATCAGGTGCCCGAAGGACGAGTTGTGTTCGGACCCGAGGCGGTTCCACCAAGCCATGATCAACCCGAAGGCTCCGCCGCAGAGCACAACTCCGAGAAGTCCGCCACTCATGTACGCCTCGCCGATGAAAGTTGCGGCGAGCGTATAACCTTCGCCGGCTCCCACGGCCTCCTCAATCGACAAGCTCATGCCCTCTGGCTTTCCCGGCCACATCGCTCGCGGGATCGGCCGTATCAACGCGAGATAAGGGATCTCAAATCCGAGATAATCATGTTTCTGCGGGAATACCTGCATGAGTGCAGCGATGACGGAGAGATTGTTGTCGACGAGAAAGCGCGTGCGATCAGCCGGAAGATCCGAATCTTGAGCTCCGTGAAGGTAATTGTAGAAGCCGACGTTGCGAAATTGGAGTATCGCAGTCGTCGCGTAGACCATCGCCGCTCCACTGATCGCAACAACAACGAGGATTTCCTTCCGGCGCGCGCGCCCTGCCGCGAATGCGTAGGCGACCAGAAAAGTCGCGAGATACGTGGCGAAGATGTTTCGTGTCCCGGATGTGAACCCGTAGAAGAAGGTGAAACCGAGACCCGCAGCCACATAGCCCACCTGGAGCTTGCTGAATTTCCGTCGATCTGCGAGCACGACGCCGGCGATCGGCGGGACTAGGTAGAGGACCATGCCGACTTCGTACAGAATGGCCCTCCAGTCGCCAAACTTGCCCCTTCCCCAGGGTTGGGCGAACCTCGGTGCCATGAAATAGTCAATCATGGCGCCGAAGTCGAAATTGACCGCAACGAGCATATTGATGAACCCGAACGCCAGGCAGAGCGTGAAGAGGACAATGGGAACCTGGGAGCGGGGCTCGATGCGCGTCAGGCGCATCAGGCTGGCGGGCGGAAGCGGGGAATAATGCCGCCCCACCGCAAGCGCGGCAAATCCGAGCAAACACGCGTGGACCGCCGGTCGGACGTTCATTGAGCCCATCTGGATGTCGAACTCCGGCTGCGGGACAAGAAACTCAGCGAACGTGAGAAAATAGAGGGAACTGAGCGCCATGATGTCGGCGCGCACGAGGTTGCGGATATTCCCCCGATAATCGATGAGGAGGCTCAGGGCAAAACTGAGCCCCACGCCAAGAGCGTAGCTATGTGCCAGGGCATAGGAGGTGGTGCCGCCGTCGAAGAGAGCGGTCGCCGCCAAACCTGCAAGGAAGACGATCGTCGCACGGCCTGCCGGCTGCGGCGAAAGGTCCGAAATCTGTCGGGCTTCAGTCAAGATTCTCCGCTCTGTCGGTGAGTTCGATCATTTTCTCCGCGGGCGATTGCCAGGTAAGGAGGGAATGGGAGAAGCGATGGCGGTTGTGCATCCACCAATCGATGTCGCGCGCCAGCGCGTCGCTGTCTCCCGCGGTGAAGATCGATCCGTTCTCTCCCTGACGGATGAGATCGGATGCTCCCACCCGGTCGCTGACGACGCACGGAAGTCCGCAGTTCAGCGCCTGGGGCACCACGAGCCCGAACGCCTCCTCCCATGAGGGCAGCACGAGTACAGACGCTTCGCGGAACGCCTCGGCCAGCCGCTGCTGGCTTACCGCTCCGTGGCGCACAATCCAAGGCTCGCCGTCAATGTCTGGTAGATCGGGGGCGATATCCGGCATTGCCGGCCCAAAGAGGTGCAATTCCACCGCGGCGGACTGGCGGAGCTTTTTCGCCGCAGCAACGAGAATGCGCAGGCCCTTTCTCTGAGTCAGCTGACCGGCATAAATGATGCGCATCGGCGCGCGAGGATGGTCCGGCGCCGGCGGACGGAACACGGCTGGATCCGCCGCGTATGGGACCACCCAGATCCGCTCGGAGGCGACGCCAGCATCCTGCAGTTGCCGCTGGACAATCGATGAGGCCACGCAGTGGTAGTCGGCGGCGGCGTATTCTGCGTCTTCCCGCTCGAAATAGGCGGAGTCGAAGCCGTGGTGTCGGGAGAAGTCCAACCCGGCCCGCCGATATTCGTCCTCGATCAGCGCGAGTTGTTGCCGGACCGGGCCGCTGGCGTGGTTCAGCACGGTTCTCATCCCCAGCGCTCGGGCACGGCGGAACGTGGCCAGCGCCTGCCCGGGCATTGCATGGATGATGTCGCCGCAGGTTGCATCCAGCGCGCGCGCGACCGCCGCGTCGAACCCACGGTCCTGCCAGCGGAACAGGCGATGCGGCGCGGGGCGAAGAGCCGCCGGCAGGCGCAGGCAACCGTAGGTGAGGACAGTGCGTAACGAACAAGTGACCGACGGGAACCCCTCCGGCGCACGCAGTTTCCAACTTGGATAGCCGGAATAATATCGACCCAACGCACCCTGCCGATGCAACGCCACCGCCAGATCGTAAAGATGACAGGGATTCGTTGCCGAGATGCAGATCTTCTGGGTGAGGGACACGTGGCAGAGGGCCAGGGCTAAGGATCTCGGAACAACGGGCGGCTGTGCGCGCAGAACGATTCGAAGCGGAAAGAACAAAGCAGAAAACAATATTGCCTCTGCAGGGACGGCGAACCAACAGCGGTTCGTGACCGAACACGGGTCTTCATCAAGAAGGCGACGTCCGATGAAACCCAGCCTGCCATGCTGGTAGCTCGACTTGGGCACGCGTCAATGTCTCTGCTAGGCCGATGTCGATGAAGTACCCATCGAACACCCGCCCCAGAAGAACCCTGCCGGAGGCGAGCCGGGGGAACAGGTCCTTTTCCAACGAGCATGGCGGACTTGGCAGTACCGCCAGCGCGGCCTTTCTGAGACAGTAGATTCCACCGCTGATCACTCCGCGCGCGCGCGACGATTTTTCGGTGAAGGAACTCACAAAGCCCTGATGTATTGCAACACTGCCGTAGCGACTGGCATCGTTGACTTCGCGCAGCGCAAGGGCAGCAAGCGCACTGGGTTCATCTTCGAGCGCCCGTGAAAGCTCCTGGCAGTCAATGTCGAAGATCGTATCGCCATTGAGCACAAAAAACACGTCGTCCAACCGATCTCGCGCGAACCCGACTGCTCCTCCCGTGCCGGCCGGTTCGAATTCAATGCTATGGCTGAGTCGGAGACCGTTGAACTCACCTTCCGGCAAGGCGTCCCGGAACATTTCGGCGCGATACCCAATCGAGAGGATCACCTTCTCGACTCCCCGTTTTCTCAGGTACCCCAAAAGGAATTCCAGGAATGGACGCCCGCTCACGGAGAGCAGCGGTTTTGGGCAGGCGTCCGTGAGAGACCCGAGACGGAAACCCCGGCCTCCGGCGAGAATCAATGCCTGGCGAACCATGCTTGGCGGCCGATCATGCTGACCATGCCTGAGACCCGCGTTCACTGAAATGGAAAGGGAAGACCTGTCCCCCGCAGGCTTGAAGTGCGTGAATCACGCTCGTCCGTCGGAGCGGATCGGTCATGAAGATGATGAAGCCGCCGCCGCCGGCGCCGGAAATTCGTCCGGCGTAGACTCCCGCGTGCATGGCGGCCCCGTAAGCCTGCTCGATCGCCGGACTGGAGATCCGGCTGGCGATCTTCTTCTTGGCTTCCCACGAGCGGCCGAGCACACGGGCGACTTCCCGGATATTCCCCTTGAGGATCGCCTCCTTCATCAGGACGGCGTCATTTTTCAGCTCCTGGGTTGCAGCCAGGGCGCTTTCGTCGAGTTGCTCGATCCGTTGGCGCTGTTCGCGGATCACGTCGGCGCTTTCCCGGGTTACTCCGGTGTAATAGAGGACGATCGAGCCTTCCAGTTCATGGACGTGGCTTTCCTTCACCCGCAGCGGATTTACGATAACCCGGTTGTCGGCGTAGAACTCCATGAAATTGAACCCGCCAAACGTTGCAGCGTACTGATCCTGGCGTCCGCCCAGCAAGCCGGCGTCCTCCCGTTCGATCTGGAAGGCGAGTTGGGCGACGTCGTACTCGCCAAGTGGCAGCTTGAGCCACTCGACCCATCCCTGAAGGACCGCCACCACGAGCGTGGAGGAAGCGCCGAGGCCGGAGCCAACCGGAGCGTCCGAATTGGTCGAAAGCCGGACCGCCAGCGGGCGGCCGCCGTTGAACTGCCTCACGATCCGATTATAGATCGCCTTGTGCAGGATGAAACCGCCTTCCAGCGGAAGCTCTGGTGTCGCGGCGGCCGAGAAGCGCTCGCCGCGTTCCAAGGCGACGAATTCGACGCGCCCGTCGTTCAGGGGTTCGAGGTGACAGTAGGCGTACATGTCGATCGTCGCATTCAGGACATAACCGCCGTAGCGGTCGCAGAACGGCGACACATCGGAGGCACCGCCAGCCAAACCAAGACGCAGGGGAGCTCGTGAGCGGATCATCATAGTGTTGACCGGAAATTGAAGAGCAGGGCCTGACCAGTCGGGAGATAGAGCACGTGCGTGCGTTGGGCAGCGCAAAACTCGTCGATCGCCTGCCGCGCGCCGGGGCAGCTCGGCGCCCCGTAATCGTCGAAGACGATGCAGCCACCTCAGACTAGCCGCGGATAGAAGAAAACGCAAGCGTCCGCCATCGACCGGTAGATGTCGAAGTCGACGTGGACCAAGGAGAATGCCGTGTCCTCCAGCCCGCGGGCCGTGTCCGGGAAGAAGCCCGCGCGAAACGAAACGCCTGGCTGCGCGCCCAGGAGATCACGTACATCGTCCAGGGTTGTGTCGCTGAAGTCGTGTTCCTGGTGAATGTCCTTGGTCCGGTCGTTCGCCGGCATGCCGGCAAACGTGTCGAACAAATACAGGGTCCGGCCAGCAGGCTTGAGCCGCGAAAGCACCCATGCGCTGCCGCCGCGGTAGACGCCGCACTCGGCGAAGTGTCCGGGCAGACGGGCTGAGTTTCGGGCGCACTGGAACAGGATGTAGAGCCGGCGCCGGTCCAGCAGGGTCAGGCCGATGGTCTTTTCGTAGAGCGCGAGAAACTCTGGATCGTCCTCCCATGGACGGGCGGGATCGGGCTGTTTCCGAAACGTGGCATACGGCACGACGTCATAGCCGAGCGAACGCAGTGTGCGTTGAACGAAGCGTTTCATCTCAGGACGTGGCGGGTTAATGGAGTTTCAGAATCGCGCGCGCGTTGGCCACCCAGGAGGCCACTTCATAGTAGTCTTCCCACCGCGGCTCCGGCGGAGCGTCGATCAACCGCCGCATGCCCGCGACAACCGCGGCCGGTGAATCGGGTTCGATGGCGATCCCCAACCTGAAGTCCTGCACTGACGAGACAAGCGGGCTGGGGGCTGCCGAGGCCAGCACCGGTTTGCGGGCTTGCGCCGCGACATTCAGCACCCCGCTTTGCGAATGGAAGGCGGATGAATAGGTCAGCAGGATGAAATCGGCTCCTTCGAAATAGTCGGCCAGATCGTTGTCTGACACGAATCCCTCGCGGAGAACCACACGGTCAGCCACGCCGAGTTCGGCGGCGACCTGACGATAAAACGGGAACGGACGGTCCTTCGCGGAGGCGACCGACCCGGCGATCACGAGGAACGCCTCGGAAACCTGGGCGAGCGCGCGGATGGCGAGGTCGAGGTTCTTGCCGTTGCGCACGTAGCCGAAAGCAAGGAAGACTCGATGGCCGGGCAGGGCGCCCCACTCTGCACGGATCGCGTCCCTGGAGCGAGAGACAGCGTGCAGATCGTAGATTCCCACCGGCACATGGACTGCCTTGACACGCTCCGGCACTTGCGCGGGCACGGGAGGCGGATCGTGGACCAACACATACTTCAGCGGCAGGTAGGCCAGACGCACGGAAACCCTGTGCCACCATCCCGGGCCGATCTGGTAGCTGCGGACGGGGTCGTGCAAATTGGCAACATACTTTACACCCAGAATCCGCCCGAGCAGGATGTGCGGCCAGATCCAGAGAGGGGAGAGGTATTCGACGTAGGAATCGAGCAACACGAGCTTGGGCCTCAGCTTGAGCACCCACCAGGCCAGCCGAAGCTCATTGGCGACGAGCGAAGCGCTTTGGGAGAAGCGACGCACGAGCACCAAGCCATCAGCAGCCCCAGGCGCGCATAACCGCCGTTCGATTGGGAACGGGCACGCGCGTCCTGCGAGAAAATCGCGCGAAGCCAGGCAAAGCACGGTGACTCCAAGCCTGTGGAGGGCACGGACCTGGTAGAAAACATGCTCCGCCAACCCTCCAAAGGAGGTGGGAGCGAAGACCAGGATATCAGGGCGCATGCGCGATGGTCACCTCCCAAGGACCGACGCTCCGGATTTGCGTTCCGAGGCCAGAACGTCCACCAACCGTTGCGGATCAATGCGGCCGGCGAGTGCGTCGCGGAGGGCAAGTAGATTCCCCCTGCTCCGGCGCCCGCGGTCGACCGATTTGCGCGGATCCAGCCATGGCAGCGCCGCAAACACCAGATTCGTCGCCGGGGTCGCCAGCAAGGCCTGGAAATATCCGCCCATTCTCGGATAACCGATGCCTTTGCGGACGAAATACAGATAGTTGATGACCTGGGCGTAACCGACCCCGACTTCCGAGATCCTGCCGACGGCTTCCGCCAGGTGAATGATCGGACAGCGCCCGGATCCGCCGACCCGTCCGAGCCGTCGCAGGCGGAAGCCGATCTCTGTGTCCTCGCCAATTGCATACAGCGGCAGCCTTTCGTCGAAAGGCTCCTTCTGGATGAGCGCCCGGCGGACGTTCATGGTGCATCCGTAGAGTCCGGGCCATCGCTTTGGGAGAAACTCGAACGCGGGAATGCGCGGATCGATCCGGTGGGTGTCGAGCAACTGCCTTGCCGCGCAGCGGTTGATCCCGCGGCCGGTGGTCAGAAGGCTTCCCATGAATGCGGCGACGTCAGGGTTGGCGCCGAACACTCGATCCACCTCGAGACAGTAATCATCGTGGACCTCCACATCATCATCGAGGAAAAGGACGTTCCTGATGGCGTCGGGAAGCTGGCGGACGCCGTGGTTGCGTTGGATCGACGATCCTTTGGCCGGGGCAATTGTCGTGATGACCGGGACGGCCATGACGGGGATGTCGGGAATGTCTTCCCGAGCCGCGCCCGCAATGACGACCACCTCCGGAACCGTCCGCCTCGCGGCCAGCGAGGCCACGGATTGCCGGACGATGTCCGGTCTCCCGGTTGTCGGGATGACCACGCCGGCGCCTGCAATGACGGTGGGTGCCATGGAGTTGAACAGAGTGGAACAGGGGCGCGGCCGACGCCGGCGGCCGCAGGTCAGTCCAGGAAGGGTTTGTAGGACAATCGATATTCAATCGACCGGTTGCGCTCGCCGACCTTCCTGGCGGGAGAGCCTGCGACGATGGCGAAGGGTTCGACATCGCGGGTCACGACCGCGCCGGCTCCCACGACGGCGCCGTCGCCAATCGTCACACCGGGGAGCACGATGGCACGGTAGGCGATCCAAACCCGGTTGCCGATGTTCACGTCGCCACCCTGATCGGCAAAATCCGCGGACTGGGGATCGTGCCCCAGTGTCAGGATCGCCGCCTCCGGCCCGATGGAGACATCGTCGCCAACCCGGATGGCATGCCGGCGCCCGTCGAACAGGCAGCCGTGGTTTACGACGTTGCGCATGCCGAAAAACACCTTGCGACCATTGAGGAACCGGCAACCCATCTGCACGCTGGTGCCGGTCCCCATCCGTCCGAGCCAGAGGCGCAGATACGCCTCCCGCAGCGATCGGCAGGGAAAATTGCCGACCCAATGACCGTAGATGTAGGCCAACAAGGATCCTGCCTGTGCGCGGGTCGTCATGGGTGGAATGCTGCCTTCAGCACGGGTGGGGTTGCAGCGCGTAGGCGCCGATGAAAGGACACTGCAGAGAGCCGGATCCGTTGCGCGCCCGTCACGGACCGCCGTGTGCGGACCGTCTTCCGGCGGTTCAGGAGGGAGGTTGTGTGGCGCGCAGGAATTGCTCGCGGAAAGTGCAAATCGAGAAGTGCTGCCGGGCCGCCGCAGCCCGATCCGCTGCCCGGCCTCGAAGTTCCGGGTAGGCCGATTCCATCTGGCAGATGGCGTCGCCCAGGCTCCGGGCATCGCCGTCTTGACACAGCACGGCTGCGCCGAATTCCTCAGCCTGCGCCGCCAGCGTCGTGCCCCGGGTGGCCACCACCGGTGCGCCGGCGGTCATTGCCTCAATCACCATGCGGGATACCCGTAGGTCGTACGATGCGCGGCGATAGGGCAACAACAGGATCTGCGTAGCCCGCAACTGGCGCGCATATTCGCCTGCGGCAAAATAGTCCGGGATGAGGCGCACCTGGGATTGCCCTCTCAGCGGGTCCCAGTCCTGTTCGCGACCTTCCACGCATTGCAGCTCAAAACGCACACTGGAATCCGGATGACAGCGGCAAAATTCCAGGACTGCGGACGCCAGCACGTCGCTGCCCTTCTCGTGGCGGGCGCTTCCGTAGGAGCCCATGACCAATCCCCTCGGATCAGGTGTGCCCGCCGGCGCGGTGTTCCCGGGCGCAGCCACCGGATGGGGAAGATAGGTGAAGGGGACTTCCGTCAGCCGGGAGAGCGCGTCGCGCATCGGCAGGGTTTCGGCGCCCAACACCACGCGCCCCTGGGCCACATCGCTCCGCAGCGAACGGACCAGCCGGCAGAACAGCCGGGCCGTCGGCGACGGAATCCACTCCGGCTTGCCGTCGGCCGGATTGAGGCGGACCGGGGTGTTCGGAAAGAACAGGAGCACACGTGCCGGCGACCGCCGCAGCGGACCTTTGAGCAGCCAGGTCCATCCCAGGAGATGATGAACAAGCACGGTCGGAACGAAGATCAAGTCTGGTGGTTGATGCTGCCTGAACCAGCGGACGATGGCCTGACGCGTGGCGAGGGCGTGCAGGGGCACCCGGGCAAACCGCCTCAAGGGACCGGCGCCGTCGCTCATGCGCCGCCAGATCGATTCCGGCAGAACAGGCCTGGCGTTCAGCCGCCTGACAATCTCCGCATCGGCGCGCCGGTCCGCCAGAATCTCCACCCCGTCGCCCGCCGCGCGCAAGCCGTCGTGAAATGTGGATACATATTCAAACCAGTGGCCCTTCCGGTCACGCAACGCGTCTTCAACGATCAACCAGCGCATGGGACTTGCTCCTGAATCTCAGTCCGGTCGGCCGGGCCACCTCCGGGGAGGGACATGGGTGTATCCCAGGCGGTTCAACATCGATACCTGGTCGGCGCGGATCGGCGCCATCCGGAAATACCGGTGAGCCCTTCCACCCGTGAACCGCTGTTGTGCGCCCCGCAACCAGCGCTCGATTCTTCGGTGCCAGTGGCATAGAACAGCGGCGTTTCCGCGAGGAGCCAGTTGCTGCAGGGAAGCATCGAGAGCGGCGTCCTGGCAGTCCGCCATCCGCAGGTCCTGCCCCGCCTCCCAGAGCCGGCGGCGGTAGCCGAACCAACGCAACGGTTCGACACCCTTCGCCCTGCACATTTCGCGGGCGCTGAGGAGGAAGCGCGCCCATTCGCGCAGCCGTCGGGAATGCCAATCCCGGTTGGCCGTGATCTTGTCGGCGTTCCCCAGACGATAGAACCCGATCGTCTCCGGTGTGTGGACCACTTTCGCTCCAGCCAGGAGGCAGTTCAGGAACATCAGTTGGTCCTCAACGCCAAACAGGGTTTCATCGAACGCCGGGGACGGGAGGATGCGGCGGCGGAAAAGCGCGGCTTGTGGCACGATGGACCAGTGCGTCAGCAGCGCCTGCACAAGGGGGGGGCGTGGCAGGCCGCGCTGTTGCAGGACGTGGTTGGCCGCTAGAAATCGGCCCGGGAAGAGGTGCCCCTGCAGCCAGGGTCCGAAAGCGATGTCTGCTCCGGACTCTTCCAATGCCCGCCTCTGGACCTCGTGTTTGTTGGGTGCCGCAAGGTCGTCGCTGTCGAAGAAGTGGATGTACTCGCCGCTTGCGGCCTGCAGGCCTGTGTTGCGTGCGGCGGCCGGACCGCCGTTCGGGCGGCGTATGACGCGGACCGGCGGACCGAAGGACGCGGCAACCGCAGCGGTTTCGTCGGTCGAACCGTCATCAACCACAATCACCTCGCATGCGGGCGCCGTTTGGGCGAGGAGGCTCCGCAGGGTTTCCCCAATCAACGC
>Ga0182027_10004829_pt1 | contig 20704 bp, 18 predicted proteins | sample 712E1DmetaG_FD_121300 | JGI IMG/M metagenome (GOLD analysis project Ga0182027, IMG submission 121300) | Permafrost microbial communities from Stordalen Mire, Sweden - 712E1D metaG (Illumina Assembly) | ecosystem: Environmental > Terrestrial > Soil > Wetlands > Permafrost | place: Sweden...
ACCCGTCAGGTTACAAAACACGGGCGACAATCCCATGGCATAAGGGCCTTGCTCGCCGTGGACCCAAACTGTGTCGCCGGGAGCGACCGAAGCATTCGCCACGCTCGGATTGGTAGTCGGGCAAATCTTCGTGATCGACCACGGAGACGCGAGCGTTCCGGGATTGGAGTCGGAGCCGGTCGGGCTGACATAGTACTCGGACGCGCTCAGTGCAGATGCTAATGACAATGCAAGCAGTGCGCTTAGTTTTTCCATAGTAACACCGTTGGATACAATGCCGTCGTATATGCCGACGTGCAACTTGATCCATTAAAGTCTAACGCTGCTCCGTTTCCGGTCATTGCCTGTGTGCAGTATCCCCCGGAAACGTTTCCGTCAAGAGCGCTCATAGTGTTAACGCCCATCATTTTAAGCTGAAGCGCCGACGAATCTGTACCCACGGATAGATAATATATACCCGGAGTAAGCGTAATCGCTCCAATGCTACCGAGTAGAGCACCTGTCGTGTTAATGTCAGGGCTTCCGCCAGAGACAAAGACTGAGGACTTGACTAGAATCGTTTTAGACGCATTTAGGATCGCAAACACCAGCCCGCACGTTCCGCCTGAGCAACTCGTTCCCGAACCAACACCGACATCGAATGCGATGTGATCAACTGCGACGGTGACGTTAACCATGAATGCCGTCACGTACCACCGTGAGGGTGTCATAGCGGCGCTAAGATCAGGGAAATTCCCAAATGGCTTAAAGAACGCCGATTTAGTCGCAGTGAACACAGCGGCCGCGTTACCGTTCGTAAGATTACCATTCGCGTCCCACGCGGGGGTATTCCCGGAGGTCTTGCTGCTAGCATCCGCAGTTACCATAGCGGTTGTGTTCCCAGTTCGAGTTCCCACAGCTACAGCATTTAGGCCAGCTCCGAGCACGGGAGCATTGAGTGTCAGGGCTGAACCGTTAGTGACCGTTCCAGATCCCGCAGCTCCGCCATCTTGCAATACGTTTCCGGTCCCATCTGCGAATGTTGCTACATGTCCAGTCGTTGAGCTTCCGGGGCCTGTGACTGTTCCTGCCGTCCCGCCATCCTTCGTCAACCCCGTTGTGCCGTCGAACACCACCACATGCCCGTCCGTCGGAGCTGAGGTCGGAGCCCCCAGCAACTGATGCCCGAACTGCGGATTCACGTCCACGAGCACGGTCCCACTGGCAGCGGTAGTGAGCGCCTTTCCGAGGGTACGGATCGTGAACGCGACGGCCCCGATGCTCGTCTGTGTTGAATCGGCTACCTTGGTCGGATCGCCTGTGTCAGCCTGGAGATAATGCTGATCCGTCACCGCCGAGGCTATACTGACCGTCGTCGGCCCGCGTACAGTGACAAGGACAGGATCGCCGGGGTTCGTAGCGGCAGTTTCGGCGACACCCAAGATCATCTGCGTGTCTGCCGCCACCGGCCCTACCTGATCCGCCGCGACCCACTTCACGATGGAATGCGCCGTGATGGCTCCGTTGGCCGTGAGCCAGAAGGACGTACTCCGGCCAAGATCGGTCCAGACGTTCGTGGCGGAACACACGGAGAGGTGCAGGGAATCGGTGGCGAAGTACTGTGAGCCCGCCGTGCATGTCCCCGGAAGCGCCGAGGCGAGGCCCGTGGCTCCTACGCCGGTCCAGGACCATGTGCGCGTGTAGAGCCCGCCAACCAAGCTCCCACTGAGCCCCACGCCAGCCCCCGTCACGTCATTGACCGTGGCCGCCGTGCCGACCGCAGAGCCATTTATCTGGTAGGCCGTGTTGCCTGGAACTATCAGGGACAAGGCGCTCCTGACGGCCTTCTCGCTAGGCAGATTGGTGTCCGCGCCAGGAGAGCCTACCGTGGTCACGAGTCCAAGCGACGCGCCCCACGAGGTTCCTGCGACGGACTGCGGGATGCCAGCGGCAGGGTAAACCATCGACCCGCCGCCCGTGTTCGGAGGCGGGGTGATCTGCGCGACCAGCCCGCCCGCAAACGTCAGTAACGAGAACAGAAGTGCTCTTTTCATGGCTTTGTCTCTACTATTGCTTGGCGCTTCACGATGCGCTTGTTCGGGAGGTCGATATCGTACTGGTCCTCGGGGAGCTTGGCGCGGCCCAGGATGGCCTTGCGCTCGGCGCGCGCCTCGGCCTTCAGGCGCTCGACCTCGACCTTCATCTGGTCGATGCGCTCAGTGTAAAGTTCCACCTTCAGAAGCGTGTTCTCTAGCGTGAGGGCTTCCTCGGTGGTGAGCGTTGATTCGGGAGCGGGCCTATCTTGGGCCACCAGGAGGCCAGCGAAGAGTAGAACGAAGATTAGTTGTCGCATAGCTAAGTCCCCACGCACACCAGATATATGGCATCGCTCCCGGTTCCCGTCACCGTGATTTGCGATCCCGATATGTTCACCACCTTGAAGGGATTCACGGAGACCTTGTTCGATCCGCCACAATCGTAACTGGTCGAGCTGGTGAATGCGCCCGCACCAGGAAAGGTGTAAGTTGCGGAGCCGGAACTCATCACAACAAACGCTATGTTGATTTTGGCCCCCGACACCGGGTTTCCAGAGGAGTCATGCACTTCCGGCGTGTAATTGGCATCGGCAAACGTGCCATCGGCATCTGGGAAGATCCACTGTCGGGCTATAGACGGGGTTCCTGGGTTGATACGAATAAATGGGGCTCCAATACTGCCGCTGAACCCAATTGTCAGCATCTTGGAGACTTCAAGCCCCCAATCCTTGTCTAGCCAGCATATATCCGTGGGGGTCCCGCCCTGGATGCTCCAGGAGAACTTCAGCCAGCCGTTTACCCAGTGTTGGATAGACCAGTCGTCCATTTCCTGTGCTCCCCCCACTACTTGTTGCATTCGGAAAGTGACGATGTTGCTAGGATTGGTGTTCAGCCCGGCGTACCCACGAGAATCAAGGAGGATTCCGATTGTGGGGGACGCGATAATATCTCCCGCGAAGTGCGTGAACAGGCTCTCCGTACTTCCTCCACCGACAATAATACCATAGGCTCCCGGCGTCGTTACCCGCAAGCCAGCGATAGGATCTACAAGGTCGTTGGTGGTGATCCAGAGGCCCTGCTCGTAGGTGTTGGTAATGAGTTCTCCCAGCCTCCAGAGCGCGGTCGGTGTGCCATTTATAGAGAGCGCCACCGTGTGCCTGTGGCTGCCAGCTCCGATGATCGACTCGCCGATTGAGTAGACCCCGGCGTTCTGATTCCACACTGCATCTGCTCCGCTGTCGTTCTCGATATCCACCTCTAGTCCATTGACCGTTCGGGTGTAACCCGAGTTGAGCAGTACGTTGGTGGGATTGTTCCACCCGACGTTGATGTTGGCTCCCTGCAAGCCCTCCGTCACATTGGTGAGCGGAGCACCGGACGGCTTCTTGTCATACAACGCGATGCCAAGCCCGTAAACCGGATAACCGACTCCGTCGCTCGACTGATACCCCGTCCCGTTGACAAGAATACCCATCTGGTCGCTCATCCCCTGACTGGTATTCGGATTGGTCATATCGATACGGAAGATCGGCGCGCTGCACGGGCCGAGGATACCTCCAGAGGGACACTGGGAGCGATCCGTGGTGTCGTACCGGCTCAAATACAGATCCGGGTTCCACAGGTAACGGTCGTGTGTCGCCGTCTGGATCGATAGACCTGGAGAGAACGTAGCTTCGGAACTGGTGTAGTTCGATGCACGTCCCTGGTACGGCGTAACAAGACTTGACTGCGTAACCGGACCCTCGCATCCGAGCAGGATCATGTTCCCGGTCGAGGTCATGTTCCCAAGCATGAGGTTGTACGCCGCCGTGTTGTCGCTCGACCCGTTACAGGGAGCGCCAAAGTCGTTCACCGAGTGTGTGTCGGCGAGCTTCGAGTTCTTGACCCGGTTAGCGATCGCGCCACTCCAGCCAGTCGCCGGTGGATCGAAGAACGGGTCGATCACGGCGGTCGCGCCATGCGTGAACGGGGTAACGATACCGCCACCGGAAAGCTGCACCTCGTAGTTGTAGTCGTCGGCGTGGAAGAAGTAGAAGCCGCTCGTGTTCGCCGTGAACGGGTTCGCGAGCGCGGTACCGGCATTGTCCGAGTAGATCGCAGCCGGAGCGTTCAGGACCCCGTAAGGCACTCCCGATTGCGTTCCCGCGCTAGTGGTCAGCGTCATCGAAGTGGTGGAGCCCACGGAGTTGATAGTGTAACTTACGGAATTGATCGAGATCGCGAGACCAGACCATTGGCCGTTCGGATTGAACAACGTCCCCGATACCCACGTCACCACCAAACCGGAAGTAGAGACAGCCCCAACTGCACCACCCGTGATGTAAACTGTCACCGTGCAACTCGGATAGGAACGCTGGACTGGTGTTGAGACAGAACTCACCAGGCCAATGACAGTCACGGTTTGGTTTCCCTGTTCACACCATCCCTGGAATCGCGCTCGTCCGAACGCGCTCCCACCCGCCAGTAGAACCAACACCACCAATCGCGCCCACACGGTCACAATATACTCTCCCTTCATCTCCGCAGATACGGTACAAAGACCTCGTTCGCCACATCGATCGAACCGCCGGAACCGGCAGTAAGAGTTCCCGCTGCGTGCAAATGCGCCGACCCGGCCCCGGAAGTGAGCGCTTGAGCCGCGTACGGCGTAGGTACGTATTCCGCGTAGCCCCAAATGTTGATAACCGCCGCCGTCGTTGTCACCTGATACTGCAACGGCAACGCCCCGAGGTTTGCCTGCGCGCCCCAGAGGTAGAAAGAGAGCGGGCCACCGGAAGACGCCAGGAACTCGATCCCGTCGCTGCCTCCGCCGCTTGCAAGGAATGGTGTTATGAGAGTCACAGCCGGGTGTCCGACGCAAAGCCTTTGCCAGTAGCCCAGTATCGAATTGGACATATCCACAGACATTAGCCCGTAAGCTACGCCACGAGGGTTCTGAATGTAGAGGATTCCCGAAGTCGAGATCGCTTGAATCCAGCAGGACACATTGTACGGCCCGTTCAAACTAGCCGGAGCTGCTTGTTCAAGTACGTCAGGGAAAGCGTTGATCGCGGCCACCGTAGCTCCAGTTACGTTACCGTCTGGAGCCTGCTTGGTATTGTTCACCACGGTGACCAGACCAGCGAAGATCCAAGGCGTCGTAGCTGGCGCTTGCGACTGGAGCAGGTAGTTCTGACCACCGCTGTTGCCACCAATGAGCAGTTGCAATGAACGGTTGTCTGGGATCGTGACCCCGTGCGTGTGCGCCGCCTCGGTCGCGGTCGATCCGGTAACCGCACCTCCACTACTGCTCGCGGGGTTCGCCACACCCGTGAACGCCGCGCCACCTTTCAAGTACAAACCTGCTTGGATAGAGTCGAACCGCGTGATCGCCCCGACCGCTCCGTACTGAAGCAGATATGTGAGGGGATGAGTCGCGCTGATCGAGTATCCATCGTCTCCTTGTCCGTTGAGCGCGATCCACGCCGGAGGACCAAGGGTCGCCGCGCTCATCACGATGTAACCTGACTGCGGATCGTTGTAGTCCCATACGAAACCGCCGGGACCTCCGCCCCAAGACCAGCGCAGTTTATGTGCGTAATCGGTAACCGCGATGATCGCTCCGTCATCGTACTGTCCGAATGCAAGACCGGCAATAGCCGACTGCACAACCCGGTACACACCGGTCAGATAGGCCCAGTGGCTCGCCGCGAGAGTACCGGCGTTGATGTAGAGCAAATGCGTATCCGTCTCCCAGAACAGGATGCCGACCGGATACGTAGCGGCGGGGTAGTTCGCAATCCGATGGGCTCGGGTGTCCGACAACACCACACCAGCCGCCGGGACCACTTGCCAAGCGCCCGGCTGCGTTGCCGCGTTGTACCAATAGAGCAGACCGTTAAAGATAACGACCGTGCCATTCTGAGCGAGCGGATCGGGCGGTACCGGCAGTGCCTTGACCACTTGGAAGAAGGGAACTTGTGGCTGTGCGAGCAAACCGATCAGGTTCGAGACGTTAAGCGGGTCCGATCCGTCCGCTTGAAGCGCAGCCTCGATCGCCGCGTAATCGACCGTAGGAGCGGGAGACGAACCGATAGCCGATACCCTGCCCTCCAAACCCGTAAATGCCTGCTGCACCTGGCGCAAGTAACGTTCAGCCAGCGGGTCGATACGGCCATTCAGGACAGGCGGCGCGAGCGTCTGGTTAGCCATTAGTGATCCCCGCGAACGGCTTGTAGGGCTGGTAGGCTCCCTGTCCGGCCCACGGCTTCACGTTCACCGTCGTCTCGTCCGGGTAGAGGACAAACGCGCTACCATCGCTCGTGTACGCCTTGTAGAGAAAGAGCTTGCCTTTCACTGGAGGGGCGGGCAGATAGACCTTCCGGTACAGACCGGTGGTGGACGGCAGTGCCGCAATCGGGATCGGTACGCCATCGACCACCACTACGACCAGGACCGTTGCCGCCGAGATCACCGAGTACCAGCCCTCGCGCAGATGAGCGAATCCTTGAATCCCGTGATCGACCGCCTGCGAGATCACAACCGGAGCCAGATAGGGTTGCAGCTCGACCGCCGGCTGGAACTCGTACAGGCTTCCCGCGCCAGACCACTGCGCATCGAGCGAGATGTTCCGCCAGAGCGTGAGAGCGTTCGCCGCGAGCGCGAGCTGAGACTGTCCACGCGATCCCTGCGATGCGGCGCTTACCACTTGAGACGAGAAGTTGTCGAACAGGATCGCGAGCGTGAACGATCCGGCGCAGTCGAGCATCGCGTCGGTCCCGAGCTTCTGCGCGCGGGTATCGCCGAGATCCAGACAAGCCGTACGGGCCTGACAGGTAAACGTCTCCGTTCCCGCAGTTGAGAACTTGTAGAGCCCACCATTGGCGCCACCTACCAGCAGGGACTCCAGTTCCCCACCCTCTTCTTCGTAGACGTAGTAGGGAGCCGGCGTCGTATCGTAAGGGAACCAGCCGCCACCGTGGGCGAAGTCGTAGCGCATCATCCGGCGTACGCCACCTGTGTCCGCGTACAGGAAGTAGAGTTCGCTATCGGCCCAGCATAGCCGTAGCGCCACCGGACTGCCCGTATCGACAGGCTGATACCCATTCACTGCTGTACCAGCCACGTCCGCTTGCGGGAACAGCGGGTAGAGCGAGTCGTCGGTCAGGCTCGGGCTCGCGCCACCACCCCAACTGTTCACGCTGGATTCGGACCCGAAAAACGGTGTAGAACCTACACAGGAAAACCAGGGCGCGAACAATCCCTTCCCTGACGGTACTTCCTGCGCGATGAATCCGACACGCTGGTTGCCGGTCGGCGCGGTTGGCGAGAGCACGAACAAACGCAGCGGCGAGTACACGTACGCCTGCCCGTTCCAGGTAAAGGGCATGTAGAGCGGCTCAGACGGACTCGTAACCTCGATATTGTGCGTATCGGAAGCTGTGTCCGGGTCGCTCGGGTTCGTCCAATAGAGAATACCTGGGTTGTTCGGGTCACCCGCGCCGAAGATCACATTCGAGTTCAGATTGCCACCGTCACACTGGTAAGGCAGCGGCGTGCCGTAGAGAGTCGCTTCGGGGACTGAGAAGCCGACGCCTGACTGTGCGCCTGCCGACTCCACGATCTGAAGTCGTGTCGTGCTCTCCGGGCTATCGTAGAGCGTGTAGGCGAGACCGCCGACGATAATCTGGGAGCCTGGAGACCAACGCACGTTAAATGCGTCACCTCCTGTGTTCAGAATCGTCGTGCCCACTACGTTACAGGTGCCTGCGCGCGGCAAATCGCTTGTGGGGAACGGTACGAAGTTGTCGAACTGGAGCGCCTCTCCGATAGTCAATGCGGCGTTCGTGAGGTCCACATTCGCGCTCGTCTGCGCGCTCGGGATCGAGGCCGCGAGCGTCCAGTTGTTGTTGTTGCCACCAAATACGAACACGTCGATTGTGTCTACCTGCGGGTCGGTAGGCGCTTGGAAGCCAGAGATAACCAGTCGCTCACGACGCGCGAAGACTCCAGCGCGAGTCGCAGGCGCCGGGTTCGATCTCGATCCGATCGCCGCGGACCTGTAGCGGTAGGTCGAGAGCAGTTGTGTGCCGAGATCGCCGGTGTCCGGGCCGTAAGTGCCACCGATCCACCAGGAGGAAGCCAGCAGGACCATCGCGGCTGTCACGTTCAACTGGATGCGTATCGCCACCACGTTCGCAAGCGTCTTGGTCTGATCGCTTCCTACCCGGATCAGGCTGCTCATCGGGATCAGCAACTCGGTCCATTGACTGCCGCCGGGCACGGTCTCCGCGCCGACCGATTGAATCCCCGATCCCTGTGACTGCCCCGGCTGTGGTGGAGACTGCGACAGCGGCAGATTAGGCACTACGCCGGGACCGTGCTGCTGCATCACAGCCGTTACCGTCTCTATATTCTGCTGGATGATCTGCTGCTGGAGAGCCGCCTGCTGCGACGAGAGCAGTGTGAGCGTACCAAGCGCATTGGCTTGCAGATTCGATTGCGTGAACGGATAGTAAAAGTAGTTCGCGTCAAACAACCCGTCCGAGATATCGATCTCGAACCGACCCTCGACGATGTTCTGAGGCTGATCGACCAGTACGCTCAAATGGATATAGTCATCGTTCGTGATCGGGCGGTTCCCTACCGTATTGAGGTTGTAAGCGCCTGCGAAGTTGACCCAGCCGATCCCGGTAGCGATAGACGACTGGATCGCGACTCCGACCGCTGTCTCGGCCGCCGCGTGGGCGACAGTCGTATAAGCGCGCAGGCTGGCGTAGCCGGTCACCGTCTCACCAACTGCATGGGTCCCTGTCGTACTAGTGCGCAACGACGGGATGCCATCGGGGCCAACTGTCACCGACAGGATGCGTACCAGTTCGGCGTTCAGCAGGATCACCGCATCACGCGCAAGACCGACTGTCGGAGCGGTCAGTACGACCGAGCAAGCGCCACTCGTTCCTGTGTCGTAGCTGATCGCGGAGATCGTAGTGGTCGTAATCGCCGGGAAGACATCGTGGATCTTGACGACCTCAGCGCTGTTAAGACGGATCAGCGCGCCCGGCTGGCAGTTATTGTCCATCGTCGCAAGCACGATAGAGCACCAGCCGGTAGTACCTACATCGTAGAGGATCTTACTGATCGTGGTCGAGAAGCGATTCTGGCTGACGGGCGCTCCGGCAGTGCCGCCAGCAGTCCAGGAAGCGAGCGCGGCGGTCGTGACAAAGTCGGCGATGTTGATGTAGTTGGGTATGCCGAGCGCGATAGACGGAGCTTGGTTAGGGGGCACGATGCCGGTCAGATAGTTGATTCCCGCGACATTGATCTTGCGCGAACGCGACGAGTCGCCGACGTACATCCAGGGAGCTGCGGACTGAAGCGGTCGGAACGGGACCAGCGAGGTTGGGTTGCCGCTGTAGCCGGTGTCCCGAATAGCCAGAGCATTCGTACCCGAGATAAGATGGCCCGCCGCGTCGGTGGCAATGCGCGCGTAAGTGCCGGTGGTCGGGTCGTTGAGCCGCCGCACCGACAGGACCGGACTGGCAGCCGCGGGCGAAGCGGCGAGCGCGAGCGGCGGCCGGGACGATACTACTCCTTCGCCGGCAGACAAGACGTTGCGCAGAATCGGGAACTGGCCGGCAGGGAGCAGGTCAGGTGGGTTGGCGAGCCCCAGACCCTTGCAGATGTACTTGTACGACTTGCGCAGGAATTGAGGCATCAGGACACCATCCGGGCGACTTCGATCTCGCTCTTGGCGGCAGGCTGCTGCAATTGACTCCGGTAGAAGGAGACAGCCGAGAGACGTGTGTTCTGAGCCGTGGCCGCAGTGACTAAGTTACTGTAGAGCGGTGTTGTCGCGTCGAACTCCGCGCCACCCATCTTAAAGCTCGCGACGTGCTGGGCGTAGTCTAGTACTGGATCGATCGCGCCACGGTCCACCTGCATGTACCCGGCAAGGTTGACCGGAGCGTTGGCTACCGTGACCAGTCCGATCCCGTACGGGCCTGCGTCCGGCGTAGAACCTACACAGACGAGGTTGCGACCGCAAATACCAATGAAAAACGGGGCGCCGGATGCGATTTGCCAGTCAGGCGCGTAGCAGTCCATATCGAACACCGAACCCAGGCCGCAACTCACGTTGTCGATGTCCGCCAGCAGGACAGACGGATAGAGCACAGCGACCTGCACGAACTCCTGATAACGCTGCTCGCAGTAAGCAGCTCGCGCTGCATCCCGACATGGTCCATCGGAGCCTAGCATATCAGCGAGCACGCCCCACTTCAGAGACGGGGTCAGATCGTCGGGGATCGGGAGGATGACTGGCGCCGAGATGTTGATATTAAGTGCCGGACCCGCTTGGACGAACAGGCAGTCTACGTTCCCTTCATTGATCGGTGGCGGAACCATGCGGATCTGGAGCGGGGCGGTACCGAACACGGAGTAACTGTACGGCTGCGTCGGGTTCTGCTCGGCATCCGGCACGTACGCCTGCTCCGCCCACTCATCTAAACGGCCAAGCGGATAGGCGGGCAGCGGTGGATTGAGCGGAGCCTGACCAGGGAGCGGTACCCAGGCGGCACGGCGGACATCCAAGGCAGCGTCCGGCAGCGTGGCGATATCGTCGGGAGGAGAGGGACCGGGGATCGTCTGCTGCGAGACCCGGCAGCCGGTATCGCTCAAGAATCGATTCAGGCGTCCCTGAAGCGCCGCTTGCAGTTGCGTGAGGGTGAACTGGCCCGAGCCGGACCAGATAGCCGCAAGCGGGGGCTCCAGGAGCGCCGCGAGGACATTGTTGGCGATCTCCACGTCCGTGACGTGATAGGCTACCGAGTCGCCGTTGGTTGCGCCAGTCAGGTTTGGCAGATCGTAGTAGTTGACGTTCTGGCTAGTCGGGAACGCGATCTTCTGCTTGTAGGAGCCAGTCAGCGCTTGATAGACACGCACCGCTTCGATGAGGCAGTTATCGAGTTCGAGCGGCTGGTTCCAATAGACGAGGTTGGAGTCCTGGAGGCGAGCGGAGAGCATGGACCGGGCGGAGGCGAACGTCAAGTAGGCGAACGGCATAGATCGGCCACCCGGCCATAAGCTCTATTAGACGATGTTCCCGGCGTTCTGCGGCGACCGGATCGGCGAACTCTTCTTGCTGATCCCCGGCCGGGTCGTATTGGCAGCCACGCTCGGATTGAGCTTGCTTTTGCCAACCAGCCCGTGACCGGACGTTGCCATCGGGGAACGGACGCCGCCGATCATTCCGGCCTTGGCGCCCTTCGAGATTTTCGGCATGTGATTCTTCTCCTTTCGGTTATTGTACTATCGCGGACAGGTCGTGCGACTGCAAGAACTCGCCGCCCCACGGGAACGACATGCCGCCCTGATAAACGAAAGGCTTCGGGCTCGGCATGATCTCGTCGTCTTCCTTGACGCAGAGCCGGAGCGAGTTCTTGAACTCCGTCTCCATCTGATCGCAGTACCAGGGCCAGTTCACGCTCGCCAAGTCCTTGTAGCGCGCCGCATTCGCGCTCGCCCATTGGCCGGCGAACTTCTTCGCCAGGAAGGTGACCGTGTCGTCGAGCGCATACGAGACTTGGGGTAACTGCGTCGTCATCGTCAGCAGCGGACCCTTGCTGGAGTAGTTCGCCTGGTACGTTGTCTTGTTGACTGGATTTGGGTACATCTCATAAACCGGCTGACCGTTCGAGTTGTGCTGGTAGTAGGCGAGTATGTACGCATCGCCCTGGCCGCCGCGCTGCGGGTCGAACTTATTGAGGTCCGACTGGCTGAAGTAGAGCTGCTTGCCGGTGATCGTGTAGCCGTCGAGCAGATTCGTGACGCTCATGTAGCGAGCGAACTGCGCGTCGGCGCCGGTCGAGGTCACGGGTAAGAATGGCGCCGCGTAGAAGCACTTCAAGACCTGATAGTTCGCGCCCACCTGCGAGGACTCGCCGAACGGCCGGTCGATAGTCAGAGTACCGACGCCGTCCCAAGCGACAATCGAGTAGGTCGGGCCGGTCGGCACGGCCAGGCCGGATGCGGCCGTCCCGGTACGAATCTGATAGCCAACGCCGATGATCGGGCTCGCGAGCGGTGGATTGCCAAAAGCGATCGCGTTGAGTGCCGCGGTGGCCGCCGCGTTCATAGTCACCGTCGTGCTGTTGAACGTAGCAGTGCAAGAGCCCGCAGTCACTACGGCCGGGACGAACAGTTGCGCGTTCGAGATCACCTGCCAGCTCCAGAGGCGATAGTCGTTGACCCGCTTCCAGGCGCGATTGATCGAACGCATCGCTTGTGGATCGGGGAGCATGGGGATCTCGCCCGTCAGCTCCTTGTAGAGCTGCTGGAAGGTCAGTAGTGGATAGGGGTTCGGCATCTAAGAGCAGGCGGAACAGCACGCCGTAGCGCACCGTCCCGCCGTTCCCTCGAGAGAGCTTGGTTAGTACGGCCCGAACCCAATCAGCCGCACGGTCTCGGTAGACAGATTGGCGGCTCCAGAAGCCTCGGCCCCGGTCGCCGCCGTGATCCAGCGCAGAATCCATGTCAGATTCGGCTGGCCCTGCTGGTAGCTGGTCGCCTGGAACGCCTGCACCGTGTAGGTGCCTGTGAGCGAGGAACCGACTACGAAGATGCCTTCAAGACCGGCGGAGAGACCGAAGTTCACATTCGTGATCGCCTGGCCGCCGGTGGGCTGTGCCGGCGCTGTGCCGTTGGTCACCTGTGTGTAACTAGCCGGTCCCGCCCAGTCGATGATTGCGTAGGGCCGGTCGCCCCAAGCGCCATTGCGCGGACTGTCCGCGAAAGCAGTGATCGCCATATCTGTCTGGTGTCCTCCTTTTCGCTAGACTCCGGGGTAGAACTTCGGGCCGAGGCCGCCGAGCAGAACCGGCGATACCGTGCTGTTGGTCGGCGCCACGCCAAACGCGGTGCCGAGAACGCCCTTGAGCTGCGCGAGCGTCAATCCGGTAGTGCTCTGTGTCGGATCGATAGCGTAGATGCTGGAGCCTACATAATCGGCGAACACGAGATCGCCGACCGCCGGAGTCGCCGCGTTGTTCGAGGCCGCGAACTTGACTTGCGCCACGCCCGCAATCTGAATCCACCAGTACTTGTTCTTGGCGGTATTGGCGAGCGCGATGCCGGCGATCTCGCCGAGTTCGCCCGCCGATTCGTCCGAGGTCACGTCGCGCAGCGCGGCCAGCAAATTCGCCGTCGTGTCCTTCCAGAACACAACTTGGCCTTGAACGGCTGGCCCGGTTGTCGGAACGAAGTGCACGTACTGGAACTTGCCGGCGTACAGGGTCGCGCTCGCCGGGTCGCTGTAGTTCGCCGCATCCGCGGCATTGAGCGTCAGGATCGCGCCGAGAAAACCTCCGTAGGACTGCACGATCGATCCCGAAACGTCCGAGGTCTGAACGAGAACGCCGGGAGCCGGGTCGCCCGTGTAGGCAGCGGTATTGAGATATCGCTGCGTGATAATGGGACTCTGATTGCCGCCGTCGATGTATGCCATTTCTGTAGTGTCCCCCTTTCCTGAGTTCGAGCGTTAGCTCGTCCACCCGTAGCCTTGGACGCCGGTCCAGGGAGCTACGTTCTCGACGTTGACCGCGGCCTTTAATTGGCTCGCGACGCGAGTGCTGTCGGGCGCACGGATGAAGTCGGTCGGCATGAAGCCGAACTCGCTCGATGCGCTGAGTCGGAACGCGATGCGTCCCATATTGAACATGCAGCCGACTTCGCCGACCGTGCAGGTGGCCGAGAGCGGGAAGTTCGAGCTGGTCGATGCGGCCGAAGAGACCGTGCCGGTCAGGTTCGATCCGCCAGGATTGGTGGTCTTGCCGAACGCCGAGAAGCTCGACGGGAAGTAGTCGTCCACCATCACGATCAAGTTCTTGAAGCGGAAGCCCATCGCGCCGAAGAACGGGTCGCGGGTGCTCGCGCCTTCCTGGCCGAACCGCTGCTGCTGCTGGATGCGGTTCTCGACGAAGTTGTTGAGCGGCTTGTTCATCGTGAACAAGTCTGGCTCGTCCGCGCCGCGCTTCGCCAGAATGTACATCGCGTTGACTTGCGCGTACTGGATGGTGCCGGCTGCGGCGGTCGATCCCGACTTGGCCTGTCCGCCCCAATACGTGTTCCCGTTCAGAGCCGCGCCAATCGCGCCATTCCGGGTGGCGGTTCCGTAGGTGGTGTAGATGCCGTTGTCGTAGCTGGGGTCCACGCCGTTGTTCAGGAACTCGACCCAGCCGTTCATGTTGATCGTGCGGGGCACCACCTGGCCGTTCTGCTGGAGATCGAGAGCCATGATCGTGCTCATGGTCAGGTAGGCGTTCGCCATGTCGGTTTCGAGCAGCGAGAAGATCGCGAGATCGCCCGTGTTCAGGACCGAGATGTCTTCGAGGTACTCGACGATCATCACCACGTAGTAGCGAGGATCGAAGACGTTGGAAGAGATCGTCAGCGGCTTGGTGAGATTGAAGCCGCCGACACCCTTGGCGTACGCGCCGCCGATGAGCGGAGCGTACAGTTGGAGGTTGCGCATGAACGCGCCGCCCTCAAAAGGAACGAGACACTTGCTGCGGAGATGCGCCTGGAAGACCGAAGACAGGAAAAACTCGTCTTCGATCGCGTCCTGGTTAATTTCGGGCAACGTTGTCTCATTTATGGGATCGAGCAACGGATCGGGCATAGGTTAGTTGACTCCTTGCAACTTGTCTTTGATCCGCTCCATTTCCTCATTCGTGTTTCCCACCCACCGTAATGCCTTGAGTTTTTCCCTCAATTCATTACGATAAGCAGTGAGTTCTGGAGGGTTGGGAGATCCTCTATGACCCCCCTCGCCGCGCGTTGTAGCGCGGTAAGCGAACGCGATATCCGCCTGATCTTGCTTGCAGATCAAGTACTGGTAACAGCCACGCAAAATCCACTCCGCCTTGCGACAGGATGTGTGCCACTTGATCTGACCACGGTAGCCTTCGCGGTACGATTTCCGCATCACGGTAACCGAACCGCCGAAGTGCTCCTTCAGCCAGATAATCATCCTGGGGTCGGTATTGCAGATCACGACGCGGAGCCAGACATCTTGTGGCCGGTCATTTCGACGGTTCATCAGGATAGAACCTTCACCGTCGATCAAGGCCGCCAACCGTGCCCAGTCGATCTCGCTCGGCTTGAAACCTTCCGATGGATCTTTTCGCGTCACGCTGTCTTCCGCCCCGCCTGTTGCTGATTCGACAAATACTTCGCCGCGGCTCGCTGCGCGCCCGTAGGCCCACGACCGCCGCCTTCCTGCCGTACATGCTGGCCCGGCTGGGCCACAACTACCGGCACGCCATCCGTACCGTTCGCTACCCGGCCCGGCTGCGCGTTCGGGTCACTCTCGAACTGCTTGAACTTGGTCTTGAACGCGAGCGAGATACCGGGGCCGGAGCCCAAGTCCGCCTGCGCCGGGGTTACCACTTCGAGCGCGGCCTTCGAGCGCGCCGCGGCATCGGCAGCTTCCCGCTCCGACGCCCAACCGGCCTTCAGGCGCTCGTCGCGCTTCTGCATCCGCAGGCCGCTATCACCATCGATCTGGAACTTCGTCTCCCACACGTCGCGGAGGGACTTGCCTTCCTTGCGCGCGGTCTCCAGAATCTCCGTGGACTCCTTGTAGGAAAGCCCCTTGCCGGTGAGTTCCTGGTGCTCGCGCTGGATATCCTGCCAGATCAGGGGGAGCGATGCCATCGCGCCCAGTTCGGGAACCATCGCGCCGGCGAACTTCTTCTCCATTCGGGTCTCGGCTTCGGCTACCGCCGCCTTGATCCGCGCGTCCACATCTTCGGTCGTATCGACCGGCTTGCCCTTCTTCGAGGTCTCGATCAGATCGGACATGCCGGGGAGGTCTTCGTCGGTGAGCTGGTACTTCTCCTGCAAGAGCTTCATCAGTTCGCGAGCCTTGGCGGTCGAGATGCGGTGACCGGCAAGCTCCTTCAGGATCGAGCCCTTCTCGCCCTCGGCTGCTTCGAGCGCCTTGCGCAGTGTATCGATCTGGACGTTCTGCTGCTCGAACTGCTGTCTCTGGGAGGCTAACCCCTGCGTCTTCTTGGTGTAATCGTCGGTTCGCATGAACCCGCCGACAAACTTCGCGGCGAGGCTGTCGTTCTTGGCGTACCGTTCGCGCAGGAAGGTAGCCATCTCGGCGTCGTCGCCCGACGCTTCGAGGATACATGCCTCCAAAATCTGTTTGTCTACCGCCATTGCCTTTTCCTCTCAGTCTGTCGATTAGACAGGTTGCTGAATCAACTACTTACTGCAATCGGGTCGCTCGGGTCGAAGAATTGTCGCCTGACCTTGTCAACACCTGGCCTGTCACGCCGTAGTGTTGGGTACCGGCGGTTCCATCGTCCCGGCGCTCGATACGATCTGCCTCTGTGCGGACCTGAGAGCATCCGAAGCGTTGCGGAGGGCCTTCGAGGCAGTCGGATAGGACTGCCCCATTTCGAGAAGCGCCGCTTCCATCGAACGCAATGCCTGTACGTCCTTGCTCAACTTCGCGTCCGCCGAAGCCTTGGGGTCCTGCTGTTGGGGCTGGGGCGATCCGCCGGCGAGCTGGGAGGGGGAACCGCCAGTGTCAGGCGCTTGGCCTGCGTTACCGTCCTGAGACGGCGCGGCGTTCATGCCAGCCAGTTGCGAGGGGGATGCCGACGCGGGCGAGTTGACTTCAGGCACCGGATAACCTCTCTACTCTCATCCCGTTCTACAGAGGGCTACTACTGCTGGTTGCTAAGAGACCGGCCGGGACCGCAAGAGTCGAATCGAACGATCCCGGCCAGACCAAGTTACCGCTTCTTGCCGCGCTTTTTGCCGCGATGGCCGCCGCGCCGGTTCTCCACCGGTCCAAACAGGTTCTTCATTGCGAACTCCTTTCTCCGACCACCGGATCTATCCGGCTATCGGTACTCGGAAGACGAACAGAACGACCAGACAGCCCCAGAAACAAAGAAGGCAGGCTGCACCAGAGGGTCGAGTCCCTGGTACTGCCTGCCTTCCACTAATCGCCGGAAACCGAGATTCCCGAAACGATGCTTCCGGGGACGTTCAGCCGCCGCGAACGCCCTTCAGCAAGTACTCTAGTCGATAGTCGAGGGGAAAGTCAAGTACAGCGTGGGTTTGTCAACCCGCGAGCGCTACCACGCCCACGCGCGGGATCGGAATGTGAACCGCCGGAAACATTTGAGACGTAGTACATACGTGGTAGCAGTCGCGATACATCGTCCCTCCACATTTCGGGCAGATTCCACATCCACCTGTCGTATTCGTAGCAATCACCACCTTTCGCGTGTAGAACCTACACGCAACCTGACTGGCTATACGTCCGGCGCCTTCGCATCACGCGAGTTCGCCCACTTCAAGTCTATTGCCTTACCCTTATGGAAGTTGACCTGGAGCCCGCCGGTGTAGCCGAGTCGATGAATCGTTTCGAGCACTTCGGCCATCGAGGAAGCAGGGAGACGGACTTCTACCTGCAAGCGTGCGGAGGCTGATGCGCCCGCCAAGCCAGAGAGCGAGGAGCCGTTCAGCAGACTCTTTTTGCTTTCTTCACTCATCCAGCGTCGAGGCTAGTGCAGCAATGGTTTGTGTAGGAACGCGCCGCCGCCACCCAACTGACCGATCAGGAAGTACAGCAGCACGATCAGGCAGATTGCGCCCCAGATCCAGCGGATCGGAACCGGGAAACCGGAGCGGTCGCAGATGTAGAAGCCGCCCCAAACGGCTAAGACGAACACGATCACGATCACAAGAAGCGTAATCAGATCCATACAAACTACCTCCCTAGCTATGACTCGATGTTCTCACTGTCGAGGTCGTACCACCCTGCTTGCCTTCCATGACCGGTGGCTGCTGGAAGGTCTGCGGCCGTCCCTTCTGACCACCCTTACCACCACCACCCTTGCCGCCTCCACCCATCGACGACGCGATTCGGGCCTGGATCTCTAACTGTACGACGTACTTCTCGATCTCGTTCCGCGCCTCGCGCATCTCGCCCGTCTCCGGGTCCTTCATCATGCAGGGGCCGAAGTTCTTGATATCGAACAGGTCGGCCTGGGTCCACCAGGAGAGTGGGAACCCGGCCTTCATGAGCTGGAGCATGAACAGCTTCCGGGTCGTACTGTTGATCTCGTGCAGCGAATAAGGCGTTACCGAGAAGGTGAAGTTGTTCTTGTGCCAGCGGGCGCGCTCGAACTGGTTGACGGCGAGATCGGGCATACGAGCCGACGATTCCGCGCTCGGATCGTAGCTCCAGGAGCCATCCGGCCCCTGCGCCATTGGCGTGTACTCACCCTTGCCATCCGCCGACTTCTCCATCGGGATCAGCGTACCCGGCTCGAAGTCGAAGTCTTCCTCGGTGACACCTTCAGGTCCGAGCATCTGCATACGGCGCCTAGCGGTCGCGAACTGGAACCAGTCGGACTTCCACATCTCACCGAGCAGCCGGATCGACTCTTCCATGTTACGGGACTGGTCCTTAACGAGCGGACCCATCGCCTCCAGGAGCTTCTCGGTAGAGTCGCCGGAGGGCAATTGGCGCGCTCGGGCCATCGCCGATACGTCCGCCACGCCCATCGTCTCTTTGAGCATCGCCGGCAGGATCTTAGTCGCCAGATCGATAATGTTCTGGTTGACCGCGTACCACTGGTACGGAAGCATCGGGACGAACTGACTGGCGGCGGCGTTCAATCCCATATCTAACGGGGTACGCAAGCCAGGAATGCGAGGGTTGACTGCCTGGAGCATCGCCTGTGCCGTGGACCCGCGATCATAGAACGCGCTCGGATTGAGCGAGAGATTCATCTGGTCGTTGACGCCACGCAGCAACTCGATCCCCATCTTTTCAAGGATCTGGCCGTAGCGGGTGACCGGGAAGCCAAGGAAGTTCCAGGCCCAGTCATCGGCTCGCAATTGGGCGAACGGGACGCGTCCGTCCCAGCGGTACGAGGACTGATGCTCCGGCGCCGGGTTGATAACGCAGGTATCGGTCGCGATCACCAGACGCCGGTTCGGGTAGATCAGGCAGTCTTCGCGCTTGGCGGATTTGAACTCCTGACGGCCGCCCGACAGCATCTTGCCGGTCGGGATCTGCTGGCCGACGTACGGGACTGTGTAGGACCAGGAAGTTCCCCACTGGCCGTCCGGGCCGCAGATTTGAAGCGGATGGTCCGTCTCATTCACCGAGTCGTCATCGACGTAGATATAGTAAACGTCGGTGGTGTCCCAAGTAGAGGTTTCCTCGGGTACCCGCGAGCCCTGGCCGAAGCGGCGAAGCACAGCCGATGCAATCTTCACCGCTTGCGCGACGACGGTGCCCTTGCCCTGCGTGTTCACACGGCTCGCAACGATATTGTCTCGCTGGAGCGGGAACATCCGCCAGACCTGATGGATCGGCATCTTCTTACGGCCGGCGACCGCGTAGGCGTGTTGCAGGTCCAGGTTCGGGGGGAGTCCGAGCGGCAGAACATCGAGCGGGCCGTAGGCATCCCAGACAATATCGCCCTTGCCGCGGTAATAGTAGTTCGGGTCGTACCGCGCACCCAAGTAGCCGGTGCCACCTGCGCAGGCCCATTGCCACGCTTTACGAAGCTGGCGATCCGCGAAGGTCATGTTCTGCCAGGCCATGAAGCCTTTGTTCAGGATCGCGTTCTGCTCGCGGTACTGCTCGGCTTCGGACTTGAACGCCGGGATGATACGGAGGTTGGTCTGCGCCGCAACGATCTCTTTGGTGTTGCGGACGGTGTGCTCGGTGCGCACAGAAGAGAGCGACTGGACGTTGACTTGCTCCGAATCACCGTTAATAAGGTCGATGCCGTCCTGAATGTACTTGTAAGCGGGTTGGAGGCGGAGATAGGAACGTGAGTCCTGGAGCATCGACTGGGACCAGGCGAATAGCTCGTCGGGCGAGCAGGGGTCCCAAACGCCGGTGGAACGGTTGCGCTCAAACGGGGCAGGGCACAGGTAGGCGGTATCGATAGGCGAGGAGCCGGGGCGACGGTTCATATCGAAACCATTATGCGCTATCGGAGAGCAGGATCAACATCTGTTCGAGGCGGCGGCGATTCACGAGTCCGCCTAGAACGACGCCGCGCGCATCGGTTGTGTGAACCGGGTTAGAGATCGAATCGGCTCCTGAAAGCACTTTGTTAAGCGCGCCGCGACCACAATTGAAGCCGAACGAAGCGAGCGCGACCGCTTCGAGCAACGGCTTACCGTCGATCATCGACAGAAGCGTTGCGAAGTCTTCCTCGAACCAGGCATAGGCTTGATCGGCCGTGCAGGTCATCCCCTCGACTACGCCCTTAGTGTGGCCGATACCGATAGTCCAGACTCCGCCTGAATCCGTGTACGAATGCAAGCGCAGACCTTCGGCGAGAGCGATGATACATGCGGCGAGCGCTGGAATCGTCACGTCGGATCGTTGCATAGTCCTCCTCTCCTACTTGCCAGTCGGGGTCGGGAAGATCGAGCCCCGGAATGGCGTAGTCACTTCGCTCGTCGGGCTTGCCATCCATGACGACCGCCGCTATCCTCAGCCGACCAGTCCTGCATATTCGACTGGTTGAACTCCAGCAGTTGAGCGTGAAAGTGCGCGTCCAATGGCTTGCCGTACCGTGCGTCCGTCTTCCTATCACTCCGCGCTCTCACCAGCCTTGCCAGCATCTTCAGGAACGGGGAGTGTCTGATCCGCG
>Ga0182027_10004830_pt1 | contig 20704 bp, 16 predicted proteins | sample 712E1DmetaG_FD_121300 | JGI IMG/M metagenome (GOLD analysis project Ga0182027, IMG submission 121300) | Permafrost microbial communities from Stordalen Mire, Sweden - 712E1D metaG (Illumina Assembly) | ecosystem: Environmental > Terrestrial > Soil > Wetlands > Permafrost | place: Sweden...
CAGCATCGGCCCGCCGCCAAGCGAAGGGCCCAGCGCACGCAGAAAGGGGACGGCCAGAACCGCCGCCACCAGTCCCGCCACCGCCATCGCAGCCGCGTCCGTCCACCAACGCTTGTACGCCGTCAGGCATAGCCATACCGCGCAGAATACGGCGAACCCCAGCGTCACATAAACGGAAGTGCCGGCCGCTGTGGCGAATGCGACTCCTGCCGCGACCGCGGCGACGGTGTGGCGGCGAGTCCACGACCCGCCCGGCAGCACCCAGATCACCAGAAAACCGGTCAGGCAGGCAACCAAGGCCGCCACGTGGTGTGGGACCCAGAGCGCCGAAGTGAACCAGGCCGAAACCTGATCGGCGTTCCACAATTCGATGGTCGGCAGCAGAGAGCCCCTCGCCTTGCCAAGCCAGAGGCAAGGGATAATGTCCAGTCCGGTGACGGCGAGCAGGGATATGCCCACCACAAACGCGCGCCGGCGCGGCGAGGGCATCCAGTGGCGGAGATAAAGCAGCACAATACTCATGAGTCCGAAGCCGGACCAGATGGTGCCCGCGATCAACGCCTGTCGGGCCCGCACTGCCCCGTGTCCAATCTGATGGACCAGGCTGCATAGCAGGAACCAGTAATAGTGATACTGTAGCGGCCACTGGTGCCCATCGGACAGAAACGGCGTAAGCGGAGGAAAATGCCGCGACAGCGCCGAGATCATGGCGACACGAACGCCGTAGTCGTAGGAGACCATCGGCGGATACAGGCGGTCGCCGATCTGCAGATCGACAGTGGACGCGGCCACAACGATGGCCCAGCCCGCCGCGACGACAACGGCCGCAGGCATGAGACGCCACTGTCTCAACCGCGAAGCAATCAGGATGACGGCGAAGCCGGCCCAAAGAGCGCCATACATCCACCAGACTGCCCCCGGCCCTGCCCCCAGTTCGCAGAGGTAAGTCAGCACCGGGCAAAGGGCGATGGAAAGCGTGCAGCTTAGCAAGCACTGATGAAGCAGGCCGCGGCCGCGGAAGCCGACCAGGTCGAGAGACCAACCGATCGTGAATCCCGGTATGAATGCGAATAGCGAGAACAGTGCGGACGCGTACGCGACGCCGAGCAGGTCCGCAGCCGTGAAACCGGCCATTCCGAAACTCTACCCCAGCGGTGTTCCACCGCGCAATGCGCTACCATACCGGTGCCGATGGCGAGCGTTCGATCGAAACTGCTGCGGGTCGCCGGGCCCGTGCTGGCCGTCACCCTGCTGATCCTGGCGCTGCGCGGATTGAACTGGGCGGAGGCCGCCGCCAGCCTGCGGAGCGCCCGTCCCTGGTATCTGCTGGCGGGTCTGTGCCCGTCCATAGCGGGCCTTTGTTTCCGCGCGATGCGCTGGAGGGTGCTGCTGCGGGCGGAAAAGACCTTGCCCCGCGCCACCGTTTTCTGGGCAACCGGAATCGGGTACTTCGGCAACTTCGTTCTGCCCGCTCGGGCCGGGGAGCTCCTGCGATGCGGTGCGATCCAGTTGAAGAGCGGCCTTCCCCTGGCGTTCGTGCTTGCGACCGCCCTGACCGAACGGCTGATCGACGCCGCCGTGCTGGTCGCCATCGTCGGCGCCGGTCTAGCCGGGCGCACCCATCTGCCGCCCTGGATCCGTCCGGCGCTGACCGGCATGGCTGCCGCCGCTGCCGGCGGAATCGCGGCGCTGTTCGTCCTCAGCCGTGTCCGGCAATCCCCGGAACGTCTTTACCGCCTGCTCCGGCTTTCCCCCGGCGCGCGCAGTCGCGTCAATACAGTGCTCGACGACCTGAAGGTGGGTTTTCGCGCGCTCCAGCACGGTCGCCCTGCCCTTATCTTCTTCGGATTGACCGCCGTCATCTGGTGCTGTGACGCGGCCAGCGTCCTGCTTGCCGCGCGCGCCTTTGAGATCGTGTTGCCGATTGCCGGAGCCATCGTGTATGTCGGCGCGCTGGGTCTATCGAGCGCAGTCCCCTCCGTGCCAGGCTACATCGGCGTGTACCAGTTTGTCGCCGTGACCGTTCTGCCGCTGTACGGCGCTTCGAAGACCGCGGCACTGGTGTTCAGCCTGGTGTCGCACGCGTGCGGTTATGTCATTGTCATGGTTTGGGGACTGACCGGCATGTTCCGTCTGCGGCTCGAGGCGGTCGCTACCGGCACGGTACGAGAGAAAGCCTCAAGCCCCCGCTGATCCCTTGCGTCCGCTCGCTGACGCGCGCGGTTCCGTATCGGTTCCGAGCTGGCGACGGCGCGCCCACTCCTTGAGCCCCACCATCGGACCTGATACCCTGAACGACGGCATGGCAAAATCACGTCGGGATTTCATTCGATCCGGAGCGGGGCTCGCCGCCGGGATCGCGGGCTTGGCGTCCGCCACAAACGCGCAGCAGCCCGCCGCCTCCGCTCCGCCAGCCGTCCAGGTGCCGAAGATCAAGTTCGGTGGCGTCGAGATCGGCCGCCTCGTGCTCGGCGTGAATCCCTTCTACGGTTTCTCGCACTACAATCACAACCTGGACGCCGGCATGCGCGAATGGTACACGCCCGATCGCGTCTGCGAGGTGCTGCACCGCGCCGCCACGTTCGGTATCAACGCCTTCAACTACTACCACTCGGAACGCTCGCTCGCCGACTGGACGCGGTTCGTCGCCCAAGGCGGCAAGATGCACCTGATCCCGCAGGTGGGCGCCGGCGCCGACGCCGCCATGCTGGTGAAGACCCTGCATCCGCTCGGGCTACAGCGGCAAGGCGAGGTGGTGGACGACGCCTGGCAGTCCGGCCGCATGGATACCGTCAAGGAGTGGTGCAAGAAGGTGCGCGACCTCGGCGTGCTGGTCGGAGTCGGCACGCACATCCCCGAAGTCATCGCCAAAATCGAGGAAGAGAACTGGGACGTCGACTTCTACGCCGGCTGCGTCTACAACCGCCGCCGCAAGCCCGACGAGTGGAAGAAGGTGCTGGGCGGAGAACTGATGGAGATGCCCCGCGACATCTACATGGCCAGCGACCCCCCGCGCATGTACCGCGTCCTGCGCCAGACCCCGAAGCCCTGCTTCGCTTTCAAAGTCCTCGCTGCCGGCCGCATCGAAGGGCAGGGGATCGAGCAGGCCTTCCGCACCGCCTTCGACAGCATCAAACCCACCGACGCCGTCTACGTGGGCGTCTTCCCGAAATTCCAGGACGAACTGCGCCTCGACGCCGAAATCGTCTGCCGGATTCTGAACCGGGGGTAGCGCGCGCCGAGGCGGACTTCAGGGCTGAAAAACAGCTCTATACGACCGCCCGCACGAGGCCCTGGCGATGAAACGCCCAGCCCTTATCACGGCATCCCGAGCCGCACTACCCCTTCCACGATCGCACCGTCAGGGTCACCAGCTGCGGCCGCCAGTGCCTCTATCGCAAGAAGATCAATCTCAGCAAATCCCTCGCCGGCCAGGCGGTCGGCCCAAGGAAGTTGACCATGGCATCTGGCTGGTCAGCTTCATGGATTATGATTTGGGGTATATCGACCTGGAGGAGAAAACTTTGCAGCCCCTCGACAAACCGTTCGGCCCCCGGGTGTCACCCATGTCTTAGGAACAAAGCGTTACCTATGTCTCCGGTCCGGACAACGTCGAATGTGGAGCTGGCGGAGGGAGTTGAACCCACGACCCTCTGATTACAAATCAGATGCTCTACCAACTGAGCTACGCCAGCCTGATCTCGGTCGGCGGCGAGATGGAGCGGGAGACGGGAATCGAACCCGCAACCAACAGCTTGGAGGGCTGTGACTCTACCATTGAGTTACTCCCGCTCGATAGCTGCCGAACCACGGGGCCAACACCGCTGCCCCGTACCATTCTACCTGACCTCAGCCCAGCACATCGAGCAGTTGTTTGCCCATCTCACCGGCGACATGGACCATGCGCGCGTTGACCTCAAAGTCGCTCCGCGCCTGGAGCAGGTTGACCATCTCCCGGCTCAGATCGACCGTGTGGGCGGAGGCAACGCGGGCGGCCACGCCATCCACCCGGGCTTCGGCCTGGGTCATGCCGCCGAGCGCGGCCGGCAGAATGTTCATAATAAGGTGTCCCGGCAGTCTTATCGGCAGCTCTGGACGAAGATTCCAAAACAATTTTGATGCCATTTGTTCCAGCTTCCATGAAAGTCGCTTTAGACACTGGTTGACAACCGCAAGTCGCTCGGATAAGATTTCTAAAGTACTGATCTATCAACGATTTGTCGGTGGCGGGTCAGGTGAGAACCGGTGCAAACGGATTCCATTCGCGGAATCCCGGCCGTCGCTCGCCCCCGTCCGCTCAACCGGCAGGTCGAACCTGGAGACTTGGCTATGGGCAGCAGGCCTGATGACCCGCGCGTGAGACCGACGCCTTCCTTTCCCGAAGATCCGCGCGTGAGACCGACGCCTTCTCTTCCCGAAGACCCGCGCCTGCGACCGCAGCCCTCCGTTCCCGAGGAAGACTACGAGCACCTCATGGAGGACTACAGTCACTTCGCGCCGCCTTCGGAAGGCGAGGTCCTCGAAGGGCGCGTGCTCAAAGTCACCGATCAGGAAGTGATCGTCGATTTCGGCTACAAGTCCGAAGGCCTGGTGCCCATCGAGCAGTTCGCCGCGCCCCCTCAGCCCGGCGACACCATCGACGTGATGATCGACCGGCACGGCCCGGAAGTCGAGGGCTACATTCTTCTCTCCCACGACAAGGCCAGCCGCCTGCGCGCCTGGGAGAATCTGGAGAAGGCGTACCGCGAGGGCCTGCTGGTATCGGGCCGGGTGCTGGGCCGCGTCAAGGGCGGCCTCTCGGTGGACGTGGGCGTCAAGGCGTTCATGCCCAGCTCGCAGGTCGACGTCCGTCCCATACACAACCTCGATCCCTACATGGACCAGGACATCGCGGTGAAGCTCGTGAAGATGAACCGCCGCCGCGGCAACGTGGTGGTGTCGCGCAAGCTGGCCATCGAAGAAGAGCACAACGCCCGCAAGCGCACCACGCTCGACGGACTGGAAGAGGGCTCGGTCGTCACCGGCGTGGTGAAGAACCTCACCGACTACGGTGCCTTCATCGACCTGGGCGGCATCGACGGCCTGTTGCACGTCAGCGACATGTCGTACGGGCGCGTCAATCATCCCGCCGAATTACTCAACGTGGGCGACGAGATCAGCGTCAAGGTCCTGAAGTTCGACAAAGAGAAAGAGCGCGTTTCGCTCGGCCTCAAAGAGCTGCTGCCCGATCCTTGGGAAACCGTGGCGGATCGCTTCCCCGCGACCTCGCGCGTGGTGGGGCGCGTCGTGAGCGTGACCGACTACGGGGCTTTCGTGGAACTCGAGCCGGGCGTTGAAGCGCTCATCCACATCTCGGAGATGACCTGGTCGCGGCGCATGAAGCACCCCTCCAAGGTGGTCAAGCCGGGCGACACCGTGGAAGCCGTGGTGCTGGCCGTACAGCCCAAAGACCGCCGCATATCGCTCGGCATCAAGCAACTGGAAGCCGATCCCTGGACCACGGTCGAGCAGCGCTACAGCGTCGGCTCGGTGGTGGAAGGCCGCGTGCGCAAGCTCACCGACTTCGGGGCGTTCATCGAGGTGGAGGAAGGCATCGACGGCCTGGTCCACGTCTCCGACGTTTCCTGGACCAAGCGCATCAAGCATCCCTCCGAGGTGCTCAAAAAAGGGCAGCTCGTGCAAGCCGTGGTGCTCCACATCAACGCGTCGCAGCGCCGCATGTCGCTGGGCATCAAGCAGCTCCAGCCGGACGCGTGGGAAGTCTTTCTACGCGCCCACCAGGTGGGCGACGTGGTGAAGGGCAAGGCCTGCCGCGCGGCGAATTTCGGAGTCTTCATCGAGCTGGCGGAAGGTGTCGAAGGGCTGTGCCACAACTCGGAGATCCCGGGCGCGCAGGAGCACAAGAAAGACGAACCGCCGCTGGAGATGGGACGCGAGTACGATTTCAAGATCATCAAGATGAGCGAGGCGGAGAAGAAGATCGGCCTCAGCATCCGGGCGCTCGGCGAGGACGAGGAGCGCACGCGCCTGGAAGAGTACCAGCGACGTGCGACCGCCGCAACGCTTACCATAGAAGAAGTCATGAACCTGAAGGGACAGGGGGAGGCCCTTTAAGGACGAAACAGCGAGCGGATCCCCCGGCGGCTTTCCCGCTGGCCGTCCTTCAAGAGCACAAGGAGATCTATGACGAAAGCCGAGCTGATCGAAGAAGTATCGAGAGTGGTGGAGATGAGTCGCAAAGACTCTGAAGTCATCGTCGAGACGATTTTTGACAGTATCGTGCGCGCCCTGCGCACCGGCGAGAAAATCGAGATCCGCGGGTTCGGCAGCTTCCGGACCAGGCAGCGCCAGCCGCGCATCGGGCGCAACCCGAAGACCGGGACGCGGGTCGAAGTCCCGGCCAAGCGCATTCCGTTCTTCAAGCCAAGCAAGGAGCTGAAGGACCTGGTGAACGGCGCGGCGGCCGCGGCAGCCGGTGAAGCGCCTCCGGCAGCCCCCGCGAGCGAGCCTCCGCCGGCCCTGTAGCCGGCTCGATCCCCGATGGATTATCTCTGGAGCCCCTGGCGCTACCGATACGTCAGCACGGCCGGGCCCACCGACGAGTGCATCTTCTGTAAGAAGGCCGCGGAGCGGAACGACGACGAGAATTTCGTCGTCCACCGCGCCCGGCTCAATTTCGTCATCCTCAATCTGTATCCTTACACCAGCGGTCATCTGATGATCGCGCCGTATGCGCACGTGGCGACGCTCGAAGCGGCCGGCTCGGAAACTCTGGCGGAGTTGATGGAGCTGACGCGGCTGGCGGAGGGGCACCTCGGCGCCGTCTACCGGCCTAAGGGCCTCAATGTCGGCATGAATATCGGCGAGTGCGCCGGCGCCGGCATCGCGGGCCATATCCACATGCACGTGCTGCCGCGCTGGCCAGCGGACGCGAACTTCATGACGACGATCGGCGAGACGCGGGTGCTTCCCGAGGATCTTCGCACCACCTACGAGCGCCTGACCAAGTCCTGGCGGGGCTAGGCCGTGGCGCACGCTTCAGCGTGCCGCGTCGCCACTCCTGGCGACGCCCGGTCCCCTTCCTCGGGCTCGTTGTAGGTGCCGGGAGCTTTCGAGAAGTTGGTCACCGCTCCCGTCTCCGGGTCGATGTCCATCACGGAAGCCATGCCCTGCGGCTCGTAGCAGGTGAATGTCATGCATCACGCCATCGACACTCAGTACCACATCAAAACCCTCGGCACTTAGGATTGCCGAGAACTCACTCGGCACTGGCCGGGAAGCGCATCCGGCGAGCATCGCTCGGGCGGCAGGGCGAGCCCGTGCTGGTGAAACGGCGGGAGGCGTTGCGCGAGGCGCGGCGGGCGCGGAATCAATTCGGCGAGTGTTGCGCGTTCGCTTGCTTCTCGAATGCTCGCCTCTTCTTCAAGTAGTCGCCGTCAAGCGAGGCATACGTTTCCGGACAGTACAGCCTCAAACGTTCCAGCGCCGGATTTACGAATCTTCTCGTATAGTCCGCCCGGCTAATCCGTCTCGGCTGATTCGCCGCGTGGATGTCGGCCAGAAGGGACGCTCTCAGGATCTCCGCATCGACGTTACCCCAGTCGCTTCTCACCCTTTCAGCAAGCGCTGGTGCCTCGATGGGAGAGTTGACCACCAATCCCCCACTCGGTTGATAACGAACTGCGAGCAAGTGACGATTTACAATCTGGCCGATCAGCACGTAGCAGACGTCTCCGACCTTCACCGTGTACCTTCCGTGAAAGTCCTTCTCCATCGGACGAGGCCCGCTCGTCAGTACCTCTTGGTCGAACCAATGGGGCGAACGAGGGTCATATTCGTCGCTGAAGAAGCTGAAACTGAAGGCGTCCACGCCCACTTGATGCGACGAGCCATGAGAGTCATCATTGCCCACCTGGAGCTTCGTTGGCCTTTTGTCATCCAAGTGCTTCAGCAACTCTGGTAATGCAACAGGGCCAAGCCGCACCAGTTCGCGCATCTTCGGAGGGGCTTTGGGTGGGGCAACGCCCAGGACGCCGACCAGAAAGGAGCCAGGTGCATCATCCGCAATGAACCCCTGGTAGATTGCGGCGCTGTCGATTCCTGGCGCTTGCGAGTCGATCTGGGTTAGGTCGTCAATGAGTTGAGCGACCGACTTCTCGGTGCGAAACGAGAACTCGCCCCTGTCGATTTCTTCAGCCACGGTCCCCAAAGGCTCGTGGGTGACAATGCACCCTCTCATGCCCTCGACTTCAACCGTCGATGCCCCCGCCGCCGCGAGCAGATCCTTGAATCTGCCTGGGGCCAGCGTCCTGATGCCAGAGAGTGCGTAGGACTTGGCCTGCGGATTTCCGTCAGCGTACAGCTTCTCGAATGCAGCAAGAGCCACCGGCCCTGGTTGCGAAAGCACGATCCGGAAATCGATCTCACCTTGCGAGGTCTTTCCGGCATAGCCCACGCCGCCAAACGCGAACGTGCCGACCGTGGCCAGTCGTTTCACGGCTGCATCAAAGGATTCGCCAGCGCGCCCCCCAACATGACACAGAAGCAGAACCATAGCTGTCGTCAGAAGACGTCTCGACATTCGCACTCACTATACCGCCCTTGCGAACGAGTGTCACGCTAAGCGACGCGAGCACTTCGCCTGAAGGTGAGATGATGCCTCGCGATTTGCTCGTCCGTTTCCGCATTCCCGCCGCCCCGCCACTTCCCGCCCCACGGCCGCCGGTGCGCGGCGGGCGTGGCGAGGGACGGGGAGCGGCCACGGATAGACGGGATCGCCTAGTATGGTGAGGATGTTCGGTGCGATTAAGCGCTGGTGGCACGACGGGGAAGATCCACACGTGCTTCGTGTCCGGAGATTCAACTGGCTCCTGCAAGGCGCGATCTATTGCGGCATTCTCACGTTCCCTGTCGTCCTAGCAGAGCTAAGGAGACAGACAATCCGTGAGGGCTTTCTGATCTTTTTGCTGGTCATGGCGTTACTTATGCTCCCCAGAATAGCGTGCGAACGCAGGAGGGCGATCCTCGTGTACGGGGACTCACTCCGCTACCGTCCCGTTTTCGGGCCTGCGCGCCGCGTAGCATGGGATGAGGTTCGCCGAGTCGAGCGCGCTCTTGTATTGAACTGGAGACCCCTTGCTGAGGGCCTCAAGTTCACGCTGGAGGACGGTTTGGAGTTCTACTTGCCTCTTGACCTCAAGCAGCGTTCGGAGGTTGAGGAACACGTGAAGGCCAAGCTGACGGATCGCGCCCGCTTTTGAGCGGTTTCGCCCTCTCATGCTGGCGCCCGCCTCCCGCCCACCCCGCCGCCCCACGCGCGTTGGTGCGCGGCGAGGAGCGCGGGGAGCGGGACCTGGGTGGAGCACAAGATTCGCCGGTAGCTTCAGTTCGCGGGACTCAGGGGGAGGTGCACCGCGTGATAGTATACCTTTGCCAGTGAAACGTCTTGCCATCGAGATCCCCGCTCACTACACGGCTGCCGTGGGCCTGCTGCTGTACCTGTATCCGTGGTCAACGTACTACTCAAATTTCTACTTCACGTGGACAGTGACACTCCTCGCCTACCTCCTGGCCGCAGCCATGATCACGATTCTGGCGCTCGGATTCATCGTCGTGGCCGAGATGCTGCTGTGGAAGCACGGGCGCTTCGCGAGGTTGACGGTCGGCTGTCTTACAGCCTGCGTCCTCCTTGGCATCCTGAGCCTCGGTTTCGGCCCGGGAGGGTGGGATCTGCCGGGTGTGCGACTGCGCGGCATATTCTTCGCGGAATGGCAGTTCCTGACGTTTTTCTTCGAGGCGTGTTTTCCCCTGTGCGTCCTGGCGGCTGCATTGGAATACGGACGCAAGTTGCCACCACAGGGCCGAGCCTAAGGGTAGGTCCAGGGATCTGACCGAAGCCGCGCCGCCCCACGCGCGCCGCTGCGCGGCGGGCGAGAAGAAGGGACTGGCGCTTGGCAGCGGAAAACGCGGGATCGGGCGGCATCCGGGAGCGCCCACGGCGGCACGCTGAAGGCGTGCGCCACTCAGTCTACCCAAGCGCGTTGCCGGCCGTGCCCAGCACGCCGGCCATCAGCTTCCCGACGAAGCGATGGTCATTGTGCGCGCCCAGGCCCGCACGCAAATCCTCGACCGGAGGCAGTTGCCCGGTCTGAGACGATTTCTGGAATTCGGCGGCCAGCTTGTTCATCTTGGCCGCGCCGTCCGTGTCGCCACTCGACTGCGCCTGTTGCGCCTTCTTCTGCAGGGCGGCCGAGATGTTCGAAGCCAGTTGCTTGAACTGATCCGGGTTCTGTTGCTGAACCTGCTGGAGCATGCTCATGAGCTGGGCTTCGGGCGAGATCTGAGCGGAGCCCGCGGGTTGCCCAAACATCGCGGCCAGGCTAGTGCCGCTGGAGGTTTTGGCACTGCTGCTGGTGACCGGCGATTGCGCCCAACTGGGAAGGAGGCTGGAGACGGCGCTGATATTCATGCCTGAGGTCAGGGCACGCCCGTTGCCAGAACACGCTCCTTCGAAAGCAACGAGCTGGCGCGCGCCAGCGGTGACAAATCCGTGGCGCGGCAAAGATCGGTCAGCCGCTCTCGTATTCCTGCAAACGGTCGATAAGGTCGAAGACCAGCTTGCGGTCCTCCCCACCTAGCGAGAAGAGGTCGAGCGACGCGCTCACCGTCAGCGTCCCCCCGCTCCGCAACCGCACCGTCTTCGAGAGAGCCGCCCCGGAAGTCTCCGGCGTGGCGGCGGTCGTGGCGACGCGCTTGTGCCCAAACGCAGCCGTCCGCGTCTTCGCCTTCAGCAGCACCGAGAGCGGCATTCCGGCAAACTGCGCCGCCTGTAGGAAGAACGAAAGCGCCTTCTTGTGCGTCGCGCCCGAGAGTCCGAACTGGTGCATGGCGTCGTCGAGTTGGCGCGGCGAGGTGCGCGTCAGGTCGAGCGCTACCAGCGTTCGGTAATGGCGCTCGATCAGGCCGCGCAGCAGCTCACGCCGCGCCGCCCGCTTCGTAACCAGGTCGCCCAAGGCGGGCGTCGGGCAGTTGCCTTCGTCCATCAGCCCCAGGAAACGGAACGCCCCGAGCAACTGCCCCTGAATGGCGCCCGAATAGGAGGGCCACACCGAGCGATCGAGTTGATTCGGCAGCCCGGCCTCAAACGCGTCGAGTGCCGTCAGGAACGTCTTGAACGGTACGTAGGGGACCACCGGGCGGCCTGATTCCATAGCTATAACGCATCGTATAACACAAGCGATTCCACTGGCGGACGATTCTGGACTTTTTTTGGGCCCGGCGTGCGTCTCCTATAGAATCGAAGCTGAAGGACGGGGGCGAACAGGCCAGCGGAGGCCACGGACCACAACATGTAGGGGTCTCCAAGATCGGACCACAGGATTCAGTACAGAATGTGCTTTACTTTTCCAGAAAACCCGTTTAGGATAGTTTCAACCCCCCCGAGACGGGATCCGCTTGTGCGGCTTCCGGAAATGCTCATTGAGTCAGGAGAACACCGCTTTGCTGAAACTTAAGCGTGTCGAGCTACAGGGGTTCAAGTCGTTCGCGGACCGGAGCGAGTTGCGCTTCAACGGCTACGGGATCGCGGGCATCGTCGGTCCCAACGGCTGCGGCAAGTCCAACCTGGCGGATGCCATCAACTGGGTGTTGGGCGAGCAGTCGGCCAAGACGTTGCGCGGCGCCCGGATGGAAGATGTCATCTTCGCCGGGACGCGCGAACGCAAGCCGGTGGGCCTGGCGTCGGTCACCATGACGCTCGTCGATCCGGGTCTGGATCTGGCCAGGATCGAGGCAGCACAGGGCGCCAACGGCCACGCCAACGGGCATGCCAACGGGCACGCGAACGGGCACGCGAACGGCGTCGCCAACGGAACCAATGGCCTCACCAACGGAACCAATGGCCATGCCAACGGAACCAACGGCACCAATGGCGTGGCGCTGAACGGCAAGGCAAACGGCAACGGCCACGCGGAACGCGAGATCACGGTGACGCGGCGGCTGTTCCGGTCGGGCGAGAGCGAGTATCTGATCGACGGCAAGGCGGCCCGGCTGCGGGACATCCAGGACATCTTCATGGGTACCGGCCTGGGCCCGGAATCGTACGCCATCATCGAGCAGGGGCGCATCGGGCAACTGCTCAGCTCGCGTCCGCAAGACCGGCGCGCGGTGCTCGAAGAGGCCGCCGGCATTTCCAGGTTCAAGTCGCGGCGCAGGCTCGCAGAGGCAAGATTGGAAGGCGCCAAGCACAACCTGGAACGCGTGTTCGACATCCTCGAAGAAGTGGGTCGCCAGGCCAATTCCCTCAAGCGCCAGGCGGCCAAAGCGCGGCGGGCCGAAGAGCTCAAGAAGGAGATGGACGGCCGGCTGCGCCAGTTGCTGGCCGGGCGCTATCTGATGTTGGAGCGCGAGACCGCGCGGATCGCGCTCGATTTGAAAATGGCGACGGCCGGTTTCGAAGAGCTCTCCGTCGCCGCCGCCGAGCAGGAAAAAGATCACAGCCGCTCGCAGCAGGAAGGCTACCAGACTGAAACCGAATTGACGGAAGCTCGCAAGAGGCTTGCAGAGCTGAATCTGGAGCTGGAGCGCGCACGCGGGCGGCTGGAGTATCAAGCCAAGCAGGTGGCGGCGATCGAGCAGCGGCTGGCGCAGGGCGAGGGCGACTCGCAGGAGACCGAGCGCCGGCTGACGGCGGTAGGCGAAGAGCTGGCCGCGCATCGCGCTTCGCTCGCGGACCTGGAACGGCAGGCCGCGGAGGCCCGCCAGACGCTCGAGACCAAGGCGCACGACCGCGACGAGATGCAGAACGCGGTGGCCGCTCGCGAGCGGGGAATGGAAGCGGCGCGCCACGGAATCCTGCGGCTGTTGGGCGAGAGCGCCACGCTGAAGAACCAGTTGGCGCAGGCCGACACATACCTGGCCGCGCTCGAGCGCGACTCCGCCAAGGCGCTGAAGGAAGAGCAGGGCGCCACCGAGGATCTGGAGTGGCTGGGCGTCGCCAAGACCGAGCTTTCGACCAAGCTCGCCGCGCGCCAGATGGAGCTGGTATCGCTGACCGAGCAGCGCAAGCGTTTGGAGCAGGAGTTGGCCGCGGGCAAGGCGGAGATGGCCACCGCGCGGCGCGATCTGGAACAGGCGCGAACCGGGTTCTCGCGTCTCAAGGCGCGCCTCGATTCGCTGGAGGAAATTCTCTCGCACCGCGCCTACACCACGGAGTCGGTCAAGCGATTGTTCAACACCATCGAGCGCGGCCAGGCCAACGGGTTGAAGCCGGTGGGCGTGCTGGCCGACTTCGTCGAAGTCGAGCCCGCATACGAGAAAGCGGCCGAGGAGTTCCTGCACGACGAGCTCGAGTTCATCGTGGTGGCGGATTGGAACCAGGCCGAGTGCGGCATTGAGCTGATGCGGACCAGCGTGGAGGGCCGGGCCACCTTCCTGGTTCACCCCGAGCCGGGGACGGGCGCCGATTCGGGCGCGCGCAGGCCGGAAAAGGGCGAAGGCACCGGCGTGGTCGCCAATCTCAACGACGTGCTGCGGTTGACCAACGGCTTCAGCAACGCGGCCCTCGAATGCCTGCCGCGACTAGGGCAATCGTATCTCGCCGCGGACCGCGCGGCGGCGCAGCGGCTGGCGTCCGAGTATCCCGAACTCTACTTCCTGCTTCAGGACGGCGTGTGCTATCACGGCCGCACCGTGAGCGGCGGCAAGAAGAGCTCGAGCGGTCCGCTGGCGCTCAAGCGCGAACTGCGCGAGACCAAGGCGCAGGTGCAGACGCGCGAGAAGGAACTGCAGCAGGCGGCCGGCCGCATCGAAGGGCTGGAGCGCGACATACAGCGCGTCGAACAGGAACTGGAGCGGATCCGCGTAGCGCAGCAGGTCGAGGAGAAGCAGGCGGTCGCACTCGATCACGAAATGCGCAAGCTGGCGGACGACCTGGCGCGGGCGGGCTCGCGGCTTTCGGTGGCGCGGCTGGAACTGGACCGGATCGGGCGGGAGAAGACGCGCTCGCTCGAGCGCCGCCGGGGCGATCAGCAGGCCTTCGAAGAGAAGGACCGCATGCGCCTCGAGCAAGAGGGCGCTCTTGAGGCAGCTCGCGGGGATCTGGAAGGTCTGAAGGCGCAAGCGGCCCGGGCGAGCGAAGAGCACTCGGTGCTGCGTGCCGCCGTGGCTGGGCTCGAAGAGCGCCGGCGTGCGGAGCAATCCGCCATGGCCCGCGTGGAAGCACAGCTCAACGAGCTGACGGCACGCAGCCGGCAGATGGCCGCCGAGCTCGAACGGCTGGGCGTGGAGCGGGCCCGGCTGCTCGCCAGCAACATCGAGCTGGACCAGCGCGTCATCGACCTCGGCGCGGAGCGCACGGTGGCCGAGAGCGGCGTCGCACGCCTGGCGGAGAAGGAAGCGGGCCTGCGCGCCGCCGTTCTGGCGCTCGAAGAAAAGCTGAAAGAGCTGCGCGCGCGGATGCAGGAGGCGCAGGAGAACCGCTCGCGGATCGAAGTCGACCTGGTGCGGCGGCAGACCGAATTGCAGTACCTCGACGAGACCAGCCGCAAGGAACTCAATATCGCGGTGGCGGAGTTGTGCGGCGAAGAGGATGTGGTTCTGGACGCGGAGGCGATGGCCGAGCTCGAAGAGAAGTACAGCGACCTGCGGCGCAAGATCGAGGCGCTCGGTCCGGTGAACTCCGACGCGCTGGCCGAATATCAGGAAGCGCAGCAGCGCTACGACTTCCTGAACACGCAGCGGCAGGACCTGCTCGATTCGATCCGCGACACCGAGAAGGCGATCCACGAGATCGACACGGAATCGAAGAAGCGCTTCAGCGAGGCCTTCGCGGCCATCAACGCGAGCTTCCGCGAAGTGTTCACCACGCTGTTCGGCGGCGGAATGGGCGAGATGCGGCTGACCGACGAGGCCAACATCAACGAGTCCGGCATCGAGATCGTGGCGTCGCCTCCCGGAAAGAAGCTGCAGAACGTGCTGCTGCTTTCGGGCGGTGAGAAGGCGCTCACGGCGCTCGCGCTGCTGGTGGCCATTTTCAAGTACACGCCCAGCCCGTTCTGCATTCTCGACGAGGTGGACGCGCCGCTCGACGAGCCCAATATCCAGCGCCTCACGCGCCTGCTGGCCGACATGTCGAAGCACACGCAGGTGATCATCATCACCCACGCCAAGCGGACCATGGAAACCGCGCAAATCCTCTACGGCGTGACCATGCAGGAGCCCGGCGTTTCGAAGCTGGTGTCGGTGAAGTTCAACCCGCTGATGCCGCCGCCGCTCGAGGCGACTCCTGGGGAGTTCGCGCGGGCCTAGGAGAGAACGCTAGGCGGCCCTGGCGCCGCGGGTTTGGGCGAAAACGCCGCTAACGGCATCGACGAGTCGCTGCAGGTGGAACGGCTTCTCCACAAACGCCCAGCGGGCGGTGAGTTCCTCCAGCCGCGAACGCGAGATTCCGCTGAGGCCCGACAGGAAGACGACGCCGGCCTCTGGTAACCGTGTGACGAAATCTCCGACCAGCGTGATTCCGTCCGTCAGCAGCATGTCGATCCCAGCGCGGCTGTGGAGGTGCGACAGGGCCTCACTCCCGGTCGAAGACTGGATGATCCGGTAGCCCTGCCTGGCCAGGACCGTGGCGACGAAGCGGCGCACCTCGTTGTCATCTTCCACACCTTCGCTTGCGGAACTTCAAGGGAAACCCCGGTTCGGGGCCGGGTTCGCGGTACACTGCGAGGTCTGGGGGAACTCATGCGCAGCCTCGTGACAGCTCTTTTTCTGGTTCTGGCCGGCGTTTCTTCGTTGTTCGGCAAGGTCGTGGTCTTCTGGCAGGAGGGTTTTCCGACCGTCGCCAGCCAGGCAGTGAGCCGCGGCGCTCTCTCTCAAGCACTCGACGCTCCGGTGCTGGCCGGCATCGAGGCACTGCGCGATCCCGCAACGCTTGCTGATACCGACCTGCTGGTGCTGCCCTACGGCTCCGCGTTTCCGGCGGAGGATTGGAGCGCCATCCGCGCCTATCTCCGCGGCGGCGGGAACCTGCTGATCCTCGGGGGCCAACCGTTCCGCGTGCCGGTGAGAGGGACCGTCGAGGCCCCGCCGCAGGACACCTACTCGCGCGGACTCGATCTTCGCCACACCTACGAGTTGCCGCCGCTGAGCGGAGCGAAATTCGCCTGGAAGCCCGGCTACGCGTTCCTGGGCACGCCCGCGATTCGCGCCCGCCGGTTCTTCGCCGTGCAGGGCGGGCTCGACGGGCTCGGTTATATGGTGGATAGCGCCGGCGTACGGGTGGCGGCTCCGGTTATCGTGACGGACCACAACCGCGCGTGGCAGCAGGACCCCATGCCCGGTTCCCGCGTGGTCATGCTGGACTTCGACCCGGAGCCGGGCTACTGGGAATCGCCGGATGGCATTGCGCTTATTCGCGCGGCGGCCGGCTACGCACGCCAGGGGGCGACCGCGTTCTGGCTCGACACGCTGTTTTCGACGCTGCGGCCGGGTGAGACGCCGCTGGTCGGGGTCCACCTGAGGAGCGCGCGGCGGGGAGGCGGCGAGGCCAGGGTCGAACTGCTCTCGGATGGCAAGGTGCTGGACAGCGCGCGGATCGCCTGCACGGGTCCGAAAGTAGATGCGCAAATTGCATTCAAGAAAACGTTTCCACCCGGCCTTTATGCACTTAAAGGCGTGTATGAGGAGGGCGGGCAGGCGCGCGAGTTCTTCGAGAACGCTTTCTGGGTTGCCGAGGAGAACTCGCTCCGATCGGGCCCGCTCCTGGGCGTCCAGGGCGACTTCCTCACTCGCGACGGCAAGCCGTATTTCCCCGTAGGCACGAATTACTTCAACACCGCCGACGACGGCTGGGATTTCTCCTGGCCGCGCAACGCCTGGACTTGGGAAACCGACTTCGCCGAGATGGAGCGCCACGGTGTGACCTTCGTGCGAACCGGCGTGTGGATGCCCGAACTCAAGTTCGTGGAAGAGGCCACCGGCGCCGCCAGCGAGCGATTTCTGCGCAACGTCGAAGCGTACCTGCTTTGCGCGCGCCGGCACCACATCATCGTGAACTTCACCTTCTTCGCCTTCTTTCCACACCCGTACATCCCGGACGCGCCCGCTCCGCCGGGACCGAATCCTTATATGGATCCGGTCTCCATACGCTCCGAGCAGGACTACATGCTCTCTGTGGTGAATCGCTTCAAGGATGTTCCGTGGCTGAGCTGGGACCTGATCAACGAGCCGAGTTTCTCGAACCCCAGGCGGCCGTGGCGGGGCAACACTCCCAACGGCGACGCGGTGGAAACGGCGGCGTGGCATCAATGGCTGCGCGAGAAATACGCGAGCGTTGCGGAACTGGCGGCGGCGTGGCGGGTCCCGCCCGAGGACCTGGGTGGCTTCGACGGCGTGCCGCTGCCCGGCGAGCAGGACCTCTCTTTCAGCCGCTACGGCAACGACCGCCAGGTGCGCGCTCTCGACTACAACCTGTTTGCGCAGGATATGTTCACGAAGTGGGTTCGGTCGATGGTCGGGGCGATCCGCGGCACGGGTAGCACGCAACTGGTGAACGTGGGGCAGGACGAAGGGGGCGTCGCGGACCGTGTGTTGAACCAGTTCTACGGGGCCGCAGGCGTGGCCTTCACCACGAATCACACCTACTGGCGCGACGATGTTCTGCTGTGGGAGTCGCTGGCGGCGAAGCGCCCGGGAGTTCCCAACATCATCGGCGAGACCGGATACCAGCCGGTGTGGGCGCCCGATGGCGTGTGGCGCTACGACGAGTTCACCGCTTACGGGCTGCTCGAAAGGAAGTGGGCGCTGGGCTTTGCGGCGGCATCGAGCGGCGTTTTGCAGTGGGACTGGTCGCGGTCGCTCGATTTCGGCATGGAGCGAGCGGACGGGTCGGCGAAGGTGTGGCAGGCGATGATGCGTGACATGGGGCGGTTTGCGGAGCAGGCGGCGCCGTGGGCGACGGGCTTCGTCACGCCGCAGGTCGCGCTGGTGCTTCCGCAATCGTTGCAGCTTTCGGCCGAGGGCAAATACGGGATCGAAGCGCAGCAGACGGCGGTGCGGGCGCTTTACAACTACGCGCGCGGGGACGCGTACGCGGTGGGTGAGTATCAGATCGAACTGCTGGGGGACCCCAAGCTGATCCTGGTGCCCTCGCCTTCGGTGCTGACGGCGAAGGCCTGGGAGGCGATTCGCAAGAAGGTGGAGGGCGGTGCGACCGTGCTGCTCTCGGGGCGCTTCGAGCAGATGGGGCTCGAGTCCGAACCGCTCACCATTCGCGAGAACGTGGTGCGATGGCCTGAGGGGACGACGCGGCTGGTGTATGGCGGCGATAAGACCACGTTCCTGGCTCGCGCGCGCGGTTCCTGGGTTGAGAAGACGCTGGGCAAGGGCCGGATTCTGTTTTCGCCGCTGCCGCTTGAGCTGAACGACAACATGCAGGCGGTGGGCGACATCTACCGCTACGCGTTGAAGGTTGCGGGCGTGGTTTCGGCCTACTCGACGAGCCTGCAGGATCCGGGCATTCTGATTTGCCCGACGCGGTTTCCGCACGCGACGCTGTATGTGGTGGCGTCGGAGTCGAGCGAGGCTGAGGTCAGCTTCCGCGACCGGGCGAGCGGCAAGGAGTTCGCGGGCCGCCTGGAACCGGGGCGCGCGGCGCTGCTGGTGGTGGGGGAGGACGGGGCTGTGCTCGCCGGCTACAACTGGAGCGCGCGGTGATCGAGGAATAAAAAAGCCCGCGGGAGGCGATCCCGCGGGCTTTAGACTTCGAAACGACTATCGGGCTTCTGCCGCCTTGGCCTTCCCACCGTTGTCCGCGGCGACGTCGATCCGCATCCCATAGAAGCTGCGGTAGACGAAGAACATGGAGACGGCCAGGAAGACGGCCGACAGGATGTAGTTGAGCGTGTAGCTGCCCTGTTGCTCGGCAACCGAGACGGCCAGCGAAACGGCCAGCAGGCCGAACAGCGTGGTGAACTTGATGATCGGGTTCAGGGCCACCGAACTGGTGTCCTTGAACGGATCGCCGACCGTGTCCCCGACCACACAAGCCGCGTGCAGTTCGGTGCCCTTGGCGCGCAACTCGGTCTCGACGACCTTCTTCGCGTTATCCCACGCGCCGCCGGCGTTGGCCATGAAGATGGCCTGGAACAAGCCGAACAGAGCGATCGAAATCAGGTAGCCGACGAAGAAGTACGGCTCGACGAACGCGAAAGCCAGGGTGGCGAAGAACACGGTGAGGAAGATGTTGAGCATGCCCTTCTGCGCGTACCGGGTGCAGATGGCCACCACCGCCTTGGAGTCCGCCACGGAGGCCTTCTCCACTCCCTCCAGCTTAATGTTCTTCTTGATGAACTCGACCGCGCGGTAGGCGCCGGTCGAGACGGCCTGAATGGCCGCGCCGGTGAACCAGTAAATCATGGCGCCGCCGGCGATCAGGCCGAGCAGGAACGGCGCGTGGAGGATGGAGAGCTTCTCCAGATTCACGGTCAGGCCATGGGTGAGAGCCACGATGGTGGCGAAGATCATGGTGGTAGCGCCCACCACGGCCGTGCCGATCAGCACCGGCTTGGAGGTCGCCTTGAAGGTGTTGCCGGCGCCGTCGTTCTCTTCGAGGTTGTCCTTGGCGCGCTCGAAATTCGGATCGAAGCCGAAGTCGCGCTTGATCTCCGCCTCAACGTTGGGGATGGTTTCGATCATGGACAGCTCATAGATCGATTGCGCGTTGTCGGTCACCGGTCCATAGCTATCGACGGCGATGGTCACCGGGCCCATGCCCAGGAAGCCGAAGGCCACCAGTCCAAAGGCGAATACCGCCGGCGCAACCATCAGCAGGCCGATGCCCAGGGTGCTTACGGCGAAGGCCACGCTCATCAGCGCCAGCATGGCGAATCCCAGCCAGTAGGCGCTGAAGTTGCCGGCCACCAGGCCGGAGAGGATGTTGAGTGAAGCGCCGCCCTCACGCGAGCTGGTTACGATCTCCTGCACGTGGCGGGAGTGCGTGGAGGTGAATACTTTGACGAATTCCGGAATCAGCGCGCCGGCGAGGGTCCCGCAACTGATCACGATCGAGAGCTTCCACCACAGCGAGGTGTCGCCGGCCAGGTTGGGAATCATCACCGCGGAGGCCACGAAGGTCAGTGCGATGGAGAGGATCGAGGTGAGCCACACCAGCGAGGTGAGCGGGGTCTCGAAGTTCATCTTCTGCGCGTTGCCGAAGCGCGCCTTGGCCCACAGGCCGTTGACGAAGTAGCCGACGGCGGAAGAGATCATCATCATGATGCGCATGGCGAAGATCCACACCAGCAACTGGACTTTCACGTCGTCGCCCTTGACCGCCAGCAGGATGAAGGTGATCAGGGCCACGCCGGTGACGCCGTAGGTCTCGAAACCGTCGGCCGAGGGGCCGACCGAATCGCCGGCGTTGTCGCCGGTGCAATCCGCGATGACTCCGGGGTTGCGGGCGTCGTCTTCCTTAATCTTAAAAACGATCTTCATCAGATCGGACCCGATGTCGGCGATCTTGGTGAAGATGCCGCCCGCGATACGGAGGGCGGCCGCGCCGAGCGATTCGCCGATGGCGAAACCGATGAAGCACGGGCCGGCCAGGTTGCCGGGGATGAACAGCAGAATGAACAGCATGATCAGCAGTTCGACCGAGACCAGCAGCATGCCGATGCTCATGCCGGCCTGGAGCGGAATGTTGTAGCAG
>Ga0182027_10004832_pt1 | contig 20701 bp, 22 predicted proteins | sample 712E1DmetaG_FD_121300 | JGI IMG/M metagenome (GOLD analysis project Ga0182027, IMG submission 121300) | Permafrost microbial communities from Stordalen Mire, Sweden - 712E1D metaG (Illumina Assembly) | ecosystem: Environmental > Terrestrial > Soil > Wetlands > Permafrost | place: Sweden...
ACCCAGCGCGGCGTATAAAAAATCCCTCAAAAGGGTGAGGGATGTTATATGTACATTGGAATCTCATAAGCCAGATTCTGTTTTTATATCCTCATTTCTCTAGTGCCCGTAAACTTTGGTCCTCCCGAATGTGTGGTAATAGCGGACCATTCGCCGGTTGCAGCGGGTGGGATTGCCTCTTTTCACCCATCTCCCATAGCCGTCTGGCTACAGGGAAATGATTAGTCTCTGTGGCTCTCTCATCCTGTTTGTTCAGGAATCGTTCCCAAAATCTTTCGAAATCAGGACACCAGCGGTTACCCGTCAGTGCTTACGCACAGTTCCCTACATTCTGCTGTCTGGACTTTCCTCCCTGCGAAGCAGGGCGAGGATTCGAATTCCAATGTACCATATAATTATAACATCAACGCACAAAGAGTTATATAGTGAAATACGTCAGTGGGTATGGAATAATGAAACTATGCTTTTATTATCGTTTGAGGTAATAGTCATTATTTCTTGGATAATATTTTTTTTATTTTCGATGAAATTATTTCATATGTCGAAACGGGATATGAAGGAAGAGTCATTTAGTGAGTTAGGTTGTGACAGAAAGTATGGTAGATCGTTTAATGTGCTACTCGTTGTTACTGGACTATCACAATTATTGTTTTTAATTATATTTCATTCTTTTGTAATGAAGATGGTTCAAACATCTGGACGATTTGGATTTGAATGCCTCATAGTCACCACGATTATGGGAATATGTGAAGGTATATTTACGCTTAATCGTTATCCAAAAACACATCCGATTATCGGTGCTTTTGGTTTTGTTTTTGCTTGTATCGGATGGGTCACCTTAGGGAAAGATATTCTAACAATCAACCTTATCGCAGGAGAGGCATTTATTGTATTTGGATTGATTATCCCGTTTATTTTAATACCGGCATTTATACGACACAGAAACGATTTGCCGGCGATGTACGAAAGTATTTTTTTCTTATCCGCTTTTGTTACGGATATTTTACTATTTAGAATTGTGACTGGATAAAGTTCATATTGCATTCTTTCCATTGGATAAAAATGTATTTTATTGTTTGTATTTTAAGAGTAATTTCTAATATTGGTATATTTTTGGATAATCTTTTATGTGGAAAAACGAAGGTAGATGTATAATGTTTTTATGAAACTGAAAAGGATTTTGGAGATTATTGTAGTTGTTCTATGCATGATTTACCTTAGTTATGTGTTAGTTTCTCGAGTTAGTAAAGTCCCGTATAAAGAAGATGAAATATCATGGTATTTTCATACAAAATTTTTTGATGAAGCGTTTATTAACAAAAGTTTATTTTCGCCTCTTTGGCAGGGATATGAAAGTTTTGATCACCCTCCGGTGTCAAAATATATTTATGGAGCGTATTTGTATTTTCAAAATCGTAATTACGCTCAAGAACGAAACGTTCTGGAAAGTAAATATGGGAGATGGAATTTTTATTACGTTATTAAAAGTGATGAAGCCATAGCTACGACTGAATTTGCTCCAATTATATCCGATCTAAGAAAAATAAATTTTGTATTCGCTGTTTTTATTCTTGTGGAAGTGTATATTTTGTTTTACATGATTTCTCGGTCTTCCTTGTTTTCTCTTTTGCTTTGTGCTGTTTTATCTATCAACAGCTTATTCATTTATTCTGTGGCAATTATTACGTCTGACAATCAGGTTATATTTTTTAGTCTATTAGCGATAATTTTATATTTTATGTCTTTAAAATCAAAAAAATGGGTATTGCTTGTGGGCGCGGCAATTGCAACTGCTCTAGCTCTTGGATCAAAATTAACAGGAATTTTTATATTATGTACGGTGACGTTTAATGAAATATTGTGTTTTTTATATGCTAGATTATCGTACGAAAAATTTGTTAAACGTATCGGAATATTTATTTTCGTAAGCTGTTTTGTTTGGGTTATTATTAACCCTGCGTTATATTTTGCTCCTGTTATTAATACTGTGAGATATTTTGAATTTCGGAGTTTTCAATCGGCAAATCTTGCGCATTTTTTCCCCAATATTGCTTTACATACACCCTTCGTTAGAATAGAGGCCATCGTCTGTACGGTGCTCGTGCCATGCAATAATCGATTTACCTCAGGAGCAATTTCATCAAATATATTAGTGAATATTTTATTGCTCACATTTGGATTATTTTATTGCGTACAGGAAGTTCGAAAAAAAAGAAGTGATATTATTTTTTTAGTATTATTTGTATATTTTATTTGTTTCGTTTATACGATTAATTTATTTAATTATTCCAAAATTTATTACAATTTGTTACAAATATCTATATTTATAATTCAAGTATTAGGAGGACTATTTGTGGTGAAATTTATTGAACGAAAATATGTATTTACGCGACGAAACGAATAACAAAACCCCGTCTCACGACGGGGTTTATTGGACAGTTTCCACTTAAGTAAAAACTTATGCTGCACCGATTTTGTACATTCCGGTTCCACAAGTTGGGCATTTGCCTTTCATTGCTGGTTTACCGTTTTTCATTGTCACTTTGACTGCGTTCGGATCCTCTCTCTTTGCGCGACATTTTACACAATACATACTTGCCATATTGTTTATTCACCTCCTCTCAAACAATAACACTCTATGTTCCGTGGAGCATACTATGAACTCCGAGTTCGATGATAATAGCTAATGCCGCAAGAATGAGCGTTTTCGTAATATCCTTTTGAATAACAGTAAGTTCTTCTTTGTCAGCGTGATTTTCTTGGAGTTTCACAGAAGAATGTGATTGTTGAAAGTGAAATGTTGTTGGAGGAATAGTAGCTTCCTGTTGATGAACCGTTTTAGGGGTAGGGTAAAGCGTTGCCGGTATATGTCTTCGTTGCTGGGCAAGTATCTTTTGTCTCTTTGTTTTCTTTGGCATATCTTAGCCTCGATTAAGCTCGAGCGTAGCACATAAAAGTTAGCCTTGTCAAATTCATAAAGATATTATAAGATGATGAATACCAATGGTGTTCAATGGGAATGCTCTAATTTTTTTTATATGGATTGTTCTAGTCATCTGGGTGATAGTGCTTACGGTTTTTTTACTTCGGATGATTGGACATTATAATCGTTTGACTAAGGGAATTTCGGTTCACGGATTAAAAGAGATATTAGAAGAAATATTAAAGACGCAGAATGGATTAGTTGCAGAAAAAGATCGGCTTAATCAAGAATTAGTAAGTTTGGCTCAGGATGGAACATTGCATATTCAGAAAATCGGACTTGAGCGGTTTAATCCGTTTTCCGATACAGGCGGAAGTCAGAGTTTTACGTTAGCGATTTTGGATGGGTACGATAATGGGCTCGTTATGACATCACTGTATGCTCGGACGGGAAATAGATGGTATGTAAAAGAAGTACGATTAGGCAAGGGAAAGGAATATGACCTTTCAAAAGAGGAATTAAACGCCATTCATAAGGCTCAAATATTTAAAGAGAAACACGTATGACAAAGCAACAATATATAACAACAGGCATCATCGGTTTTGCGCTTTATCTCATCGCAACAGGTTTATCATTTGCAGTATTTGGAACAATAACCCCTAAAGTTCAAACATTCCCTAATCCAACGACTTCAACGATATCGGGTTCTAACGGTCAAGAGCATTTCATTATCGATCCATCAGTTCCTAAAACAGAAGAATGTCCTTTAAATGGGGAGATGTATACAAAACAAGAGCAAGCGATTTGGGATAAACGTCGACCAATGGCAGTAATGATAGAAAATCATGTTGATGCCCGACCACAATCCGGTTTGTCATATGCGGACGTTGTTTACGAGGCTGTAGCAGAAGGTGGTATAACCAGATTTATGGGAGTATTTTATTGTGGAATTGCTGTTCGTGATGTGCAGTTTGCACCAGTTCGAAGCGCTAGGACGTATTTTCTTCCATGGGTATTGGAATACGACGCTCTGTATAATCATGTCGGAGGGGCGGGTATTTGTAGTGATGATACCGTTGATGATCGTGCAAAGGCACTTTGCCAAATTGATACGTATGGAATTAAAGATATGGATCAGTTTGGTATTTCATTTCCGACGTGCTACCGTAATTACGATCGTTTATCTCATACGGTCGCCACTGAGCATACAATGATGTGTGATGGAGATAAACTTCTTGCCCTGGGGGCACAGCGAGGTTGGACAAATGTTGATGCTCAAGGTGTTTCCTGGGACAAAAATTTTCAACCGTGGCAGTTTAAAGATGATGCAGTTGCGGCTGATCGCGGGGCATCGTTTTCGGCCAGTTTCGTTGCTTGGAAGGGTTATGAGAGTGACTACGGCGTACGATGGGATTACGATAGAACAACAAATTCTTATAAACGGTTTAATGCTGGCGTGGCCCATATAGATCTAGAATCGAAACAACAGCTAACAGCAAAAACCGTCGCGATTCTGTTTGCTAAAGAAACAGGTCCTGTCGATGAACATGGTCATCTTTTGTATGATAATATCGGTACCGGAACAGGTTTAGTATTCGAAGACGGAAAAGTAATAAAGGCGACGTGGAAAAAAGCCATTAAAACATCAAGAACAAAGTTTTATGATGCTAGTGGTAAGGAAATTAGTTTCAATCGGGGACAAATTTGGATTGAAATGCTCCCGACTGGAACGCCGGTAACGTATTAATATGCTGTTTGCCTGCCCTGGGAGGGAAGTCTATGGCACTTGAGGATATTATTATTTCCAGGGTTCGTGTAAAAATATTAACTTTATTCCTTTCTCATCCAGGGGTAATATTTCATGTGCGTGACATTGTTCGAAAAGTGGATGAAGAGATCAACGCAGTTCGTCGGGAACTTGCGCACATGGAAAAAGCCGGGATGGTTTCTAAGGAGCAACGTGCTAACCGTCTATTTTATTCGTTTCGAAAAGATTATCCTCTTTATTTTGAACTCCTTGAGATCATCGGAAAGTCTTCGGGTCTTGGGGGCGACATATTGAAAAATCGCATAAAATTAGGAAAGTTGAAATTTGTTATGGTGTCCGGAAGATATCTTCGCGGTTTAACCAAAAAATCTCAGTCAGATGTAGATCTATTAGTTGTAGGAAATGTTGTCCTACCAGAATTGTCTCAAATAATCAAAGCAGAGGAAGCGCGTCGTGAAAGAGAAATAAATTATACAGTAATGACAGATGAAGAATTTGCATTCCGTAAAAGTAGACGCGACCCATTCGTGTTGTCCGTTGTCGGTGGCTCCCGAGTGATGATTATAGGCGATGAAGAAGAATTAGTGAGTTAATACTATTATGTTTAAAACACCACGACGGGTTTTTTTCTTTCTTATCGTCCTCGTGGTTTTACTTTTGGCATTCGATTTGCCAGAGAATTATCACATGAATTTTCATGTGGGAAAATTCACAGTTAATCGAGTTATTAATCCGCTATCGATAAATATTCATTTTTTAGGAATTAATATTCAGAAGCAGTTAAAAACCAGGTTAGGCTTGGATTTGTCAGGGGGGTCATATCTCGTACTTGAAGCAAATATGCATGATATAGCTATAGCGGATCGGGATTCAGCGTTGGAGTCAGCAAAACAAGTTATTGAACGACGCGTCAATTTATTTGGCGTTTCGGAACCCATCGTGCAATCGTCGCGATCCCAGAGTTCTTATCGGATTATCGTTGAGCTTCCAGGAGTAACCAACGTTGATCAAGCGGTGGCTCTTATAGGGCAAACTGCTCAGCTGGATTTTCGCGAATTTACAAATTTTAATTCTCAATCCACCCTTTCTGGGTATCTCATTCCGACAATTGAAAATACAAAATCAACTGGTCTTACAGGTAAAGATCTCTCCCGTGCGCAAATGACATTTAGTTCGCAGACAGGAGAACCCGAAGTATCCTTAACATTTAATGCGAGTGGCGCAAAAAAGTTTGATGATATAACAAAACGACTCATCGGAAAACCGCTTGCAGTTTTTCTGGATGATATTCCTATCACCGCTCCACGTATTAATACAGAAATTCCCGACGGTCAGGCAGTAATTACGGGAAGTTTCACCCAGGATGTAGCAAAAACTTTAGCGCTTCAGCTGAATGCCGGTGCACTTCCGGTGCCGGTTAGTGTTATACAAAAACAAACAGTTGGAGCCACACTTGGGCAACAGTCAGTGTTACAAAGTCTTCGAGCGGGATTTATAGGGCTTGCAATAGTCGCGATTTTTATGATTGCAAAATACGAATGGCTTGGAGTGTTTGCGGATTTGGCACTTATTTTATACGGACTTTTGAATTTCGCATTATACCGATGGATTCCGATAACGCTTACTCTTCCTGGAGTTGCAGGTTTTATTTTGTCTATCGGAATGGCAGTCGATAGTAATATTCTTATTTTTGAACGATTTAAAGAAGAAAAACGTTTGGGTAAGCCATGGAAAGTGGCTATGGAATTAGGGTTTGGCCGCGCATGGCACAGTATTCGCGATGCAAATTTTACGACACTTATCACTTGTGCAGTTTTATTTAATCCCGGCAATTGGCAATTTTTGCCAAGTTCCGGTATGGTTCGGGGATTCGCTGTGACATTGTTTATTGGAGTTGTAACAAGTTTATTTACCGGTATTGTCGTAACTCGCACGTTTATTCGCGTATTATATAAAGAGAGGGATACAAAATGATTCGATTTTCAAAATATATTTGGTTGTATTTTTGTTTATCTGCATGTGTAATAGTTCCGGGTATAATGGGGCTTTTAATTTTTGGACTGAAGCCTGCGGTTGATTTTACAGGCGGAACACTCATGGAATTGCATTTTCAGTCTCCAACAACGCAATCGTATATAACTCAAATCCTTGCTAAAGATCATATTCAGGCAGTTGGCATACAAACATCGTCTTCCACAAATTATTTGGTTCGCCTTAAACCGGAAACAGATGCAACTATTTTGAGTTTAGAGAAAACACTCGCCGGAGATTCATTAAATAAAATTTCTATTCTGAGTAATGAAACGGTCGGGCCGGTTCTTGGAAAAGAACTATTACAAAAAACCGTTATGGCGGCAATTGTTGCTATTATTGCCATGCTTTCGTATGTGGCGTACGCATTTAAAGATATTAAATTCGGCGTTGCTGCAATCCTTGCACTTATTCACGATCTTTTGGTCGTACTGGGAACATTTGCGCTCCTCGGTCACTTTTTGAATGTTGAAGTAGATACCTTATTTGTTACTGCGTTTTTAACAACCATGAGTTTTTCTGTTCACGATACAATAGTTGTTTTTGATCGGATCCGGGAAATGCTTAAACGCGGGGATCGCTTACCGTTTGATCAACTCTGTGATAAAGCACTTACCCAAACCATGGGCAGATCGCTCGCTAATTCTCTCACAATCATGTTCATGTTACTCGCCCTAGTCCTCATGGGGGGCGCGACAGTGAAATGGTTCGTGTTTGCACTTCTTATTGGTACAATCTCTGGAACCTATTCCTCCGACTTCATCGCCACCCCGATTCTCATTCTTTGGGATAGGTGGGAGAAGAAAAAGAGAATTACGAAGTAAAAATACTATTTTTTAGCTCTAACAATCGTTTTAGGAGCGCTTCTTTCTCATTTAGTAGTGCATTTGTTTCGACTTCAGCAAAAAGTGCATTGAGAGCTTTTCCGATAACCGGCCCTGGTTTGCAATTGTATTCCTTCATGACGTCGAATCCATCGATCTTGAGATCGGCGACGGTGAAGGGTTGTTTTTGAACCTCGATGAGCCGTTTTTTAAATAATTCCAGACGCCAGGAAGATTCGGTGGCACCACCTCCAAGACGATCTCCTATTCGAAGCGCGAGCATATCATCCAGATTTTCTTTTCCTACATGGCGCACAAATCGCCGTAATGCTGTGTCAGTCTGCCGTTCGTCAACAGAAAATTGGTGCCAACGGATTAGAGTGACGACTTTTTCAATTTGTTTTTTGGATAATTTTAAACGGAATGCAATTTCTCTGGCTATTTTTGTACTGACGACTTCATGGTTATAAAACGTAATCTGCCCAGATTCGTCTTTGTGATATGTTTTAATTTTACCGATGTCATGAAGAAGAGTTGCAAGCCGTACGACCGGATCAGGTGAAGGGCAATGTTTGAGGGCCATGACAGAATGAGTTCCCACATCATAAATGTGATGGCGGTTCGGGCTTTTTTGCTCGACGCTAAACGCTGGTTCCAGCTCGGGTACTATGTATGTTAATAGTCCGGTATTTTTTAATAGCAAAATTCCGTCCGAAGCGAAAGGGGAAGCAAGTATTCGAAATAATTCATCCCGGATTCGTTCCATGGATATATTTTTAAGGAGTGCAGCATTCGTTTTGATAGCTGCAACTGTATCGGGATCAATCATAAATCCTAGTTCAGAAGCAATTCGGACTGCCCGCATCATTCTAAGCGCATCTTCGGCAAATCGATCAGAAGGAACACCGACTGTACGGATTATTTTTTCTTTTAAGTCTTTTTGCCCGTCGTAGGGATCAACAAACGTTTTTCCGTCATAAGCGATGGAATTAATTGTAAAATCACGTCTAGAGAGATCTTCTTTTAATGTTTTGCCCCATTTTATTTTGTCTGGATGCCGGTTATCGGTATATCCTTGCTCACTTCGATATGTAGTTATTTCGAAAACATCTAAAACAATCTCATCTTTATCCCGAATTTTAATTCCAACAGTTCCGAATTGGTTATCATAGAAGCTATCCGGAAACATCCTCAGGATCTCTTCAGGAATTGCATTTGTCGTATAGTCCCAACCATGGGTTGACCGACCCATTAAAATGTCGCGGACGGATCCTCCCACTGCGTAGGCTTCAAATCCGTGTTTTTGAACGGCATTAATAATAGCAAGAGCTTCATTCGGGAGCTTAATCATAGCTGCCACTATGATATCATATGAGTCATGAAGAAGTGGCAAATTTTAAGTAAGTTGCAAAACAAAGATATAATTGAAATTTTGTTGGAAAATAGAGGAATTAAAACAAAAAAAGAAAGAGAAAGCTTTCTTAATCCTCCAAATCCTTGGGGTTTATCGGCAAAAGATGTGTGTATTGACAGCACCTCTCTTCGTAAGGGAATTACCAGAATTAAAAACGCGATCGACTCTAAAGAGTCAATTGTCGTATATGCGGATTACGACGCTGATGGAATTACAGCAGGAGCGATTATGTGGGAAACGGTGCATCGGTTAGGCGGAAATATTATGCCGTATATTCCGCATCGGGTAGAGGAAGGATATGGATTATCTATAAAGGGCATAGACGCGGTTATCGAGCAATATCATCCCACACTGCTTATTACAGTTGATCATGGAATAACCGCGGTGGAAAAAGTCGATTACGCAATTTCAAAAGGAATAGATGTTGTGGTAACTGATCATCACGTGAAGCCCAAGAAGTTACCAAATTGTCCAATTATTCATACAACAGACATGTGTGGCGCCGGTATTTCGTGGTTTGTGGCGGGTGAACTTCTAAAGAAATATGAGAAGACTTATGAGGAACTCATCGGTCTGGCCGCAATTGGCACAATAGCTGATATGGTGCCGCTTGTTGGTCCAAATCGGTCGATTGCTAAGTTTGGTCTCCAAGCTCTAAACAAACATACATATGTTGGTCTTGATGCGTTGATGAAAGAGGCAGGATTAACCAAAGGAGAGCTTAGGACATTTGATATTTCGCATATGCTTGCACCGCGTCTTAATGCCATGGGAAGGTTGGTTCATGCTATGGATGCCCTTAGGCTTCTCTGCACCAAGCAGGAAGATAAAGCGATGTTGTTGGCGCGAAAATTAGGATTAACAAATAAAGAACGTCAACAATTAACGGTTGATATAAGTGCGCATGCAAAGGATATTGTAAGAGGACGCGGGGAGTTAAAAAAGTTATTATTTGTTTCTCACGACTCATATAATCAAGGTGTAATTGGATTGGCTGCAGGAAAATTAGTAGAAGAATTTTATCGACCTGCGATAGTACTTGCCCGCGGAGAGGTTATCTCAAAAGCATCAGCAAGATCGATCGCAGGATTCAATATAATCGAAGCGATTCGAACATGCAGTGATATTTTAGTTGATGCGGGTGGGCATCCGATGGCCGCTGGATTTACCGTTGAAACTAAAAATTTAATTGAATTACAGGATCGTTTAGAGAAGTTTGCAGATAAGGAACTTACAGAAGAAAAATTGATGCGGGTACTCAAGGTTGATGCAGAGATTTTACTTAAAGATGTAACAGAGAAATTATGGAATTCAATGCAGGGCTTCGAACCATTTGGGTTTGGTAATTCCGAGCCGATATTTATCACTCGCGATGTTTTAGTTGAAGATTCTCGTTTAGTTGGCGCGGACGGAAAACATCTGAAGTTACGAGTTTCGAGTCCTGACTCTCAAATTTTGTATGATGCCATCGCTTTCGGTATGGGAGAGATATATTCCAAACTTCGTCCCGATAAACCAATAGATATTGCCTATTCAATAGACATGAATGTTTGGAATGGGAATAGAAAGTTACAACTAAAATTGAAAGACATACATTATCAGTAGGTACGACAATCTACAATTTTATTGTTCTTTTCCCCTTCCGCTATTTCTAATCGTAACAATTGTTCTATTAGTTGTTTCAGAATATAGGATTGAAATATCAGGTTCGGTGAAAACAATACCAGAGGGTTTTCCATCTTTATCCACACCTTGGATGCCGATTGTTGGATCATTTGGTTCACCCGCCATAAAAATCAATCCGGCATATTTAATAATATCGTTAATGCCGATACCGTTACTGTTGATCAAATGTTTTGCATCTGATTTGATCGTATTGTTCATAAGTTAATAAAGTTAATTATATTTCTCCAAAAACGACAACAGTGTCTTGTCCCTCAGGAGCGATAATGAAAGTGCCTTCATTGCCGAATTTTTTAAAACCCGAGTTTGCTGGTAATGTTCCGTTCGCTCGGTTTTTTATTGGTGAAACTCCCTGAATTCTTCCATCCTGTGAAATGGTTAATTCTGTGAGCTTAGCTTCGAGCGCCAAAGTTTTCCTACTCATCGGTTTAAATGAGTCAGCCATTTTTCCTGAAAACACAATTTCTGTTATTGCCATAAAAAAACCCCCGGTTCTTCGGGGGTTCGTGTGAATTTTATAAACTATTTGTCTACGCCATCACACTACCCCCTCCGAAATTCGGAGGACAATAAGTTGAATTGAGTGATATAAATTAGCCCTTTGCATAGGTCCAAAACGTAAACTTAGTATATTTATATCAAAACACCTCACTTCTTGTCAAGTTTAGAAAAGAAAAGTACAATCAAAACACCGTATATGAGAACAATGGCAGCTGAAACAATTAAAAAGGTAGGTGAAGAAGTGATTCTCCAGGGCTGGATTCATAGCCGACGCGATCACGGGAAAATTATGTTTTTGGATCTACGAGATCGTACAGGTTTGGTTCAAATGGTTTCTCACCGCGATTTGGCGGACGTAGGAAGTGAAGACGTTGTTGAAGTATTAGGATTGGTTAAGGCGCGCCCAGAAGGCATGGTGAATCAAAAAATTCCAACTGGTAGCGTGGAAATTGAAGTAAAAACGATTAATATACTAGGCCGCGCGAAAACTTTACCGTTTCCAATTGATACAGATGGATTGGATATTAACGAAGACGTGAGATTGAAATATCGGTATTTAGATCTGCGGCGTCCGAGGTTACAAAAAAATATTCGCTTGCGGTCAAAATTAGTCGATCTCATCCGTCAATATTTGTTTTCCCAGGATTTTTTAGAAATAGAAACACCGCTATTAACAAAATCTACGCCAGAGGGTTCTAGGGATTTTTTGGTTCCATCCCGTACGCAACCGGGAAAATTTTATGCTTTGCCTCAATCTCCACAACAATATAAACAACTTCTTATGGTCGCTGGATTTGAACGATATTTTCAAATCGCCAGATGTTTACGCGATGAGGATCTACGGGCGGATCGAGGTTTTGAACATACTCAAGTTGATATTGAAATGAGCTTTGTTAATAGGGAAGATGTGATGGCTCTGGATGAAGCAATGATGATCAATGTTGTTGAAAAGCTTGGATATACAATAAAGCAGAAACCGTTTCCTGTATTTACATATGCCGAAGCGATGAAAAAATTCGGTGCGGATAAATTTGATCTTAGAACGGAAGAGGATAAGAAAAAAGGAATTATGTCGTATGCGTGGGTTGTGGATTTTCCTTTTTTCGAAAAAATGCCGGAAGGCGATTGGACGTTTACTCACAATCCGTTTTCTGCACCAAAACCTGAACATAAAGAATGGCTTCTAAAGAAAGAACATATCGGCGATATTTTAACCACGCAATATGATTTGGTATGTAATGGCTATGAGATCGGCGGGGGAAGCATTCGAGGCCACGAACGTGAAATTCTTGAAGCAGTTTTTGAAATTATGGGGTACAAGAAAGATAAAATTCAAGAACAATTTGGGCATATGCTTGAAGCTTTCACTTTCGGAGCGCCGCCTCATGGAGGATTAGCACATGGCATTGAGAGGCTTCTTATGACGTTAACTGGAGAGCCGTACCTGCGCGAAGTAGTTGCATTTCCTATGACATCAGGAGGAAAGACAAGTGTCATGGATGCTCCAAGCGTGGTTGATAAGCAACAACTTATTGAGTTGGGATTATCAACGAAAGATGGTAGAAAAGACGGTAATCAGGTTTACGAACAAATTGTTGCGATGCTGAAAAATTCACATATTCTATTTGATGCATATGAACATGAACCGGTTCGTACATCTGAAGAGGCTGCTAAAGTGAGAAATACAAATCCCCACGAAGGCGCGAAGGCGTTAGTTTTTTATGCCGAAGGAAAACCTCTCATGATTGTTCTTCCAGGAGATCTGAAAGTGGATATGAAGGAATTCAAGCATCAATTTGACGTACGAGACCTTCGTATGGCTACGCCTGATGAAGTATTAACGACAACAGGGATAGCAATTGGAGCTGTCCCTCCATTTGGCCATATTTTTGGATTACCTTTATACGTTGATCGGAAATTACAAGATAATGAACGAATTGTTTTCAACGCTGGTTTGCATAATAAATCTATTCGTCTTAAGGAATCCGACTGGGAAAAAGTTGCAAAACCAGTGATTGGTAATTTTTCAAAGGCATTATAAATGGCAAAGAAAAAGCGGGCAGTATTTACCCAAAAATCTCCGTGGTTTAAAACGCGTTGGGACAAGATAGTGTATCTTGTCGTTTTAGCATTCATAATTCTTGCTATTCCAGGACAAAATATTTACTCCTCCGGAACACTCACAGAAAATTCAACAATTAAGACATCGGCTATTGTTATTCCAACGCCTGCTCAATATCCCAGTAACGTGACAGGAATTTATCCAGGAAATGAAGTAACAGCAATAGGTGTCGTTGTTATCGATATTGATTCTGATGTGTATTTATATAAACGTAATGCAGATGAGCTTCTCGCGCCGGCATCTACAACAAAAATATTGACGGCTTTAGTTGCTCTAGATTCGTATAATTTGGATGATGTGGTGACAGTGGGAAACGTTATGAACGATGGACAGGTAATCGGATTGGTGCCGGGTGAACGAATTACCGTTGAAAACTTACTGTATGGAGCGCTTATTCATTCCGGTAACGACGCAGCATATGCGCTGGCAGAACATTATCCTGGTGGAGTGGATAAATTCGTTGCCGCGATGAATGCAAAAGCGAAAGAATTACATTTGGATCATAGTCACTTTATGAATCCGGTCGGGTTCGATGATCCAAATCACAAAATGACGCCATCAGATTTAGCTCGTCTTGGTGAAGTTGCATTGGATAACAAAGTTATCGCCAAGATGGTTGCTATTCCGCAAATAACTATATCTGATGTTACACATACCTATTTTCACGCACTTCAGAACGTCAATCAATTATTAGGAAAGATTCCCGGGGTTGCGGGGATTAAAACAGGAGAAACAGAAGAAGCTGGTGAAAATCTTATGACACTTATTGATAGAAACGGACATAAAGTAATAATTGTTGTTATGAAAAGTCAGGATCGGTTTGGTGATACGGAGAAACTTATTAACTGGGTTTTTGCGAACTATCAATGGAAAGACATGGCGAAGTAAATTTTATTCTACCCAAACGTTATCGACCGCAGGAACATAGCCTAAAAATCCGTTATCACCCTCAAATACAAAAATAGGTTGCAAATAATTTTGCGCGTCAAAAGAATCGTAGTATCCCAGGTACACGTTCCGTACGACGGCAGTGGTAGAATTTGTAGGATATCTGGCAATGTACCCTTGACCGTTCTGAAGTTCCGTCCACGCCTCGTTACTCGTTTTTAATGCATACGTGGCGGTTGTTTGGTAATCAATTGGCCAGTAAGAATACGCGAATTGGATAATGTGTTTTTTCGCCTCTGATGAGCCGGAAAAAATAACAGAAATTGGTCCCTGATCTGGAATTGGTGTAAATAGGGAGATATTTCCTATAGGTTTCCTAAACATATCGACTCGCTCTGCGTCAGCTTGCGATAAACTGGTGGTCGGCACTAACTGGTCGCCGATTAATTTGAAAAACGAAACTGTAATCGAACCGCCAGTAAAATCATCATGATTTAAATTATAGAGTTGAAGCATATTGAGCGTTTCCTGTTGTGCTTCATCACTTGATGGTAGATTTTTTTCTGAGAATATTGAAAGATCACGTTCATAAGCGTATCGAACTATAAAGTTAGATGAAATGATATCAAACCGGAGCGCTCTCAAAGGAAAAATAGAATCATTAAAACGATAAATATTTTTTGTTTCCTGGATTGGTGTTGGGTCTAGCTGTAGGTTTTTTGCAAAACTTTGCGCTTGATTGAGTGCTAATAAATTTGATGCAGATTTCGGCATAAAATACACTGTTGCGGAGGGTGAAGCATCTGGAACCGTTCCTTGAATCGTTTGGAGTTGAAAGCTTAGCTGTCCGGATGGGGTTGCTTGTTGCGGAAAGTGTAGTGCCGGTAATTTGTTGAAGGCGTGATTCGGCGGAGGCGCTTTTGGCGGAAACACGGCAACCCAAATCATTAATATGATGCTAAATAAGGTACGAAGTATGATATATCCGATAACTCCTAAAATCACCCAGTTGACGGCTCTTCGGGTATAATATGCGGTTTCGGTGAGCGTTGACATAGGCAGTGTACTTTGAGTATACGGTTTGGGCGTGTTAGAATCAATCTCATGAAGGTTAGAACCCGTATCGCTCCATCACCGACCGGTGAAAACTTACATATAGGCAATGCATATACTGCCCTCATCAATTATATTTTTGCTCAACAACAAAAAGGGCAGTTTCTTGTTCGTATTGAAGATACAGACAGAACCAGATTGGTTGAGGGTTCGGAAAAACGGATATTAGAATCGTTACAGTGGTTAGGATTAAGTCCGAATGAGAGTCCTTTGGTCGGCGGTCCATTTGCTCCGTATAGACAGTCTGAGCGATTGACTATATATAAAAAATACGCTGAAGAGCTTGTGAATAAAGGACATGCTTATTATTGTTTTTGTTCGCCCGAAAGACTTGGTGAAATGCGGAAAACTCAAGAATTGGCGCATTTACCTCCGATGTACGACGGAACATGTAAAAAATTAGACCCCGAAGAGGCGAAAAAGCGGGTTGTATCTGGAGAGAAACACGTCATTCGTCTTAACGTACCCGATGTTGGATTTACAAAATTTACTGATCTTATCAGGGGTGAAATTTCATTTGAAAATAAATTAATTGATGACCAGGTGCTTATTAAGTCAGACGGATTTCCGACGTATCATTTGGGTGTGGTTGTTGATGATCATCTCATGGAAATTTCACATATTATCCGCGGAGAGGAGTGGATTTCTTCAACTCCCAAACATATTCTTTTATATGATTTTTTTGGGTGGAAATTGCCGATATTTGCCCACATGCCGCTTCTTCGGAATCCCGATAAGAGCAAATTAAGCAAACGAAAAAATCCGGTTTGGGTTTCTTGGTATAAAGAGCAGGGATTTTTGCCGGAAGCGCTTAATAATTATTTAGGGACAATGGCATGGGCTTTTCCCGATGGTAGAGATATTTTTTCTCTAGATGAAATGATAAAACAATTTAAACTGGAAAATGTCCAAACGACTGCCCCGATTTTTAATATTGAAAAATTACGTTGGTACAATGGTGAATATATTAGAAAATCAGAAGACGCGTATCTCGTATCTCAAATTCATGCGTTTTTTAATAATAAATACCCTGTAGAGAAAATAAAAATAATTCTCCCGTTGCTACGAGAGCGAATGAAGACGTTGGCGGAGTTTGCATCGCTTGGCGACTTCTTTTTTGAACGGCCAATAAAAGTAGAGAGGCAATTAGATAAAAAAATAGTTCAGGTTGTTAAAAGTGTTCTTGAAAAAAGTGAATGGTCTCATGATGCAATGGAAAAAGCTATTCGTGAAGAAGCAGATAAAGCTGGAATAAAAGCGAAAGACTTATTTATGGAACTTCGCATCGCTGTGACTGGAAAGACCGTCGGTCCGCCACTTCTTGAATCACTTGTAATTTTAGGCAAAGAAGAAACGCTTGCGCGGCTTCAATAATATTACATGTAGTCTATCCAATGGGGATCGGTTTCGACGGTAAGTTCAAGATATACTTTTTTATTTGATGCTGTTTCCAGTTCTTTTCGCGCGGCCATACTGATTTCCTTGATCATCGATCCACCCTTACCTACGATCATAGCTTTGTAGCGGTCAGCGGAAGTTAAAATTCTAGCTTTAATATAGAGCGCACCACCCTGTCGTTCAATTACATCGTCGACTATTGAGGTTAAGGTGTAGGGAACTTCGCGGCGAAGGAAAAGAAAGGCTTTTTCACGGATAATTTCTGCGATAAATAGTTTACTATCGATGTTGAGTCCTGGTTGAGATAGTTTTTGAATATCTACGAGTGGTTCACCTTCTGGTAAAAATGAAAATATTGTTGTAAGAAGCGCTTTTATATTTTTATGTTCAAGAGCTGAAATTTCTACCGTTGCGTCAAATTCCTCTTCCATGAATTTGTATTGCACAATATGGGTTGGTATTTTCACATCGATTTTATTAATGACAAGAATTTTCGGAACTTTTGCTTTACGGACAATACCCAGTACCTTGTTTTCTTCAAAATCCCGTTCTCGCGTATGATCGATCATGTAGAGAATGACGCTTATTCCTTGATCAAGCGATTCTTCTGCTTGTAGGTTTATCTTTTTAGCCAGTGGGTCCTTAATTTTCCCGAAGACGCCCGGCGTATCGATAAATACGATTTGACCGCGTTCATCCTCGTAAGCCGCCTGAATATTAAACCGTGTTGTTTGCGGTTTAGGAGAGGTTATCGATACTTTATGGCCAAGAATATGATTCAGAAGCGTGGATTTGCCTACATTGGGTCTGCCGATGATAGCTACAATACCGGATTTCATGGTTGTATTGTACTATAATTTACTGTACTTATGTCAGTTTCAGATGAAGAGCTGGTTAAAGCGATCCAAGAGGGAAATATATTGGCGTATGAAAAACTTATAAAACGGTACCAACGCGGGCTTTTTATTTTTGTCATGCGCATCGTTCATAATGAAGCAGTTGCTTCTGATGTTGTCCAAAATTCTCTCGTGAAAGTATACGAAATTATAGATAGAATCGATGTTAAGAAAAAATTTTCGACATTAGTTTTCGAAATTGCAAAAAACGCCGCAATTTCTGAGCTAAGGCATAAAAAACATAACGTTTCGCTAGAAGAAATTGTTGATTTTACAGAAGAAGAATCGTTTATTGAAGAGCTTTTTTCCTCGAATTTAGCCAGTCAGGTGCGCCAGAGTGTAAAAATACTCCCGCGTCAGTATCGAATAGTAATAACGCTTTACTATTTTGAAGATTTGTCGTATGAAGAAATAGCGGCTAAATTACATCTCCCAATTAATACTGTGCGAACGCATTTAAAACGGGGGAAAGAGCAATTAAGAAAATTATTACAAAATTATGAAAACATTTGACGTTTCAAAAAAAGTTATGGGTAAAGTTGTTCACCTGGAACAAGGGAGAACTAAGCGGTGGATTTTGAAATTTATATTTGTCGTTGCTACTCTTTTAACTTCTTGTGCGGTTTTAGGCTTTATTGCTGTCCAGATTATATCTGAAAGACAGGGATGGGATTTGTTAACTCTTTTTCAGCAAGATCCTGAAATTATAGCTGCATATTGGAAAGATACGTTATGGATTTTTTGGGAAGAGTCTCCGCATCTTATTGTTTTCACAGTTATTGCTATTTTGGTGACAGCTGTCATACTTATTATTCTGACGGGGCAAAGACGAAAAATAATACGGAAAAAACTCACTCAACTTGAAAAGTACCACTGATATTGTACACTTACGGAGGAGGCATGTATGAAAAAACTAACAATTATTATCATTTTTATTATTCTAATTTTAGTTGCGGGTGTTGGATTGGTTGCGTATACTCGCATGACGAAAAAGAGCGATGCAGTAAATCCTGTTCCAACAATGACAACATCAACACAAGTTCCTGGTGCAGGATTCCCTACAACAACGCCTGGGAGCGCGCTCCCGTCGCCAATTCCTACAGTTGCACAGATATCGTTAACGATTACAGATCCGACAAATAATAGTACGGTGACGACCCCCACATTAAGCATTAAAGGTGTGACTTTACCAAAAGCTGATGTATTTGTAAATGATTCAGAGGTGGCTGCAGATGCACAAGGCAAATTTACGGTTCAAGTGACTCTTGATGAAGGTGAGAATACGCTCGTGGTTACAGCGAATGATGCCAACGGTAATTTTGCTGAACAAGACTTAACAGTTACGTACAATTCCGCTCAATAAGAGGGTCGCTGAAACTTTTTTTCATTTCGTGCGTATTATATATAGAAAGCGAGGAAAATCATTATGAAAGTTATTATTCAAAATGTTCAATATATCATATTAATTAGTTTATTCGGATTTTTCGTCGCGACACCTGCGCAAGCAGCAGTTAGTCCATTAAGGGCTGCAATTCGTGCAGATGTTAGAGAAAATACTAGCACTAGACCAGGCGCTCTTCGGCCAATCATATTAACGAGAGCAGCGATTGGAATGGGCACGGTGACAGTTATCAACGGTACGACGATTACTGTATTGGGAAAAGACGGAAAAACATATACGGTTTTAACTGATAGTACAACTCAATTTCGTCGACTGTATTGGGGAAAAGGGACGCTTAGTGAAATTCAGGTAAACGATCAGGTAAGCGTCATTGGTAAGTGGATAGATGATCCTCATACGACAATTCAGGCTAAACTATTTCGGGATATTTCAATCCAGAAATTTGCAGGGGTTTTCTTCGGTACAGTGCAATCAGTAACAAGTACCGGATGGGTTATGACTACAGTAAACAGAGGGAATCAGACGGTGACAGTATCGTCCACCACGAAATTTACAGATCGTAAAGGCGGATCACTTACGCAATCTACTATTGTAGTCGGTAATAAAGTGCGTGTACGCGGTTTGTGGGACAGAAAGAACAGTACTGTCACTGAGGTTGCCGTCGTTAAAGACTTCAGTTTACCAGTGGCTTCGACTATCACGGGAACGCCTTCGGCGACACCGACACCGTAAGTTTTGGTAGAATAACGAAGTGAAGCTAACAAATAGGAAAATACGCGATTTCCAGGGGATGATCTTTAAATGGTGGAAAACCAACAGACGGGATTTACCTTGGCGTCAGACACGTGATCCTTATTCGATTGCAGTTTCAGAGATCATGCTCCAGCAGACACAGGTTTCTCGAGTTCTTCCTAAATACCTCGAGTTTATGAATATATTTCCCACAGTCAAAGAGCTCGCTCAGTCGTCGCCCGGTACAGTTCTTCGTATTTGGAAAGGAATGGGGTATAACCGTCGTGCATTATACCTTCATAATATGGCAAAGGAAATTGTTGATGTTCACAATGGTATGTTCCCGAACGATGATAAATCGCTAATCAAATTGCCAGGATTGGGTAAATATACTGCTCGAGCAATATTAGTATTCGCATTTGGTGAAAATATCAGTTGTGTCGATACAAATATACGACAAATAATCACGCATTTCTTTTTTAGCGATAAAGAGCAATCTGAAAAGATTATTCAATATGTTGCAGATCAATTGGTTCCAAAAGGAAAGTCTTGGGAGTGGCATCAATCTTTGATGGATTTCGGAGCCATGAACGCAAGTGAATGGCGACACCCCAAGTATCGTCGAAGGGCGAAAAAGAAAACCATTCCATTTAAAGAGACAGACCGATTTATCCGCGGAAAAATTATTGATTGTCTTCGCGTCCGACAATATACTAATTCTGAATTAGTGAAGATAATTACTGCGTTATGTGAGAAGCCTGTAGAAAAAATTCAAAATATTCTTGAACGCCTAAAGAAAGAGGATTTAATTGAAGAACATAATAAAATGATATCTCTTCCGAAATAAAGTTTACGTGAATCCAGGGAAGAAATCTTTTTTAATGCGATTTTGAGCAATTCCGTTCGCCTTTAGTAACGCCTCAAAAGCATCAATCATCGTTGGGGGGCCGGATAGGTAAAAGAGGCGATCGTTTGCATCCGGTACATATTTTTGAAGCATTGCCGT
>Ga0182027_10004833_pt1 | contig 20700 bp, 13 predicted proteins | sample 712E1DmetaG_FD_121300 | JGI IMG/M metagenome (GOLD analysis project Ga0182027, IMG submission 121300) | Permafrost microbial communities from Stordalen Mire, Sweden - 712E1D metaG (Illumina Assembly) | ecosystem: Environmental > Terrestrial > Soil > Wetlands > Permafrost | place: Sweden...
GGCCGGTCCCGGGGTCGAGGCAGCTCACATCAGCCGGGGGTGTGCGTTCGGCGATTTCGATAACGATGGCGACGTGGACATTGTCATCGTGAATCACTACGAACCGCCATCGCTGCTGCGCAACGATGTGAGTGGCGGCAACCATTGGATTAAGGTCAAGCTGACGGGAGTAAAATCGAACCGCAGCGCCATCGGGGCGCGGGTTGTGGTGCGCTACGGAGGCAAGGTGCAGGCCCAGGAAGTGCTCGCCCAGTCTTCTTACTTATCGGTGAATGATAGCCGGCTGCACTTCGGGCTGGGGAGCGCCGGCACGGTGGACATTGAAATCCGGTGGCCGCTGGGCCTGGTCGAGAAACTCACCAGGGTCGCCGCCGATCAACTGATTTGTGTCACCGAGGGCGCCGGCATCGTGCGGACCGAGAAGTTTGCCGCGACTCCGGCGCCGGCGCCGGGGCAAATGAGCTGAGAAGCGGCGGCTTTGCAATCGATTGCGCCCGCGCGAGCATCGGCCACGCTCGCGGGTCCGCCTCATCAAGGTGCAGCCTGCTGGAAGCTGACCGGCTGCAAGGCGGTGGGTTCGGAGCTGGAAGTGGAAACTTGAATGAGGTCGGCATGCTAAGACGCTTACTGGCAATGCTGGCGTTGGCGGCTACGATGCTGGCCCAGCGTTCTACTCTCGACGCGGCCTGGGATCTTGTCGCCAAAGGCCAGACGGTGGAAGCTGCCGCGTTGCTGGAGCAACTCATCCGCAAGGAACCCAGCAATGGCGACGCGCGACTCCTGCTGGGCAGTCTCCTGGCAGTCCGGGGCAATCTCGCCGCAGCGATCGCGCAGTTGAAAGAAGGGGTCCGCTTGCTGCCCAACTCGGCCGAGGGGCACAACTCGCTGGGCGAGGCGCTCAACAGCGCGAAGGACGCGCAGCACGCCCGGGAGGAATTCGAAAAAGCAGTTCAGCTCAATCCGAAACTGGCTCAAGCGCAACTCAATCTGGGGACGATTCAGGCCGAGGCCGGAGAGCTGGAGCCGGCCGCGGATCATCTCGATCGAGCCATCCAGCTGATGGGGTCGACTGAGGATGCGGCACTGCCGCACTATCTGAGGGCCAAAGTATACACACAGCAAGGAGAGAAGGAAAAGGCCGCCGCGGAGCTGAACGCGGCTGTGCGACTGAGGCCCGATTTCGACGAGGCGTGGTCGGAGCTGGGACAGGCACGCAAGACCTTGCTGGACGATGCCGGAGCGCTCGCGGCATTCGAACGCTCGGTCGCACTCGATCCGCAAAACGGCGTTTCTCAAATGCGTCTGGGCTGCGAATACCGGCATCAAAAACAGCCCCACCAGGCGGTGGTCCACTTGCAGAAGGCGCTGCAGCTTCTTTCCGAAGACCAGAATGTGCTTTTCAACCTGCAACTTGCGCTGCGTGAAGACGGACAGGGGGAGCAGGCGCGTGCGATCAAAGCACGGCTGGTGGAAGTCTTGCGCAAGAGCGATGAGACCCGCGAGAAAGGCCTGACGGCGACCCGGCTCAATAACGAGGGCGTGGATCTCGCCAAGTCGGGGGATCTTCGCGGCGCCGAGCAGAAATTCCGCGCCGCTCATGACCTGAATCCTGAAAACAACGGAATTCGTTTCAACCTGGCGGTTATGCTCCGGCGCCTCGACCGCTGGCAGGAAGCGTTGGCGGAGTTGCACGAGTGTCTGACGAGGGATCCGGAGAATCCTAAAATCAAGGCAGCATGGGACGATGCACTGCATCGCGCACCACCCGGATCGTGGGTTGAAGATGCGCCCGGTTCCGCCGCCAAATCGCCCCAACCCTAGAGCATCCGCGCAAGTGGGAAGGAATCGTAATCGATTCGCACGGAATAAAGCATAAAGAGTAGCGGGGTGCCCAAACCTGAATTCCGAAATTGAAGTGTAATCCTGCCTCAAGCACCTTCTCGTCGTGTCATTGAGGTTCTGGTATCCGGGCATAAGAGCGCGGCGCAGTGATTGGCATAGCGCATTGCCGCTTGCGGCGCACTCGCATAGAATCTGACCCAGGATGATAGCGCGCCGAAATCTGGTGGCGATCGCTGTACTGTCCAGCGCCGTGATGGAGGTGCTGGACACTTCCGTGGTCAACGTCAGCCTGCCCCACATTGCAGGGAGCCTCTCGGCCAGCACGGTGGAGGCTACCTGGGTTCTCACTTCGTACCTGGTAGCCAATGCCATCATTCTGCCCATGAGCGGCTGGCTAGCAAATTACTTCGGCCGCAAACGCATGCTGCTGACGGTGGTGACGGGCTTCACCGTGTCGAGCCTGTTGTGCGGGCTCGCGCCGAACCTGCCGATGCTGATTCTGTTTCGCGTCTTGCAGGGCATCACCGGCGGAGGACTCCAGCCGCTCTCCCAGGCCGTGCTGCTGGAGGAGTTTCCCCCTCAAGAGCGTGGCAAAGCAATGGCGCTGTTTGGGCTGGGGATCGTGGCCGCTCCCATCCTAGGCCCCACGCTGGGCGGGTGGATCACCGACACGTATTCCTGGCGCTGGGTCTTCTACATCAACCTGCCGGTGGGCATCACCAGCCTCATTCTGATCTCGCTGTTCGTCACCGATCCGCCCTACATGCGTCGCGGCTCGCTGCGCGTCGACTACTGGGGATTCGGCATGCTGGCCGTGGGCATGGGCGCGCTGCAGATCATGCTGGACAAGGGTCAGGAAGACGACTGGTTCGGCTCGGACTTCATCATCGCGCTGGCCATAACCGCGGCTGTGCTCCTGATCGGCTTCATCATCCGGGAGGCACTGATCGACCAGCCGATCATTCGCTTGAATCTGCTGAAGTACAGGAGCTTCTCGGCCGGCATCTTCTTCGTGACGATGCTTGGCTTCGTGCTTTACGGGAGCCTTGTTCTGTTGCCGCTGTTCATGCAGACGCTGCTCGGTTGGACCTCCGCGTCCGCGGGTCTTTGGAGCAGCCCGCGCGGCATCGGCACTGCGCTATGCATGCCGCTCGTGGGGTACCTGCTCGACAAGGGTTGGGATGGCCGCTGGCTGTTGGCGTTCGGTTTCACCATCGGCAGCCTCTCCCTGTTGGGCTTTTCCCGCATGAACCTGCAGTCCGGAACCTGGGACATTCTGGTGTGGCAGATCAGCCAGGGCCTCGGCATGTCGTTCATCTTCGTCCCGCTCACGACTTTGACGATGGACCCGATTCCGAAGCGCGAGACCGGCTACGCCACGGCCCTCTATAGCGTCATGCGGAACATCGGCTCCAGCTTCGGCATCTCGTTCGTGACGACATGGCTGGCGCGGCGCGCGCAGTTCAATCAGTCCCTGCTGGCGGCCCATGTGACGCCCTACAACCCGGGCGCCCAAAGGATGCTGAGCCAGGCACAGGCGCTGCTGATGCGGCATGGCGCCGATCCCGTAACCGCGAACCGCCAGGCCCTAACGATGCTCTATGGCGTCGTGCAACAACAAGCGTCGGTGCTGAGCTTCCTGACGGTGTTCCGGATCATGGGCATCGTGTTTTTGGCCATCATCCCGCTGATCCTGATCCTCCGCAAGCCGAAGCATCTGAGGGAGCCAGCGGTCGTCGTACCCGCGCCAATGGCAAAGCAACGCCCGTTTTTGGAATGAGACCCAGCATGACCTGCGCGAAACGGAAAGGCGTGCGCCAAACCACCGGCATGCACAGCGGCCGATCATTCCTTACTGGCGTTGATTCATGGTAAGAAATGCTCTCCAGCCGTCGGGCATCATCCGGCCTTTTGGTCCCAGCCACTCAATCATGCGGCTTACACGCACTTTGACGCCGCCGCCGGCAGCGACTAACCAATCAAAAATGTGGTAACCCGAGAACTGGGAGCGACGCTCTTTTCTATCATGGACGCGAAGGTGTTATGAACCGCAAGGCGATGCTGCTTGCTTGGACGTGCATACTGCCGCTCAGCGCGGACGAGGGTATGTGGCTGTATCATCAATTCCCCAATGCCGCGGTTTGGCAAGAATATAATTTTGAAGTCACCAGTCAGTTCCTGGACAACCTAAGGCTGGCTTCCGCAAGAGTCGGGAGCGGGTCGGGTTCCTTCGTCTCACCGAAAGGCCTCCTGCTGACGAATCAGCACGTCGTGTCCGGCTGCCTTGCCAAGCTCAGTTCGGCGCACAACGATTACGTGCACGATGGTTTTTATGCGGCCTCCGCTTTTGCCGAAGCCCGGTGCGCAGGCTTAGAGGCAAGCGTCCTCACGGATATCGAGGACGTGACCAACCAGGCAAAAGCCTCGGCGAAAGACGTCGGGCCGGCCGCGCGGGCGTTCGACGTGCGCAGCGCCGAAATTGCGCATATCGAGAGCGAGTGTACGGCCAGATCGGGAGATATGTGCACGGTTGTCACGCTGTTTTCGGGTGGCCGCTACGATCTCTACCGGTACAAGAAGTACACTGACGTTCGCCTCGTGTTTGCTCCCGAATCGGCGCTTGCCTCTTTCGGCAGGGAGCGAGATAGTATCACCTATTTACGGTATGGCTTGGACATCGCGTTCCTACGTGTCTACGAGAATGGCAAGCCTGCCGCTACGCCGCACTATCTTAAGTGGTCGGCTGATGGAGTGAAGGACGGCGACTTGGTGTTCGCGACAGGCAATCCCGCCACCACGGTGCGCGAAACTACGGCGGCCCAACTCACTTTTTACCGCGATACCGCTTTTCCAGCCGCCCTCACGCGCTTGAGGCCGCGCATTCAACAACTGACCGCGTTTGCGGCGCAGAGCGAGAACAATCAGCGGGTGGCGCAGCCGTTGCTAACTGGCTTTCTGGAAAGCTACAAATCGGCGGCCGGCAAGCTCATTGGATTGCGCGACGACCGGCTTGTGCTGCGCAAGACTACGTTCGATCTCAAGATCCGGCACGCCGTCGAAAGCGATCCGAAACTGGGTACGGCGGGGGGCAAGGTGTGGGACCAAGTGGCGGCCGCCTATAAAGCATGGGCTCCGTTTGAGAAGCCTTACCAGATTCTGGAAGGATCGCCGGCGCCGGGATCGAATCTGTTTCGGATCGCGCGTCAGTTGGTGCGGCTGCGCGAGAAACCAGACTCGGCAACGTTGTCGAAGAATTCCGATGCGCCTGTCACCGACTCGCTGGAGATTATCCTCCTTACGCAGTACCTCGAAGAATTGAAGGGACTGAAGGAAAAGGAGGCGCCGCTTAGGACCATCCTTGGCGGCAAGACGCCGCAGCAAACGGCTGAAGCGCTTGTGAAATCGAGCCGGCTGCGGGACGCTCGTGAGCAGCGGCGGCTCGCGTCGAGTCCCAATGCGATACTCAATTCCGACGATACGATGATCCGGCTGGCGTTGCTCCTGGACGAGCCGGCGCGCCGACTGCGGAAAAAGCACGAAGAAGTCATCGGGGCGCTCGAAACTTCCGCCGCAGAGAAGATCGCACAGTATTGCTACCTGCTATTCCGCGGCGCCGAGTATCCCGATGCCACATCCACGCCGCGTGTGGAATTCGGCGTGGTCAAAGGCTATACGGACCGCGCCGGAATCCCGCAACCGTTTGCGGCTACCTTTGGCGGTCTGTACTATCGCCGGAACAACGAGGGTCCCTATCAAGTGCCGCAACGGTGGCTGAAGAGCAAGCCGTTGTTGAATCCGATCACTCCGTTGGACTTTGTGAGCACATGCGATATCGGCGGTGGAGATCGCGGTGGTCCAACGGTCAACCGCGCGGGTGAATTGGTGGGCGTAGTCTTCGATGGCAACCTGGAAAGCCTGCCGAACACGTATCTCTACACCGACGAGCAGGCGCGAGCCGTCCATGTGGCCGCGCAGGGTATTGCGGAAGCGCTCGAGAAAGTCTACAAAGCGAAGCCGCTGCTGCAAGAGATGGGGATTGCCGGGGAAGGCCTATAGGATCACCAGCGGCGCTCGCGGAAATGCGAATTTCCGGCCTAGCTGATCCACAACGTTGATCTGGCAGATATAGCGGCCCGGCGCAAGATTCTTCAACGGAACTTGAATTTGTACCGGCACCGCATCCGGGCGCGTGCCGGCCAATTGCGTCGCGTCGACGGGTCCAACCTCGAATGCCTTGACGCCCATGCTATTGAATAGGCTCATGCTGACCTTGATGCGGCGCAGTTTCAAATCCGCCGGGTCCGGCTGCGCATCGTAGACGTCGAAAGTAACGTACAAATTCTGACTGCGCCGGAAAACCCGCGTGATGCTGGGAACTATCTTCTCCTCGCCCACGATCAGCGGGTTGGCCACAAGTTCCTTCCGGGTAGTTTTCTCCGCGGCGCCGACGGCGGCTTTCAAAGGCTCGCGCTGATTGCTCCAGACGATCGAACTTAACTTCAAACCAGTCGTATCCGCGCTCAGATCCGGGACGGCGAATCGCATTTCGAACGTGCCCATCCTGCCGCTCACGTTTTCGCGCACGACGAATTTCATGCCGTACTTGCCGGGCCCGAGCGTGAAGCCGGCGTCGTATTGAAAACTCTTGCGACCGGCAAGCACGGCTTTATCCTGATCGAGCCGGATCGCGATGCTGTCGCGGACATTGCCGGCCACCGCGTGTTGTTCGTCCTGGATCTGGCCGGCGAAGTCTAACTGCGTCACACTTGCGCCGCCCTTAGCGGCCCGCGCCACAACCGACCCCGGAATCTTAATCGAGACCGGAACGAAATAGCTGGTGGGAGAGACGCGGAAATAGTTGACCTGAAGCGCCAGCGGCAGATCCGTCACCGGATCGCCGGCCGAGAGCGCCTCCTTCAACTGCTGCTCCTTTTCCTGCCCATTCAGCTTGCCCCAGACCTTGGACGCGTAGTAGCCCTTCCGGTGCTCCAATTTCGCCGATAGATTGTTATTCAGTTTGACAGTGATTTTCCGGTACTTGCCATCTAGCGCTGAGTTAGTCGTGTAGTATCCGAGCAGATAATAGCTGCGCATTTCCTGTTGCGCCTTAACAATGCCGGCGGTGATGTCGTTGCTATCGAAGAAAGCCTTGCCACCCGTATCGGCTGCCAGCGTATAGAGCGTTTCTTGGGAGTCGTTGATGGTAGCGCGTTGTTGGTTGTATACGGAGCCGCTATAGATACCGGTTCCCCGCGAAGCAGCTTTACTGGCGTCCCCACCCGGAGGGTCCGCCATCAGCCCGCGCGCATCGATCGGATAAATTGCCAGGTTCGCCTTCACCGCGGCGTTGATGGTGGCCTCCAGTTGCGCCTGGTTATCGATTCCAGTCTTGTTGACGCCCGCCGAGAAATAAAGCAGCGCCTTCTTCTCCGGCAGCGGGGAAAGCATACGCGCCGCTTGTTCGATGGCCGCCAGCTTCTGGTCGGTATTGAAGATGTTGAACTCGGTTTCGTCGGCGACGAAGGCGGCGCCGGTATCCTCGCCGTTGTCAGCGGCGGTGTCGGCCAGGCCGGCCAGCTCGCTCATCTCGCCGATGGGCAGCGCTTTGAGGATTGTCGTCATCACCTCGCGGTCACTGGTAAAGTCGGTGAGCACCCGAACCGCGCTGGTATAGAGCAGAATGGACACCAGATCGTCTCTAGTGATGTGCCTGTCGATGTATTCGAGGGCTGCTTGCTGCGCCCTCAACTGCTCGCTGACGCCCATCGACGAGAAATCCAGATAGAACACCATCAACCGTTTGTCGTGGTACTGCACTTCGCCCGGCTTTTCGGTAGTGATCGTGGTCTGGGGCGCTGCAGGGAGTTTGAGCTGGTCCGCGAGAGTCAATTTCGGCGGCGGCTCGGGTTCGTTGCTCAGCTTTTGAAATTCGAACACGGAGACCTTCTGTACCTTGCCATCCTCGAACACGGTAAAATCATCCGCCTTCAGACCTTCAATGGCATTGCCGGCTTTGTCCCGCACCACCACGTCGACGATGACCAAGTTGCTGTTTGCCGAGAATCTGGCAACCTGCCCGCTTTCGGGCGGAGGCGCTTTCGTTTGCTGCTGCTCGCCGGCCGCCGAAAGCGCCAGCAAAACCAAGATACCGAATATCCGCATAATTCCCTAATCGTTTAGAAACTGAACCGCACCAGCAATTGGACCGTTCGGGTACCCGATGCCGCGGTGGGCAATGCGTAATTTGCAGAGTTGACGGTCGTGCCGAAACTCATAATCGACACGTGGTTGAGCGCGTTGGTCGCGCTAAGGCGCAACTGCAGTTGGCGGCGGCTATCGCCGAAGCGGAACGCGCGGTTCAACGCCGAATTGAAGGAAACCCGGAACGGTCCAGTAATCGTGTCTCTACCGGCATCTCCGAACTCGCCGGGCGCAGGCGTCGTAAAGGCCAGGAGATTGAAGTAGGGATCACCGTGGGCCGAAATCGGCAGGCCGGTTGCTTCGGCGCGCGTGCTTCCCGCTGCAGCCAGGCCTCCGATGTTGGATAGGTTGCCGGCAACAAGCGCGGTAAGAGGCATTCCGGAAGCAGCCGTGAACGTTCCGTTCAGGGTCCATCCGGCGAGGGTTTTCGTCATCCAGCCACCGTTGCGCAACATGCCGTGCACACCGACGGGCGAAGAAAGTAGAAAGGTCGTCTGGAGATTATTCCGCTGGTCGAAAGTGGAGAGGCCGCGCTCCAGGCCCAAGTTATCGATGAATTGCACGACCGTGCCGCCGGGACCATTGAAACTAGACGCATTGTCGATCGATTTCGAGCAAGTGTACAGCAGCACTGCCGAGATTCCTCTGGCGAAGCGGCGAGTGAGCCGCACCTGTCCTGCATTGAAAATCGAATTGGCCTGCGAGGTCTCGTAGGTGAAGCTTGTGGCGTAGGGTATCTGTAACTGCTCCTGCGCATTGGTCAGCGAAGATCCGGGCAACGGCCTGTTCGGTTGCTCCGCGACGGGCAGGTCAGTGCCCTTGGTACCGATGTACTCGAGTTCGAGCAGCAGAGCGTGTGGCAGCGTGTTCTGGATTACGAAAGACCAGGTTTGGGCGTAGGCCAGCGTGAAGTCAGGGTCGATGGCGAAGGTGTTGGGGATGGTCTGGGAAGTTACGACGGGAAAGCCGTTCTGGAGCGTCAGCGGATTCGCTGGGCTGTTGGTCAACGACACGGTGGTCGAAAATGGCGGCTGGGTGGCCAGGGTGGCCGCGAGCTGGGCGTAAGCGGAAGGGCTGTAGAAGATGCTGTATCCACCGCGGACGACCGTGCTGGCTTTCGCGAATGGCCGCCAGGCAAAACCCAAGCGGGGTGAGAAGGCGTGCGTGTCGGTCCGGATCAGGCTGCCCGGCAACCCGGCTTCGCCCGGCGTCACCACGGATACACCAGTGAATCCCGGGCTGACATCCAAGTTAGCCAGGCGGCCATATAACTCCGTGTAGGGCGCGAAGTATTCGTAGCGGATACCTAGATTGAGCGACAGCCCGCGGCTGAGACGCCAGTCGTCTCGCGCATGCCAGCCGGTCGCCCAGCTGCGGAGGTAATAATTATCGTCGCCGTACTGCAAAGAACTGGATTGCGGCTGGCCGAGCAGGAAGTCGGCGAAGTCGAAGCCTGTGCCGGCTATCGGGTTTCCCGCGGCGTTCAATTCACTGGTTAGCAGGCCGCTGAAGCTGAAAGATCCGCGCGCGTTCTTATAATTCAAACTGTTCTGTTGCATCCGCCGGAACAGGAACCCAAACCCCAGATTATGCTTCCGGTGCAGGACATAAGTGATGGTGTCTGTGAAGTTAGTCGTCTGGCCGCGGGTCAGCGACGGGGTGCCATCCGAGAGCCCGCCGAAGTTGGTGAAGGATAGGTTCGGCGGCCCGTAGTCGAGCGGAGTCTGTAGAGTGCCACTAATTCCCAGATTACCCTCGATATTCTCCCCATAGGCAAAGTACGGCGATGTCTTATTGACGTTACGGCTGAAGGTCAGGTTGGCGCTATTGTTGAAGCGCGGACCGAAACTGTGGCTCCATCCCGCTGCCGCGCTCACTCCGTCACCGGTGCCGGAATCCTGGAAGCCGAAAAGCTGCTCGGTCTTCGAGTCGCGGTCGCGGTATTGGACATTGAAGGTCAGGCGGTCCTTATTCGTTATAGGTGCGTTTAGCCGAAAGCCGATATTATTGCTGTTGTTCGGTGTAGAGGTGACGATCTCATAGTTTTGCACGATGCCGTCGTAAATGGGCGCCGGGAAGTATGGCAGTAGTCCCGCCGAGGCCGGACTGATTCGCGAAGCTGGTATCGTATTGCCGGGGAATGGCAGATGGGTGAGCGGATCATAGATGGTCACCGGCACGCCATTCACTTGTGTCTCGGAAAAGTCGCCATTGCGCTCGGCGAGCGTGGGTACCGAAGATTGCGCGCTATACGGATTGCGGCTGCGTGAACCCTGGTAAGTAAAGTAGAAGCTGGCGCGCGGGAAATGGATGAGTTTGGGAATGTTCAACGGGCCCCCGACATTCACGCCAAAACTGCCCATGGCGTAAGAAGGCTTTGGCTCAGCCTGGCCATTGAGCGAAAAAGGAGCCGCGTCCAGGGCGGAATTCTGCAGCCGCATAAAGATCGAACCGTTGTAAGTGGGCTGGCTGCGGCGCCGATTGCCGAAACTGGCGTACTGGCCGTTGTATGGGCCGCGGCGGTTGTTGGCGTTGCCTGGTCCTCCGCCGCGTCTTCCTCCAGCGCCTCCTCCTCCTCCGCCTCCTCCTCCTCCTCCGCCGCCCCCGCCACCCCCGGCGCGTCCTCCAAATCCTCCGCCACCGGGCCCTTGACCACCGCCGAGGCCAGGTCCGAAGCCTCCGTCGATTCCGCTGGCTCCAAACCCGCCCAGGCCGAGACTGTCGCTTCCGGGGGCGCTCATTCCAGGTGGCGTGCCCAATGCCATACCACCAAGCCCGTTGCCCATAAGAGCGCCTCCATTCCCACCTCCTGCGCCCTCCATCCGCTGCCGCCTGGCCTGATCGTCACTCGATTGGGCCAGCCCGCCGCTCGTGCTCCCGTTCACGAGCAGAGCGTCATCGGCATCGCCGCCCAGGTTGGCTGCTGTTATATCGGCAGAGGCTGCGTTCGACGCTGCTTCCGCGAGCGACTGCTCGCCGGCGTCAGTTGCCTTGACCTGCGCGTTCTGAAAACCGGGCCCCTGCTGTGGCCCGGAGCCCTGTGGTCCGGCGCCTCCTGCCGGATTCCGCGGCGGCCCATTTCTGTAGGGTCCTGTGCGCGCGCGCGGCGCAGTGGAAGCCGTCGTCGTGGTATTGGCAGCAGCACCCTTCTTGGGAGCGTCCGATTCGCCCAGGCGCGGCATCTCGATCGTCCAATTCTTGAAACCGGGTACACTGCCGACGCTGACCAGTTCGTGAACAGTGGTGAATCCAAGCATCTCGACCTGAATGTCCCACTCGCCGGGCGCCAGATCCAAACTGTAGCGTCCGGCATCGTCGGTATACGCTACAGCCTTGGCGTTTCCCTGGCTGGCGGTGACCGTAGCTCCAGGGATGAACTGATCCGCGGCTCTTACTGAACCGCTATACCGGGTCGCGGACAGGACCGGCGGGCACACACAGGCCGCACATAGCAAGAACCGCAGAATGCCTTGAATCGGGAGGGACTTCATTAGTTGCTCGCGAAGTGGGCAGCCGGCCTCCACCTGCTCTTCCCACGCGTCAGCATCGCCGGAAAACCGCCCATAGCGATGAGACACAGAATACCGCCCCTTCGAATGAAAGTGAGGAACAACACCCTTTTCGAATGGGACGCTCAACCGCGCTCGGGGGTTACGGGCGCCAGAATCAAGTTTCATCCGCTGACGGCTCTGGCAAGCTAGTGTGATTTTTGAAGACTTGCTTACCTGGGCGCCGCGATCAAATAGAGCCGATTGACGAAGCGAAGCGGCCTGATAGAACAGCGCGCTGGAGGTCCCGGGCGTCCGCGGGGAGCAGTCGGCCATGGCCGAGAGCGGTGTCTGAGTGGATGAGCACGAATTGAATCTGATATGCTCGCCGAGCGGGTGCAGTACCACGATGAACCGACGCGACTTCCTCTATTGCTTTTCCTCCCTGACCGCTCTGGGCGCGGCCGAGACCCGGAAAACTACCGTCGGCGCCCACCCCTGGGTGTACGCGGCCGGGCAGCCGAAATACGATCCCACGCCGGTGGTCGAGCAGATCTTCCGGGAGTTCGGTGCAGCGGGCATCGACGCCATCGAGCTAATGCATCCCCTGCTACTGAAAGACGACTCGGTCCCGCGCCTTCAAGAGCTTTCGAAGCGTTACACGTTGCCGGTGCTCGGCACGTCGTGGGGCGCGAATATGTGGAAGCGCGAGGAATCGGAAAGGATCGTGGCCGAAGGACGTATGCTGATCGCCCGCCTGGCACAGGTGGGCGGCCGAACCCTCGGCATCAGCGTGGGCGACGCGGGACGAAGGAAGACCGATGACGAGTTCGACGTGCAGGCCGCCGTGCTACGCGAGGTCCAGAAGACGTGCGCCGATCACGGCGTCGTCCCGAACCTGCACAATCACATCTACGAAGTCCGCGACGACGAGTACGACCTGAACGGCACGCTCGCTCGTGTGCCCGCAATCAAACTTGGCCCGGATCTCAACTGGCTCGTACGTGCGAAGGTGGATCCGGTGGACTTCATCTGGCGCCATCGCGATCGCATGATCTTCGCCCACCTCCGCGACCAGAAGGCGGACGGCAGGTGGGTGGAGGCGATGGGCGAGGGCGACACGGACTTCGCCGCCATCGGCCACATGCTCCACAAAATCAACTTCGCGGGCGATCTGGTGATCGAACTCGCGCACGAACGCGATTTCGTGCCCACACGTTCCTATGGCGCGAGCGTTCGCATCAGCCGGGAGTATGTACGACGCGTGATGAACTACTGAGGAACGGGGCATTGAATCCACGCGCGCAATGGCGTGCATGCGATGAAGGCGCGAGGAGCGGAAGGCCCACAGCGGCAGCATTGAAAGATCTGTCTGAGGCGCTCAGTGTTGTTTGCACTACGGATCGCCAGTCGCCGCGCCGCGGCTGCCGGAAGAGACGCGTGGCGGGATACCGAGAGCTATCGGCGCGCGGCCGGTATTCCATTTCAAGGTAACCGGTTGCCTCGCGTCTTCTGGTCCGACAAACTCATTCATTTTCTGCGTGTCAGGCGTTTCAGGGGGTAAAGCGGCCGGAACGGTAGTCGTCGATCATCGTCTGGATCAGGGTCAGCGCCTGCGGCGGAAACCTCCAGGTGGTTTCCTTTAGCAGGTCCTCCAGTTGGGGAATGATCTCCATCTCGCCCATGTCTTGGCTCGAACGCGCGCGTTTGACAAACGATTCGCAGGTCGGGAAGCGCGTAAAGAACTTGTCCATGCCTTTGGACTTATAGTCCTGCCCGTAGATGTGCAGCGAACCGTTCGACTCACTGTAAGGGCCGACGAGCACCTCGCGGCCCGTCTTCTCCGCCAGCCGCGCGGCGAGCCGCGCCTGAAGGTTGGTGATCCCGATCAGATTGTCGCCCCACGCCTTGAAGAGGTCCCGGCTGCGCCACATGGTATGCATGTTCAGCACCAGTCGTCCCTGCCCATCTTCGATGGACCGCAGTTGAACCTCACCCAGGCAGGGCATGTCGGAAACCATGAAAAGGTCGATTTCGGGTACTCGCGTGGTTGCTACGGCGCGGCGTGTGATGGGGTCCCGGGCCAGTTTGTCGAGGATCAGCTCGAGCTGGTCCATGGTGGTCCCGTCCGACCGCGGGTACGCAGTGAGCCGCTGATGATAGCAGTAGGGCCACTCGGTAGCTTCGAACTCTCCCCCTTCGCGAACCCTGCGCAGCAGTTCCCGGTAGGGCACCACGAGATGGTCTTTGGCTCCCAGGAACTCGGCGATGTACTTGCCGCGTTCACAGTAGCTGAGTGCCGGATAGCGCGGCTGGGCGAACGGATCGCGGATCCGGATGGCGACTCTTGCATCTTTGCCCGGCGGGTCGATGAAGTTGCCGTTGGAATCGCGGCGGTCATACTGGGTGCGCAGGATGTGGCCGCCAAAATGAACCGCCTTGAGCGCTCCGTAATAGGCTTCCGGGATGGAGTCTGTCTCGACGTAGAAAGCGGGCAGCTTTCCCGGCTCCTCAGGATTCAGGTTGTCCTGAATGGTCTCGTCCATTTTGCTTCTCCTTCCGGCGGCAAGCGGCGCGACGACAACACATCATCATAGTCCGAAAGGCGGACGCAGGGCCAAACGCGGCGGAGCGCCGTCCAGAGTCAGGACCGGGGAAAGGTCTGCCGCGACGATGGCGGCGTCTGCGGATAGCCGGGAAACATGGCCCAGCCGACCAGGAAGCCGGCGTGGGCGTTCCATCCGCGGCCCACGGAACTACAGGCCGGCCCGGTGGACGGACACGGAGCGGACAGACGGCCGTAGCTGACCGCGGTCAGGAGCATCGCGACCATGGCCCGGAGCAGGGCACTGACCATGTGACCCCGCGAAAGCTCGCTGCCGATGCCGACAGGCCCAGCACGCGTCTCAAGCGGAGTTGAGTTTGAATGCAGCCGCTCATCGTAATTACTGCAGCTTGCCGCGCGCCGCGACGTCCCATTCGCATTCCACGGTCTCGCCGCGGATGCCGTACATCGTCGCATGCAGATTCACAGCGGTGCAGACGTGATTGGGAATGATGCGCAGCCGGTCGCCGAGGGAGATGGTGCGGCCGGCTGCGCGCACGTCGAGGTAGCCGTGTTCTTCGTTTAGGTTTGTAAAGACCGCATCGGGCGCATCGAGCACGTAGCCGAAACCGCCGCGCCCACAGCGGTCCGATGAGAACGTCTTCGATCCGCCATCGACGAGCACCTGACCGGGCCGGGCGGTGGAGACCACGGTGGCTAGAATGGAGGCGGCGCAATCCGCGATGGCGCACGCTCCGGTTTCCACCGTATTGCGGTCATTGAAAATGTAGGTCCCGGGACGGATCTCGTTCATGCGTGGGATCAGATGCGACTGGTACAGAGTGGGCGTGGAGCCGCCGCTCACGATGGCGGCCGGCATTCCCTGCTGCTGCAGGTGATCGAGCGCCTCGTCGAGCGCGGCGGTGATTCGAGCGATGGCCGCTTCGCCGCCCTCCCCAGTGGACTGAATGTGGCCCGGATAGAAAGCAATTCCCTCGAAACGCAGCCGCGGCAGTTTGGCGATCTCGCGCACCAGGCCAGCCAGCTCCGTCGCCGATTGCACCCCGGCCCGGCCGAAGCCTGCATCCAATTCCGCGAGCACGCCGAACTCGACAGCTTCCGCCGCGGCCATTTCAGAGAGACCGCGCGCGGCGAGGAGGCTGTCCAGCGCCACCGTTACACGCGCAGTGCGCGCCACTCCAGCCAACCGGCGCAGCTTTGATTCGCCCAGCACGGGATACGCGACCAACAACTCGGGGGGATCGGCCTGGGCCATCACTTCGGCTTCCCCTACCTTGGCGACCGTCAGCCCCACCGCGCCCAATGCCAGTTGCCGGCCGGCCAGCGCGGGCGTCTTGTGCGTCTTCGTGTGCGGGCGCAGACGTAAACCGTGGGCCTTTGCATAGTCAGCGGCACGCCGCAGGTTGCGCTCCATCACATCGAGGTCGATGAGGAGCGCCGGGGTTTCCAGAACATCGATCCGCATGGCACCATTCTCGGACAATCGGCCTGCTTGGCGGGCTTGAGGGCCGAGCGAGGTAGTACCGCTGCATGCCGTTGATCACCTGTCGCGGCTGCGGCTTGTAGGCCAAGGCCTCGCCGATCTCACCCTCGAAGACCCCGCAGGCTGAGCACGCAGCCGCCCAGAAAGCCCCCTGGACCCATGCGAATGACGTCGGCGTTGCGGGCCAGCAGTAGGCGCAGTTGTTCAATATAACGCCGGATCGCGGCTTCCCCGGGATCGCTGTTTCTCACTCCGACCACCACTCAGTAAGACCGATTACGCAACGAGGGGACTGGCCGCCACCCTTTCTCCGCTCCATAAATTGCGCTACTATGGGGTCCCATCTGGATGCAGGAAGTCGATCCCCGTTTCCCGGAAACGCCAACTTCCGCATCGCTTTAACAACGGCCATTCGCATGCCTGTTCACAGTCGAAGCGAGTACCAAACTATGGAAACCATTGCGATGCCTGGGGCGGCACGCGGCCCGAGGCCGCGAATCCTCCTACTTTCTGGACGCCGCTGTCCACTTCGTGGACAAATACGCCCCCAACTCACTCTCTGGGTTCTTCTGCTGACGGCCTCGTTCCTGCCTCTGACGGCTCAGCCGGCGAAGGACGTAGCCCCGAGCCCCCCAGCCTCGCAGCAGATCCTGATCACCGTCGAGCGCGAGACCCCGCAGGGTTGGCAGGTCGTCGATCCGGCCCAGGTTCTGGACTCCGGCACCCAGCTCCGCTTCCGCTTCAAATCGAGTTTCCCGGGTTACCTGTATGTGATGAACCAGGGCACGTCCGGCGCCTATCTGACCATCTTTCCAGGGCCGGATTCGGGCGTCGATAATCGCGTCGACCCCGGCCAGGAAATCGTCGTTCCGCAGACCGAAGGCGTTTTCCGTCTCTCCGGGCCCAGCGGCTACGATGTGCTGTATTGGGTGCTGGCCCCAGCCCGCTGGGCCGCCGGGGCCAACTCCAACTACCGCCCGCTGGCCGCCCCGCCGCGGCCGGGCTCGAAACTCAGCTCTCTCACGCCGCGCTGCGACGACTCCATTTTCCGCGCCCGCGGCGATTGCATCGACCTCGACGCCGGCGTCCAAAAGGTGGAGAAACCGGAGCAACTGCCGGCCAACGTCAGCCAGGCTCCGGGCTTGCAGTCGCGTGACCTGATCTTCGATAAGGGCAAGCAGGTGAGCGTCGTAACGGTTCCGGCCAAGCCCACCGGCCCGGTGGTTTACGAAATGCGGATTGCCCATAAGTGAACGCCATGCGAAAACTGACATTACTCCTCGTTGCGGGCCTCGCCGCCATGGAGCAGACGGCGCCCGCCCCGCCCGCCAAGCAAGAACGCGATCTGCAGTTTGAGGCCGCCAAGAAGGCTTCGTCCAAGGCCGCCGTCGCGCCGGTCATCCCGCGCAGCTACGCCCTGGTCGTGGGCATCGCCCAATACCAGAACCTGCCCGCCGCCGCCCAGCTCAAATTCCCCGAGCGCGACGCCGAGGCCATCTACTCGATTCTGATCAGCCCCGAAGGCGGCAATTTCAAGGCCGAGAACGTCCACATGCTCTCCGGCCCCAAGGCCACCCTGGCCAACCTGCGCCACGAACTGGAAGAGTGGCTCCCCACAGTCACCAAGGACGACGACCGCGTGTTGATCTACTTCGCCGGCCACGGCTTCGTCAAAGGCGGCCGCGCCTATCTGGCGCCCTATGACATCCGCGCCGACGACATTCCCTCGACCGGCTATCCGATGGACCAACTCGGCCAGGTCTTCGGCACCGAGATCAAGGGCAAGTGGAAGGTCCTCCTGACCGACTCCTGCCACTCCGGTGCGATTACGCCCGTCGACGACAACGCCGTGCTCAGCCGCCACTTGTTGGACCTCAACAAGAGCGTCTTTTCGCTCACCGCCAGCCGCGACCGCGAGCGCAGCTACGAGAGCGACCAATGGGGCGGCGGCCACGGCATTTTCACGTACTACGTGGTGCGCGGGCTCGAAGGCTACGCCGACGAATCGGGCGACGGCATCGTCACCGCCGACGAGCTGGCTGAGTATGTCCGCCGCAACGTCCGCGAAGCCACCAGCGGCGGCCAGAACCCGACCTCCGACCGCGGCAGCTTCGACAGCGACATGCTGCTGGCCTACCTGCCCTCCGGCGTCAGCCCCGGCGCACCGCCGCCGGCCAAGTTCGGCACACTCGTGATCGAATCCAACATGGACGGCGTCGAAGTTTTCGTCAACGGCAAATCGGTCGGCGTCGTCGATAAGAGCAAACCGCTCAGCCTGCCCGGCCTCACGCCCGGCGCCATCACCATCAAGGCCGTGAAAATGGGCTACGAGCCCGACGGCCCGCGCGAGGAGATGGTCTACCCCGGCCAGGAAACCACCGTCAGCGTCAAGATCATCATCCCGCGGCGCCGTCAGAAGGCCGCCGTCGACAAGTTCGACCGCGGCATGGAGTTTTACAACAAGGGCACGCCCGACGCCTATAAAAAAGCCATCGAGGAGTTCCAGGCCGCCTTCCAGGTCGATCCCGCCTACTCCCAGGCCGCGCTCTACATGGCGCGCGTTTACCAGGCTCTGTTCGACCTGGACAACGCGCGAGCGTGGGCCAAAAAGGCCATCGAGATCGACCCCGACTACATGGACGCCCGCGCCGCCTATGGCGGCATTCTGCTCGACGTCGGCGACTTCGACGAGGCCATTCGCCAGTTCAACCTGGTCACTCACCGCGACCGCACCAACCAGGTCGCCCTGTACCTCCAGGCGCGCACTTACTTCATGAAGGAGATGTTCGAGCAGTCGGTGGATTCGGCCCGCGCCGCTATCGCCATCGCCCCCAACAACGGCGAGGCCCATCTCTGGCTGGCCGAGAGCCTGCGCCATCTCAAGCGCTACGACGACTCCTCGCGCGAGTATAAAAAATACCTCGAGTTCAGCAATTTCGACCCCAGCGCCGCCGGCAAAGCGGGCTACTACTTCACCCTCGTCGCCTTCGGCGTCGGCGCCAAAAAGCGCGCCGCGCAGCGCGATATCTGGAAGGAACAGCGCTACATCGCCAACTTCGGCCTGTGTGAAAACGCCAAGAACCAGGGCCGCTACGACGAAGCCATCGGCTACTGCCGCGAAGCCCTGCGCTACGATCCCGAGGATGCTTTCACGTTCTACGAACTCGGGCTGGCCTATGAGTTCCAGGCCCGCGAAACCGGCACCGTCGAACTGCTCGCCGCCGCCCGCACCAGCTTCAGCAAAATGCTCAATCTCAACTCCGACCTCGCCGAATCCGAAATCGCGCGCAAAAATATCGCCACCATCGACGCCTACCTGCGCGACAATCGCTAACAGCCTGTAATAGAAATCCCGCTCCGCCCGCTTCTCCCGGTTCCAGTTTCACGTTGAGCGACAGTCCACTTGCCGCAACGTCGGCCACGCGACCCTCGACTATGCTAGCTTTTTAACTGAAATGCGACCTTCCCATGCGTTGAGGATTGGTGTACTGATAGCCGCCATCGGCTCGTCTTTGCCGGCGCAAACCGCGCCCGCCAAGGAGCCGCAATTCGAAGCCAAGGGTCTGCCCCCGAGAGCGACTCCGGCCGATTATCAGGCCCAGGCGCAGGCCGGCACGGTCACGCTGGCGGCCGAGTTCAAAGGTCACTCCGTCCCCACGCTGGAACGGGCCTTCAACGCGGAAGATTATGTGGTGGTCGAAATCGGGTTGTTCGGCCCGGCCGGTGCGCGGACCAAGATATCCGCCGACGACTTTTCCTTGCGCGTTAACGGCAAGAAAACGCCCCTGCCCAGCCGGCAGTACTTGTTGGTCTTTAATTCCCTCAAGGACCCCGAATGGGAGCCGCCGGAGAAAGCCGAATCGAAGTCCAAAGGTGGCCTCAGCACCGGCGACCAGGGTGGTCAGGGCGCACCGCCGCCCACGCCGCCCAAAATGCCATTCGAGTTAGTACGCCCGATGCAACAGCAGGTTCAAAAGGCCGCGCTGCCCGAAGGCGACCGCCCCTTGCCCCAGGCCGGACTGCTGTTCTTCGAACATCGCGGCGAGACCAAGAAGATCAAATCGCTCGAGCTGATCTACTCCGGCCCCGCCGGAAAAGCCACCCTCTCGCTCCAGCCTTAGCGCTAACGGGCCCACCGCCCGCGTCGAGATAACCCAACTTCCGGCCGCCTATCCGTCCGCGCGCGTCGTCGTCCCGGAGTAGCTTCGGTCGGGACTCGCTTTCCGGAGAAACAAAGCAGTTGACACCAGCTGCGAGTACCGTTTACACTAAGTCTCCATCGAATGACGATAACGAAAACCGATGCCGATACCCGCTTTGAGTATCACGATCTTTACTCGGGCCTGATCCGTCTCCACATCCTTCATCACGCCGCTGAAGGGCCGGTCTTTGGACTCGAAATGGCCGAGGAGCTGGCGCGGCACGGTTATCGGATCAGCCTCGGAACTCTCTATCCGCTGCTGCACGGACTGGAAAAGAAGGGCTACGTGCGCTCGGCCGAGAAGCGCAATGGACAATCGATTCGCAAGGTCTATCGGGCCACGCCCCTCGGAAGAAAGGCTCTCAAAGCCATGAAAGTGAAAGTTAGTGAATTGTTCGGCGAGCTGACTGAGACGAGGTAGCCGGATGCGCGAGCTAATCGCGGCAAGAACAATTAGGGCGTTGGCCATGCTGGCTGCAGTTTCGGCAACTGCATTGGCTGGACCTCCCTTCCAGACCGACGATCCGGAACCAATTGACTACCGGCACTATGAGTTCTATACGTTCGCGGCGTCGGACGGCACCCCGGTGGAAACCGACACGGTTGGGCCTGCCGTGGAGTTCAATTGGGGCGCTTTGCCCAACGTGCACCTGCACATCATCATTCCCGCCACGGCGATCCTACCCGCCAACAACCCTAACTTCGCCCCGGCCGGCGTGGGTCCACGGGCGTTCGGTTTAGGGGACATCGAGCTGGGGATCAAATTCAGGTTTGTGCAGGAGACGAAGCATCGTCCTATGATCGGCACATTTACGATGTTCGAGATTCCGACCGGCAACGCCACGCGCGGTCTGGGCGTGGGTAAGACATGGTACAAGCTGCCGCTGTGGGTGCAGAAAAGCTTTGGCCCGTGGACCAC
>Ga0182027_10004834_pt1 | contig 20698 bp, 16 predicted proteins | sample 712E1DmetaG_FD_121300 | JGI IMG/M metagenome (GOLD analysis project Ga0182027, IMG submission 121300) | Permafrost microbial communities from Stordalen Mire, Sweden - 712E1D metaG (Illumina Assembly) | ecosystem: Environmental > Terrestrial > Soil > Wetlands > Permafrost | place: Sweden...
CTGGCTGCGCGCCTGGCAGGTCAAGGTCGGCAGGGTGAAGCTGTACCTGCTGGACAGTAACGACGCCGCCAACTTCCCTGTTCATCGGGGAATTACGAGCGAGCTTTATGGGGGCGGCCCGGAGTTGCGCCTCAAGCAGGAACTGCTCCTCGGGATCGGCGGATGGCGGCTGCTGCGCGCGCTAGGTGTCCAGCCGGAGATCTGTCATCTAAATGAAGGGCACGCGGCATTCGCTGTCCTGGAGCGCGCTTGCCAATTCATGGAAGAGACAGGGCAGCCCTTCGAAGTCGCGCTGGCTGTCACACGGGCGGGCAATCTCTTCACGACCCACACTGCGGTGGCCGCCGGCTTTGACCGTTTTGCTCCCGCCCTCATCGAGCAGTACCTGAGCCGGTATGCCGAAAAGACGCTCGGCATTGCACTTCACGATTTGCTGGCCTTGGGCCGCCAGAATCCTAACGACTCGTCGGAGAGTTTCAACATGGCCTATCTGGCAATCCGCGGCAGTGGGGCCGTGAATGGCGTAAGTCGCTTGCATGGGGAAGTCAGCCGGCACCTGTTTGCGCCTCTCTTTCCGCACTGGCCGCCGGACGAAGTGCCCGTCGGACATGTGACGAACGGAGTGCACATGCCAACCTGGGACTCTGCCCCGGCCGATGAGCTATGGACGGAAGCCTGTGGAAAGGAGCGCTGGCTGGGGACGACGGAGACGCTGGAGCACGACATGCGCCAAGTCTCCGACTCCAGGCTATGGCAATTGCGAACCGAAGCCAGTAAGTCGCTTGTAGAGTATGCTCGCGAGCAATTGTCGCTCGACATGGCGGTAGCAGGCCAGCCGCCGGAGAATATCGAAGCCGCGAAGCATATTTTCGATCCCAACGCCCTAACGCTTGGCTTTGCTCGCCGCTTCGCGACATACAAGAGACCGAACCTGCTGCTGCACGACCCACAGCGGCTGCTTCGTTTGTTGAATAATTCCCAGCGCCCGGTACAACTCATCCTCGCCGGTAAGGCGCATCCTTCGGACCAGGCCGGGCAGGCCCTGATTCACGAATGGATGCAATTCATCCGGCGGCCCGAGGCGCGTACTCATGCAATCTTCCTCGATGATTACGACATGCTCCTGACCGAGCACCTGGTGCAAGGAGTAGACGTCTGGATCAACACGCCACGGCGCCCATGGGAGGCGTGCGGCACGAGTGGCATGAAGGTGCTGGTCAATGGGGGCCTCAACCTGTCGGAGTTGGACGGTTGGTGGGCGGAGGCTTACACGCCTGAAGTGGGGTGGGCATTGGGGGACGGCCAGGAGCACCATGACGATCCGGCCTCCGATGCCGCCGAAGCCGAAGCGCTCTATTGCCTGCTCGAACGCGAGGTAATTCCCGAGTTTTATGCCCGTGACGGAAAAGGCCTCCCCACGGCCTGGCTGGCGCGGATGCGGAATAGCATGGCGCAGTTGACACCGCACTTTTCCGCGGACCGCGCGGTGCGCGAATACACCGAGCAACACTATCTCCCGGCAGCGGCAACCTACCGTGAGCGTGCTGCCAATAAGGGCATAGCAGGCAAGCACATTGTCGATTGGCAGCATGCCCTGAAAAAGGAGTGGCCGTCGTTGCGCTTCGGCGAATTGAAGGTCGAGGCCCGCGGGGAGCAACTCTCTTTTGACGTGCAGCTCTATCTTAATGATCTCGCCTTGAATGCGGCCCGAGTAGAGCTCTATGCCGACGGTGTCAACGGCGGCGGTCCAGTGCGGCAGGAGATGCAGCGCATTACTCCGCTGGCAGGCACGGCCAGCGCCTGCATCTATCGCGCGCAAGTACCAGCCAGCCGCCGCCCCACAGACTATACGGCTCGAGTGACACCCCACTGCGACGGCGTGGCGATCCCACTCGAAGAGACATCAATTATCTGGCAGCGATGATCCGATCGAGGCAAGAAAAGACGATGAAGAAGAAAACTGCCATTACCTGCGTGTTCCTGGATATCGGCGGTGTCCTGCTCACCGACGGGTGGGATCATCATGCCCGCAGACAAGCGGCGGCGCACTTCAAGCTGGAGTGGACTGAGATGGAAGAGCGGCACCGCCTGACCTTCGAAACCCACGAGGAGGGAAAGCTTACTTTCGAAGAATACTTAGGCCGCGTGGTCTTTTACCAACGACGACAGTTCACCAGGGCGCAGTTTCGGAACTTCATGTTCACTCAATCGAAACCTTACCCCGAGATGATCGCACTGTTCTCACAGCTTAAGGCCCGGCATGGGCTGAAGATCGCCGTGGTCAGCAACGAAGGGCGCGAGCTAAATGCGTATCGGATTCGCAAGTTCAAGCTGGACGTGTTAGTCGATTCATTTATCTCCTCCTGTTTTGTCCATATCCGCAAGCCCGACGCGGACATCTTTCGCCTTGCGTTGGACGTCACCCAGGCTCCTGCCCGCCACGTAGTCTATATCGACAACACCCCGATGTTCATCCAGATCGCAGAAGGATTGGGGATTCGAAGCATTCTTCACACAGATTACAGATCCACGTGCTCGACTTTGGCTTCGCTCGGATTGCAAAATGACGAAGGAGTCATTCATGAAACCCGCTGACGCACGCATCCTGACGATCAACGGTGGTTCGTCGAGCATCAGGTTCGCGCAGTACCAGGTCCGCGAACCGCTGAAGCGCGGGCTTTATGGAAAGGTCGATCGCATCGGCCTGAGCGGAACAAATCTGGCGTTCAATAATCCCGCGACGAATCAGCAGGGCACCCGCAGCCTCGTCGCAATTGATCACAAGTCGGCAGCGAATGTTTTGATCGATTGGCTCGAACAGCAAAATCACTTTGTATCGGTCCAAGCTGTAGGACATCGCGTGGTACACGGCATGCAACACACTGCGCCAGAGCTGGTCACCCGGGAATTGTTGGATGAACTACATCGCATCAGCCCGTACGACCCGGACCACTTACCCCGTGAGATTGAACTAATCGAAGCGTTCCGTCAGCGTCATCCGAAACTGCCCCAGGTGGCCTGTTTTGACACGGCCTTTCACCGCACCATGCCACGTGTTGCCAAGCTGCTTCCTATCCCGCGCCGCTATGATGCGAAGGGCGTGCAACGTTACGGTTTCCACGGTTTGTCCTATACCTATCTGATGGAAGAACTCGCGCGCCTGGGCGATTCGGCGGCAACGACTGGTCGCGTCATCCTGGCTCATCTGGGCAATGGCGCAAGCATGGCCGCCGTGCGCGACGGCAAGAGTATCGATACCAGCATGAGCTTCACTCCGACGGCAGGATTGGTGATGAGCACCCGCTCTGGCGATTTGGATCCCGGCTTGGCGCCGTATCTGGCGCGAACCGAGCAGGTAACTACAAAACAGTTTTACGAAATGGTCAACCACAAGTCTGGGCTGCTCGGCGTGTCGGAGATTAGTTCTGACATGCGAGACTTGCTTGCCCAGGAAGCCCATGATATCCGAGCGGCGGAAGCAGTGGCGTTGTTCTGCTACCAGGCAACAAAGTGGATTGGCTCCTTCGCCGCCGCGCTCGGCGGATTGGATACGTTCGTGTTCGCGGGAGGTATCGGCGAAAATGCGCCCAGCGTCCGCGCGCGAATTTGCCATGGGCTAGGCTTTCTGGGCATCGAACTAAATGAGTCGCGTAATGCGGAGACTGCGGACGTTATTTCCACGGATGCCAGCCGGGCCACAGTTCGCGTCATTCGGACGGACGAGGAATTGATGATTGCACGCTCGGTGTGCCACATCTTGGAACCCGACGCGGTCACCGAAAAGAACTGAACCATGAACACTAACACACTTACGCCTGAACTTCTCCACAAGATGAATGCCTACTGGCGTGCCGCTAACTATTTGTCGGTCGGCCAGATTTATCTTTACGACAACCCGCTGCTGAAGGAGCCGTTGAAACTGTCGCACGTAAAGCCGCTGGTAGTTGGGCATTGGGGCACGACGCCGGGTCAGAACTTCATTTATGTGCATTTAAACCGGGTGATCATGAAGTATGACCTGGATATGTTCTACATCGCCGGTCCCGGTCACGGCGGCCCGGCGATTGTGGGCAACGTCTACCTCGAAGGCACCTGGAGTGAAATCTATCCGAACGTCACTCAGGACGAGGCCGGCCTCAAGACGCTGTTCAAGCAGTTCTCGTTTCCTGGCGGGATTTCCAGCCATGTTGCGCCAACGACACCGGGGTCGATTCACGAAGGTGGCGAGCTGGGGTATTCGCTCAGTCATGCCTTCGGGGCCGCGTTCGACAATCCCGACTTGATCGTCGCCTGCGTTATCGGCGACGGCGAAGCGGAAACGGGACCTTTGGCGACCTCATGGCAGTCCAACAAGTTTCTCAACCCAATTACCGACGGGGCCGTGCTGCCAATCCTGCACCTCAATGGCTATAAGATTAGCAACCCTACCGTGCTGGCCCGCATCGAGCATGACGAATTGGAGCAATTCCTAGGAGGTTGTGGCTGGACGCCCTACTTTGTGGAGGGTGATGACCCGGAAAAGATGCATCAACTTATGGCCAGCACCTTGGATGAGGCCATCGAGGATATCCGAAGAATCCAAGGCAATGCACGGAGCAAGAACGACACCACTCGGGAGCGCTGGCCAATGATCGTCCTCAAGTCGCCAAAGGGCTGGACGGGGCCTAAGGTAGTCGATGGCCTTCAGGTTGAGGGTACTTTCCGAGCCCACCAAGTGCCGCTCCTGGTGGATTCCGAGCATCCCGATCATGTCACGCAACTTGAAAGCTGGATGAAGAGCTACAAGGCCGAGGAACTATTCGATGAAAAGGGCCGTCTTATACCGGAATTGGCCGAACTCGCGCCGAAGGGCGATCGGCGGATGGGCGCAAATCCGCACACCAATGGCGGGACGCTGCTGCGCGACCTTCGTATGCCAGATTTTCACGTTCATGCCGTAAGCGTGCCTTCCCCCGGTGCGGTGGACGGCCAAGATACGCTAGTGCTGGGCAAGTTTCTGCGCGATGTGGCAAAGCTGAATCAGGATCCACGGAATTTCCGTATCTTCGGTCCAGATGAGACACTTTCGAATCTCCTGGGCGCGGTTTTTGAAGTCACTAACCGCCAGTGGGATGCCGGAATAGTAAACAATGATGAATTCCTCGCGCCTGCTGGGCGCGTGCTGGACTCAATGCTCAGCGAGCACCAGTGCGAGGGTTGGTTGGAAGGATATCTTCTGACCGGGCGGCATGGGCTTTTCAACAGCTATGAGGCCTTCATTCGCATCGTTGACTCGATGTTCAGCCAGCACGCCAAGTGGCTGAAGGTAACGTTGGAACTGCCTTGGCGCCGCAAGATCGCGTCGCTAAACTATCTCCTCGCTTCCCACGTCTGGCAGCAGGATCACAACGGATTCACGCACCAGGATCCCGGCTTCCTAGACCACGTCATCAATAAGAAGGCCGATATCGTGCGCGTCTACCTGCCGCCCGATGCCAATTGTCTGTTGTCAGTTTTTGACCACTGCTTACGCAGTCGGCATTACGTTAACGTAGTGGTTGCAGGCAAACACGCCCTTCCGCAATGGCTGACCATGGACGCCGCGGTCGTGCATTGCACGGAAGGAATTGGCATCTGGCAATGGGCGAGCAACGACCAGGGAGTCGAGCCCGACGTCGTAATGGCCTGCTGCGGAGACACGCCTACATTGGAGATTCTAGCCGCCGTTTCCATCCTTCGCGAGCATTTACCCGAACTGAAGATCCGGGTGGTCAACGTCGTGGATCTGATGAAGCTGCAGTCCAGTAGCGAGCATCCGCATGGGCTAAGCGAGACGGATTACGATTCGCTTTTCACAAAAGACAAGCACATCATTTTTGGCTTTCATGGATACCCATGGCTAATCCACCGGCTGACCTACCGCCGGACCAATCTCAACCTTCACGTCAGGGGCTACATAGAAGAGGGTACCATCACGACAGCTTTTGACATAAGGGTGCAGAATGACCTGGACCGGTTCCACCTGGTGCAGGACGTGATCGATAGGCTACCGGACTTAGGTTCTAAGGGCGCTTATCTGAAGCAGATGATGCAAGATAAGCTCATCGAGCACAAGCATTACATCGACAGGCACGGCGAAGACATGCCGGAAGTCCGAAACTGGAAATGGAGTAACCTCAAATGAACCCGCATGAGCTGATAGATACCGCGAAGGCGCTTGTGGCTGACGACAAGGGCCTGTTGGCGATGGATGAAAGCAATCCAACCTGCAACAAACGATTTGCCAGGTTGGGGATTCCCCAGACCGAGGAGGTCCGGCGCGCCTATAGGGAGCTGATTGTAAGCACGCCCGCTCTCGGCGAGTGTATTAGTGGCGCGATCCTTTGCGACGAGACGATCCGCCAGCGAAAGAAGGATGGCACTCCCTTTGCGAAAGCCGTCACCGATGCGGGGATCATTCCTGGAATCAAAGTTGATGCCGGCGCAAAGGACATGGCAGGTCATCACGGAGAGAAAATCACCGAAGGTCTGGATGGATTGCGCGGTCGTCTGGCTGAATACTCTCAAATGGGGGCACGCTTTGCCAAGTGGCGCGCGGTGATTGCAGTGGGCGAAGGCATTCCCAGCCGGGGTTGCATCGAGGCCAACGCGCAGGCGTTGGCCCGCTATGCCGCGTTGTGCCAGGAGGCCGGACTGGTCCCCGTTGTTGAGCCGGAAGTGCTCATGGACGGCGAGCATACGCTGGACAGATGCCGTGAGTTAACGGAGGACGTTTTGCGAACGGTTTTCGGCCAACTCTACGCGCAAGGGGTGACGTTGGAGGGCATGATCCTAAAGCCAAACATGGTACTTCCGGGATTGACCTGTTCCAAGCAAGAAGCGGTGGACGAGGTTGCCGACGCCACCGTGAAGTGCCTCTTGCGAGCCGTCCCCGCTGCCGTTCCGGGGATTGCTTTCTTGTCGGGCGGCCAATCCAGCGAACTGGCCTCGGCCCGTTTGAATGCCATGAATGTCAGGTTCAAGTCACGACTGCCTTGGGCGTTGGCGTTTTCGTTCGCCCGCGCCATCCAGCAACCGGCTATGGAAATCTGGCAAGGCAAGGATGCCAATGTAGTGGCGGCACAACAAGCGTTGTATCATCGAGCCAAGTGCAACTGGGCTGCGCGTTGCGGTGAATACAGTGCCGCGATGGAGAAGGAATACGCGGACGCTCATGTGCGGTGAGAACCACGAGTCGACTTCACCTGCATCCCGTGGTGCGTAAACCCGTCAATCAGAATCTGTGCTGGGGCGGCAGGCGTTTGGGTGAGCGATCCACTGCAAGGCTGCCGAAAGACGGCCCATGCGGCGAAGCGTGGACGATCAGCGACCGCAAGGCTATTAGGCCATGTTGAGATTCGGCGTTTTGCTCCTATAGCGGTGTTGTCGTCGTCTGTTTTGCGGCAGCGCAGTACAGCGAGTGTTTTGGAAGTTGCGATACCGGAATGAGTTCCGACCGAGCAACCGTAACGAGGCAACAAGTTTGTGAAGAAGCTAATTGTATTCGATCTGGATGGTACGCTTGCCGAAAGTAAATCGCCCCTTGACGCTGAAATGTCAGGACTGCTGCACGACCTTCTCGGCATCGTCAAAGTGGCAGTAATTTCCGGAGGCGATTGGCCCCAGTTTGAAACTCAACTTCTTTCGAAGTTGTCCAGTGACGCACGGTTGGCGAATTTATCCCTTCTTCCCACTTGTGGAACAAAGTTTTTCCAGTACGCAGGAGATTGGAAGAAACTCTATTCAGAAGATTTCACCGCGGCTGAGAAAGAGAAGATTATCAGTTCCTTGAACAAGGCGCTGGGAATAGCGGGCTTTAAGGTCGAAAAGGTCTGGGGAGAAGTGATCGAAGATCGCGGAAGCCAGATCACATTTTCCGCATTAGGACAGCAGGCCCCTTTAGAAGTGAAGATCAAGTGGGATGCCGATTTCATCAAGCGGAAAAAGATCACGGCAATTCTGGACACGTTGATTCCGGAGTTCTCCGTCCGAATGGGTGGTGCTACATCCATTGACGTCACCAAGCCTGGCATTGACAAAGCCTACGGAATCAGAAAACTGCGAGATATTTTGGGAATTCCATTGAATGAGATGATTTACGTAGGTGATGCCTTGTTCGTCGGAGGAAACGACTATCCGGTCGAAGAAGCAGGTGTTGTTTCTATCTCGGTTCGAGGCCCGAACGAGACCAAGCCGGTTACAGAAGCAATCATCGCTTGTTTGGATGGCTATCGGCAGGCGTGACGTTGTGAAGGGAATTGATGAGTAAATTTGAGTTGCAGCGTCTGGGTGTCGTAATGGAGCCGGAGCCGGGAAATCCTCAGGAGATCGAGGGCGTCCTGAATCCGGCTACCGTTCGTGGCCCTGATGGCGCGCTTTACCTTTTCCCGCGGCTCGTGGCGCGAGGGAATTACTCGCGCATAGGCATTGCACGAGTGCGGTTCAATGAAGCTGGCGATCCGGCAGGCGTCGAGCGGCTAGGCATCGCACTGGAGCCGGAAGCTGATTACGAGCGGCGTCCCGACGGAGGCGGTGGCTGCGAGGATCCTCGTATCACGTTCGTGGAACCGCTGCAGCGCTACATGATGACCTACACTGCATTTTCGCCCCAAGGCCCACGCATTGCCCTAGCTCTATCAGCCGACCTTTTCCACTGGCGGCGCCTGGGGCTCGCGACCTTTGGCCGGTATCAGGGCATCGAAATCGGCGACGTGGATGACAAAGATGCCAGCCTCTTCCCCGTCGCCGTTTCTAATCCATCCGGCCATCCGGAACTGGCCATGCTCCACCGGCCGCTTTTTCCCGGCACTCGACCTGAGGAAACCGTCTGCCACCCCGCGACTCGTGATTTGGATCTCGATCGGGAGAGCATCTGGATTTCCTACAGCCGCATGGTCTTGGATGGCCGTGAGCCATATCACCTCGCCCCATTTGCCTGTCATCGCCGGCTGGCGACTCCCGTGTCGCCCTGGGAGCGGCTCAAAGTCGGCGGTGGCACTCCACCTATACTGACCCAGCGCGGCCACTGGCTGATGGTTTACCACGGCGTTAGCGAAGTGTTAGAGCCGGGCAACGCCGGACATCAGCTATGCTACTCGGCCGGGTTGATGGTGCTCTCGAAGGAAAATCCGTGCGTGATTCGCTATCGTTCGGCAGAGCCGGTGCTGTCGCCGGTGCTGCCGCAAGAACGCCATGGGACTGTCGCCAACGTCGTGTTCCCCACCGGCATCGACCGGCGCGACGATATTGGCTCACCGAACCGCTTCGACGTCTACTATGGGATGGCCGACAACCGGATTGGCGTGGCTCGGCTGGACGTGCCGGAAGTCGTTCCTAGGGAAGGAGCCGCCGACCCGCCGGAAGGCAAGGTATAACTCGGCTGAAAGGAAACATGAAGAACAAAGCCAGTCCTTCGAGGCTCGGTACCGTGGTTTCGGTACGCGGCAGTGTCGTAGATATACGGTTCGATGGGCAGTTGCCGCCCATTTATTCGTTGTTTCACGCGTAGGACGAAAACATTTTCATTGAAGTGTTAGCTCAACCCGATGCGCATAGCGTACATGGAATCGCGCTCACCCCTACCGAGGGTTTCGCTCGCGGCAGCGCGGTGGAAGACACAGGCGGGCAACTGAAGGCGCCGGTCGGCAAGGGAATTCTCTCGCGAATGTTCGACGTATTCGGGAACGCCATCGACCGCCAGGCGGCGCCGTCAGAGGTACAATGGCGCACGGTCCATCGAGCGCCGCCGGCATTGACACGCCGTTCCACCAAGTCCGAGATCTTCGAGACCGGGATCAAGGTCATCGATACCGGCAGCATAAAGGAACTGCCCACGGGCAAGTGCGCGGAGACCATGCCAATCAAGCGCAAGTTCAGTGGATAACGGAAAGCCGTAAACAATGTCGTTGACCTCCAAGAAGTGCACGTCTGGCTTGCTGGGTAGCCGATAACACCAAATGACGGGGCAACAGCCTAATGAGACTTGGCTCCGACGCAGCCCGCATCAGGCAATCTGAAAGACGTCGAATTTCCTCCGACCGAGTTTCCCACCAACATCCGGATAGTCGACGATCTGTGCAGGAGAGCATCTGATATAGTCCCGTAGACGGGGCCACCCTGGACGGCCCGTGAACAGTCGAAGGGCACTGCTGCAGGCAATGCGACTGAGCGGGAAAGGTGTTGCACATGGGAGAAATGACAGAGGGTTCGAGCAGGCGGCGGTTTCTGTCACGCGCTGGCATCGCAATAGCCGCCACGCAGGCGGGAAACATCACGGCCGCTCCAAAGGAGGGCCAAGCTCACGAAGGTCAGCCGGCAGAGGACCCCAGCAACGCGATTCTGAAACGCGCCTTCGTCCTCGGGCGCGAATACTTTGTCCTGCGCAGCGGACGTATCCGCTTGATCGCGCAGGCCGACCAGATCGATCTGGCACCCGCGTTCTTGTGCCTCGCCTTCGATGCTCGCGACAACCGGCAGACGGCCCGCAAAGAGAATGCCTTCAACTTCGGCGCCGGCGCGGGGTTTATTAGAAGCGCCTTGGAGGTGTTACTCGGCGGCTTTCCGTTCACCGCGCTCGGTCATGAGACGCGGACCCGCTGGGTCCTGATTGACGGGATCCCGGCGGTGGAAGCCGAGTGGTGGGCGGGCGGACTCCTCGTCACCGAAAGTCTTTTTGCGCTCCAGGATTCGGGAGTGTTTTTCAGAAGGATCAGCCTCTCCTCGCGGAATCTGGGTGGGCCCGAAGCAGTGAATCTTCGGCTATCCCTGCCCTCTGGCGCCTGTACTGTCCGCGACGGCTGGCTGATTCAGGACAACGCCCGCGCGCGCCTCGCCCTGGCCTGCGCCGACTCTGTTCCGAGCCGGTTTCATCCGGAGCAGGCCAATCTTGAAATCGGCCCGCTGTCAATTCCTGTCGGTGCATCGATCACCGTGGATACGTTGCTGTCGGTCGGCATTCTCTCCGACGACCCTCCGCCGGATCACCCTCGCAATCTGAGCCAGACTCTTTCGAGAACCCGCGCCGCCTGGGCCGCCAGTTCGTCCCTGGTCACGGAAGACACTACCGTCCGCGAAGTATTCGACAAAGCCCGATTCGGACTGCCCGCCATGGTGGCCGACGACGGCGTCATGGACGCGGGCATCTTCGAGTACGGTTCGCAATGGGTGCGGGACACATCCAACACGTTGCTAGGCCTGATTCACGCCGGCCATTTCGAACTGGCTCGCAACGGCTTTATTCACGTCCTGGAAACGATGGTGAGTGCCGACGGCAAAACCATGGTCGGGAGCCTCTTCGAGGATCCTGACCGCGAACAGTTCGATCAAATGGGCGAGCTGCTCCACGCCCTCAGGTCTTATCGCGACTGGACCGGTGACGATAGTCTGATTCGTCAGTATCGGATGAAACTGCTGGCCCTCACCGAGCGGCCTTTGCGCCCCGAGTTCCGCCACCCAAGCGGCCTGCTGCATAATCGCCGTGAGTTCTGGGAACGTACTCTTGACGATGGCTGCGAGCTCGCGTATCAAACCTATGTGATTCTCGGCCTGCGTGATGCCGCGGCCCTGGCGGAGCCGTTAGGCGCTGCCGATCGCAGCGCACGCTGGCTGAGCGAGGCGGATCGCATTCAGAACGCCATGCTGTCCCATCCGTCGTTCGCTCTCGTCGAACAAGGCCGGCTCATCAAACGACGTTCGGTCACCGGGAATTGGGAGCGCTTCATTCGCTTTCCCGCATCTGCGGACGACGTACCTATGAAGACGGAGCAGGTCCATCTCGCCGAGCCGGACTCCAGCATGGCGCTGCCCATCGCTCTGGGGATTGTGGATCCACGCTCCGCACTCGCTCTCAACACGCTCGACGAGTTGGAAAAACTCTGGAACGCCCGTTGGTTTGGTGGCGGCTATGAACGCTATCATTCGAGCGGTCAAGTGGATCAGCCCGGCCCGTGGACCTTCGCCACCTGCTTCATACTGCGCGCGCAGCACGACGCGGGCCTCCTCGATCGCAGCAGGCGCACGCTCGAGTGGCTCAACACCGTTCATGGCGGCCGCGCCGGATCGTGGTTCGAAGAGATTCCGCTGGTCCGGTCGCAAGCCGCTACGGCCGGCATACTTCCCTGGAACTCGGCTGAGATCAGCCTGTTCGTCGTTCGTCACATGCTCGGAATTCGCTTCGAGGAGCGGGAAATCGTCGTGCGGCCGGCGCTGTATGCCGGCAGCCCGCCACTTCGCGCCGACCTCCGCTTCCGGACTGGCCGCTTACGGTTGGAAATTCCCTCGCCGGGCCCCTTCCGGTTCGCTGTCGTGAATGGCCGGCGAACCCACACTAAGAAGGACGGCTCTCTAAGGCTCAGCGCCGGTTTCGAGGGTGGCTCGGTGTTGTTCCACGCCTGATCGCGTACGATCCCCGCACTCAAGGGGGACGCAATGCCCCTTAACATTCCGAGGCATGGGATCGTGGATCGTAAGAACGCCGAGGCCGCAGCGCAGCAGGCGATTGCCGATGTCACGAAATAGCAGATCTACGGCCCTGACGCAGCAGATCTTTGGGAGCGTGCCGCGGCGGGTTGTGGCGCTGCCGGTCCCGCCTGGGTCAGGTACGCCGGCGAAAATACAAATAGGCCGAAGAAAGGAAATGGAAGGGAGAAGTGCATGAGAATTTGCTTGAAATGAGGCGCCTCCAGTGGAATCGGTTGGGAGTGTAATTGCGGCTCTCTTGAAAATGCCCGTAAGCCACTGATTCCACTGGTGGCCGAGCGTCGCATTTTTATGCTCCCGGGTGAAGCGCCAGCTTCATCTCTCACCGCTGTCCAGAAAGCCAGGTAGTTTCCCCGGTTTACACGGGCAGTGCGGAGGTATGGAGTCACCCGACCACACGAGACCTTGGTTGCTGGTCGATGATTCTCCTCCGAACGTCTGCGAGCGAATTTATGCGTAAGATAATCCGTCGCATTTGCTAACTTCAACTGGCAATCTTGTTTGCCGGCCTGGCTTCGCTGAATGCCGCCGTCAATCTGACTAGTGTCATGTCTCGCAGATTCTTTGACAATCACCGGCCATTCACCGTGGCGCAGGCACTCGTGCCTGCCGCGTCGACACTCGTGTCGACGCCTGGCCGGCGTTGTCAATCCTTGACTAAGACACTACATTAACGACCAGAGGCACGAATCATCGTGCGCCGGATCTAACTTGAGATAAGCGCGCAGATCCTCGTGCAAGCCAGTATAAACGGCAACAAGATCCGCACGGGACACATCAGGAAGTTTCCTTTCACCGGATGGGCGCAAGACTACATCAAGGCCAACAAGACTGCATCAGCAACCGCGTTTTGAGTGTACTGTCTCCAGATGCCCAGATTCAAGACAACCCGGTCCGCGTAGGGTTAATTACGGCTATATAAAAGCTCTACGGGAATGGGGATATCCTGCTTCCCTTCTTGCTTCATGTACACCGCCTCGAGGTTGTTCCCTCCCTTTCTGTGCAAGTACTCCACACGAAAATTGTAAAAACCCTTCTCTAGAGGCGCCATGTAGTTTTCCCCGAAGCCGCTGACGTAATGGTTTCCTAGCAACAGGTGGCCTCCAAGATATACTTTCCAACCACCATCACCTCCTAGTTCAAAAATGTAATAACCCCGCTGTTTGACTTCGATTGCGCCTTCCATCAGACAGGCAAACCCTTTTTGACTTGGGAAGCCACTCAAATCAAAATCCTTGCCTGCAAGCCCAGACCGGGTAGGTTTCAATCCGGAGAAGTCCGGCAACTCATCCCATTCTCCTTCGTAGTACGCAAAGCGCAGACCGCCTGGCCGCATCCCTTCTGGCTTTGCAGTGGGAGACAACGCGTCTCCAAGTTTGAACTCGCCCCTGGCGCTGATATCATATTCCGCCCGGGCGCCCAGGGACTTCAGAGTGATGTGGGTGTCTCTTGAAAAGGTAAACGTATTTTCGTCCGCGATGTCAGGAGAGGCCAGAGTGGGTTCCGTATCATCCATAGTATAGTGAATGTAGGCAGAGGCCATGAGATTATAGCACCATAACTGGAAAGGTCTACCCTTCACTATGATGCCGTTCATGGGCTTGAAGTTAATCCCACTTGCGCCGTAGTATCCTCCATACGAGAACTTCAATCCATCCCAAAAGCCCTTAAACCCTGTCGTCAAATGCGTTTCATCGGGATAGGCTACGCACGACCAAGTCAGGTCTGCGGGCGCTGTCGCCTGGAGAGTGGATTTCATCACTGCGATGCCCATATCGCGATAGGCTTGCCCTTCGCGGCCTATTATCCAAAGGGTTCTATGCAGACCTCTGAGACGATCCAGCTTTTTGGCGGCCAGCTTATTGAGATAGCCATCATCCCAAAACAAGCTCGGGTCGAGGGCGATATACGATTTGAAGAGGGATGGCTCATTCAGAAGGGCGTACATGACGAACAAACCGCCCAGCGAACCGCCGGCCAGAGTATTTCCTTCCGGTCTTGTGGGGTACGTCTTGTTGATGTAGGGAATCAGTTCCGCCTTTAGAAACAACAGGAAGTTGTCGGCGCCACCCGAGCCGGGAGAGAGCCGGGTAGGCGTAAAGTCCCTGTAGCGCGTGTTTGTATCCTTGATCCCTAGCAGGCCCACAAGGATGGTGTTCTTTGGTATGAAGCCTTCTCCTGTCAGATAATCGTGGGCAACAAAATGGAGCGCTCGAATTCCATCTAGCACATAGATAACATCGTATCTGGCGGAGGAATCTGGCCTGTAACCCGGGGGAACCACGATTTCTATGGATCTCGTCTCTTTGAGCACAGAAGAATAGAGTTGAAGGTCTTGCTTCTTCGCCAATTCGTATCCCGGATTGTAACCTTGCGAACTGGCCGGCACCGGCGCGAGGAACGAGAGTAGAAAGAATATCCAGGCTAGGAATACTTGTCGTTTCTCTTTCACGATGATAGAGGATCTTGGTTGCATTTTGGGCTCCTTAGCATGGACAATGTTGCGTCGTCATGATCAGCGATTTGTCGGCCATGATCGATCGGGAAGTACGTCGCGACGTAAGCTTGGCGAAGGGGCGAAGGGGGCAGCCTGGGTTGGCCGGACGAATACAAATATCCAGCGAAAACTAGCGAAAGATACCCAACATAAACCATTCATTCTAAAAAGAAAAGTCGACAATTGGCTTTGCTCCGTCAGATTCGTGTGCGCGCGCCCTGGAACGTATGTTGCGCAGCATCCCGTGACATGCACTTTCGGCTTGGATCCTGGGCTCCGGTGATCGTCGTGAACAGGCCGTCAAACCCGCGCTCAATCGCCCGCCTGCCCGGCCACCGGAAACCGCGCTTTGACCCATTCGAGCGCCTCCTCACGCGTGCGCAGCCGCCCCTCGAGTTGCTCTTCCTCCAACGCCTTTAGCATCGTGCCCAGCGCCGGGCCCTCGGCGTAGCCCAGCGCCATCAGCTCGCGCCCGCTCAGTAGCGGCCGCGGGTGGATGTCGGCCGCTGTCAGAGCGGCGCGCCGGCGGCGCACCAGTTCGAGCGTTTCCAGGTCCATTCGCGAACCCCGCCGGTCGGCCTCGTGCAGTGCCAGCAGTTCGTCGAAGCGCGGCAGGCGCAGGAAACGCCGGAACGCCGCCTCGCCCATCTTCGGCGCGTCCTTGAAACGCATGTGCGCGCCGATATGCGACACCACGGCCTCGATCAGCTCGTTCGACGCCCGCAGCCGCGTCAGGATTCCGCGCGCCATCCGTGCCCCTTTTTCATCATGCCCGTGAAAGCGGATGCGGTCCTCCACGGTCATCGTCGATGGCTTGCCCACGTCGTGCAGCAAAGCCGCCCAACCCAGCTCCGGCGTGCAGGCCGGGAGCGTCTCGAGCACCAGTAGCGTATGGGTCCAGACGTCGCCCTCGGGATGGTAATCGGGCGGCTGCGCGACGCCCTTCAGGCGCTCCACCTCGGGCAGCAACTCGTGCAGCAATCCGGACGCGTCCAGCAGCTCGCAGCCGCGCCGCGCCCCGCCTTCGGTCAGAATGCGCGTCAACTCTTCCCGCACCCGCTCGGGCGCAATGCGATGGATCGAAGCCGCCATTTCGCGCATCGCCGCAAACGTCCCGGCCTCGATCTGGAAGTCCAGCCGCGCCGCGAACCGCACCGCCCTGAGCAGCCGCAGATGGTCCTCGGCAAAGCGCCGCCGCGGATCGCCGATGGCCCGGATCAGCCGCGCTTCCAGATCCGCCCGCCCGCCCGTATAGTCCACGATGTCGCCGCTGAACGGGTCTTCCAGCAGGGCGTTGATCGTGAAGTCCCGCCGCAGCACGTCCTGGCGTGGATCTGTCTCAAAGGCAACGGCCTCCGGACGCCGCCCGTCGCCGTAGGAGTGTTCGCTGCGGAACGTGGCCACCTGCACCTCGGCCTCGCCTCGCCGTACCAGCACCACGCCGAAATGCGCGCCCACCTGCGGCGCGCCTGGGAATAGCTCCATCAGCCGCGCGGGCGGGGCATCGGTGCACAGATCGATGTCGGACGTCTCGCGGCCCAGCAGCCGGTCGCGGACGTAGCCGCCGACGTAGTAAACGCGCTGGCCCGCGGCGCGCAGGGCGCGGGCAACTTCCTGGGCGAGCTGAGGCGCACCGGTCACCATCGCTTTGATCCTAAACCACCCTGCGCCGGAGCGGCCTATCTCTTTGGTTTCTTAACGGCTGGAGGTTTTGCCGGCGCTTCTTCCGCCGGCGCTTCAGGAGCAATTGAGGTCAATACCGCGTTGAACAGCTCGGCCTTCTTCAAGTCTTTCTTGGAAGGCGGGATCTCGCCGCGGCGGAAGCTGTGCTCGTTATAGCAACTGCGGCAGCGGACCTTGGCTGGCTCGTTATCAACCATCGCCAGCAGCGAGTGATTCGTCACGCGCTTGCATTTGACGCAGTAATCGTCGAGATCGTCACCCAGCCGGTATTCGGACATAGATCCTTTGCTGAACTCGCTCGGGCGGCGACTGCCCCGGAATCGCAGCCAGTATACCGGATCGGGGAGCGAAAAGGGAGCCAGACGCGGGCGCAGCACCGTGTGCGCACCGTGATTCCACCATGAAAAACACCGTGGATCCATGGTGGAAGCGTGGTGGAAACGTGGTGCAATCATGGTCGTTTGACCTCTCGCCGCGCGGCGGCGCCGGTTTCGCGGGACAATGAAAGTCCGGGGCCCATTCCTATGCAATTCCTCTTCTCCAGCCTGCTCGAACTGATCACCGAAACCTCCACCAACCTGCCGCCCGACGTGCGCCGCGCGATGGGCCTGGCGCTGGCCGGCGAGACGCCCGCCACGCAGTCGCACCAGGCGCTGAACATCATCGCCACCAACATCGATATGGCGCACGAAGACGAAGGGGCGATCTGCCAGGACACGGGCCTGCCGACGTTTATCGTCCATGCGCCGGCCGGCGTGAACCAGATCGGCTTCGCCGCGGCCATTCGCGAAGCCGTGGCCGAGGCCACGCGGCGCGGCAAATTGCGGCCCAATTCCGTGGATTCGTTGAGCGGCAAGAACTCGGGCAACAACCTCGGCGCGGAGACGCCGGTGATCCACTTCGAGCAGTGGGAGCAGGACGCGATCGAGGTGAAGCTGCTGCTGAAGGGCGGCGGCTGCGAGAACAAGAACATCCAGTATTCCCTGCCCTGCGAACTGGAGCACCTGGGGCGCGCCGGACGCGACCTGGCGGGCGTCAAGAAGTGCCTGCTGCACGCGGTGTGGCAGGCGCAGGGACAGGGCTGCGCGCCGGGCGCACTGGGAGTGTGCATCGGCAGCGACCGGGCGCACGGCTACCTGCTGGCGAAGTACCAGCTTTTCCGGACGTTGGACGACTCGAACCCGGTTCCGGAGTTGGCCCAACTGGAGGCCGAAATCATGACCGAGGCCAATCGGCTGGGGGTCGGGGCGATGGGCTTCGGCGGGAAGGCGAGCCTCATCGGATGCAAGATTATGGCGGCCAACCGGCTGCCGGCAAGCTTCTTTGTGTCAGTGGCTTACGACTGCTGGGCGTTCCGCCGGCTGGGCCTGGTTCTGGATCCGGAAACGGGGGCCATCCGGCGTTGGCTGTACCGCGATCCGGAACTGCCGGTGGCGCCGATGGCGGCGGCCGAAGGCGTCCCGCTGACCGGGCGCGAAGTGGTGCTCACGGCGCCGCTCACGGCCGCGCAGATGCGGACGTTGAAGGTGGGCGACGTGGTGCTGATCCGCGGTGAAATGTACACCGGGCGCGACGCCGTGCACGCCTACCTGATGAAGAATCCGCCGCCGGTGAGCCTGGACGGCGCGGTGCTGTACCATTGCGGTCCGGTGATGCTCAAGGAAGGCGGCGAGTGGCAGGTGAAGGCGGCGGGTCCGACCACCAGCATTCGCGAGGAACCGTACGAGCCCGAAGTGCTGCGGCGCTACGGCGTCAAGGCGGTGATCGGCAAGGGCGGCATGGGACCGCAGACGCTGGCGGCGCTCAAAGAATGCGGCGCGGTGTACCTGAACGCCATCGGCGGCGCGGCGCAATACTACGCGCGGACGGTGGAGAAAGTGCTCGGCGTGAACCTGCTCGAACTGGGCATCCCCGAGGCGATGTGGCACCTGCGGGTGAAAGATTTCCCGGCCATCGTGACCATGGACGCGCACGGCAACAGCCTGCACGCCACGGTGGAGCAAGAGACCGGGCGGGCGCTCGCGGCGACCCAGGCGAAGTAGGTCCCGGGAGCCTCAAAACAGCCGCCTCAAGCCGGACCAGCCGGCCGCCAGACCGCTACCGGGTAGCGGGGACGACCTAATAAACGCTTTTCTGTCAATTACTTGGAAAATCGTGGCCGCTATTTGTAGCGGTTTAGCCTATTCGCGCCGTGTTAATCTCGTAGGCGCATGCCCTCGTCAGAAGAGGTCTACCACCTGCTGCGGCCGCGCCTTGATCCGATCCGGCTTTCGCTGGTGATCCCCATGTACAACGAGGAGGCGGCAATTCCGTTTCTGCGCGCGGCGGTGACCGAATTCCTGTGCGATCTCCCCTGCCATGCGGAGGTCATTGTCGTGAATGACGGCAGTACGGACGCCACGCTGGTGAAAGTTGCCGAATGGGCCGCCGAGGATGCCAGGGTCAAGCTGATCCACCTTTCCCGCAACTTCGGACACCAACTGGCCGCGGCCGCCGGTCTCGATTATGCGACCGGGGACGCCATCGTGCTGATTGACGCCGATCTGCAGGACCCTTTGTCCGTGATTCACGAAATGCTGGAGCGTTACCGCCAGGGCTACGACGTGGTCTACGGACAGCGCGCAGCCCGCTCAGGCGAGAGCGTATTCAAGCGGTTCAGCGCCTGGGCCTTTTACAGGCTCATGCGGACCATCGTGGATCGGCATCTTCCGGTCGACGCCGGGGATTTCCGCTTGCTCTCCCGGGAGTGTCTGGACGGCCTGCAGCAGATGCGGGAGCAGCATCGGTTTTTGCGCGGCATGGTGGCCTGGGTTGGGTACCCGCAGTGCGCGGTGAAGTACCGGCGCGACCCGAGAGTCGCTGGAAGCACCAAGTATCCCTTGAGCAAAATGCTGCGGTTCGCCTGGACGGCAGCTACTTCCTTTTCCACGCTGCCGTTGCAGATCGGCATAGTTCTCGGCATGCTCGCGGGACTCATCGGGATCGAGGAAGCCATCCGCGCGATTGTGGCCTTGTTGTCGGGCCGCACAGTGCCCGGCTGGACTTCGTTGATGGTCATCATCTGCGTTCTCGGCAGCGCGTTGCTGATCAGCATCGGGATCGTGGGGCAGTACGTCGGAAAGGTTTATGAAGAGTCTAAGGGGCGCCCGCTCTATCTGGTGGCCCGGACGTTCAATGTCCCACCCGCCGAAGAGCCAAATCCGGGCGGCAGGGCTGCGCGGACGGCCGCTCGTTAAACAGGCCCGCCGCCGCCCCGGGGCGGGACGGAGTCATGGAGCAAGAGATTGCGCTCTCGCCGCTTCAGGCAGAGCGCGTCAACCCGGGGAAGGCTGACGGTAACAACCCAGCGGGCGTCGATCGAGCTGGTAATGTCAACTCAGGCAGAAAGGGAAGACGATGAAGTGGGAGTACAGTCTGGTGGTCCAGGAGTATTACTCAAAAAGTTCGGGGAACGTGTGGTTTTTGAATGGGGCACAGCGAGCTGACTGGAAGGGTCTGCAGCGCGCGGCTGTTCTGAATCTGATGGGGCGCGAAGGCTGGGAACTTGTGACGGCCTTTGAATACAGCACGTCGTTCTACTTCAAGCGGCCGCTCCCCTGAGGTCCGGCGCGATTAGCCCTCTCATGGGCCGCATCAATTGGGGTGCGCAATCATCGTCACGATGAGGTACGTGTCGTCCTGGATCAGGAAATAGAAGCGCCAGTCGCGGTTCACGCGGGCTTGCCAGAGGTCCGTGGCCTCGTCGTATTTCTTGGCGTGCAGCGAGGGATGGGCGAGACTCTTCGCCAGCAAGCGGACCTGCTTATCGAAGGCCCTTTGAATCGCGAGTGGCGCCGCGCGGTAGTCCTTCTCCGAACGCCGGGTGTGGGCCCAAGTCATCGGGGTCAGGACGCTTTGCGGCTCGTGCGGCGCGGGCGCCCTTTGAGAGAGTCGAGCATCTGGTCAACGGTTTTGAAAGGACCGCGCACGCGTCCCTTCCGCGCGTCCTCCAGACCCTCCGCGATGGCGCGATCCACTACCGAC